>Ga0160423_10001137_pt1 | contig 22215 bp, 42 predicted proteins | sample CRUFie14St8metaG_FD_108191 | JGI IMG/M metagenome (GOLD analysis project Ga0160423, IMG submission 108191) | Marine microbial communities from the Costa Rica Dome - CRUD Field 142mm St8 metaG | ecosystem: Environmental > Aquatic > Marine > Oceanic > Photic zone | place: Costa Rica: the Eastern...
AAATGATAAGTTGTTTTATGTGCTTTGCCATAAGTTCTTCTTCTTGGTATTAAAGAGCCTTTGCCAAATTCAGCACGTTCTTGTTCCATTCTCATTTCCTCTAATGCTTTTTCAAACAACTGAGAAAACATACTTACACGTTCATCTTCCATTAAATAAATAGAAGCGTGTTTTAGACAACCATACAAATAAACGTCTGGATGTCCGGTCGATACAAAATTAGTAGTGTTTGTGCTACTTAAAGCCGGTATCGAGCCATAATAAGTTAATTGTAAAGTATAATCTTTATCAGGTGTAGGTGCTAATTCTAAAGTTTTATCAACAATAGCAAAATAAACTGGTTGTCCAGAAGTATTGTCATTAGCCTTCCTATAAACATCTAAAGACTCAATAGACTGTTGTAGTAAAGGTGTAAAGTCGCTAGATGTAATTTCTATATTTATAACTTCTAGCCAATCTGAAGGTAAAGAAAGATATTGACCATCTGCTATTGCATTGGCTCTTATTACCATATCTTTTGTTCTTAATCTTCTGTTTAGTTCTCCTTCAGTAATATCAATAAAAGAGTCGAGTTTAGAAGTCAAATCGCTTCTATTTAAAAAATCTGCTATCTGTGTTTTTAGTTCATCGTACGTCATACTTTACCTTGCCAAGTTCTGAAAAGTTTATTGTTAGGATCGTTTAGCCATTTTTTCCATTTGGCTTTGTCGTTCGCCCAACCTTCTCGTATAGCTTTTTGATATATTACCATAGGTACTTCCGCAACATGACGTAATTCTTTACCTGGTTTAAATTCTTGTAAGTCTTTAACGTGCTTTAATATTGGTGCTACGTTTTGTTTGGTGTGATAAACAAACTTATCATCTTCGGTAGCAAATTCGCTAACAAAGTTTGTTCTTGAGTCTATTACTGTTCTTCTTGCCATTTTAAAAAAGAGGGGCGATTAAGCGCCCCCCTTAATTAAACTTATGATGTTGATAAGTCGTACACAGCACCATGAGCAGCTTCGTTGCTCACTTCTAAACCATATTCGACAACTATCATTTTAGTTTCAGCATCACCAATAGTTGAGATGTCGATAGTTTCAAAATCTCTAAGATAAGAAACTTTTGCATACTCAGGGTCTAATAGTAAGGCAGTTCTACCTCTACTTCTGTTTGAAGGAACTACTTGTAGTTCTCCAAAGTCGCCAGAGTAGATAGATACAGATGCTTCAATAGTATTAGCATCTACAAACTGTCTAGCTGAACTTCTGCCAGTAAAACCAGATACAACTGATTTTACGTGAGGGCCAACAACTAATAATGATGGCTCTCCACCATTAGTGGAACAAGACTGTTGAACAGTCTTAACAAGAGCTTCAGTTATAGCTCTTTGCGTTCCATTAGTAGTAGCTGCACCACTACCGCCATAAACACCATTAGTACCGATAGACTTGTTAGTAGTGATCCAAGTTTCTAAACCACCTGTTTGCCTAGCAGTAGTAGCGTTACCGGCTGCTTTTGCGTTGTTTTGAGTTAAGGCTTCTTCCATATCTCTTTTCAACGCTTTAGCCATAAGAGCTAATTGGTGAGCCATTTCACTTCTTTTGCCTGCTGCATCAGAAGCATTTTGTGAGCCTGTAACTGTTGCATCTCTGCTTGAAATCATACAGATATTGCTCACTCTAGTTGTAGCAGTCGAAGCTGCTCTTGAAAGTTCAAAACCTTCAAGTTTTCCAGTTGCACTTGGAGTTGGCAAAGATTCTACTTGCCAATCAAACTGCACATTACTTACGTTATTTCTTCCTATGGCACTCATTACCGGAGTTGCTGTTGGAGAGATGTTATAAATAACATCGCTTAATTCTTCTCTGTCAGCAGTCGCAGTATAAGTATCAAAGGCATTTGTAACTTTAGCCATTTTTCATACTCCTCTAGCTTTCGCTAGAAATTAAATTAAATTTTCAAAAACTTTAGCCGCATCTTGGACTTTGCCAGATTTAGCTAACCTCTGTTTAGACTGTTTTAAAGGAGTTGATTTTCTAACTTGATTTGCAGTTCCAGGCCTAGCTACTCTGGCTGCAGATTTTTGTGTTGGTTTTTTCTTTGTTGCTTTTACAGTTTTATCATGCAACCAAGAATTTCTTAAACCTAATAAAATTCTGTAGTCATAAACCTGATCCATTTCTTCTGCTGTGAAACCTAATGAGTTAATAGCATAATCCCTAATAGCTATCTTTTCAGAATTAGCTTTTTCGGTATCTTTCCATTCCGGAACTTTTTTTAATAACTCCTGGTTACCGAACTGAATAAATTGCTCTATTTGTTCTCGCTGTTTTGCAATTTCATCATCTTTGAGTCTTTGCTGTTCAGCTTTTGTAGCTTCCAGTTGTTTCTTTTTTTCGTTCCAAACATCTTTTTCACGAACATAAGCTATGGGATCATTTTCATATAGCTGTTTCCAATCAGGCTCTTTGCCTAATTCGGCTTCTAAACTAGCTTCAAGTTTAGGTAATAAATCCCTATAAACTTCGTCTTTTTGCTTTAACTCTGCTTGTTGGCTTTCAATCTCTTTACGTTGATTAGCCAATTCTTGAGTCTTGCGTGTATAGTCTTGCTGACGACTGTAACCATTTTGGAGTTCTTCGAGGGTAACTTGAGTTTCTATACCATTTTGTTTGACAGTATAAAGCTCAGGTTGTTCGCTCTCCTCATGCTCTACTTGATCTTCTATTGACTCGTCTTGATCTTCTTCAAGAACTTCTTCATCTGTTTCTTCAATTTCTTCAGTAGCTTCCAATTCAACTTCTGTTTCTTCGGTAACTTCCTCGATTTCTTCTACAGTTTCTTCAACAAGCTCTTGATTTTCTTCTATTGGTGCTTCTTCTTCAGGAGTCAATAAGTTAGAAAATGCTTGTTCTGCCTGTTGTAAATTAGTTTGTAATGCAGTCGGTTTTTCCGGTGTTGCCATGTTTTTACCTCATATAGTAAATAATGTTCAAATTTTACTCTAAAAGACCAGGAAAGCTCAAGAATTATTATCTAGTTATGCTTCTTATCTTGTCTAATTGAGTTTTAGTTATTCTGCCTTTTTCAATAATAATCCTTAGATGTTTTTCTACTTCTGGCAAAATTCTGATAGCTTTGTGTAAATCTTCTCTAAAACTGCTATCAGCTTCAGAGGAGTTTTCCCACTTTTGCATATATTCTTCTTTGAGGTGCGCAACAGCTTTTTTAAATACTTCGCTATTTAAAATAACTTCTGCTTCATTGGCTTCTAATATTTCTTTTTGTGAGGGCATAATTTATGAGATAGCTTGATAAATAACTTCTTGTAATAAAAAACCAGTAACTCCTAAAAATATTGTCAAAACAAATATTAGCGTGTTTCTTATGGTTTTATTAACTGAAGTAATAGCGTTTTCAATGGCTTCTAAACGTCTATAGTTTTCCTTCCAACGCTGTTCACAAGCAGCTTCATGGGAACTTAAACGCTTATCTATTTCTGCTACAGTCGCTCTTGCCATTTAATAACTCCAAACAGTAGGTCTTGGTCTTTCTTCTGAGTGATCTGCAATATCAAGATGTATAAATCTACTATTGCCTTTTTGATTAACGCCAATGCCTGTAAAACCATATTCTCTTGCATAAGTAATAATTTTATATGCTTCCACACCACGACACAATATATCAACTGCAAGACCTGTACTATGTGTACCAGGCTTAGATTTTTTTGCTTCAATAGGATGTTCTGGACAACGATAGCCAGAACTAACTACAAAAGAAAAATTTAAAAAAGTTCTAAGAGCTTGTAGCCTATTTAATAGTTCTTCTTTGATGCCTTCCTTGCCACAATGCTGACAAGCAAATTCTTCTGGTTTAAAGTTTTTATATAATTCCCAGTTCATCTGCAAACATTACCTTTTCCGCCATTACATATTCGCCAACAACAACCAAATCTTTATTCATTTTTTTTGCTTTACTTTTAGCTTCTTCGTAAGTGTTAGCATAGACCAATGGGCCTTCAAATATTCTTACAGTTTTATCTGATAAAACTGCCGGAATTTCTGTCATAAATACCATACTAAGGCCTTAGTACATCTTTAACATTTTCTTCTCGCATATTGTTACGAGCTACACCTTTCCATTTTTCAGCAGTTCTTAAACCGCCAAGACCAAGCAAGGACAAAGTTAAGGTCATTAGTCCTTCAGTATTTAAAACTGGTGGTTGAATTGATGATCCTGAGATAACTACTATCCAATTCATTAAAGGTGCTAAAAAGTATTGCCACATCAAGGCTAATGCGCAAATCCAAAGGATTGCAGGCCTTGATCCCGAAACAAAAATAGAAGGATGTTTTGCTTGTTCTAAATTTATTTCTGCTTGTGCTTTTTGCAAATCAATCATTTGCGCTTTGATACTAGCTTCTAATTCCATACGCTTATTTTTATCAGGTATGGCTTTACCAATTAAATCGCTTATTGGTTTAAAAAATTTATCAATCATCGTCTTTACCTTCTAATATTTTTTGTAGTTTCATAGCCTTTTCATGCGCTGAATCAGCGTGTAAATCTTTATCAACTATTTTCTCCAATTTTAAACTCTCTATCTTGGTATTGCTAATGTAACGCCAAGTATAACCATCTTTTGAATATACACCAAAGACAGTAGTACCCATACCAATCTTGATTATCATGGCTTGTTCGCCATCGAGTAAGACTTTATCGCCTTCGTTAAATTGTGAGTTTAGTTTGAATTTAAGACCTTTGATGAATGATACTGAATAATCTTTAAGAGCAAGACCACCTAAGACACTTGCTAATAATAAAGATGCTTCAACATAATATTGCTCAAAATCCACTTATCTTAACCATGAGTTTTTTGCACCTCAAACTCAGCAGTTAAACTTGCCCCTTTATGTGGTTTGAATTTGCCTTTGTGCTTCATTAATTTATAAGTCTTGCCAGACTTCATAAAGTGATAGCCTTTAGGTGCTTTTATTTTTTTATTCATGCTTAATATTTCTTTTTAGTTTTAGGTTTTTTGTTTTTTTTCTTTTTTGTTTTTGAATGATAACCTGGCATTATGTTTTCCTCGTTTTTTTCTTTTTTGGTCTTAGTAAATCTGCATCGGCTTTTCTTGCACCACCTTTGCCTGTAGCAAAAGATCGTACTCGGCCTGCAGCCCATTGATGCGCAGACACACCTGGTCGTGATCCTGACGAATAATATGCGCCAAGACCTCGTTTATAAACTTTTGCTAAAGTGCCTTTGGAAATACCACTAGACTTAGCGTATTTCTTTAAAGTTGCTTCTTTACTTCCTGCCACTTTTGCTTCTCTGTTTAGATATTCTGTTCATCATAGCCGGTGTTAATTTACCTTGTCTGTATAGTTTAGCAGTTCTTTTTATTTCTTTCTCCCTAGCTTTTGGATTTTTTGCGCCTTTTACATACTTCTTAGGCACACCACCTTTAGTCTTTGGTACTTTCTTAAACTTTCTCACCACTTCACCTTATTCGCCCAATATGCTGCGGACATTTTGCCTTTAGCAATATTTTTTGCATGTCTTGCTTTAAAAGACTTAGCACGTTTGGTCATAGTTTTATCGCCTGTCTTACCTTGTTGTCCAAACCTAATGGTTTTTATTTTATCGCCTTGTTTAGCAACCACAATATGTGATTTGGTTTTGTGTCCTGGCGTTCTTTTAGGTTTGTTATACCCAGACACACCTGCTCGTTTCAATCTTGGATCTTTCATTAGTGTAAAGTTATTTCTTTAATTAAAAATATTTCAGTATCAGCTTCTATTTTATCCTTAAATAAAAATTTCATAAATGATTTTGCTTGTTCAAAACTACGAGCCTTAATATCTGTGCCGATATAAACGTAATCCCCAACTACACATTCCAAATGATAAAGTTTAACTGGCGCTATTGAAGTCATCGTCAAACAACCCCTGCGACTCAACTTTTGCCACTTGCCTTATAGTTTCTCTATCTCGTTCCATTAGAGCATTTATTTCAGCAATATCAACTTGTGTTCCATATTTAGCTGCTAATTCAGCAGCTTTTATTCTAATATCGGCTTCAGCTTCATCACGCTGTCTATCATCATCCATAATAATTTTCATACGACTTGTTTCTGCATCCAATACAGCTTTTTGCGCTTGAACTCTTGATTTTTGAATTTCTGCTTCTGCTAATAATTCCGCAGGATCAGGTTTTTGTTCCTCTGGCATTGGGGGCATAGGCGGAACTTGAGTATTTACAAAACTTTGCGCATCTTTAAAGCCTGCTAACTCAATCATTTTAGTAAGTGTGTTTGAGTATTGCTGTAAATTTACTAAAGGATTTTGTGGGCCTAACTGTTGTAAAATTTGTTCTTGCTTACTTGCTAAGTTATTTAGCACCATCATTTTTTCTTCATCGCTATTTTTAGAAATTGCAACATTAATAGAAATATCTTTATCAGAATCCCAATAACGAGGATCAACCGGAATAAACTCGTTGTTAAGTCTAAACATATCTTGTCCTTCCTGGTGCTTAACAACTAAATTATTTACCAAACCAAACAATTCTTTCATGCCACCTTCGGCAAAATGACGACAAATCAACTCAACTCTGCCTTGCGCACCAGACATAGTAGCTGATACCGCAGCTTTAGTAGTGCTTTGCAGAGCTTCAGCGTTTAAACCGGCACTTGCTTTAGAAACACCAGTTCTGTTTTCTTTTGCTTCGTCTAAATATCCTAAAACCGGAAAGGCTTCTTTACCCACGAAAGGTACTGAAAAAGGTTGCACCATACCTGGCGCTCTCATACGAATTGGTTGTCCTATATCGGTGTTTAGTACATCGTCAATATTAACTTGTCCTTCAACTACACCCATTCTTGGAAAAATTGAATGGCCCAAAGAATCTAAAGTATCACGCATAATTTGTGATTTAGCTCTTTGTATCGGCATAACATAATCTGCCGGACACGATCCTATAGCTGTATGTGGCTCAGGATCAGGAGAAAACATTACAATCGGTAAATCATCCCATTGTTCAACATTAATTACATTTATTCCTTCTCCGGCAGTACAAACTCTTATACGCTCGTCTATACCATCGCCATCTAAATCAAAAAATAAATAATGTTCAACATATAAAACATTTTTATTGCCATAACTTCCTCTGTCGTCAAAAACATTGTCGTCATAAGGATTACGAGCTTCTATTTCATCGTAAGTATCAGCATCTAAATTAGAGCCTGAGCCTGCATATTGTTGTATTTCTTCTCTGTCATAACCCATAGCTACTAAGTCGCTTACAGTTTTTACCATGCGATGTGCAACATAAGGCGCTTCATAAATATTTCTTGCATTACGAGAAATCAAAACTTCTTCTGGGGGGATAGACTCAATACAAACTTGATTTTTTTTCTTGACTCGTCTAATTGTTACATCGTAACTAACTGGAGTTTCTTGCATGACTTCTTCGCCAGTCATACGATCAACCATTTTCATTTGTTCCATTTCAATTTTTTCTTTAACTATTTCAACATCAGCATCCATGACTAACGCCATGTATGCTTCTCTAGTTAAATTTGTGTATTCGTGTGTAGAAGCTGAAATGCTATCATCCCAAAATGCCTTAACAAAACCTGATTTTCGCACGAGCGCATCTTTGAACGCATCGTAAAGAACTTTAAAGCCAGGATTTTTTTGCTGAATAATATAATTAATATAGTTTGTTTGTTGTTCTGCTAATGGTATGTCCTCTGGATTGCGAGGTATAAATTCAACGACTTTTTTTGTGCCAAAAAACGTACGCATAATTGAAGGCAACATAAATAAAATAGAATCTCTAACATCAGTAGAAATAAACTCAGACTGCAAAGAACTATTTGCTTCAGGCTCGTTGCCTAAATAATATTCTGTAGCTTCCGCCCTAGACTCTCCGATTTGGTCGATGTAGTCTTTAGCATCATCCATTTCGGATTTAATGATGCTTTGTAACTCTCTTGTATCAATCTGTTCTTCTTGATTTTCTTCTTTATCTTTGTCGTATTCCATTGATTAACCTATGCGTATAATTTTGGATTTTAAAGGTTGCCTAAAATTATACCCCATAAACGACATACTGCCACTAAAGGAAGCAGCTGAACTTGCCATTGTTAGTGCTAAAGCATCTGCTTTGTCTGGCGATTTTATTCCACGCTTACGCATTTCTTCTTTACTCTCAAGTTTTATTTTTCCAGATGAGGTATATTTATAGATAGGCGCAGCTAATTCAGAAACAAGCTCATCATCATTAGGAAGTCTGCAATCACGCTGCGCCAACCAATCTTTTATTGAAAACCACAACTCTGCTCGTAAATTTAAATAATTTTTTTTCGTTGCCGGTGCTTCAGAAACATTGATCCCACGCACAGGTAAGTTTTGTTCGGCTAGTCTATCGACAACACCAGAGCCTAAACCGATAACATCAACTAAAATTTCTTGTGGTCGTTCTAAGGCGGTGCAATCATCAAATTTATTTTTTACCGCACCACAAAGTTGCATCAAATCCATAGACTGGAAAGACTTCATTTCTAAAACTGTGTTTCCTTGACGAACGCAAAGAGCAGAATTATCGCCACCATAACGTGCAACATCTAATCCCCAAATAATTGGCGCACTTGCGGACAAAGAAACATCTCTGTCAATAGATGCTTTGATTAACTCCATTGGAATTACAGTATCATCGTCAGCACGTGGGAATTCGCCCAATACTTCCACACGTGCGACTGTTGAATCTTCGCCATATTGTTCTAACATTTGTTGGAATAACTCTTTATCTGTGCCTTCAACTGTTCTTGAATCAATTTGTTCTTGTTTCCAGAACGAACGCTTTCCATGAAAAGAATCATAAAATGGGCCTGTATTTCTTCTAGGATTAGAAAAAGTTAGCCAATACCTATCTGCTGTTGGCTCAGAGAAAAATCCCTCAGAAACGCTGTAAATAGGTGCAGGAATACCAGATGCTTCATCCATGATTAAACAAACACCATAACTTGAATGAATACCGGCAAAAGCATCTGGATTTTCCTCAGACCATAATTGTGCTTGTGCGTAGTAATACCCAGTATCAATTTTTAAATCACGCACAAGCGCTTCTTCAAACCATTGTGCCGGTCTTATTGTTGTTGCGGTTTTGTTAAACCAATGTGAATTTATAGCTAAAGTTAGCCATTTGCCTAATTCCGCCCATGTTCTTGAGCGTAATTGTTGTTCGGTGTTTGCTGTTACAATTATTGTTGATCCTAGTCTGGTAGATAGCATCCATAGTATTAACCAAGACACTAAAGCAGACTTTCCAATACCACGACCACTAGCAACTGCTAAACGATACATTTCTGGAAAATCAATAGTTTGATTTCTTTGTATATGTATTCCGATATCTCTCAAAATTTTTTCTTGCCACTTACGAGGGCCAGTAAAGTTTTCGAGGGGTGTTCCTTCTTTGCCCCATTCAAAGACAAATTTAACAAAATTCAAAGGATCATCTTTGATATTCATTGACCATAGCTCGGTCATTAGTTTTTTTTCTACTTCACTTCCATATTTCATAATATTAAAAAAAAATTATCTGATTAGTTACTCGTACGCTGCCAGCCTGATTATTTTTAAATGGGGGGCCAGGCGATAGTAAGTGCTTACTATAAGCCTGGATATTATAGGATGGGCGATGTAGCGGAGAAAAGGAAACAACATCGCCCAATTTATGTTTCTGTTTTGGTAGAAGGAAGAGATTCAGAAACATTTAAAGACTCTTTACTATCTAAGAAGGAACGCCCCCTATTAGAATCAACATCTTCAACCCTTTTGATCTCTGCGGTTGTATCTGGTATGCGTTTTTTAGCGGAGTTTATAATTTCATCAAGTGAAAACGTATTTTCTATTTTTTGAACATCTGACCAATCTGCAACTTTTTCCCCTCTATTTTTTAAAAAAAAGATTTGCGCAGACACATTGGGCGGATTTCCGCTTCTTCCAGTTGCCGAATCAAAAAGAGCGTTTGAAACTTCCGCTACAGCTTTGATTTTTCCCCTCTTTAAAGTGGTGTCAAAAATGGCAGAATCTCTTTTCCTTCTTGCGAGTGTACTTAATGAAACCCCCAGAACTTCTGCAATAGAGCGTTCTGAAACCCCCAGGCCAGATAATTTTTCAATTTGTTCTAATTGTTCCTCTGTAAAGGTAATGCGCTTTCTTCCGACTTTTTTCTTTTCTTGCATAGCTTATTTTATATTTTTTTGATCTTTTAAGCATTAATTTGGAAAAACAATGTGCTTATATAAAAAGCGTAAAAGTGTTTTAAAATGGTTGTAAATGATTATTCTTCTGGTATTATTGTCATATTGATTAACTAACTAAAGGAGAATTATCAATGTCAAACATAAAACAAAGAAAATTTAGTATGCAAGAACTCACAATTATGCAAATGATTTGCGAGTATTCTTACGCAAAACATACAGACCAAAATGAGTTATTTACATACTTCAATCCAACGGATGTTAATACTTTAGGATATTTCAAAAATAAAACTTTTGCTTCTAAATATTCAAGAGAATTTTTTGACTGGATTTCAAGGGAATACGTTCCAGAATTTGAAGGCTATCAAGGAGAATTAAAAGAATTATCAGATGAAGATAAGGAAACAATTGTTGAATTATCGGATGATTTTTTTAAAGACTTTGATATTGAAGATTTAAAAGCTAAAACCGAGGAAGTAGCCTAGCTACTTCCTTTTTTTATAGGAGAAACAATATGAAATTAACCAAAAGACAAAAAGAAGTTTTAGAGGATGTTTTATGGAAAGAGTCCAAAGAATTAATGAATTTAATTCATAGTGGCAGTAATTCTGTTGATAAAAGATATTGTTCTAACAATTTAAAAGTAGTTGATAACATTTTAGATAAAGTATTAGAGGAGAAATAATTATGCAAATGCAAGTTGAAAAAATGTACGAATATAACCCTTATGACTCAGAATATGAGTTAGCCAAAGATAACAAAACATTTTTGGTTGTTTGGGGAGATGGTTATTTAGGCAACGAAGAAATTCCAGAAAATGAAATTTTTTATATTGAATCTTTAGAAGATGAATATTTTGTTATTCATCACTATACGCAACAAAGATTAAGTTATTTCAAAGAGATCGAATTAGCGGAAGAATGGCATTTAGAGGAATCTTTTCTTGATAAATTATTTGATGCTAGAGAAGGAGATTGGCTTACATATAGTGATTTAAGTGGAACAATCTGGTTTAAATGTATGAGGGAGAAATAACCATGAATAAAAATGCAGAAAAACTTATCTCAAAAATAGGAGAAAAGAAGTACACAATTATTGCTATGTTGGTTGATGATTTAGGTTGGGATTATCAATCAATGACTGTAAGTGGGAGAGAAATTTATAAAAAGTTATGCCTTGAACTTGGTTGGGAATTTGAATGGGATGAGGAGTTAGGATAATGAAAGACACTAGCAAACAATTACTAAGCAAAAATAAAAAGCTATTCCCCTTCCATAGTGGAGGGGGATGTATTCACTTTGCCTATGAAACAGATCACGAGGATTTGATCTGGCTGATAAATAAAGCTGATTTATATAACCCAACATTTAATGATAAAGGATTTCCAGAGTTTGAATGGGTAAACGAGTACCCAGAAGATATAAATGATTGGTGTATGTTCGGACTAGACTTTAATAATTTAGACCAAGAATATGAAAGACTCGCATTAAACATCATAGATGTGATTGAAAACGCAATTGGCAAACCATCTGATGATTATTCTTTTTCAAGTAATGATTGGTCGTGTGAATTTTTTACCAGATATCAAAAAGGCATCAATGTATTAAACGAACTATCGCCCAAGATAGACCAAGAAATAATTAAATTTTGTAAGGAGAAATAACTATGAGAGAAAATAATATGCTCTTTAAGTCAAAAGTATGTTTTGACGATTATTATGAAAAAAACCAAGATTCAAGTTTAATTTACGATTGTTGGTTAGATGCAACTAGTAAAGGTTGGAATGGTTGGGCGATGCCTTATCTTGAAGAATCTGAATTCAATAGGTTTATGGAAAACATGAAAATTGATTTCAACAACATGGAAGATGATTATGATAAGGATTTTCTGGAAGAATTATCTCTAATTAAACCAGAAGTAATAAATGGCAAGACTATGTATTATTTTGGCGGTTGGCTTACTTGGAATATTGAAGATGATGATTTTATTGAGAAAAGAGATAATTTGTTATCAAAAACTAAACCATGTAATCCAGTTAAAGAGTTGAAAGAATTTAGACTTGTAAAGATTTCTACCATTACTGAAGAATGTTATGTGATGGCGGATGATTGGGAAAAAGCTGAAGAACTAGGTCATTTATCCGAAGATTTAGATTGGAGAATGATGAACAGCAAAGCAGAAATTGAAGTTGATTCTTACGAGAGCGAATGAGGAGAAGTAACCATGAACAAAAATTATTTAGACAGTCTTAACAAAGATCAATTAGAAACTCGTATTTATGATTTGAACAATGAGTTAAACCAAGAATGGCATTTAGAAAGAATTATGAAATTAAGAACTGCTCAAAGATTACAAAGAGAAGTTTCTTATTGTGAAAAATTATTAAAGGAGAAAGCATGAATAAATTAATTAGTATTAGAGCATATGAATATCAAGAATTAGATGAAGATGCAAAAAATACATTCATAAATTCTATGTATGATTTTCCTTTTGATTACGAAGATGAAGATGAAGAAGGCAATACAATAATTAAATATAATTACTTCGCCGATATGGATTTAGCAGAACAAATAGAATTTTGTGAAATGAATAAATATCTTTTTAATAAACATGGCGAACTAATTGGACACTTAGAGGAGAAAGCATGAGATTTTATAGAGAGCATGGAGATATAGATCAAGAAATTTGGTGTAATTTTGATAAGGAAGTAAGGCAAGATAAAAAAGTTAGATACTTTGTTGAGTGGGATATTACTGAAGATATAGATGAAGTAATTAAAAATAAACTAAAAGACGAACTTCAAATTAACGAAGATAATTATTTTGCTATGGATAATATGGAAGGTTTTTGTACTTCTAGTTATAAAGAAGGCTTGAAGTTTTATTCTGATTTAGTATCAATAATTGATGAACAATTAAAAATATGGAAGGAAAAAGAATGAGTAGAAATTATCTAGTACAAGCACACTTAGAGTATTTGGTCGAAGAAGGCTTGAAAAAAGGACTAACCGAAAAACAAGCTATTGATTATGCAAACAATATATTTTTTTCAAAGGAGATAATAAATGAGTGGTAATAAATCAGATGTAGCAGTATGTTTTGAAAGCGTATCTGAATTTTTTGATAACTATGATTATCATAGTCCAGAAGGTTGGCTTACTGAAATTTTAAATGGAAACATTGATTTAAACATAATGCGTAAAGCAATTTTGCATCATGCAGAAGGTAAATTTGAATCTTGCCAAGTCTTAGTTGATGAAATGCACATTCATAAATGGTGGAAAGATGAATAAAGAACTATATTTTAAAAGACGAGCAAATTTAAAGACTGCTATACGCAAAGCCAAGTCTTTAGAGTTTAAGCAATTATATGTGTCAAAAATTATAGAACTTGATAAAATGTATCGTAGTTAATTAGCGTGGGAAAACTCTTTTTCTATAAGATAATTCTCCCCTTAGAGTTTTCCCACCACTAAACCATGCAAAGATCAAAAACTCTCTTAAAACCAGAACATAACTCAATCAAAAAAAAATCTTCTCAGTCGAGAAAAAAAAGAATCTCATCTAGCACGATGAATAAGCAAAAAAAACGAATTCGTGGCAAGAATTTAAAAATTTCTGGTAGGTAATTCTTCTCTTAATAATTTATTCAAGCCAACTAAAAGAATATGTCTGCGAATACCACGTCTGCTTTTTCGCATGAGCGTTTTATTTTCCTCGTCTGCTAACCAAACGATATTCCTTTCCTCACTTGCTAATTCAATTAAAGCATTACTAACTGTCTTATGACTCATACCGCACATGAGCGCATAATATCTATTACTATCATGCGAACTCCAGGTTTCTAGTCTATGCCTTTCACAAATCGCCCATAAAGTTAATTTACTAGCCGGACTTAAATCTTTTCTCCCCACGTTCGCACGATACCACTTCCACACGATCTTTTTCGCTTCTCCGAACGAACGATAGCGTTTCGCTACGCTCGTCTGCACGAACGCACTAGCGCTTTCATTCTCTACTTCTTCTACTAACCACCACATAATAAATTATAGAGCGTAGTTGCCTTAAGCAACTCGCTCTATATATATGTATATATATAGGATATTGTCCTTTAGAATCGCCAAATAGTACCCTAGATTCTCCACTTTGTACCCTAGATTACCCATTTGATTCCTTAGAATCGCCACCTTTTTTCTTCTCTTTCTTAAAGATTCGGTCAAATTCTTCGTCAAATTTCTTTTTATTTACTGGTCTTAACCAGTCGCCTTTACTCATCATCTTTCTCCTTTTTCTTGGGATACGCTTTCCACAACGCTTCGTTATATTCTTTCTCCGCCTTACGATTCTTTTTCTTTCTCCTTCTGATAAAGCTCATAGTTTGTCGATAATAATTATTTGAGTAACTAGCAAGAGTGCCAATAACAAATTGGAGAAAAAAATTAATATCGCCAGTATTAGATGATACCAAATCCAACGAGTAGCATAAGCGTTTTTTATTGATAAATCGTTTGGGTCGTATTCTTCTTTATTCATAATTCCATATTATTCAAAATGTGAGCGATAACATCAACAGTCCACCCATTACCAAGCATCTTATATCTTTGTGTATTTGATACATAATTAGTGTAATCTTTTGGAACTGTTTGAAGCGCTTCACATTCTCTTACTGTTAGCTTTCTCCAATGCAAATCATCAACACTATCCCACTCATGCCTATCATACGATCCTCTACCGCCAGAGCGGACTGTTTTAGATTCAGTCCTAAGTTTTGGCTCAGTTTTCACAACCACACTATCTTTTTGAATTGATCCTATTGAATTACTTTTTTGATCTTTTCTTAACTCCAACATTTGTTTAGGTTTTGTTTCTTTCCAGGCCACCCTCTTACCATCTTTCTTAGATCTTGCTCTCCAGGCCCCAGATACAACTTTTGGCTCACGATTACCACCACCCATTGAGTTTAGTGTTGGCGATTTACCATCTGGAGAATAAACTCTTTTAAGTATGTCGTGTCCTTTTATATCTGTAGCTATACCCACTTGTTTAGGTTTAGTTTCAATATAACTCGCATCAGTTGGCTCTTTGTGATAACCGGCAATCAAAGTGCCTATTTTTTCTGAATCTTCATTATAAAAGAAACCTTTACCTCTTGGAGAGTTTAAAACTCTATCAACCTTTGCATCAGAAAGTTTATATTTTTCCTCTGGATTTTCTTCAAGAATATCTTTTAAAACTATGCCCTTATCTTCTGGTTGTTCAATATTAGGTATATTAGTCCAATATAATCTCTGTCTATTCTGTGCGCTTACTAAAGCTGAATTGATTAAGATAGGTTTTATTTGACTGCCAAACAAATCGCCACCTTCAAACTCTGGATAACAAGCTGATACTTGTTCAGTAATGACATCTTGAAATTGTTGCTTCATTTTTACATTTTCTAATAAAAAATATTTTGGCTTGATACCTTTTAACATCCTAATAAATTCAAAAAACAATGCGGAACGTGGATCGTCAAAAGCTAATTGTTTTCCGGCAAAGCTGAAACCTTGACATGGACTACCGGCTAAAATTAAATCAATGTCTTGAAAATCTTCTGTTTTTAAATTGCAAACATCTCCAACTTGTATTGTTTCAGGAAAATTTGCTTGGCATACCTTAATAGCATATTTATCTATCTCACTAGCATAGTAAGTGCTTACTTCTATTCCAAGCCTTTGCAGAGCTAGTTGTCCGCAACTCATACCATCAAATAAACTTAATACTCTTAATCCCAATTTATACCGCCTTCAATATCTTCTATCGGCTCAAGCACAACGTCTTTTCTAAACAAAGTCTTGACTGAATAATCTATTTCGCTGTTTGACTTAACCATACTTGCTCTGACAACCCTTGTTCTGTCAAATTCTACGCCATTTTGTAAGCACAAACGCTCTGCTTCTTCTTCTGAACTTAAATACAACGCTAGTGCGAATCTGTGTGCATCAACGAGCGAACTTGCGCCACGAATACTTGCTCTTGCTGTCATATTATCTTCTGTTGATACAAGGCCTGCTTTGCTCATGTGATGAATACTTAATACTGTTGCGCCAAGTCTTGCGGAAATACTAGCGCAAAAACTTGCATACATTTGACCTGCTTCATTGGAACTACTGATACTAGCACTTACAAAACTTTGTACTGGATCAATTACCACCAACTTTAAATTATCTATGCTTTCTAGGGCAGTAATCAATTCATCTCCTTGTGCGGTAACGTGCAAACCTTGAGAATTGTTATCTCCTAAAACAATCAATCTTTCTTTCATACTAGGTATTGGCAAAGCATAGACTTCGTTTAGACCTTCAAACCTTTTGCCTTGTTTATCCAATGAATCGACTCTGCGATGTAACTCTTGATGATCATCTTCGCTACTGAGATAAACTGCACTCCCAGAACTTACAATCGGATTGCCTAACCAAGAGCCAGAGCCATGAGCAACTTTTAGGCATAAGTCCAATGCCAACATAGATTTACCTATGCCACCAATACTTGCCATGATTCCAGGTTTGCCAAGCTCAATAAAATTTTCTACCAACCATTCTCTTTTTGGTATCTCGCCTTTGAGAAACTTGATATTAAATTGTTTTAAGGGTAACCCACGATCTAAGATTTCATTTCTAACAACATCTAAACCTTGCTCTTGGTGTAAGTCGTTGAAGTCGCCAACAATAGAAGGCAACCTCACAACTGTATTGTTGATTGCTGAAGTAATTTCTTCTGCTTTCTTTTGACCAATGGAATTGGCATCATTATCAAAGCAAATTAGGAATTTTGCTTTAGTTAGCTTTCTAAGATTAGTCAAAGCTGTAAGACCAAAGTTTGCTGAAAATACGCAAACGACTGGTAAATTCGTTGCCATGTGACAAGAAATACCTGTGGCTATCCCCTCTACAATTAAAATTTGATCTAAGTCTTGCCATTCAGACCAACTAAATCCAATGGTGTGAACACTACCTTTAACTTCACTTGCACTAACAAATCTTTTATCTCCTTTTGCACTAATATACTGCAAAGATCGTAATTTTTGATCCTTGACACTATTGGTAGAATATAAAGGAACAACAAGAGAATCTCTTATTGTTTTTAACCCATAATTTTTAATTTTTTTATTTTCTAAATACTTATGATGCACACACTCTTTTGCGCCTTTAAATCTTTCCTCACAATCTTTAGCTACTTCATCGTGCCTTTTAGCTCTTTCTTTCTTACTCCTCTCTATGTTGTTAGCAATATCGGCTTTTAATTTATTTCTTTCTTGTACTGATAGTTTGTTAGTGTCTGTGTTAGACCACTTAAAAGTTGTACCATTTCGCCAATTACCATAAACAATATTTATGTAATTACCATTTTCGTTATACACATACCAACCGGATTTTTCGTTGCTTTTATCTGGCCTGGTGTTAGCACTTGCTTTGACCATACATCTGATAACATCCCCAGAAGTATCAATAAAACTTACTGCTAAACCATCATCGTTCATTTGGTTAATAGCATCAGAAATATCTTTGCCACTCCCAAAATGTAATTCTTTATCTAAAACTAATCCATTCTCATAAAAATTAGTCAGGTCCATTGTATTTTCCCAATTCAGCTTCGTAATCTAAATAACTTAAAATTATTGTATTGAAAAAAGAATCTCGTTGATCGTTAGACCATTTATGCAACTCAAAGCTGCCACTAGCTTTAGCCAGTTCTAAATATTTGTCTTTGCTTTGTTTTCTTGCGTACCTTATGGCATCTTCGTTTGTATAAGATTTTCTAGCAAGTTTTTCTCCTTTTTCAATTCTCCTCTTAATTTCCTCTAAGTGTTGCATAGAGCAACTACCATAATGAATATCTTTGTGCTTGTAAAGAAAGCCTTGTGCAGGGCGACCACACGCCCCACACAAACTCGTTTTCTTCAAAAGGGAATATCCTCAGAATCTAAAGGATCAACTTCGACTGGTTTTTTATCAGACAATTCTTCTTTCGGTAAAATAGATTCAGTTTGCTCTGCCTTACTAAAACCTTTACCAAATTGACTATCTATTTCCGGATAACCATTGTCATTGATTTTAACCATGCCATTGAATTTAATACCTCTTAATTCTTCTGTATTTTTAAGAGTAGTTAGATCACAAGCTGCTGCTAAAGCAGACAACTCTGTTTTACCTATTTCAACAGATTTTGCTGAATTAGGATTTGCTACTGTAAATAAACCTGAAACTAAACGACCTTCATGTTTAGGGCCTTGTATCTGAAAAGACATTCTACATCCTACCCAACCACTATCATTTCTTATTTCTTGTTCATCAACATATTGCATAACATATTTGCCAGGCTCTATGTTTTCTTCTACTTCGCTTATTTCTAAGCCACCATACTGCTCAAGTTCCATTTTTAACCTCACTTTTATTATATTTACTTAAACAATTTGCACACAAAAATAAACCACCGCTTTTGTAAATAGCTTCTAGTTCACATTCATCGCAAAAAATAATATCTACATCATCCATCATTTCAACATCTCCCCACGAACAGTTTCCCAATCAAAAGGCAACATTTCTGGTAGTGCATATCTGTTCTTTGCTAAGTAAGCCGGTTTTTCAACGCAGTAAATTACACGATCTCCACTCACAGCTTTAGTCGTCATGTTGCCACCCTTACCTTTGACTTGTACTGTTCCAAGTTTGTAGTTTGCAAAGAAACAGCAATCGCTATGTTCAAGAATTAAATCTGCTGCTTTTCTGTGTAGCTTTAATTCATGGCGATCATAGGCTTCGATTTCTGGCGACTCAAAACGCTTTATTTGATTATGTGCTATCTGCATAATCATAAAACCTTTTTCTCTTAATTCATTTAAAAGCCTTATGTATTCACGCCAATACTTCAACACTTCTACATAACCTTTACCAAATCCAGGCTGCTCAATTGACTTCCAATTATTATCTTGACAGGCCTTATCCCAAATCAAAGGCTCAAGCCAATCTAAACTGTCAACAACAAGAGTTTTATAATCAGTATCATTATCAATCAGAGACTGTAAGTTTTTTAGCACATCTTCAAAACTTGTTGCCAATGGAAAATGGTCGGCTTCGATTTTTCCCATCCCATCTTCACAAAGAATAAAAATTGGTTTGTTTGTACTTGCTGCAAAAAAAGTCTTTCCTACTCCTGCACCGCCATAAAGAACTATTCTTGGTGGCTTCTGTTTTGCTTTTTTTCTGATATTAGCTAGACTCATTTTTATTCTCCTTTAAATCTAAAATGTTGTTATTACCTTCCAAAGAACTTTTCAATTCTTGAATTATCCTTCGTTTATGATCTTGTATAAGACTAAGTTGATTTTGCGCTTCTTGTTCTTTTGGCATTAAATACTTAGCCATATCTAACAATTCCATCTGTTCTTTTGACAAATCGGCTTCTAAATATTCCTTATCATCAATTTTTACAGTTGGACTTTTTACTTCTTCAGTCATATTTACTATCTCCATTTAATTTATAAGTTTCACATACTCTTTTAGCCGGACAAAATCTACATTGTTCGCCAAAAGCGTAATTCGGTGTTTCTGCTTCACAGGCATCAAGAGCATCTTTTAGTTTTGAAAAACCCCAATCTACAAGGTTTTCAGCAGTAGTTTCCCATGAGCGCACTTTGTCTTTTGATCTTGGTTGCACTATTGTCATTACGACTTTCATGTTTTCGTTGCCATACCTTGATAAAGCGCCTAAAGCATATATAGACATTTGTAGATTATGTTCAGGACTAACAGGCCATGTGCCAGTTTTTAAATCTACGACTTCAATTATTTCTTTGTTAAAAATTATTGCATCCGCAGTTCCCCAACATTCAGGATTTATTTCTTCAATGCTAACTTGTTCTTCAATCAGAGGTTTTGCTTTTAATTCTTCAGACCTTTTTTTTATGTAGTCCACATAAAACTTAGCGCAATCTATCATTTCTTGATCTGCATAAATTTTTACATCTTCTACAGTTTCGCTTTTACCAAGCCAATAATCTTCTAGCGTAATGCCTTCTAAGTGTCCTTTCATAAGCATTTCTGCCATGTTGTGTATAAAAGTACCCACTAGCGCAGGTCTGCCAACTGGCTCTCTTTCAATGCCTTCCGACAATTTAATTGAGCCAGGACACGCAAACCAACGCTCTGCACTTGAGGGAGAATATTTACTATGCTTTGATGGCATATTATCTTTTATAAATTCTCTATTCGCTTCTGCTAACAAATGAATTCTCCTCTATTTCTTTTATATCTGCCATATCATATAAAATCTTCTTTCCTATTTTGTAGTATGGTGGGCCTTCGCCTTTCATTCTTTGATTAGCTAGTGTTCTTGGACTTTTGTGCCATCTATCAGCTAACTCTTTAGGTGTAATATAATCCTTATCGTTCATGCTTTCTCTTGTATGTTAATGTTTCTACCTTTGAAGTATAATTTAACCATAAAAGATATGAAAAAGACAATGTGTTTTCGAGATCAATTAAAAATGGATGGTTTTTCGACTTCATTAGAGGACTCTCCATGTATAAGCGTTTGCTCGACAACCTATGGTTTGAAAGATAGTTGTATCTGTGGTCGCAATCTCAAGCAAATAAGTTCTTGGAATTCTTACGATACGCTTACAAAGAAAAAAATAGTGATGAACGCCATCCAGGACAAAAATTCGTTTCCTAGACAAAAACTTACTTTTTTGGCAGACGATCATAATATTTCTTTTGATAAGGCTAAGCAGATTTTTGTTATTGATAAACTATAGGAAGTTGAATATCTGAGAGAATTTCGTTTCCGATTTTCTCTATATTTTCTTTACTCGTTCTATCCTCAATATGTTGATAGCGTTGCATCATAGACAAAGATTTATGGCCCATAAGCTCTCCAGTCTGCAAAGTTTGAATTTTTGCAGAATTTGTTGAAATCGTACCAAAACTGTGGCGTAAATCGTGTAAAACAAGGTCATTACACCCACAAGCTAATTTAACGCTATTCCACAGCTTTATTGGATTTTTGATACCAAGTATCGTTTTTTTCTTTTTTTCGCCTTGTAGCGCTTGTATGACACTCCGACTTTGAGAATTCAACCAAATTTTTCTAGTTTTGCCATCTTTATCGGTTTTATGATCCTTTAGTTCAATGTAATCGCCATGCCAATCTTCCCATCTTGCTTTAGCCAATTCTCCCTTTCTAGCGCCAGTAAAAATAAGCAATAATATAAAACTTACAGAATAAATTAGTGTTCTATCTTCATCTAATCTTCTAAATAATTCCTGGAAAATTTTTAATTTTTCTTCAGGTGTATAATGTCTATTTCTTTTTACCTCAAGATGTTTTTTAATTCTACTTGCCGGATTTATTTCAATAAACTCGTAATCTATCGCAATCTCAAAAACAGTTTTTAAAATAGTTAGACAGCGATTAGCTGTATATTTTGACCTAAGACTTAAATCATCAAACCAAGATTTAACATCTCCTCTGCTGATTGTATCTATTGGTAAATGACCAAAACCAGGCTTGATGTCTTTCTCGTACAAGCGCACATATTCTTGAATGGTCTTTCTGTTGTTCATCTCCAACTGTTGTTGATATTTTGCAAAGACATAATCTGTCGTTGGTGTCTGCTTGTCGTTCTTAGCCAAAGGATCAAAGTTAGTATCAAGCAACATCTTGGCTTGTAGTTCACTTGCAATCTTGCGTACTGTTTGTATCGGCATACCGCCATGACCAATCTTCATGTTTCTGCGTTTGCCATTGAAAGTATATTTTAGATAGTAGCTTATTTGTTTCTGGCCTTTGCTATTAGTCCAGGCCACTTGTTTTATACTTTGATTAAGTTTGTCTGAGGTTATCTTTTTCATACTACACCAGGTAAATTTCTAAGTTCCAAACGAACGCAAGGACAATGCCAAGTAATAATAAAATGATT
>Ga0160423_10001138_pt1 | contig 22212 bp, 15 predicted proteins | sample CRUFie14St8metaG_FD_108191 | JGI IMG/M metagenome (GOLD analysis project Ga0160423, IMG submission 108191) | Marine microbial communities from the Costa Rica Dome - CRUD Field 142mm St8 metaG | ecosystem: Environmental > Aquatic > Marine > Oceanic > Photic zone | place: Costa Rica: the Eastern...
ATCCCGGAGATTACGGAGAGTCCATCACTCAACTACGGGTCTGATGGCGACTTCGGGGCGGGCTGGGGATCCGGTAACGGGAATGGGGCCGGAGGAACCAGCTTCTTCGGTCAATCCGTCCGCGCTGAGCGTATCTGCTACGTCATCGACTTCTCCAGCTCGATGGGGTCACAGGGCCGAGCCGACCTCATGCGCAGGGAACTCAGCAAGTCGATCAGCCAACTGTCTCACGGCACACGCTACGGAATCGTCTTTTTCTCCTGCATCGCGTGGGAGGCTGGGGACCAGGTCAACCTGAACCGCAAGGGCGGAAATGCGACAGTCAAAGCTCCCGGGGGCAAAAACTACCGGTGGAAGAAAGCCGGGGGAGGCTGGGGACCTGACGGGATCGGGCAACGCGCCCGCTGGCTGAATGCCTCGCCCCAGCAGCTGTCCGATTCCGGACGCATCGTCAAGAAAGCCCCTCTCTCGTCGGGGACTTCCTGGGACAAGGGAATTGAAATGGCCCTCGGGATGAGCCCCCCTCCACAAATTATCTGCTTTATGACCGATGGCGTGGCCAGCGGCTCTGACGCTTGGGCACGGGAACTTGGCGCCAAGGCCAAATCTCAGGGCGTGCAGATCAACTGCATCGCGCTGATGGAGCCCCGTGCCCACAAGGACCTCGACGAACTTGCCAAGCGCACCGGAGGACACTTCTCCGTTGTCGACAAGAACGGCAAGCACAAGTCCATTCGCTAGGTCGACCTTTCGCTCAACCTTCCAAGCCCAGATCTCCCGGGCTCCTACTTGAGAGCCTTGAAGTAAGCAAGAAGGTCAGCCACGTCCTGCGCGCTCAGGCCCAGCTGATCTGCAGAGAGCATCAGGGAACGCTCCATAGGTTCGATGGCCTCAAGCCGGCTGGAGGAGATCACCTGCACTATTCCTCCCTGGCTTTGGACGATAAGTGGATTCTTGGTGCTCAGGGTAAGGCCATGGATCTCTTTCCCACCCTTCAGCCTGATACGATTACCCGGATAACCGAGGGCAATCTCGGCAGACGGATCGAGGACTGCCTGCACGAATCTCTCTTCTCCTTGATTGCTGATCCATCCCACCAGAGATGGGCCATAGTCCACACCCTGACCCTCGACACGATGACACATCACGCAACGCAGCGCAGCAGTCTTCCCTCGAGTTGCATCTCCCTTCAGCGCAAGAATGGCGCCCAATGAGGGGAGCTTGGACTTTCCCTCCGGGGCCGGAATGACAGCCTCAGTAATCTCCACTGTCGCTGGATCATAGATCCCCTTCTCTTGCAGGGAGTCGAAGACCCGCAGCTTCCGCCACCGGGTATTTCCCAGATGAATCAGCCAGCGGATGGCCTCGCCTCCCACTGGCCCTTGGACGGTCGCTACCTTTAGAAGCGCGGCAAAAGCCCGGGGGTCCTCGTAAAACGCAAGAGTCTCGATGGCAAAAAGGCGTTTTTCGAGAGACAGGGTCGTACTCCGGGCACGCATGAGCAATTCATCGATCGCCTCTCCAGGGCGGAGGCGCCATGTGATGCGGGCAAAAACCTCGGACCACTCCGTGGGATCCTGAATGGAGGCTCCCCGCTTGATATTACGCCACAGAAGGTCGGCGTCAGCCCCTTGAGCGCCGAGACCACAGGCCTCGAGATAGGTGCGGTCGCCTTCCTTACATTGTTGAAGGAGGTGCGAGAGGTAACGATGCTTTCGCCTCGCTGGAACGTCCCGCAAAGCGAGAGCAGCTTCCCGGCGGACCGCAGCGCTTGGCTCCTCCCGATAGATCTTGGAAACGAGAACCGAGACGTCCTCTCCTGCATTACGCAGAGCGCGAAAGGCAACCAGTCGTGTCTGGGAGTCCGGGCTATTTTCCATCAAGGAGCGCGCCATCTCCATTCCCCCGGGGCCGAGCAGAGCAAGAAGCCAGATCGCGCGGGCCCGAACATAACTGTTGTCATGGTGGAGAAGTTCCCCCACTGCCGGAATGGCCCGGGACCCCGCAGCCTTGAGACTCTGCAAGCCAGCAAGACGAACGTTCTGGGCAGGGTTACAAAGAAGGCTGATCGCACCTTTTATGGTTCCCGGTTCGGCCCGGGCGATCCGAGGTTGAAACCCCTTGGGAGCAATACGGTAGATCGTTCCCGACCAAGACTCGTCATGATCCGCATGACCGCCTACTCCGGAATCAAACCAGTCTGCAACGTAAAGAGCTCCATCCGCGCCCACCATCACATCAGAAGGGCGGAACAGATTACTTCCCTTGCTTTTGACGAAGTCAAAACGGTCAAGGATATAGGCAGAATCCTTCAGTTCCGGGTGGTAGCCAAAGACGACCTTTCGCCCGGCATCACAGCTCAGGAGCATCCCGGAATATCGGGAAGGCAGGGCACCGTTTTCGTAAAAACAGATCCCGGTGGGCGAACCACCACCATAGACATCACCGGCAGGCAGGGTTCCCGGATCCGATTGGCGCCACTGGGCGTCCTGGATAGACTGCCCGGGGCGTTGATCGGCCCGCCAGCCACGCTTGCCGTCCGGGGAGAAGAATCCGAGGAAGCCTCCTTCCATGAGCCAGGTTGTCCGACAAGCCGGCGGATCATCATTGTCGTTTTGAAACACGTCCCCGAAAGAGGTCACGGTATGCTCGTAACTATTGCGGAACCCATGGCCGATGATGCGGACCTCACTCCCGTCGGGGTTCATCCGGGCCGCGAAGCCACCCACCCATACATTGCCATCGGAGCTCTTTCTCCCTCCGATGGCCTGGGAGTCGGCCACAGGATCTTCGCCTCCCTTGTAGGGCCCCCCGACAAAATACTCGTCTCCATCTCGGGTCTTCAGGTGCGCCCCGCAGTTTCCCTGGTTGAAATACCACTTCCCGTCTGGACCTCCTACCACGGCGTGTAGGCTGTGATCATGATTCCGGCCATTGAATCCGCTGAGTACATTCTTCCGTTTGTCGACCTCAGGATCGAACCTGAGGTCCCCGTCAACATCGGTGTACACGATAAGATGGGGAGGTTGCGCCACTACGACCTGATTACCGAACACACTGATCCCCAGTGGAGCAACCAGCTCCGGATCCTGCACGAAGACATGTGAGCTGTCGGCTTTCCCATCCTTATCCTTATCCTCAAGAACGACAATCCTGTCTCCCTCCGGGCGCCGGTTCCTGTTCTTCCGATAGTTCACTCCCTCCGCTACCCAGATTCGTCCCTCGGCATCGGTATCCATGTTGGTAGGATTGTAGAGCATCGGGCTCGTCGCCCAGACAGTCACTTCGAGGTCATCTGGTGCTGCAATCTGGTCAGCCGGTAGGCTTTGGGGAGCTCGCGAATTGGGATTGAATTTATCGGGCGCCCTCGCGAAGCCGATGGGTTCGCGATCAAAAACAAGAAAACGCACAGAGGCAGGTGTCAATTCAGCACCCCGGATAGCTCCCCCGTCATCCAGCGCCACCTTGCTACGGAATGTGGTCGCGCCGGCGGGCACCTCAAACCAGATGAACGAATCCGCATGCGTCCCCAAACCTCTCGTATACTCTTTCCCAGCAACGGTCATCGGGCCTCCACGATACGTTTTTCCCTGCTTGACCGTCCCGACCGTGCTGAAAGCCGCCCGCCAGGACAGAGTGGTAAGGTCAATGCTAGAGCCATCTTGCATCACAAGCTCGGGCTCGATCCAGTTGGACCAATCATGGCTCCCGTTGCCTTCATTGGAGACTACGAGATAGAGATCCCTCCGCTGGAGCTCGACTTCGATGGGGATCAAGCGCTCCCTGTCACCACTTTTAAGGATCCGACTTTTGTAGAGAGGCTCAGGTCCGACACCCTGAGCGAGTATTGGTTGCGCCAGAGAGACGACGACCAGCAGAAAGAAGGATGGGAACTTCATAAAAGGCGGGAACTGATACACCGGGACAGCGCATGCCTTCCAGAAAGAAACGGCAGTCAAGTACGGAGCTGAAAGTGACCCCTGATGAGGTCCAACCGCGCCCTTCGCGCAGGGTTACTTCTTCACCGGCTTTGGGTAATCCTGATTCTCTTCCAGTTCAGCTTCCGTGGGCCTGTCGGAGGGAACGCCATCCTTAGGCACCTCGGCCTTTGCACACCAGGCAATAGCGTTGAGCACAAGCGTACGAAAATCATCGTGGCCCCAATTGCGGTGGAAGTGGCCCCCGGTAAATCCAAAGCCACGTCCCCCATTCGGCCGTTCGTAGGCCCATGCCACATGTTGAATCTCACCTCGCTCCATCGACGCACGAACATGAGGATTACCCGAGTGACGACCCTCTCGACGCTCCATGGTCTTTTTGGGTGGGTAGGCAGAGAGAATCGGGGTGACCCCTTTCATGCCCTCTGCGAAGCGCATGTGAAAATACCATTCGTCATAAATCTTGAACGGCTCTACCCCACGCGTGACTGGATGGTCAGGAAGATTCTTGAAATCAGCCGTCCAATGCGGATTGACCGAGTAGTGGGTCTCGAAGTAGCCACCCAGCCAGTCGAGGAAGAGTTTGCGGCCCTTTTCATCGTCTCCCGGTTCCACCGCATAGTGCAGACAGGCCACGCCGGTTCCATCCTTCAGCTTCGCGTCGAGTCCGTCGAGATGCTGGTAGGCCATATGTTGACCACTACCACCATTGCAATAGAAGATCACCGCATCGGCATCCTTCAGGACTTCTGCATTTCCGGGCCAGTCCTTCTGGAAGTGCACGGAAGCCTCTATCACATCTCCCATATGCTCATTGAGTTGCTTCGCGAGAAGCATGCAGCCGGCTCGGTGCTCATGAGCGGCGTAGCCGTGGCTGCGCTTACCCGCGAGGAAGACTATCTTCTTCTTCGCTGAGGTATTCGATACAGCCGAATCCGATTTATCCCCAAATAAAGAAGGACCGGTGAGCGCAAAGAGAGAAATAGCAAGGAGGGCACTGAGAGCAGTTTTCATCGGTCACAAAAGTTTTGATGCTACCAAGTTCTTGCCGCTGGCTATCCCTGTCGTCAAGGAGGGATCCCGAAGGTTCCTTCCGATCACTATGGGGATAGTCTTCCCCAATCTGGCGCGCGATGAACAATGGGTGAAGGATTCAGCAACGGGAATAATGCTTATCGCTTTATCGCCTGAAATTATCACCAGGACTTGCAGCTAGCTCAAAGACAATCCCTCTCCTATCCCAGAAGCTCCTCGATCACCTCACCTCCGAACTGGCTCAATTGCTTGAAGCGCCCGGCATGGTAGTAGGTCAGACGATTGTCATCGAGACCGAGAAGGTGAAGAAGAGTAACGTGGACATCCCGGATATGATGCACACACTCAACCGCCTCCCCTCCCAGCTCATCGGTCGCGCCAACTGTGGCGCCGGCCCGGGTTCCCCCACCCGCAAACCACATTGCCATCGCCTTAGCATTGTGATCACGACCGTAGGACTTTCCACCCCGCATTCCGTTATCAGGAGTCCTGCCGAATTCTCCGCAGAAAAACACGAGGGTATCCTTCAGCATATCCCGCTGCTTGAGATCCTTGAGGAGAGCCGCGATCGGCTGGTCCACTGACCGGATCAGTGATCCATGGGCCCGTTCAATGTAGTCGTGGCTATCCCAGTTACCGGCATACGCCTGGACGAAGCGTACTCCACTTTCCACCAGACGGCGGGCAAGAAGACATTTGCGCCCAAACGCATCCGTGTGCGGGTTCCCGATTCCATACATTTCCCGAGTCCCTGCGGTCTCTCCCTCCAGATCAAGAATGCCGGGAACCTCGGCCTGCATCCGATAAGCGAGTTCGTAGGACGCCATCCGGGCTTCGAGTTCGCCGGTTTCCGCCCGCGTCTCCTGATGCTTCGCATTGAGCTTGGCGAGCAGGTCGAGGTTGGCTCGCTGCCGGTGCCTCGTCACTCCCTTCGGCGGACTCAAATCGAGAATAGGACTTCCCTGTGGCCTTAAAGGCGTTCCCTGAAAGTCAGCCGGCAAAAACCCGTTGGACCAGTTCGAGCCCCCACCCTGCGGGTAACTATTACGAGGCAGGACCACAAAACCGGGCAGATTCTGATTCGGCGACCCAAGGCCATAAGTCACCCATGAACCCAGCGCCGGGTCTCCTCCAAAACGGTTGCCTGTGTTGACATGATAGCAGGCAGTCGGGTGATTCACCGATTCCACTTGAGCTCCCCGGAAGAAGCACATGTCATCCACCATCTCCTGCAGGTGGTTCCATTCCGTAGTGATATCAGCTCCACTCTGACCCGCTTTTACAAATTCGAAGGGGCTTTGCACGAAATAGCGCTTCCCCGAGGACATCGCACTTTCCCGTTCACCCTGCCGGTTGAAAACCTGCAGATGTCGCTTCGCCAGCTCCGGCTTGGGGTCGAAGGTATCAATGTGAGATGGCCCTCCTTCCATCATGAGGAAGATACAGCGCTTCGCCCTCGCGGGCAGGTGGCCTTTCCGCGGTTTCAGGTCCACTTCCTCCGCCTGCAGGAGGGAAGTCAGGGCCAGCGACCCTACACTCGATCCAAGTCCATAGAGAAAATCACGACGAGGCAGGGAGAATTGATTCATTTTCAGTTCCAAGACAGGTTATTGGCTAGTCCAGGTATGCGAATTCATTAAGGTTGAAGATGACCAGACAGACCTGTGCCAGGCCCCGGGTCCGGGCATCGACGTCGCTTCGCTGCAGGTCCGGAACATATTCCTCGTAAGCGGGAAGATGCTCCCAGAACTCATAGGGACGGCCAGTCTTCTCGGCCATCACCGTGCGCTTGATCTTCTCGGGAAAAGCCAAAGGTTCGTAGACCCTTCCCTTTTCTTCCTCCACCGCAGCCTTCCAGTGAACAAGGCAGTCCGCAATCTCCCCGACCGAGGCAGTCCGTCCGAGGGCCAATTCGAAGGCGCGCCCCAGTGCCGCCCGGTCGCTCCCAGTTTCCTCAAGAAGACGGGCCGCAAAAGCCAGCGCCCGCTCATATACTTCCTCTCCATTGAACAACGTCAGGGCCTGTGGAGCGACCATCGAGGTTTCCCGCAACTCGCACGACTGATCTGGTCCCGGCTGGTTGAAGGTCTCAAGAAAGGGATCACGCAGCCCTCGCATTTTCTCTGCATAAAGACTCCGACGATTGCGTTGCCGCGGCAGCGGATCGGGCTCATAGACCGAAGCGGTGCCTCCCATGATCTGGCGTGGTTGGAAAGCTACCTCACGGTTAATGTCTGGCCGTGAGGGGATTCCCCCAACCTGCCGGTTGAGCTCCCCACTGACAGCAAGCATCGCGTCGCGTAATTCTTCAGCAGTCAACCGGCGGGGAAGACCCACCGCATACAGCTCACGCTTGAGATCTTTCGAATTGAGCTGCGCAGAATCGGGATGACGACTGCTTCGCCGATAGGCTGCCGAGCTGACAAGCAATTCATTGAGCCTCTTTACCGACCAACCCTGTTCCATGAACCACTCTGCAAGGTAGTCAAGAAGCTCCGGATGAGTCGGGGGGGATCCACTCCCCCCGAAGTTGCTTGGGTTACCTGCGATCCCCCGGCCGAAATGCCAGCTCCACACCCGGTTGACCATCACTCGGGCGGCGAGGGGATTCTTTTTATCCACAATCCATTCGGCGAGCGCCAGACGCCGCTTGCCCCGGCCCTTCGGGAAATTCGGAGTGGCCATCTCTCCCAGGGTCACCGCTGCACTCAGCGGCCCGGGCGTTACCGAAGCTCCTCTCGAATAGACATCTCCCCCGGTGAGGATGCTGTCCTTTTCCATCAACCCCTTGCCCCAAGGATCGCCCGGCATCATGATCCGCGAGCTGACATTCCTTCGTTCGATCGTCTTCCCGTTGTGCACCGCCAGAGCGATTGGCTTCGTACGATCAAATTCCCACTGATGCCGGGAAATATTCTTCGCCATGCGGGCGAGGGAAGCCTCATCCCCGGGATCCAATCCATTGTCCCCTGTTTTTGCCTCACCTTTCTCCTCTTTCCGGTTGTTTCTTACCCTCTCCTCCAGCTCCTTTCGTTGGCCCTGGTAGTAAGCAACCTTCTCTCTCGCCCACTGATCGGCCTGCGCAAACCCGGTCCGGTTTTCGCCCCTAAGGAAGGGAGCCTCACGGTCCGCGAACTGAGTGGTCGAGAACACCGACAGCATCCGGTAGTAATCCCGTGTCGGAATCGGGTCGAATTTGTGGTCATGGCACCGGGCACACTGGAGGGCATGGGCGAGGAAAGTCTGCCCCACCGAATCGGTCACGTCATCTAACCATTGCTGCCGGGTGACCCGGAATACGCTCATTCCGGTCTGCTCCCATGGACCCATTCGGAGGAATCCCGTCGCCACCAGATTTTCTGCATTACTCTCATCGATTTCATCACCCGCAATCTGCTCCCGGACAAATTGGTCGTAGGGCTTGTCGGAATTAAAGGCCCTCACCACGTAATCCCGGTAACGCCACGCGTTGGGCCGGGTGTAGTCATTGGCAAATCCTGCCGAGTCCGCGTAGCGGGCCACATCCAGCCAATGGCGCCCGAACTGCTCTCCGTAATGGGGGCTGGCCATAAGTCCTCCGGCGTAGGTCCGCACCGCGGCCTCCGGATTCTTCCCAAACTCCTCCTCAAACTTCTGAACCTCGCTGGGCGTAGGAGGCAGCCCGGTCAGCCCGAAAGTCATCCGCCGAACCAGTTCTCCCGAACCCGCCGTCGGGGCCGGTTTCAGACCAGCCTCCTCCAGCCTGCGATCAACAAACCAATCCACGGGGTGTATTCCCTCCGGGACCTTCTCCACCTCGAGAGGGCGATAGGCCCAGAGTTTCTCCGGTTCATACCGACGATTCGTCCAGTCTTCGCCCAGACCGCCCGAGGTCTCAACGATTTCCCCCTTTGCAAAGCGATCCCTTAGCTCCCGGACGCGCCCGGCATCCAGCCATGGCGCTCCGGCATTGATCCAGTCCCGGATCTGGTCTTGCTGCTCACTGGTTAACCGATCCGCTTCCTTCGGCGGCATCTCGTAATCCTCATCCTCCCAAGTAGTGGCAATATGAAAAAGACTCTCCGCTGCATTTCCGGGAATCAAAACTATCCCACTGTCACCCCCCTTGAGGAGCAACTCCCGGCTCGTCATCTCGAGACCACCCTTCAACTTCCTTCCCTCTCCCTGGCTGTGACAGGCGATGCACTTCTCTGTAATAATCTCCCGCACATGGAGCGCGAACAAGACCTCTCCCCTGGCGGGATCATCAGCCGCGCATAGCTGAACACTCCCTAGCAGAAGAACTGCAAAAGCGCACCATGGCACTCTGAGGATGGGATGGGGCATCGACTGGCCCAGCTTCTAATACAGACAGAATCTTTCAATTCCTGATTACACTACCGGACTAAATTCCGAGAGACATGTGTAAAGCCCCTGATTGTGGGCTCCCTTCTTAGTTCACACCATCTACCTTCTCCTACCTGCGTATTTCTACGCACCAACATCAGAAACGCCACAGTCCTGTTCTACCCGCCTAGAATCAAAGGATGTAATGCTCACACCTGCCCTCAGGGTGTTTTGGAATCCGAGACCCGCTTGGTTCTCCTTAGAATACAATTTCGACTGGATCGCCGTCCATCTCCCACTCTGGAAACGGGTCGACAAACTGGTTTTGCCACTTCTGTTCGTCGGTGGACAATTCGGCCTCGGTAAGCAGACAATGGTCGAGCATCGAGATAAGTCCTTTCCGATCCATGCCACGACCAATAAGCACAATCTCCTGACGGCAGTCACCGTTGCCATCCTCCCAGACCCTTTCAATATGACTACGGTCCTCGGGCCAGTGGTCGCGGGGGACGGCAGCCCAGAAATACCCCGCACATTGGTGCCTCGCGACAGCACCGGCTTGCGACCAGAATCCGGCAGTCTTCAGACGGGTTGCCAGCCAGAACACTCCTTTCGATCGAATGACACCGGGCCATTCGCGCTTCAGGCAGTCATAGAACCGCTGCGGATGAAAAGGGATCCGCCGCTCGTAAATAAAGTTACTGATCCCGTATTCCTCGGTCTCGGGTGTATGCTCGACAAGTGAATCGAGCCAACCCTGATGCTTTGAAGCACGCTCAGGATCATACCGTCCTGTGCCCAGCACGGCATCAAGAGGCACATCAGAATTCACGGAATCGTGGATTACGGCCTGAGGATTGAGCGCTCGGATCATCCCATGAACTTTGTGACGTTCTTTCGGCGAGATGAGGTCGACCTTGTTGACAAGCACCACATCAGAAAAATCGATTTGGTCAGAAAGCAGGTCCACGATCGTACGCTCATCTTCTTCCCCAACCGCCTGCCCCCGATCCGCGAGCCGCTCGGTTGTCGAGTAATCGCGGAGGAAGTTGGGCGCATCCACCACCGTCACCATCGTGTCAATCTCAGCAATATCCCCGAGCGACGCGCCATTCTCATCCTCAAAGGTGAAGGTTTCGGCGACTGGCATAGGTTCCGAAACACCTGTTGATTCTATGACGAGGTGATCAAAACGCCCTTCCCGAGCCAGCTTCCCAACCTCTTGAAGAAGATCCTCTCGCAGCGTGCAGCAGATACAGCCGTTGGACATCTCGACCATTTTTTCTTCGGTGTGGGAAAGCGCAGCATCGCCATTGCGAACGAGATCGGCGTCGACGTTCACCTCGGACATGTCGTTAACAATCACCGCCACCTTGCGGCCGTCGCGGTTGCGCAAGATGTGATTGAGGAGCGTTGTTTTACCTGCGCCGAGAAACCCGGAAAGGACGGTAACAGGGAGCTTACTTTTCATCTGTTCAGGGAGGCTAGTCAATCTGGCGAAGGGTTTGAGGCCAAGGGTCTGGGAAGGTTTCGCCGCGTTCCCACGCGGCAATCTCGTCATCTGTACACAGCGCCGAACGGAGAGCTTGAGCAAACGTGTTACAAGCATCCGGAAGACCAATGAGAGTAAGTTCGTTGTGGCGATCCCCGAAAACCGGGTGGGCAGATTCGAGGCGACTCTTGAGCAGTTCGATCTCTTCAGGAAGTAGTCTGCCGTCTACATTGCGCACGATTTCAGCACGCCAATACCCGGTGAGCTCAAGAGCTATCTGACTCCCGGATTGTTGCCAAAGAAGGACATGCGCCGGCCTCGAGGCGAGCCAGAGGTAGCCTTTAGTACGATACAGACCCGTGCTGAGCTTGTTGCTGACGGCCTCATAGAGGCGCTCCGGATGAAAAGGCCGCGGGTCGCGGATGACGGTAGCTTCAACCTCAGAGGCGGTGGCATTACTGTCGGCAAGACCAAGCTGGTCGGCCCGGCTCTTAAGGGCTGCAAGGTTTGGGGCAGGAGTCGCCTCAAACTGAGGCAAAAGCAGACCGGCTTGCGCGGAAAGTCCGACGGTGGCATCGGGCTGAAGGGCGCGTAGGATGCGCACCTGAGCGTCAGCAACGGACTGCGGAATGGTGTCGACCTTGGTAAGGATAATAATGCTCGCAAAGGCAATTTGTTCGGCGAGCACGTGTGCTGCCTGAAGAAGAGCGGGATCGCTCCCCACGGAGGCCTCACCAGTGAGGACCCGACCATCAGAAAAATCGCGGTGGAGGTTGAGGGCGTCGACAGTAACAATGAAATGCCTGAGGAAGAAACGAGAGTCTTGGGTGAGGGCCGAAATCAGTGGCCAAGGCCGGGCAGCTCCAGTGCTTTCGCAGAGCACCTGCGGCGGGGGGGGATCGAGCAGGGCAATCTGTCCAAGGATACGAGCAAGAGATGGCTTGAGCTGTTCCCGGGCATGAACCCCATGGAGAGCGGCAACACGATCGCGCAGTTCACCGGGAGCCGTGTCAGCACCCTCGTCGGAGAGTAGCTCAGCATCAATCCCAAGCTCGCTAAGGTCATGCACTACAAGGGCGGCCTCTCGGAGGGCCTCTTCCCGCCTCCAGCGCCGGAGCAGCGTGGTTTTTCCCGAACCTAAAAATCCAGAGAGAACTGTGACTGGTATTCTTGAATCGCCAGTCATGATTCCTTCGGTGAACAAAAGATCGCTTCCATAAGATCGAGGCATTCCAGCCAGAACTTGGCGTTCATCGCATCATAGCGGATCGAATCGGGGCCTGTTTTGGTTGTAAATAGAATGTTACTTGGCTCTTCCACCAGCTCATCGAAAAGACGATTGAGGCAATACCCATGGATCTCATCGCGGGCGCCGCCTACCGGCGTGCCTGGACGGCCTTGGGCGTGGTCACGAAGCGCACCAAGGACAGAGCTCAGGTCGGACGCGCCGAGCTTAATATTCAGGGGAATGGCAGCCTGCCGATGATCTTCAACAATTGCAGCAAGTCGCTTGACGACCCGTTTTGCCTCTCCCTTCCTATCGGCGATATCTTGATCGGCTTCGGGAAGAGAAGGAACCTCCGTTCCCATCTCAAACAGGGGACGGACGGTGTCGGGCCGGGTATCACGTTTCATGGTCTGGACAGCGGATCGTCAGGAGCGAGCCTGTTCCGGCAGGGATTGGGGACGGCGTAATCTCGCGCCTTTTCTCAAAAAGAGCTGCGCGAGTGCGATAAGGTGGGGGAACTCTACGAGCAACCCGATGATCAGTGCGGCGTGGATCAAGGGCTGATCAGGAATAGCAATCATGGTTAGGCCGAGTATCAAAGGAGCATTTCTTGCAGCGGTGGTCATCGCTAATAGGACGTGCTGGGGGTGATTCAGGCGAAACCAACGGGCCAGCACTTCACCTAAAGCCCAAGACACGAGGAAAAACAGGGACACCGCTAACAAGATTTGCACGAGAGCCAGAGGGTTAGCGGTCAGGGTGCTCGTGTGCTGACCGAAGAGACAGAGCGCGACCAGTGCAATCACCCAATAAACGAGATTGCCACTGAGCGAGGATAACTTTTCAAAGTGATCCTTCCGCAGGAGTCGCGTCAGAACCAGACGCAACACCACGGCGCACAAAAGGGGAAAAAGAAACCACTGAGCCAGAGTTGCATTCAGCCCCCCGAGATCTGTGCCACTTTGAGATCCAGTGACCAGACCCAGATAGATGGGAAAGAGAAGGAGTTGACTGATCAAATTTACCGGCAGCAACACTGCACCCAGCGCCACATCACCCTTCGCCATTCGTGTGAATCCGAGGAACCAATCCGTACATGGAAAGAGAAAGTAGAGCAGCAGGCCCGCGAATAACGCCGACTCGCGAGGAAAAAAGAGAGAAGCAATTCCCCACCCTGCCAGTGGGATCAATACAAAGTTCGCTACCCACGCCAGACTGAGAAACGGCAGATGTCGAGTTACCTGGCGAAGCGGATCGAAGCGTACTTCAAAAAAAAGCAGCACCAATAACCCAAAAAGAAGAGCATCTATAAAGGTCCCTAGAAACTTTCCAGTCTCCGGCAGCAGGCTCCCCAAGACTAATCCGGCCGCTATGGCCATTGGCAAAGGCCATGGCGTGATCTTAGCGGATTGGATCATGATGCAAAGGACTCTGGCTCGGGAGCAGAATCCGTGGGGTCGATTGCGCATTCACAGTTCGTGCAGCAATCAAGGTCGGTATTAATAAAGCCCGCCTTGAGGTAGGGCATGAGCTTTTCGTCCACCTCTGACTTACCAAGACGTGTTGCTATCTCGAGCGCGATCACACCGAAACGAGCCCGGAACTTGTAGATGAAGCAGAACAGAGCATTCCGGTGAACCAGAGCTGGCCCGGAGTAGAAGAGCCCGGGAACAAGTGTGGATTCGTCAGCCTCTTCACTAAAGACCGGGAGCCCATTCTTATCATGGTCGAAGAGATGCTCAATTGGACCGAGACCAGAGTGAAAACCGTTGGCAAGAATCGGTCGGGTCTTGGATACCGAAGGAATATCATCCTGGTCACGCAAGGTCCACCAACCTTCGCATTCCTCAATCTGGCGAACATCGGTATTATTGACGAGATCCAGATTCTTCGCCTTGTCCGATGTTCGAAGCAATTCACGCAGACGGTCGAGGGTACGTGGGCTGAGCGACCGCGACGGATCTGGATGGTCTGACGACCAAGGTTCACCACGTGAAAGGAGGCGCACCGACTTCCCCAAGGCTACCAAGTTCAGTGCCGCATCCACTCCGCTTTCGTAACCCCCGATGACCGTGAACTGGTCTCCCTCGAGCGTGCTCCAATCCTCCACTTTTGACGAGTGCAGCGCATGGTGCGCTCCTGGGAAGGCGTCTTCGCGGGGAGAAAAGAACTGCCCAGCAGCCCAGACCACATAATCAGCAACGATATTTCCCTTGTTGCTGTCAGCAATGAACTGGCCCTCCTCTTTTCTCAAGGCACTCACGCGGATCCCGGTGCGCACCGGTAGTTGATGATGGGCTGCAACGGCTTGCAGGTAGTCCGCGTAATGGCGACCCTCCGGGTGCTGGGTCCGCAGAAAATCCGCTGGAGAAGTCTCTGGATCGATCGCATTGAGATCCGTGAGGCCGAAGGAATTGGAGTGAAACGACGGCGTCAGCAAAGACATCTGACGTGGCCAATTCCGGAAAGCCGCGCCGACTTCTCGCGCATCGATCACCGTCATATCGATAACTCCCGCCCGTTTAAGAGCCGCGGCCACACCGAGACCCGCCGGTCCCGCCCCGATAATGAGCACCCCTGTATGGAGGATTTCCTCACTCATCACAACACAGGGTTCGTGCAGGTGCACTGATTCCAAGAGCACCACAGGCTTAACCGTGACGAGAGCTCAAGCAAAGGCCCGTAAAATAGTTCGCTCATTTTACAACTCTGCGAGTGTTTGCTCGAACCAACTAAGGACCTGATCCCGATGGGCAGCACCATACGCCTTGAGAAGAGCGCGGGTGGAGGGGTCCCCATCATCAGACAAGGCTTCAATACGGCTCTTGCAATACGCCTCATCAAGCGTGAGCTTGGCATTCTCTGTCATTTCAGCCCTCCAGTGGGCATAGCTTTCGTAGGTAAAATCCATTGGTCAGCGGGCTTCTTCGAAACGTCGTGCGCGAGGTAACTCTGCCGGACAATCACGAAGTCCGATGACCCAACGGGTTGCCGATTCCGGCCGGAGCCAAGCTCGAGAACGCGGAAGCTTCTTGAATAGTCGATGACAGCTTTCCCGGTAAGTTCCGCTCGTTAAACGCTGAACCTCCTTTTCGTGCGCAAGCCACCAATCAAGAAATGGTCGCGTCAGCCTTTGCAGTAACTCATCGGTCCGGGCTGAGAAGCAATCCCTCGGATACTTTCCGGGCACTGGCGGCGTAGCACCACACCATCGGACGCACCGACGAAGTGGCCGGATGAAGAGCATCCCGCCTTCCTCACTCAGCCAACCGGCATGAGAACCGTGCAATTCAATTGCTCCGTTCCTCCAGGGCAGGCGATAGCAGGAGGTCCCCTTTAACCCGGTCGAAGGGCGTTTCTGAAACCCCGTACGAAGGAAAAGGTTACCCTCCGAGTGCTCAGCATCCTTGCCCCAAAAATACATCTGCTGGTGTAATCCTGCCGCGAGATCGCGATACAAAGCTGTGAGCGGAGGGCTCTTAGATGGCGGCATACCGGTCTTTATCGCCAACAAATCTCTAATGCAACTAATTTGCACTAGTTGGGAGCTCGCTGAAACTTGGACCACATGACCTGCAATCTCGACAAATCATCTGAACGTTGATTCCCAAAACGTAGAAGGCCCCGAAGTCGTTACACTTTGGGGCCTTAGGTCGTTACGGGGACAGAACTTGGACCCTGCTTAGAGCGAATAGCGTGCCTTGATCGCGGTGTAGGTTAGATTCGAGACCTCCCTGATGACGTTTCCGCGGCTGGCGATCCAGGACCCGTAGGACTTGTTACGCGTGCCACTGTCAATGATCCCGATCACTGCGTAAGGGTAGGACCGCCCATCATTTCCTTTCGCCACCAGAATCCCCATATCGCCACAGCACCGCGCCGTGCTTCCAGTCTTGTTGTAAACGCGGGTTCCTTGGGGAACACGCTTGGCGTTCGTGTAGAGTCGGTCCCTGCCCGGCAAGCCCATCACTCGTAGAATTTCCTTTGAGTGAGGCAGAGTCCCAGACCACAGCGACTGAAGAAAACGTCCGTAGTCTCCTGCCGAGCAAAGGTTACGATACGTTCGACCTCCCGCCGGAACATACTCAACGAGATGAAGGTGCCTGCACAGCGATGGGTAATGCCGCTTGAGCAGGGCCGCGGTCGCGACTGGCCCCCCAGTCTGCCTCATCACCCAGTTGGTGGAAGCGTTGTTACTCTTCTGGATCATCAACTCCATGTGCCGCCTGCTCGTGGAGCCATAAATGAGCCTACCGGCCCGCACCTGATGAAAAAACGCCAAGGCGAGATAGGGCTTGATCATACTGGCAGCCTGAAGTTGCTGGTTTTCGTTGATGCTCACCAGTGTCTTACCGGAGGTGAAGTCGTAGACCAGCCAAGCCGTACGCTCATTGGTCTGAAGCGCTCCCTTGCTCCGCAGCGATTTGACATAACGCTCTACCTCGCCCTCCAATCTACTCTCCGCTGCCTGACCCAATTGGCCGAACGCCAGCCAGCCAAGAGCAAGAGTGAGAAGAAAAACAGGGCACTTCACCAGGATTGGATAATCTGTTCGCATGCTTCACCGGAATACTACAGAAACCCGTAATACTTTCACATCACAAATCTACGTCAAAGCAGAAAGTGGGGCAAAACATCGACATCTCAGGTGGGGAGTGCGGGTGCAGCGGAGGTTCTATCCCGAACCGTCTGCCCTGAATCCCCTACCCTGAACCGTTTGCAGGAGGCGTGGTAAGGGATGCGGGAAAAGTGTCCACAGTTGGTGTTCACACCTGCCCGACCCTGAAACGGAGAAGGCCCCGAAGTCGTTACACTTCAGGGCCTTCGTTGGTTACGGGGACAGGATTTGAACCTGTGACCTTCAGGTTATGAGCCTGACGAGCTACCGGGCTGCTCCACCCCGCGATTTTTTGGCCTACCCTCCCGGGCAGGCTGGGAGGCTAGGTGCGCGGAGAGAACCCTGCAAGGGAAAATCTCCGATCTCGTTCATAGCCCGGCTCCGGGGAATCCAGTGCCCCCGGAGCTTGCACCCCGACGCTGGATCGCGAACCTTTAGAATCAAGTGCCCATGAAACTTTTCCTGCCTGCTCTACTCACCTCCCTCTTCCTACCACTCATACCCGTCTCCCGCGCGCAGGATGACCCCCGGTCAGCGATTGGTGCGGAAAACCCACACCTGCATGTACGGCGTGGGCTTATATCCCTCAAGAAGAGGCTTGAGGTGGACCGCGAGTGCCATGTCGCCTTCCTGGGAGGATCAATCACCCAGAATACCCGCGGGCACACCGCGATGGTTCCGGCGTGGTTGAGGAAAGCGTTTCCGGATGCGGAGGTCACCGTCACCAATGCCGGATTGGGGTCGACTTGTTCCACCAGCGGGGCCTTCCGGCTCAAGCCCCACATCTTCGGTAAGGAAAAGGTGGACCTTCTAGTGGTCGAGTTCGCGGTCAATGACGACCAGGACGCAGGGCACGCCCGGCGCGAATGCATCCGGGGGATGGAAGGCCTCATCCGACAAACTCAACGGGATTACCCGCAATGTGGAATCATAATGGTGCATTACGTGAATCCCGGAATGCTGGCCAAACTGACCGGGGGTGAAGTGCCAGTCTCCATCTCCGCTCATGAGGCCGTGGCCGCCCGCCACAAGGTGATCTCGGTTAACGTAGCCGCAGAGGTAGCAGCCGCCACGAAGGAGGGGCGCTACCGGTGGCAGGATTACGGAGGCACGCATCCCGGCAGTTTCGGATACCGGGTGGCCTCCAACATGATCATCGCCGCGCTGAAGGCAGGCCTGGCCAAGGAAGAGCACGGCTCGCCAGACCAGTCCGCCGCCTTGCTGGATCCCGGGAGCTATGACCAAGGTCACTTTATCTCACCTGAGAAAGCGGTATTTTCCGATGGCTGGAAACTGGGTAAGGTCGGCCGGGAACTCCTGCCTCTGGGAGCAATCCGCCCTCAGTATTCCTCCTATCAACTCCTCCGTGGGATCCGGCCCGGGGCCAGCTTGAAGCTAGAGTTCAGCGGGCGCACGGTCGGGGCCTTCCTTCTCGCCGGGCCGGATGCTGGAATCTTGGAGGCTCGGATTGATGGGGGATTACCCACCACCCACGATCTTTTCCATCGTTTCAGTGGCGGTCTGAATTATCCCCGCAGTGTAATTTTCCGCACCGATCTTAAGCCTGGTAAACACACACTGGAGCTTCAGCTGGCAAGAGAGAAAAGCCCTCGCAGCAAGGGAACTTCCGCCTCGATCCTGTTTTTCGAGGTTAACAGATAGGAGCGCAGCCATGGTCTGGGTGTCGCCTGATCATAGGGGGAGATTCCGGAAAGCTCTACCAAGACTGAACGGAGCGTGTTTTCGCGTTGCTGATCAGGTCCTGCCCGCGCTAATGCTAGGACATGCACACAAGCATCCGAAACGCTCTCTCTATTTTCGCCGCACTTGCGGCTCTCGCCTCCTCCGCCCCGGGCAAGCAACCCCCCGAAAAAGCGGTCGCCAATCTCGATATCGGAGCTGGTCTGGAGACTACACTCTTCGCCTCCGAGCCGATGATGCTCAGCCCCTCCAGCATCGACATCGACCACCTCGGTCGGGTGTGGGTCTGTGAGGTCGTGAACTACCGGGGACATCGCAACAAGCGCCCCGAGGGGGACCGTATTCTTGTTCTTGAGGACACCACTGGCGACGGCAAGGCTGACAAATCCACCGTCTTCTATCAGGGGCGCGAAATCGATTCCGTTCATGGAGTATGTGTTCTGGGCAACAAGGTCATCATCTCCGCGGGAGACAACGTCTGGATCATGACTGATGAAGATGGCGACCTGAAGGCCGACAAGAAGGAAGCTCTTTTCACCAAGATCGGCGGGGCCCAGCACGATCACGGGATCCATGCCTTTTCATTCGGCCCCGACGGGAAGCTCTACTTCAATTTCGGAAACGCCTCACGCCAACTGGCAGATGCTGAGGGTAAGATCATCACCGACAAGGCCGGCAATGAAGTAAAAGCCAGCCGCCAACCCTACCAGCAGGGAATGGCCTTCCGCTGCGACCTTGATGGGTCCAACGTGGAAACACTGGGGTGGAATTTCCGCAACAACTGGGAGCTGTGCGTCGACTCCTTCGGGACCGTCTGGCAGAGCGACAATGACGATGACGGAAACAAGGCAGTGCGAATCAACTTCGTGATGGAGTTCGGCAACTATGGCTTTCGCGACGAATTCACCGGAAAGGGATGGCGCGACAAGCGCACTAATATCGAAAAGGAAATTCCCCTGCGCCACTGGCACCTGAATGACCCCGGTGTCATACCCAATCTCCTGCAAACCGGACAGGGCTCTCCTACCGGCATTATCGTTTACGAGGGCTCCCTTCTTCCCGAAGGTTTCCAGAATCAGGTTATTCACTGTGATGCCGGTCCCAATGTCACCCGGGCCTACCCGGTAAAAACCAATGGCGCAGGCTACTCAGCCGAGATGGTAAACATTCTCCAGGGAGCTCGCGACAAATGGTTTCGCCCCTCTGACGTCTGCGTTGCTCCTGACGGATCCCTGTTCGTTGCCGATTGGTATGATCCAGGCGTTGGAGGCCACGGCATGCGGGACCTTGATGGAGGACGAATCTTCCGGGTGGCAACGCCTGGCTCCAAATACAGCGTACCCAAGTTTGACCTGAGTACTGCTGAAGGAGCTGCCAAAGCTCTGACAAATCCCAACGGCGAAGTACGCTACCTCGCATGGACCGCTTTACACAAGATGGGGGCCAAGGCCGTTCCCGCACTTGAGAAACTGTGGAAAGGAGAGAACCCCCGTCACCGTGCGCGCGCTCTCTGGGCGCTCGGCAAGATGGAAGGGAAAGGCCAGGGCGTAGTCAACGCTGCCCTTGCCGACGCGGATCCTGATATCCGTATCACCGGTATTCGGCTGGCGCGCCAGCTTGAACTCGACCTGATCGATACGGTTTCGAAAGTCGTCATGGACAAATCCGCGGCAGTCCGCCGGGAAGCCAGTATCGCTCTTCGCTTCGATGGCTCCGCCGAGGCCAATGCCCTTTGGGCCGATCTGGCTCTGCAACACGACGGCGCGGACCGCTGGTATCTCGAAGCCCTCGGGATCGGGTCCGACCTGCACGCTGACGCGCGGTTTGCGGCGTGGCTAGCCAAGGCAGGTAAGAAGTGGAACTCCGACGGCGGTCGCGACATCGTATGGCGGGTCCGCTCCAAGCAAGCGCCGGCGTTTCTTGCTCGAATCATCAAGGATAAATCTCTCAAGGACCATGCCTCCCCACGCTATATGCGGTCTTTCGATTTCCACCAAGGCGAGGAGAAGAACAAGGCTCTCGAGAGCCTCCTTGACCTTTAGAAATCCAGCAATCTCCTCATGCGAATCTCCCATCACTATCTTACGGCCCTGGTGATGGGAGCCACGGGGTTCGCCCTGCCCACCAACGGGCAGGAGGATCCATCCCGCGACGCCCTGATCGTCGAGACGATCCTGCGGATCGAAGGCTTTGACCTATCGGGCTCGACCAAGGCGCAGGGAGCCGTCAAACGCTACCTTAACGACAACTGGGGCGGGGAACGATATCTTGACCTTATCGAGCGTTTCGATCTCAAGGAGGAAGCTCCCGGACTGCTCCGCCTCGCCCTCAAAAAATCGGAATCTCCAGCAGGAGCCGAGGCCGCAACGCTGCTCGTCAGCCTCGGAAAGGGAGCTCTTCTCTCAGAAACGCTGGAGACTGGGGATGAGGTGGCCGCCGGACAGGCCGCAAAGGCCATCGCCCACTCCGGTGATACGACCCTGATTGCAGCTCTCCCTAAGGTCCTCGCCAACCCAGAGCGCTCGCTGCGGGTTCGCTCATCTGCACTTTCAGCCCTTTATGGAAAAGACATCGGGCGTCAAGCCCAGCTCCTGAAGATGGTGAAATCCAATGAACTGGCCGAGGACCTTCGTCAGACAGCCTCAGAAATTCTCATGCTTTCCCGGAATCCTGAGATCCGGGAAGAAGCCAAAACCATCTTCTCGGTGGCAGGGGGAGATTACCCATCCATCGCCGAGCTTCTCACGCGCAAGGGTGATCCCTCCAGAGGCAAGGAACTTTTCTCCTCCAAGACCTGCATGATCTGCCACGAAGCCGGCGGCACAGGTATTAACTTTGGACCAGGGCTTTCCCAGATCGGAGACAAACTGGATGCCAAAGCACTCTACGAGGCAATTCTCCAGCCCAGCGAGAAAATCAGCATGGGATTTGAGGGTTGGGAGGTAACGCTCAAGAACAAGACTAAGCTCGTTGGCATCATCGAGGAGACGGAGGAAAACCTCACTCTGACAATGATTGGCGGCGCGAAGCAAACCATCGAGAAGGATGAGATCACCAGCAAATCAAAAATGAAGCAGTCACTCATGTATCCAGGGCTGCATCAGCTGATGACTCCGGAGGAGCTGGCAGACCTCGTTGCCTATCTGAGCTCACTCCGGAAGAGCGGCTAGAGGCTAGAGGGGGATTCTTCAATCATGATCCCCACGGCGACTTACCGGCACCAGTGTAAATCGCTGCCTCGAATCCTCTGGGTAACGGCAGCCCTTCTGCTTATTCCTCCACTTCCACCTGCCCGTGCCTGCCTGATATGCCTTCCCGTTCCGATGGTCTCCCCAGTGGACTACCTGCTCGGAGCTCATCTCATCGTAGTTGCACGGGAAGACTCCGGAGCGCCCTACTGGCTGACAACTACCGAGATTCTCAGTGGAGATACCACTCGCCTCGGTCGGAGCTTCTTCCTTGAAGCCCCTTTACTGACCGATCCTTCCCTTGGTCGAAATCGGGAGGTGATCTGCGCCTACGGCCCTCACGAAGAAATATCGCACCCCGAATGGGCCCGAGTTGGCAACGCGGATGGCGACTTCAGACTTCTTGTCACAGAAATCCTTCAGAACCGGGTGCAGTGGCAACTCAACCCTGGTGAGCGTGCCACGTATTTTTCCAGCTACCTCGACCACCAAAATCAGCAGATTCGTGCTCTTGCCCACCTCGAAGTAGCTCGAGCTCCCTACGACCAGATCCGCGAATTCAAAGGCATTCTCCCGTTTACCCAGTTACGCTCCTCCCTCCAGGATTTTCGTCTGACTGATTGGCACCCCCTTTACATTCTCCTCCTCGCTCTGAGCGAGGAACCTGAAGATCTTGCGCTCATCTC
>Ga0160423_10001139_pt1 | contig 22204 bp, 26 predicted proteins | sample CRUFie14St8metaG_FD_108191 | JGI IMG/M metagenome (GOLD analysis project Ga0160423, IMG submission 108191) | Marine microbial communities from the Costa Rica Dome - CRUD Field 142mm St8 metaG | ecosystem: Environmental > Aquatic > Marine > Oceanic > Photic zone | place: Costa Rica: the Eastern...
ATAGTCATGGACACAGTAGAAGACCTCAAGAAGAAAGAGGGTGGAGACATTTATGCCGAAGAATTACTTTCATGTTGGAAGAGAATAGTAAAGGGTTGAATGTTTGTTGCTGTAATATTAGTTTGTTCTATGTATGCTAATCCAAAATGTGTGGAAGTTTACGATACGATAAAGCCATATGGTTATGAGAAGCTTGAAGATTGCCAAAACAGAATTTTTGAAATGGCAGTTGGAATAAGAAGCACAATACCTGTTCCACATTCAATGGAGATGAAATGTTTAAAGAAGGAGAATAAGAATGAACGATCAACTTAAAGAAGAAGAAATTAAAGAACATTGCTCTCCGAGATGTCCAAGATGCCAAGGAGTTTTGAGAACAATTGAAGTTCATGGACACACTCAATGTGTTGTCTGTAACATGGTAGTCGAAGACTGCTGCCAAGGATCACCACAAAAATGAGTGACAATGTTTTAAAATTTCCGTATAAATTAAAAAGGACACAATTGCCATTAGAAAGAGTCTGCGATATGGCAAAAGTAAAATTGGACAAAGCAGTTATTGCAGGCGTAACTGACCAGGGTCAAGTTCAATTAATGACAACTTTCCAAGACCCTGCCGAAGTCCTTTATTATTTAGAAATGGCTAAGACAGGACTAATGCAAGGCATGGTATTAATGGAAGAGGGAGAGATAGATGAAGAAGAGTGACAAAAAAAACGTACACAATAAAGTTAGAGATAACGTCATCGAGTTTCCCAAATCACCCCCACCTAGCGATGGCGGTAGCGAGACAGATGTGGAAAGTGGGGAGGGACTCACATTCTATTTCACTCCAGATTGGGACACCAGTGGAGACGATCCAGAAGATAGCGAAGCTTGAAAACTGGAAACGAGAAGAAAGAAATACTATTGATTCTCATGTAGGTTATTGGGGACCTTTTTTAACTGAGGAAGAATCATTAGAATTGTGTGATGAAAAATTTGAAGATGACCCTAGGGCATTGAAAGAAAAGAAAACTATGTGGAGAGAAAAATATACAGTTCATTCGTCAGCAAGTTCAAGTTTAGCTTGGACTGAAGATACTTACGAATAATTTTTTTCTTTGACATATAGGAAAAACTGTGATTTAAATATAAAAAAAGGGAAGGAACATGTTAGTTATTATAGAATCACCATTCCGAGGTGGTATAAAATTCGGACAACAACAAAATGTAACATATGCAAGATTATGTCTTCATGATTCGTTGATGCGTGGAGAGTCACCCTTTGCATCTCACTTACTTTATACTCAAGTTCTTGATGAATCAGACATCAAACAAAGAACAATGGGAATGAAAAGAGCATTCAAGTGGTATAGACATGCGAACCTCATGGCAGTTTACCAGGATCATGGTGTTACTGAGGGCATGAGAAAAGGTATTCGTGTTGCGAAATACTACAACATCAAAATAGTTTACAGAACTTTATCGCTGCAGGTTGATAGATGAGCAACGAAAAAGATAAAAGACTTGAAGACGTTATAAAAGAAGAACAGTATTGGCGACAAAAACAATACGACTACGAATGGGAAAGTGATTATCTCAATGCGAAGTTTTGTAGAGATCAAGCAAACTATTATAAGAACTTAATTAAAAAAGGAATACTTTGGGAGCCGAAATTTTGAATTTTAAATATAAAACAAAACCATATCAGCATCAAAAAGAAGCACTAGAAAAAAGTTACAAGGAAAAGAACTTTGCTTATTTCATGGAGATGGGGTGTGGCAAATCAAAAGTATTGATTGATAACATAGCTTGGTTATATGAAAAAGGTAAAATTGATTGTGCTATAATCGTAGCACCAAAAGGTGTGTACATGAATTGGAAGAATAGTGAAATACCTATTCACATGCACAACAGTATTCGACATGAAGTATATGTTTGGAAATCAAACTTAGGCAAGAAAGACACAGAAAAGCTCCGTGAATCGGTGACCGACAGACAAAGACTTAGAATCATTCTCGTCAATGTCGAGGCTTTTGCAACAAAGAAAGTGTTACAATATTTAGAAAAGGTTGTGCATAGAAGTAATGTTTTGTTAGCCGTTGACGAATCAACCACAATAAAAAATCACAAAGCAAAAAGAACAAAAGCTCTTATACAATTTGGTGAGGTTGCGAAGTATAAAAGAATATTAACAGGTGCACCAATAACAAAATCGCCTCTTGACTTATACTCACAGTTCTTGTTTCTTGATTCGAAGATCTTGGGTCACAACTCTTATTGGTCTTTTCAAGGACGCTATGCCGTGATTAAAAGTGTCAAGATGGGTGCACACTCGTTTAATCAAGTCGTAGGCTATAGAAATTTAGAAGAGATGAAAGACAAGATGGATTGGTGTACCTATCGTACAACCAAAGAAGAGGCTTTGGATCTACCTCCGAAAATTTATACAACAAGACAAGTGGATATGACACTCGAACAATCAAGACATTATGATAGTTTGAAAGAAACATCAGTTGCTCTTTTGAACTCTGGAGAAATGGTTTCTGCTCCAGAGGTCATGACTCGTTTACTAAGATTACAACAATTATTATGTGGGTATCTTGTTACAGATAATGGAGAGATACAAGAAGTGCCAAACAATCGTATGAATGTTTTGATGGAAACAATCGAAGAGATGGAAGGTAAAGTTATTATATGGTCAAGGTTCAGACATGACATTATTAAGATAACAGAAAAGTTAAAACAGACTTACGGATCAGACACAGTAGTCAATTACTTTGGGGATACGTCTATGAAAGATAGACAAGATGCAATTGAAAAATTTCAAAATTTGAAAAGTAATGTGAAATTTTTCATATCTAATCCACAAACAGGTGGCATGGGTATCACACTTCATGCAGCTGCAAATGTTATTTATTATTCCAATGATTTTAATTTAGAGTCTCGTAAACAATCAGAAGATAGAGCACATAGAGTAGGTCAACACAAACCAGTTTTGTATGTTGATTTGATGTGTCCAAAGACAGTAGATGTACACATTGTAAAAACATTACTATCAAAAAATAAATTAGCTAACATAACTTTAGGAGAAAGGGTATTGGAATGGCTGAAAGTTTAAGAAGAAAAGCAATAAAAATAAATAAGAATATCAGAGGTGAAAAACTAATTGGATCGGCGGGTGAAGCATTCACGCTTTTTAGTTTGAACATGATGGGTGTTGAGTGCGATCTTGTGAAACAAGATGGAACAGATATCGTGGCGACTAAATCAATAGATAGTAATTTATTGGTTGCACAAAGAATAGAAGTGAAGACGGCAACATTTATTTCAGATAAAAATTTGTATAGCTTTTCAATATCAAAAGGTGGAGACAAAAGACCATACTCAAAAGAAGATTGTGATATCTTGGCTCTGTGTGCCGTGAGACAAAAAGCAGTTCTTTTTTTTAATGTTGAAAAATTTCAAGATAAAGTAACAAAGAAAATTCATCTGAATGATTTTATGAGAGAAGAATATATGAAACAAAGTTGGCAATCTTCTTTGTACGAAAGTCAGAAACATACTTTTAATCTTCTTAAAAGAGAACGTAAGAATGTAGGAGAGTTAAAAGTAAATGCAGAAGTTGTAAAAAAGATATAAGTTTTTATTTGACAGAGTGGGTATAGTTGTGATAGGTGTTTTATTAGATATAAATTTAACAACGACTATCTATAATAGATTTATATCTTGTAAAGATAATAGCATGACAGGGTGGTTTGCGTGATGCGATCACCCTGACATTAAAAGTGGAGAGGGTATGTTCCTGGTTTTATTTCCCATGTGCTACAGCATGGTTTTCTTTTCCAGGTTTCTCCTGTGTCCTCTTCACCTTTAATGTTAACAGAAAGGGAAGATAATGGATCCAAGTAAGTGGAAATCAGTTGCAGTTCCAATAAGTGTTTGGACTAAACTAAAAGAATTAGCCGATAGAAATGATAGATCTGTTGGCGGAACGATTTCATTTCTCACAAAAAGAGAATATGAAAAAACGGTTGACAGTAAGCAAGCTCAAAGAGTAAGCTAATCGTTCAAGCGTAAAATCCTCCGAGTGAGAGTAATTTGACGACACTCATTACTCTCACTCTTAACAAAGCCGAAGGGCATAAACTTTAAAGAAGAAAGGAAGAACCATGAGTGATGTGTTTTCACTATTTGAAAAAGAGGCTGCTAATCCTCAGTCATTTGAAATTAGCGAAGATAAGACGAAGAACCTTTCGTCTCTAGTTCGGTTATCTATAGATGTTGAAAAGCAAATAAAAGATACCGAAGACTATCTTAAAGACTTAAAGCAAAAGAAGAGAACCATTGATGAGGAAGACATTCCGTCATTGATGGAAGAACTCGGTGTGGAAAGTCTACAGGTAGATGGCAGTAAAGTATCCGTAGACAAGTTTGTGTCTGCTCGTATACCAGAGTCTAGAAAAGATGAAGCTTTTAGTTTTCTTAGATCTATTGGTGAGGGCGACATAATTAAGAATGAAGTTGTTGTCGGATTTAATATGGGTCAAGACAATGTAGCGGGAGCCGTGATTGACGATCTTACAAAGCAAGGTCTAAATCCTGTACAAAAAACTCACATACATCCAATGACTCTGAAGACTTGGGCGAAGAATAGAATTGATAATGGTCAAGAAATTGATTTCGATCTATTTGGAGTTTATCAAGGTAATCGTGCAAAAATCAAAGGAGGTCAATAATGGACACAGCAATTGCACCAAAGAAAAAGACTGAGGTTGTTGTATCAGAACTCGACAAGTTACTTGAAGAGGACTCTGGTGCAGGTCTTGAGAATTTTACAACCGAAGATATGCAGATTCCTTTTATTAGGATTCTGCAAGCATTGTCACCACAACTTAATAAACAAGACAGTTTGTATATTAAGGGAGCCGAACAAGGTGATATATTCAACACTGTAAATCAAGAGATTTACAAAGCAGATGAGGGAGTTATCGTTGTACCAGCATATTTTGAAAAGAAGTTCTTGGAGTTTGCTCTACGTTCTACGGGTGGTGGTTTCATTCGAGAGCTTAGTCCTACTGACGGTGATATTAACTTGACTACTCGTGAGGGTACGATTGAAACATTGCCAAGTGGAAATGAACTCGTAAGAACTCATCAACATCTTGTTATTGCAAAAGGTGCAAATGGTGAGATGGCTCCAGCTGTTCTTGATATGAAGAAGACACAGTTAAAAGTATCAAGAAGATGGAATACTTTGAAGAACGGTATTCGTTTACCATCAGGTAAACCTATGCCTCTTTATGGTACGGCTTGGAGACTTACAACAGTTTCCGAGAGTAATGATCAAGGGACATGGTATAACTACAAACTTGATCGTGTTACGGAAATCACAGAAGAGATACAAGATATGATGCTAGAGGCTCGTAACATGTATCAAAGTGTGAGAAAGGGTGAGGTTAAAATGGCTGCAGCCTCTGCCGATGAAATGGCAGATAAAGGTGACGAAGCACCGTTTTAATTAAAGTTGGGGTCACACATGTATCCTCCAAGTGTGTGACCCCTTATTATTTTGGAGCGATGAGTGAATATAGCAGAAGAATTTTTAAAAGCATTTGAGGGTTTTAGTCAAGCCCACGGACAAACAGATGTTTCCAACCAAAGAATGAATGGCAAGCAAAAAGCTAAGTCATTCATAGTAAGACAACCATTAACATTAGAATTAGTACAAGGACATCTTGATGGGAAAAAAGGTGTCGGAGCCATACCAATTAACGAAAACAACAAGTGTAAGTTTGGTGCACTTGACATAGATCAGTATCCATTAGACCATAATAGTCTCGTTTCCAAACTAAATGAACTGAAAGTTCCATGTATCGTGTGCCGTAGTAAAAGTGGAGGTGCACATATATTTTTCTTTTTTAAGGAGTGGATGGATGCTAGTGATTTTCGTGACAAAGCTGCAGAGATTGCTGCTGGATTGGGTCATGGTCGTTGCGAGATTTTCCCAAAACAAGAACAAGTTTTGGTCGAAAGGGGGGATGTGGGTAATTTTATTAATCTTCCTTATTTTGATCATGCTAAAACCCTCAGATACGCGGTCATTCAAAAGAAAGATGAGTATACTGAGGCTACGCTTGAGGAATTTGTTGAGGAAATAAAGAAACAAACTTGCTCACCAAAAGACTTTATGAACATTCCTATTGGTGGGCCAGCAAACTTGTTTCCAGGATTTGTGCCATGTCTCCGTGCTTTATTAAGTGTTGGAGTACATGAGGGTGGCAGAAATAAAACTGCTTTTCAGTTAGGTGTCTTTCTACAGAAGTCTCGACCTAATGATTGGAAGTCGCAGTTAGAGGAGCTAAATGTAAAGCATTTTTCTCCACCCCTTCCTGCCGCCGAAATCGTGACCATACAACAGACGTTAGAGAAAAAAGAGTATCAGTATACATGTAAAGAAGAACCTATGGCTTCTCACTGTAATCAAGGTGTTTGTCGAGGTTTGAAGCATGGTGTTGGTATGACTTCTATGCCTGCGATAAGTGGCTTGTCAGTTATCTTATCAGAGCCTCGTCTTTGGTTCTTGGATATAGATGGTCGAAGATTAGAACTTACAACAGAAGAATTACAGACACCAAGATTATTTCAAAGAGCATGTATGGAACAGTTAAACTTCATGCCACCAAAAATGAAAGATGGTGAGTGGGAGATACAAGTCAATGGTCTTCTTGAAAACTGTAATGAAATATCTGTGCCAGAGGAATTAACTTACAAGGGTCAGTTCATGTCTTTGTTAGAACTGTATTGTACAGGAAGAGTGCAAGCACAAAGTTTTGAGGAAGTTGTTTTGGGTAAACCTTTTACAGAAGTAGAAGAATCAAAAACATATTTTAGATTGGAATCTTTAATGGATTTTTTGAGGAGCCGTAAGTTTGACAGTTACACAAGAGCACAAGTTCAAGAAAGAATAAAAGAGATTAATAGTGGAGATAGCTCTGTTGTTAAAAGATTTCAAACATCACAAGGTAAAACAAAAACAATAAGAGTTTGGTGGATACCAGAGTTTGGCGGGGAAATTCAAATGAAACCGATTGAACTACAACAAGAGGAAGCACCGTTTTGACAAGTCGTTGGGCGAGGAAAAGTAAAAGAATGAGAGAGTATAACAATCAATTAAAATTATCTAGGGGTTGTTATGAATGTGGTTATAACGAGAAAGCTATAAACTTACAATGGCATCATGTTGATCCAACTACAAAATGGAAAGCAGTATCTGAGATTATAAGTCAAGACAGAAATGCAGAGTTAGTGAGGAAAGAGATAGAGAAATGTGTATGTGTTTGTAAAGCATGTCATGGAAAGTTGGAAATGAAATGAACGAGACAACTATATTTGGGCCACCTGGAACAGGCAAAACAACAACTTTAATTAATATAGTTAAAGAAAAAATACATAAAGGAACGGAGCCAAACAAGATAGGTTTCTTTTCTTTTAGTAAGAAAGCTGCAACTGAGGCAAGAGATCGTGCTTTTCTTGATCTCGAATTAGACAGTAAAAGTTTAGAATATTTTAGAACGTTACATAGCTTGGCTTTTAGGTGGCTTGGATTAACAACGAGTGATGTATTTAAAGGATCTGATTTTAATGAACTCGGTAGACTTGTGGGTATAGATTTTAGATCTGCACAAACACTTAATATAGAAGAAGGACCATTATTTTCTATCGGTGCTGGTGGAGATAAGTATATGTCTATTATTCAAATGGCTAGAGTAAAACAAATACCAGTGTTAGAAGAATTAAAAAACATTGATGATTTTGCTGTAAGTAAACAACAATTGTTGTTGATTGAAGATACTTTCACAAAATATAAAAAGATGAAAAATAAACTAGATTTTATTGATATGATTGAGAAGTTTATTGAAGAAGGAACGAGTCCAAAGTTTGATGTTCTTATTATAGATGAAGCACAAGATTTAGTTCCTTTGCAATGGAAAATGGTCAAAGAAGTTTTAGTTCCGAACTCAAAAGAAGTCTTTTATGCAGGTGATGATGATCAAGCTATATATGGATGGATGGGTGTAAAGGTAGAAGACTTTTTAAATTCAAGTGAAAATAAATTAGTGCTTAAACAATCTTATCGTGTGCCAAGTGATATACACGGAATGGCAGATAGACTTATAAGAAAAGTTAAAATAAGGGAAAGTAAAAAATGGCAACCCCAAAAAGAAAAAGGATTTGTTTCTTGGTATCGTGATATACTTGATGTAGACTTATCAAGTGGCGAATGGTTAATACTTGCGAGAACAAATTATATAGTAAACAAAGTCTGTCTCCGACTCAAAGAAGATGGACATCTTTTCTGGCGAGAAGGCACTGGTTGGTCGATTTCCCCAAATGTTTTAAATGGAATAGAGGTATGGCTTAAACTATGCAAGAAACAAGATTTGACTTCAGAGGATCTAAAAACTTTTTCAAAATTAATTCACCCAAATATGATAACAAAATCTGGAAGAAAGGTAATGGCTTCTTTAGAGTCAGATCAAACCTATACTCTTCAAGATCTTGTAGACAACTGCGGGTTGAAAGCGAACTCAGAGACACCGTGGCAATCGGTGTTGAAGGTATCGGAACAAGAGACGGCATACATAGTTTCTGTTCGAAGGAGAGGCGAGAAGATTCTGACGGAAGCACCGAGGATCCGTGTTTCGACAATCCACAAAGCCAAAGGTGGAGAGGCGGATAACGTAGCCTTACTACTAGATTCCACAAAAGCTTGCACAGAATATTGGGATCAAGATCCTGAGTACAGAGTTTTCTATGTAGGGATGACTCGTGCAAAAAAAACATTACATTTAATAGAATCACAAAATTATTATGGGTTTGAGATATGACAAAAAATAGAGAATACTTTTTAAAACAAGCAGAAAAATTAATTAATGGGCCAAGAGCAAAAGACTATGGGCCAGTAAAAAAGAACCATCAAAGAATAGCAGACATTTGGACTATTCTTTTGGACAAAAAGTTAAAAGAACCCATTACTCCAGAGGATGCAGTAGCTTGTATGATTGGAGTTAAGATAGCAAGACTAGCAGAAGACATTAATAAAGATGATAGTTGGATAGATGTTATTGGGTATGCAGCTCTGGGAGGCGAAATAATTAATGACAAATGAACAATACCATTTATTAGAACAAGATATCAGAGATATCTCGTGGGGTAATGCCGATTCAGATTGGACACCACCTCAGACAATACCAGACCTATCACAGTATGATACGATAGCCATTGACTTAGAAACAAGAGATGAAAATCTTTTGAGGCTTGGTCCAGGTTGGTGTAGGAAAGATGGACATATTATAGGAGTAGCCGTAGCGGCAGGAGATAGCTCTTGGTATTTTCCAATAGCTCATTCTGTTGGCAACATGCCAAGAGGAGCCGTGATGAATTGGTTAAAAGATTTGTGCTCTGATACAAAAAAGACATTTGTTTTTCACAATGCTCTGTACGATTTAGGTTGGCTTCGAGCAGAGGGAGTAGAAGTAAAAGGTCAAATTAGGGACACAATGATAGCAGCTCCTTTGTTAGATGAAAACAGAAGATATTATAATTTAAATTCTATTGCTGGTGATTATTTAAAAATTTACAAAGACGAAAAGATGCTCAAGAGTGCAGCTGAAGAGTTTGGAGTAGATGCAAAATCTGGAATGTGGAGATTACCACCTCGTTATGTAGGAGCATATGCAGAACAAGATGCTAGTATAACTTTGAAATTATGGAATGTTCTTCAAGACAGAATTAAATCAGAAGAATGCACGGGTATATTTGAGTTAGAATCAAAACTAACTCCAGTGTTATTAGATATGAAAACAAAAGGTGTTCGTGTTGATTTGGATAAGGCAGAAAGAACCAAGAAAGAACTTACTTCATTAGAAAAATCTTTACTTGAGGAGATAGCCTCTGAAACAAAAGTGTCTCTTGAACCGTGGGTCGCCACATCTGTAGCAAAGGTCTTTGATGCTATGGGACTTTCTTATTCTCGCACAGAGAAGTCCGGGGCCCCCGCCTTTACAAAACAATTTCTTGCGAATCACCATCATCCAATTGCAAAGAAGATTATAAAGATTAGAGAAATAAATAAAGCAAACACTACATTTGTTGATACTATTCTTGAGCATTCTCATAATGGTCGTATACATTGTGATTTTCATCCTTTACGTTCTGACGGTGGTGGAACTGTTACTGGTCGTTTTAGTTCAAGTAACCCCAATTTGCAACAAATTCCTGCTAGAGACCCTGAAATAAAAAAGTTAATCCGTGGACTGTTTCTCCCTGAGGAAAGTCACAAGTGGGGTTCTTTTGATTATGCCTCACAAGAACCAAGATGGCTAGTTCATTATTGTGCTACCTTGACAGGTATAGATAGACATCCACAGATAGATGATGTGGTAACCATGTATAACGAAGGTCAAGCAGACTTTCATCAAATTGTAGCAGATATCGCGGGCATATCTAGAAAACAAGCTAAGACAGTTAATCTTGGTTTGATGTATGGTATGGGTAAAAATAAGTTGGCTAATATTTTAGATTTGTCTATAGAGGAAGCGACTACTTTATTAAATAAATATAATGATAAAGTACCTTTTTTAAAATCTATATCAGACAAAGCAACTCAAAGAGCTGCAAGTAGTGGAGTGATTAGAACTTGGTTGGGCCGTAAATGTAGATTCAATATGTATGAACCTATATCCTATCAATACAATAAAGCTTTACCAATGAAAGAAGCTATCGATGAGTATGGTGGTAAAGGTAGAATCAGACGAGCTTTTACATACAAAGCTTTGAATAGATTAATCCAAGGGTCAAGTGCAGATCAAACAAAGATAGCGATGGTCAAGTGTTACGAACAAGGACTATGTCCGATGTTAACTGTGCATGATGAACTTTGTTTTAGCGTATCCAACGAAAAAGAAGTGAAGATAATCAAAGACATAATGTCTAACTGTATTCCAGACCTCAAGATACCTTTTGATGTTGACTCAGAATTAGGAGACAACTGGGGTGAAGTTGGTTAACCAATTCTGTTGAAAGCTTGACCGAGATCATTGAGAGGATCCTTTTTTTCTGCAGGCTGTTCATTCTTAAAACACTCGTAGGAGTGTGATAAAATATTAGATCTATCGATTCCAATATCCTTTAATGCCAAGTCATCTAGTGATCTAAGAGCTTGTGCTGTTCTTGCAACTTTAAATTTGTAAAATAATTTTTCTAACATATCAATAATCCTTTCTATTTATATATAGATTGTTTCTAGTGCAAAGATAAGAGAGCTTTTTTGAAACATTTTATTCCAAAAATGGAAAGAATCCACATAAAGGTGGGTAGAATAAACGACAGTAAGAGTAGGTTATTCTAGAGTATGATTAGACCTAAAGACATTGTTTCGCCTCTGTATGGCGATTTAAGAGCCTGGTTTTTTTCCTCGAGTTGTCTTTTTTCGCACTGGTTTGCAATATGCGGTGATTTTAGAGGGCATTCCTTCTGCTTTAGGAATCATTGGTTGATTTGATAATCTTTCTGCAAAATATAAACAACGATCTACACTTTTGAATCTTTGTGTTTGATTTACGATCTGCGTATCGATCATAAAAACCAAAAGAAATTCAATCATTCGTCTTTTGCTTTCCAAAAATATTCATCAGTATCGCCAAGTCTAAACTTCTGTCCATTCTCAACTTGATATTCTATTGTACTAACTTTGAAATCTGGCTGTAATGGTTCGTCTGGTGTAAGCGAATTATCATATACTCTCATTCTATTATTTGGGTACAAACAATATTGTCCGTTTTCTAGTTTCAAAAGATTATGTGATTTATGTTCTGCTGGTTTGTGACTTGTGGTGTAATCAACATTATTTATATCATCATGATAATTATCTAATGTAGCAATATAGCTACCCTTCAGTGTTCCGTGATCCCTAGTAAGAACTTCAAAGTCCATTGACCCTATGAACTGCTTATGAAGAGCGACCACGCCATAGTCCATGCAATTCCAAAACTGAAGATTGTAAAGATCCATATCAGGCGTGGGGACAGTTGGGTCAAAAACGAATGCAGAAATAGGTAGCTTGTCATAAAGAGCACCATAATCAGGAAGGTAAGTTTCAAAATAAAATGCTCTCCCAGGAACAGACTTAGCCGTAACCCAAATGCCTTTAACAAATTCTCCGTGACCATCTTCAAGATCCCTTAAATACTCCTTTCTAACCCACACATCTTCGGAAGGTAGGTTACATATCAATGATGCCATCAGTGCATCGTTTCTTTTGGTAGTATTTGATCCATTTGCATCAAGGGTTGTGAACTCATGGTGTCTATGTAGTCTCCATGAAAGTCGTAATCTCTTGTCACAACTTCTTTTACAAGAACATTGTTTACAATTTTTATTGTACTAAATTCTTGTTTGATAATTAAATTACCATGATCGTTGTTCATTGCGTCTTTTAATGGACCTTCTTTCATGCTATCAATCCTTTTCTATAACCATTTGTTCTATCATAGGTAAGCACATCTTTTCTGTTTTCAATGTCTTTAAAAGATACATGAACCCATCCAGAACTTGGTTCTCCATTATAGCATTCTAAAATTAATTGATCAAAATCTAAATTATCTTGTATGTGTTTAGCGAGTTCTAAGTTATCAACACCTGGTATTTCTATATCAGCCGCTTCTCCTTTTGCATGTTGACTATTGGCGTTTGAGCCAATCGCTTCGCACAAGGCAATACTACGATATCCAGAGTTTATCATAATTGGTTTTTCAAAATGATAACGTATAGGTTCTAACACCTCTTGACATAGTAGCTCCATACTTTCTATGTGGTTATCTCCAGGTGTGTTGTCGATACCTTTTCTTTCTGCTGTTTGTGATTTTGTAAATTCAGCTAAACTAAAGTTCTTTGATAATCTCATTGTCTATTCCTTATCTGCATATTTTTTAAGACGCTTTCTGGATCGCCTCCTAAAAAGTCTGCACCAATATTGACATTCCTGTCAAATATATTTGGATTTATTATCATACCCACTCCTGCAGGTAATGATACTGGACCACTAGGAGGAGACACTGGTTGTCCTTGTTGTTGATTAGTAGCAAATATATTAGGCTCTGTAAATCTTTCTAATTCATCAATTGGTATCGGTGGATCAATCTTTTCTGTTTTCTTTTGTTTAGCAGAAAGCTTCATGTTCATTCTCATGTTTCTGTAACGACCTATTTCAAGAGCTGGATAACCACCTTTTATTCTCAACTCTTTTATTCTTTCCTTACTTGGAGTATATGAAACATATCTATCATTTACCAAAGAATTTCTTTCTTTTACACCAAGACCTGCTTTCTTAAGAAGCTGTTTTATTTTTCCTTCTCTCATTCCTAATTTTTTTAGATCAGATATATTCAATTGCATTTCTCTGAATGCAGTAAGTCTTGCGTCATCTGCTCTTCGATAAGCCTCTATAATTTGTGATTGACTTGGTTTTTCTAATCTTGTTACTGCATTAAAAATACTAGCAGCCTTGGATCGTGCTTCTTTAAACTCTTGTGCTCTAAAATCTAATAATCTTTCTCTGTCTATAGTTGTTGTTCCAAGACCAGTCATCATTCTAAAAAGTTCACCAGGCATTGTGTATTCTCTTCCAGTGGTTGGCTCTTTCTTTTTTCCAATACCCATACCTCTGATAAAACGACCTGCTTCTATGCCTTTGATAACCTCTGGCTTGCCTCGTTCTATGTAACTTGTAACACCAAGCTCAGCTCCTACTGGCACTCTTACTGGGAGAACACCTGGATTCATGGCGTTCATTACATGAATCATAGCTTTTTCAAATTTTCTCATACCAGAATCTTCTGTTGAGTATACTTTAGCACCAGATCTTGTTACTCCGTTTCTACCAATAAAAGGAACTTCTTCTGGAAGAACATCAGAGAAAGCGGTAAAGATCATAGACTCATCTAAGAAGGGTTCAAAAAACTCACCAAATGTTTCCCACATAGCTCGTGTCACAGTTTTTGTAGCGTCTTCATTTAATTTACCACTTGTATCCATAGCAGTTAAAGCAGCTCTCAATGGTCTTGTTAACATATCATAAGGATTAGTGTGACTAAAATCTATGACCTCTAAGTTACCTTTTTTATCTCTTCCGACTGGAACAAATTGAGAGTTTCTTTGATAAGGTGCAGCCATTCTTCTTGCGGCATTTAATTCTTCTTCACTGGTTCCAGTTAAGTTCATTCCTAACTGTTGTATTTGATTACCTAAAAGACTGAAAGTTGTCAAAGCTCCTCCTAATCTTTTGACACCCATTTCTCTAATTGCAGCTTCGTTACTAGACATCTCTTTTAAACCAGTGTTAATGATGTTAAAACCAGTTCTCATTATCTCTGCGGGGAATGCAATAAAGTTACCAAGGGGTAACGCTCTTAATGATTTTATGACATCTGGCACAAGATCATAGTTAGGAACTAAGTTTCTAACCGTATCTGCGGCTCTAGTGTCTAGAGCCTCGTCTGCTAACTTTGCTATCTGTTTTGCGTCCATCTGAGATAAATTTTTTCCTATCTCATTTATACGTTTATCTATACTACCTTTAAAGGTATCATCTTCTCTTGCTAACTCTCTTATTAATCTTATGTTGGCTTTTCTTCTACCCTCTATAATTACAGGGGATAAAGTTTCTAGAGAACTTTCTTTATAAGCAACTGGATCGTTAGCTTTTAACACAGAGAAATCTTTTGTTATTTCTCTGTTAATCATTTTTCTTTGAATTTGTCTTAGTTTATTTTTCTCAAAAACATAGTTATATATTTTCCAGACATCGTCACCACCACGATACAATCCTTCAGCTTTTTCTAAAAATCCACCCATGATTGGTATGTCGTATACACTCTTAGCTTTTTGTTTGCCAACCTCTACACCAGCTTCTTCTCCTCTAAGAATGGCACTTGTATCGTCAGCCTTGTAGCCTAGTCCTTGTCTTATGTTTGCATATATTTCACGAAGATTAGCTGAACTTCCAATCACACCTTTCTTTTGTAGGTCTGCTAAAAATGAAATACCATAGCTATCGTTTGCATCTAATTTTATATTTGATTTTATTACACCGTCTTTTTTAAGCTCTCTGTCTTTTCTTCCAAATATATCATTTAAAACAATTGCTACAGATTCAAATATATCAGATCCTTTACCCACATTACCGTTTGCTAATGCAAACATAGATGCAGATGTTACGTTTCTTACTTGTGTGTATGGTGATAAAATTGTTTTTGCGTATTGAGAAACACCTTTTAATTTTAAGAAAGGTGCATACAAAGCTCTAGCTATATCTGCAACACCACCTTGTTTTGGAACAGCAGCACTTATAGAATTAAACAATGGTTTTGACATAGCTACTCCAGCCATTGCACCAAAAGGACTACCAGTTATACTTTGAACACTAGCTCCACTTAACTCTCCACCCACTCTTTCTGATCCTAATACAACTAAATTTCGTGCATTTACTTCTTTTCTAAAATTTTTAAAAGCTTGAGCAATTTCTTCATCTTTTAAATCAGATACTGTTTCTATAACATCGTTTGGTCTTGCTCTTCTAGCACTAACTACTTTTCTTTCAAGGTACTCGTCAAAAGTTAAAAACATTGGTTTCTTTTCATCAACCTTTTGAAAAGTAGATTGTATTTCTTTTTCAGACATTCCTCTTGCACGAGCCTCTGCTATTTGACGATCTATCGTTTTGTTTTGTGCTCTAGCTGCTTTATAAGCTTCATTGCCTTCTCTCATCGCTTTATTAACTGCTTGTCTAAATGTTTTGTAATAAGCATCAGTAGCGATAAATTTAGAAAGTTCAGATACTGTAGCAATGTAAGCTTCTCTTGGATCTTTAATTTGTCCAAGTATTTCTCTTTCTAGTTGATTGTCAATTTTTGTTTTATTGATAATCGCAGGATTTATTCTCTCTGCAACAAATCGAGTAACCATAGGACTTTTATCGAATCCTGCTGCCTTCTTTGCGTTCTCTAGTTTTTTCTGTATATAAAGATCGGCTTGTTTTTCTGTAAGATTATAAGTTCCATTTTTGTACGCTTGAACATCATCGTCAGAAAGTTTAAATGTTGTAGGGACATCTTTTCCTCTTAGTTGTTTTTGAACATCTTCTATGTTTACAACTGGAGAATCACCCTCTCCAAACCTAACTCTTCCTTTAATTTTGTCTATTAAAACTCTTCTTGCTTGTCCTGTGATGTTATAATTTTTATTGTTAAATGCTTGATATCTTCTTTGCAGATAACCTCCAGCATTTATATTATTCATAACAATATCTTTAAATTTTTGTTGAGTCATTACACCTTCTTCTCCGACCTCTGGCAATCTTTTGAAGGACTCAGTTTTTAATATTTTTGATGATAAACCATCAATTGTTTTTTTAGCATCTCTAAATAATTTGAGAAGTTCTGGAGATATACCTATTCTGTCAGCCGATATACTAGGAGTAAACCCAGGTGCTCCTTCTAAAACACTCATGAATTTATTCATTAATTCTGCTTTAGTTAAATTTGAAAGATCTCTATTTGGTGATTTTGAAAGCTCTTTTCCAATCGCTTTATCTATTCTTTTTAAATTACCTTCTGCAATTTTTATATCTCCCTCAACTGCTGGATCAATTAAAGATCTCATTTTACCAGTAAGAGGGTCTAATAAACCTCTATTTCTAAGTGCAGAAACTGCTATGCCTATCATAGAATCTAATCCACCTTTTGACTCATCTACTGCATATCTTGCAGCAGCTCCCTCAAAATAGTCTCCAGTTTTCTCAATAGCTTTTTTTGGTAGATAAGAAACTGCTTCTGCTATACTTGTGTCTACACCTGGTAATTTAGCGGCAGTTACTTTTGCAGTTGTGTTAACAAATTGTTTCACTGCAAAAGGTAAAACAGTTGTAGCTATTGCACCCTCTGCACCAATTGCTAATTTATTAGCTAATCTTCTTTTTGTTTCTTCAAACCCAGTTAGTCCTATTCTTCTGTCTGTTTGAAAAGGACCGTCCTCAAAAAAATCAGAAACAGTTTGAGTTCCATCTGTTGCAACAATAGCATCTGTAACACCAGCTGCCGTTATTTGAGCAGCCGCTAAATTAAATTTTTGTTTCTTTGTTAGTTTTGCTCCTTTACGTTGAGCAGCCGCTATTCTTTGAACATTTTTTCTTACAAAAGGTTGAAGAAGTTTGGATCCTCTTGAGATACCAGAAGCTACACCAATTCCAGGAACACCAAACTGAACTATACCTTCTGTTATTTTACCAGTCATTCCTGCTGGATCTATACCTAATTCATTTCTAATATTGTTAGCAGTGTCTTTTACAAACTCTGTTTCAATGTCGGTGATACCAACTGCATCAGTAACTAGCTCACCTAATTCACCAATACCTTGACCAATACCAATTAATCCAGAAAGAACACCTTCTCCCATTTCTGTGAGAAAGCCTTCATACTTTGGATCTTCATAAGTGCCACCTTGATTATCTACATTTTTAACAGGTTCTGTTTGATTAGTAGATTTTAAGTATTCAGTTATTTTTTCTTCAGCTTCTTGATCTGAGAGAGTGGAATCAACTGTGTAGTTTTTCCCACCATAACTATATATTCGAGTAGACATTAGTTACCTTTTTTAGTTGATAAGTCTGCCGCTATTATAGGAATAAACTTGGTTGGATTTTTTGCAAGAGGTGAGCTACCTGGTATTTCATTTTCCTCTTCATCTTTTCTATTAGATGTAAAATACTCAATCACAGATGGATTTGTAACTTTATTCAAATCAATTTTTGCATTTGGATCTTCTTGAACAGCTTGAAGAAGTAAACTACCTGCTAAGTCAAATTGAGAATCATTTATTGCTTTTACATATCTATTTTTATCTGCTGTGTTCCAGTTAGCATATATTGTACCATCATTTTTTGAAGGATCTTCATAAACAATACCGTCTGCCACAATGGATTTACCAGTACCATCTATTTTCATACTTTGATAATTACTTGGTCTATAACTTCTTACATTTTCTGCTATCTTTCTTGACAACTCTAATCCGTCCTGTGTGAAGTTCCATGTTGCGGGGTTCGTAATATCCATTTCTTCTCTTGTATATCCTTCTGCAGGCTCTACCATTCCTCTCATGAATGGAACAGATATAGATTTTAAATCCATAATAGAGTTCATCAAAGAAGTTTTTAATTGGTTATCTGAAAGTCTTTCTTTCTGATCAAATTTTTTAAGCTCTATTAAATAATTTAAGTTAAATTTTTTCTTTTCATAATCAGCATTTATTACTCTAAGAGCTTCTTCTCTTTTTTGATCAACTTGCATTTTAGAGATATTAAATATTTTAAACTTTTTATCTAAATCTAAAGCTTCTTTTGCTAATTGTTCTGACTTTTCAGACTTAAGTAAATTATACATAACAGTTGATGCTCTAGTACGATCTTCTCTCAAGTCATCTTTCAGTGCACCAACGTCTGCACCAAATCCTTCAAGTCCTTTTGCTAATCCAAGAGCTACGTTTGATACAGCATCTTTACTGCCACCAGCGGCAGTGTATAATCCAGCCTTAATTAAATTCATAAAGAAAGCCTGTCTTCTGTCTGCATTAAAGTTTTTATCCAGTTCTCTTGGATCATATCCTAGTAACTTAATACCTTCATCATACACATCTTCTAAGGTTATTTCTTTTCCTTCTTTGCGTAATGCAGTATCAAGTTCTTGAAGATTAGTATTAAAACTACCACCTACAAATTCTGTGTCTTTAAAATCTGCTACGCCTTCTGCAACTTTATTTCCAGCATTTATAACAGCTTGCTTGGCTGCCATCACTTCTTGATCACTTTCAAGACCTAATGCTTTTTCATCTTTTTTATAATATTTCTTTAAAATGTTAAGAGTATTCGTATTTTCTTTTTTTATGTCATCACTACTTTTTTCTTTTTTATCTTCAGTTTTAGTTTCTTTTTCATTTGTTTTATTAACTGAGTCGCCTTCTACAATATCTTGTTCGTATAAAGTAGCTGCATCATCTACTGGTTCTCCATCTTGTGCATTTTTAGCAAACTTACTTAGTAAATCACCCCCAGTTATAGAACCTGTTTCAAATGTTTTTGCACCAGTATTTCTAAATCCTGTTGTATCTGCTCCAAAACTTATGGGTAATTTAAATTTATCTTCTGTAATAACATTCTGTGGTATTACATTTTTCGCACCAGTCAAAACAGGACTAGCACTTGCTGTTGGTATAAAATTAAAACCACCATTACTAAAGCGTTTCATTAACTCTGGGCCAGAAGCCATGATACCAATAGCTCCACCACCTTTTTTAAACATTGGTCTGTCGTATACGCTCACTATTATCTCCTTATCTTGGTACTGGTGAACCACTAAAGAAGTTACCAAAACCTCCTGCTGATCCTATTGCTCCAAGACCCGCGATTCCTAAACCAAGCATCTGTGATGTTCTACTCGGTGAAGGAGTAGATGTTGTTGAATAAGTAGATTGTAATGCTGGAACACCTCTAAAGATATCAGACATAAAACCAACTTGTTGATAAGGCAGTGCTTGTTCTGCAAGTAAGTTAGCTCTATCAACATCAAGTTGCTTTTGAGCTTGTCCTTGTTGTAGACCACCAATGCCTAACAATGTATTAATGTCTTGTACACCCATTTGTTGTCCTAGTTGACCTAATCCAGCTTGTGATACACCCAACTGTCCTGACAACTGTGCTTGTCTTAACTGTTGTGCTGCTGCTTGTTGTGCCGCTGACTGTGCTTGTGCAAAACCTTGTGATCTTAATTGTGCACCAGTTCTTGCTTGTTGATCCATTGTATCAGCCGCTATCTGTCCCTGTAACACGGCTTGTCTAGATCCACCAAAAGCACCAGATCCTACTGCACTTGCTTGAGCTTGATTTTGTTGTTGTCTTCCTTTATCTGCAATGTCTTGTTGAGTTCTTGCAATGACATCTTCCATGTAAGGATCCATGAAATCTTGATAGGAAGTAGGTGTATAATCTGCACCTTGTGCTCCCATAATACCTTGTTGAACAGCTTGACTTCCTTGTTGTAAAAAAGGTTGAAAAGCTCCAACCCCACTAAAAGCATTAAGTATAGCTTGTTTTTGTCCTTGTGATAAATCTGCTAACTCTTGTTTAGCAAAAGGCATTTGTGAACCTTCACCTGTTAAGGCTTGAGCACTTGCAAATATATCAGCTAAAAATTGTTCTTGAAACGGTGCAAGTCTTATGGTTTGTTCTTGTTTTACGTCTTGTGTTGCCATTATGCGACCCTTTCTAATGAAGACATCATATCATACATTCTTGCTGCACCCAAGTCCCTATCTCCTCCTCCAGCACCTCTTACGGCTTTTGCAGTTAATACGAACTCACCATCGGATAATCTTGCTGGAACGGAATCACTTGTACCCGTCCCTGGTCCGTTGACCTCTCCTCCATTATTCATGAATAAACTTCCCATTGCACCTATACCACCTAACCTTGATTGACCACTTCCAAACGGTGAACTTCCAGCATTTGACACACCTTTGTTAAAAGCAGTGCCAAGTAGCTCTAATGCTTTTGTAGGATCTGTAGGAGTAGTTGAACCTGTTGATCCCATTGGTTTTCCAAATTGATCTATTCCGTCACCTTGATCTATAGGCATATAAGCTTGTGTTGGTTGAAAATTAGGACTACTTGGTTGAAAAAAAGACATATCAATGCTAGGAATGTTAGGTCTAGGAATTGATATATTAGAAAAAGGTGTTCCTCCAAAACCAGAATCTGTTGTTACATCAACACCAAACTTTTCTTGAGCCATGTCGCCAACTTGATCTAAGAAAGGTTGTATCTGATCTGCTCTATCTTTAATTTCACTATGGAGACCTCTATTAATTGTCTCCCCTAACATATTAAGACCTCCAGAACGCATGGTAACAACTTCATCATCGTCATCATTATCTTTTCTTTCTTTTCTTCTATCTTCAAAATATTGTTTTCTTTCTTCTTCATCATCTAAATTATAAAATTTATCTCCTATCCTACCATAACCTAATCTTGTTTTTCCTACAGGATAATCAGGCATATCAGATCCAGTTGTTTTCTTTTCTTCTTCACCGCCAAGTAGAGCTAATGTTCCAAGTCCTCCAAGTGTCGCTATGCCTGGACCAGACTTGGCAAAATCAACAGCTTTATCAAAGAAAGAAGAAGGTGCTTGAGCTTTTTGTATTGCAGTAACTGTAGGTGAATCTGTTACTTCTGACCCACCAAAAAATCTAGCATCGGCTGTTGCATCACTAGGCATTTTTTGAAATCCTTTACCATATCCACTAAGATATGCAGTTCCTCCAGCTAAAGCTGCTGCTTTTAACGCTTCTTCTGCATCTCTTCCTGCGGCTAGACTTCCAATACCCGCACCAGCGGCGGCTCCAAAAGGTCCGCCAAAATACATACCAATTGCACTACCAATTACTGGTGCCGCTTTTTTTAATGTTCTTGTGATATTTTTAAATATTCCCATGATTTATCATTCTACCAATTATTTCTCTTTTCTTCAATGCTAGATTCCACTTATAGCACTTGTTGTTATTCTTGTCTTCGCAAATTCTTGTATACTTGCAACAACATAAAGCCTATTTGCAAATCCTGCTTGTACTTTTAATATTTCCCCCTCATTTAAAACTAAATCTTTTGTTAATAATTGTACAGTTGTATTAGCTGCTACAGCAGTGGCTTTAAATAAATTGAAAGTCGCGGGTGCTGGTGTCACTAAAGTTACTGTAATTGTTTCTGAATTACCAGTATCGTTAGAAACAAGTAAAGAACTTACAACTGAAGCGTTAAAGTCAGCATCTGTTGGAACAGTATATAAATCTGTGACGTTTGCTGTTGTTAAGTAAACTTTTTCGTTTTTTAAATTCTGTAAATATTGTGGTATACCACTAACGAGCATTATCTTCTCCCATCTGGTCGCATGTCAACACGAGGCGTACCTAACTTATACTTAACACCAACACCAGTTGATTCTACTTTTATAGCAAAAGATCGTCCTCGTACACGATAATCTATTTTATCTGTAAATTGCTCTATTGGAGTTGTCGTGCTTCGTGTTGTATCTTTTGATTCTGTTTGAAGAAAATTACC
>Ga0160423_10001140_pt1 | contig 22190 bp, 8 predicted proteins | sample CRUFie14St8metaG_FD_108191 | JGI IMG/M metagenome (GOLD analysis project Ga0160423, IMG submission 108191) | Marine microbial communities from the Costa Rica Dome - CRUD Field 142mm St8 metaG | ecosystem: Environmental > Aquatic > Marine > Oceanic > Photic zone | place: Costa Rica: the Eastern...
AATCGATCAGGTCATCCAATTCAGGAGCAGTTTCCGTGCCTTTCACGAGGTCCTCTGTCTCCTTGAGCTCCATGCTCCCTCCCGGCATAAGGCTCGCGCCATCGCTCGCCCCGTGCCCTCCTGCCTCCTTCTGAGCAGGCTCAGCGGCGTCCTCCTCAACATCCGACTCCGGATCGGCCCGCATGCTGATATACTCGTACGGGTTGTGGGAGTTCAGCGTGGGAAAGTACCGGCAGATGGAGATCCCGAGGAACATTTCCATCTGCTGCTGCCTGTGGCCGTCGTGGACGAGGTTCAGGTACCTCCGCTTCACCGAGAGAAGCGCAGAGTCGATTCCGGACTTGCTCTTCACGTGTCGGTCCGGGGGCAGGATCTGCTGCAGGATGGCAGAGTGCATGGCCCGGCTTCCCGTGTACAGCATCGCATTCAGGTCGCCCTCCACCTTGAACTGCTCCATCAGGGACCCCAGGACTTTCGTCGACACCGCCTCGCGGACGCCGTCCACCTCGCCATCCAGGACCCACCAGTCCCCGCGCCCATCACCGGCCGTGGCCAGCGCCTCCATCGCCTGCAGGGGAACCGCCGGACTCGACCACGTCGTCCTCCGGTTCACGTGGTCGATGTAGAACTTCTTCCCCGTGACCTGGTCCGTCCTGGCCTCCCAGCCCTCGGGGAGGTCCCCCTCTGAGTCCTCCCCCTTCTGCCTCTCGATAAGGTCCAAATCCAGCACGCGGCACTGCTGCAAGAGGACCGGGACGACGCCAAAGAAGGACGCGACGTTTGTCCTGTCGAGCGAGTCTGCGCAGTTGTAGCGAAGCACTCCTTTCTGGACGGTCTCCCTAGAGACCTCGAAAGCCTTGGGGCCATCCGAGTCCTCCACCAGGGTGACGCTGCCAGAGTTGAAGCCCACCTCCCTCAGCATGTTGTTGATGGACATCCACAGGCCCTTGATCGTTCCCTTCTCCCCAAGGGCCTTGGTGTTCGCGTGCCAGTCGAAGTTTAGCACCCGGAGGTCCATGTTCTGAATCATTTTGTTCGCGCTCCTCACCCCTTTCTGGAAACCCTCAGAGAGCTTGAGCTCGCTCCTGCCTGGGGCACACCTCAACAGGTTGACGCACGTCACGCTGAAGCTCCCCGTGCCGTCACCCTCGCGAGTGTACTGCCTCCTCAGCCTCCTGAAGTACCGAGCCGTGTGCTCGTACGAATCGTTCTGTTTCACCCAGATCTCCGCCTCCCCCACTGTGTTCCTGATGTCCACCCCCCACCAGATGGGGACACTCCCCCTCCTCCAGACGTAGGACGCGTACTTGTGCGAGGCGCCGTCCCCGGATCCCGGCCTCCAGAGCAGCAGCTCACACTCGATCTCGTTGCCGCACCCGGCATTCGCGTTGATGCCCCTGGCTAGATACCTGGTCCCTGGGTGCTGCCTGGACCTCCGGCAGAAGTGGGCATAGGAGAAGGGCGTCCCATTGGAGTCCTTCAGGTCCATTGACTCCGCAAAGCCCTGGAACAGCCTAGGACAGTACTGGTGCATCCCGGCCCTCCAGAAGGGCTGCCCGAGCCACTCGTTCCACACAAACTCGGTACAAAAGTCAGAGCCAGCCCTTCCCGGGAAAGGGCACGAAACGTCGAGAGTCTCGCAATAAAAGTGGACCCCCTCTATCGCGAACTCCGTCACCGTGTTCAGGTTCTTCATCTCGTCCCGGGACACCCTCGTCCGGTCAAAGCCATTCAACGGTATCCGGAACCACTTGCTGTCCGTCACCGTGTGCACCTCGTGTCCACCGGGCAGCACCATCGAAACGCGCGTGCGCCTTGCTATGAGGACGAGGACCCAGCCGGCCAGCACCACGAACCCGAGGATCGCGGTGCCGCTCTCCGAGGTCTTGATGCTGTCGCTCATCCCGGACAGGTACTCCAGGGCCTCGTTGTGCGCCTTGAACTCTTGCACCATATCCTTCGGCTGCGGAAGGAGCACCCCGGAGGTATGGTCCACTTCCACGATCTTCGTCGTCTCCTCCGTGCGCGGCGAGAGCACGAGAAGGATCCTCCCCGACTTTGTCTCCACCACCGTGACCTCGCTCCTTGCCCCCGACGGGCCCGTCAAACCCCGCCTGCTCTGAACGGAAGCCATGATGATTGCCCCCGCCGACCCTCAAGTCAGTCGCGGTCTGACTCGCCCTCGCCGCCCTCAGCACGGACTGGGCCGCGATTGTCGGTAAAGGTCGGTGCTGTGAAGAAAATGTGCGTCCCGCGAAAAGGCCCAAAAGGAGAAAGTCCTGTTACAAGTTAAGTTTTGGCTTTGGCCTCCACACGCGCACCGACCTGTCGGCCTCGAGGGCTCCCGTGGCCAGCATGGCGTACTTTGGATTGGCGCTGCAAGCGATGACGACGTCGCAGTGGGCCTTCTCCTGAGCCCCCCTTGGCGAGTCTTCGCCGCCTTCCCCAGCCGCCCTCCCCTCCATTCTCGCCACGACCCGCATATCGCTCACGTCCCAGAGGTAGACGGAGCCGTCCTCCGAGCCGGACACCACGAGGGGCGAGGTGATCGCGCCCCCCGCGTGGGTCCACACGTCCGAGGTCAGGGAGAACTTTGCGTTCCTGTGCCCGACGTACTTCTTCACCTCCCTCCCGGCCGCGACGTCCCACAGCCTCAAGGCGCTGTCGAGGTGGCTCATCAACAGGTACTTGCCGTTGGGCGTGAACCTGACGCTGGTTATCGGTGGGCACTCCTGCGAACAGTAGACCGTCTGCAGGCACCTACCGGTCTCCGTGTCCCACACCCTACAAAGGCCGTCAAAGCTGGAGGACACGAAGATGCTCGCGTCCGGGCTAAAGCAGACGCAAGAGACGGGGTCCGAGTGGGCGGGAATCTCCTTCAGGCACTCCCCTGACCTGACCTCCCAGATTCTCACGGTTTCGTCTAGGGAACCGCTGACCAGCATGTTCCCTCGGCACGAGATGTCGCAGCTGAGCACAAAGTGCGTGTGCCCCCGAAAGACTCGCACGCACCGCCCGGTACTGACGTCCCAGGTCCTGATCGTCTTGTCGTCCGACGCCGTGGCGACCGTCCCTCCGTCCGGGGAAAAGACTACGCACGACACGCCCTTGTCGTGCCCGCCGAGCTCACCCGCGTCGTCCCTAACGTTAAGATCGCGAACGAGCTCGCCCTTGTGAGGGTCCCACAACTTGACCGAGGCGTCCGCGGAAGAGGACGCCAAAAGGTTCCCGTCGGGGGAAAAGGAAACGCACGAGACCCCTCGGCCGTGTCCCCTCAGCGCGAACAACTCCTCGAAGTCCACCTCGCTCGCGATCCGGTCCTGGGTGTCGGAGTAGTCCTCTTTTAGCCTCTTCGCGGGGTGGAGGACGTCCCCGTTGCTGACATCCTCGCGTGGAGGGTCTCCCCTTTCCGTGCCGGCCACCGCGTCCGCCACATCCACAGCCTCGACGACCATGATTGCCTAAAGCCTACCCGCGCCCTTCGCTTTGCCTGCCAACAACTCTCAAGATGCGAGCGCGGGAAAAGCTCCTCGGGAAGAGCTGTTCCGGAACATGTTCCTCTGGAAATATTTTCATTTTCCCAAAAAGCAAAGATGGGAACCCAACTGGGGATAAAGCTGGAAGTTTGGTCGCACCACGTGGCGCGAGAGAGGACAGAGAGGCTCTGGTTGTTGTTGGGAGCGCAACACGTCATGCCCGAGACGAGTCGGCGATGAGCTGCCGTGCGGCGTACCACGCGCCGTGGCGGGCCACGTTGCTGAGGAGAAGCTGCGGGACTCTGACGTCCGGAGGCGTCGTCGAGAGCGAGGCCAGCAAGGCCTTCAAGCTTCACCCTCCGCAGGGAAGAGAGCTCCTGGCAGCCGTGAAGCTCGGTCTTCCGGGGGCGAAGGAGGAGTTCGAAAGGCAGCAGCGGCAGTGGAACGATCGATTCGAGGCCAGGAAGAGGGGCAGGGGAACCTACAGATACGACAGCACGACGCTGAGAGAGACCTTCTCCTCGAAGGACGCTTTAGGCTACTACAAGGCGCTTGGCCTCGAAGGGAGCGAGGGGAGCGCCTCCCTGGAGGAGGTCAAGGCCGCCTTTAGGGAGAAGGCCAAGGTACACCACCCGGACGCAGAGACGGGGTCCAGCGATAGCTTTCGATTTCTCGTTCGGGCGTACACCATCCTCAAGGATCCAGCGTCACGAGCGTCCTATGACGCCTCGTGCATGTACTGAACGGGCATGAGCTCAAACCTAAAAAATGGTGCAGGGCGATGTGCTTGCTTTTGTAGAATACAATCGGCCAAAACTCCAGCTCGGGTGGCCAGGCACCTCTTCGTCCACGCGCGATCGTCCTCAGTCGTAGTACTTTATCAAGCCGTCGTACCCGCAGGTCGCCACCTTGCTCGTCTCCAGCGGGTGCCACTCGACGCCCATGCACGCCCCCTGGTGGCACCTCAGCTTCCTGAACACCCGGGAGGACTTCCAGTCCCAGAAGAAGCAGCGCCCCTCCGCGTCGCCTGAGATGACGAACCGGCCGTCGGGGGAGAAGTTCACCTGGCAGGCGTACCCCGCGCTGTTGTGGCCCCGGAAGACCCTCTTGTGGTTCATCTTGAACCTGTCCTTCGTCGACAGGATCTGGATGGTGTTGTCCAGGGACTGGCCCACGATGAAGTTTCCGTTCGGGTGGGCGGCCACAGAGGGCATCGAGTGCATGCTGGGGTCCGCGATGTACTTGATCTGGACCGGGATGCCAAAGTCCCACACCCTCAGGGACTTGTCGTCGCTCGAGGACACAAACCTCCTATTCTCGTCCACAAAGGTGATCGAGTTCACCGCCCCCATGTGCTCGCTATATTCCTGGACGATCTCCCCAGAGTCCGTGTCGAACTGGTAGATCTTCTTGTCGCTGCAGCCCGCGAGCACCATGTTCTGCTTGTCGTCATCCGGGTTGAACTTGACGCAATACGCCAAGGCCTTCCCAGAGCTCAGCGTCCTTATGACCTGGCCCGTCTCCGTGTCCCAGAGCTTCAGGTTCCTGTCGTAACCCGTGCTCAGGAACTTCCGGCCGTCGTTCGAGAAGCAGATGTCCCTCACTGCCTTCCCGTGGCCAAGGTAGGACCGCATGCACTTGCGCGTGGTGCTCACGTCCCAGATCTTTATCTTGGTGTCCATGCCGGCCGACAGCAGGAGATGGCCCGTCCCGGGGAAGAAACGGATGGCCTGCACGCACTTGGAGTGGCCGGACCACGTGTGGATCAGCCGCTTGGGAACATAGCAGTGGTCGTTCTCCTTCTTGAGGTGCTTTGGGGGCTCCACCCATGACCTTCCCGCGTAGTCCCGCTCGGACTTTCCGTGGAAGAAGGACTTGTCCTCCCTCGCCTGCTCGACGTCCCGCTTCTGTTCCGCCGCCTCCGCCTTGTCCTTCTCCTCCCGCTCCCTTAAGATCTTCTTCTGCTCCTCGGTGTACTCGGTGGCCTGCTCCGCACGTTCCTGCCAAGGCGTCTTGCTTCCCCGCCACTCAAAGGGGTCCTCCTCCTCCTCCTCCTCGTCGACCTGCTCAGCCGCGGGCGGCTCGCTAGGACCCGGGGTCGTCCTCGCTAGCTTTGCGGGCCTACGACTCTCCGTCGGGGAGGACAGGGTGACCGTCCGCTTCTCGCTCGGATGCTGCCCCGACCCCGTGGTGTGAAAGCTTGTGTACTCCTTGTTGAAGTTGAAGTCGGAGATGTGGGTCTTCTCCATGTATCCAAGAGGATGATTCCTCTGCCCCGCGTTTAGCCCGGTTGGGTCGTGGACGCTCGTGGGCCCCGCCGACGGCGCATACATCTCTTCGTACCTGAAGTTCTGGTACACAACCCTCGTTGTCGGGTCCTGGTAGCTCGCCTGCTCGCCCTGCCTCACCACCTTGTTGTCCAGGGCCAGCGTCAGTCCCGCGGTGTTCACCTTCAACCAAGCGAAATGGGTAGGAGGAAATAGTGCAACGTCAGTACCTAGTGTCAAGATCCGGGGCTGCAGACTCTGTACAGGAGAGAGAGAACCAAGTGTGCGCCTCTTGTTCGCCCGCGGATCAGCGCCGCTTACCTCGGGTGCCGCATCGATCTTCATGGAGGGAGCCGCCGCGACGGCGTCCTGGCCCGCGCTCCCGTCGTCGTCGCTGTACTGCGCGAGGAGATCCATCGCACCCACCCCCGTGAGTCCGCCCCGCCTCACTGCCGACAATGGGAGCATCCTTCGTGAACGCGAGACCAAGCAACATTCCCAGGAAACATTCCGGGATTTTGAACGAGGGCGAGACAGTTTCGGGCTCTGAAACGGCTGGGGCAGGCGCACGCACAAGCAAAAGGAAAGGAGTCGCAGGCAAGCTCGGCTCCCGAGAAAGCGGAGTGGGTTGAGGAGTGTCTGCGCCGCCAACGAGGCGCGGAGGAAATCGCGCCGCCCTCCGCCGAATCGATTGGGGAAGGATCGAGTGGAGAGGAGGAGATATCAACATCGGTTGGTTGGTGCAACGGTCATGCGCAGCGCGAGCGTTTGATTTTTACGAGCAGAGCTAGCCGCTGCGTTCGCACGCTTCCTGCCCAGCATGTGGGTGTGCCGCGAGAGCAAAGCCTTCACCCAATGCAGGGCCGTGGTGGCCAAGAGCGGTCTACTGAGGACGAGGGGACTGCTGATGTGGTTTGGCATCCTCGAGGTTCTCCTGCCCGTTCTCATCCTGCTGTGCATGTATATACCAAGCTTCGTATTGGAGGGCGCCTCGGGAGGAAACAAGGAGGTTCGTGCGGCGGTGAGCGTCCCGAGGGAGATCATGGACGTCAGGTGGACTCAATCGGAGGGCGCCTACTGCATGCACCTTTTCTCGGGGCCACAGGCGATCGCCAGCGGAGGAGGCCATGCCGTGCCGACCAAGATCGCCTACGTGGACGAGGGGGACCCGATAGAAGACGAGGTCGTGCACCGGGCTGTCGCCCAGCTTCTTTGCAGCACGACGAACGCTACGGACTTTCCCCTGAAGAACCTCACTGCAGACTCTGCGCCATTGCCTGCGGCATTCCTGGCCGCCCTGGGGCTTGGCGACCTGAGCGAGCCGAGGCGATTCTCCTTCCTCGATGTGGTTTTTGCTTGCCACAACCTGAACACGCTCGATGGTAAGCTCTCTGAGGCCTTGGAGTCGGGGGACGGGTCCTTGCCCTCCAGGGACGAGCTCCTTTTGGCCGCCGAGGCCGCCTCCTTGGAGGCAGCGCTGTTTGGGTCTTCTGGCTTGGAGGAAATTCTTGACAATTTGCGCTGGAGAAGGTCCGAAGACGTCCTCTCCGTCCCGAGTTTAGCCTGCGACGAGGATTGCCTGCAGGACGTCGAGTGCCTCCGCCCTTTGTTGGGGGACCTGTTGCTAGAATTTGGAGATGTCGATGAGGCTTTGGAATACGCAAGGGCGAGACCTGAGGAAGTCATGGCAGTGGTTGAGCCTGGCCCGCAGCAGGACCCTTTCGGTGACTCTGGGGAGTTCCGATACACGATCTATGTGGACGCGGGCAAGATTCCAGACCTCAAGGAGAAGTACACCAACTGGGCCGTTGATTCTATCGGTGGAATGGACAAGTGGAAGAACTACTTTGTGGCCGCAAACATACAGAGTGCCATGGACAATGCGGTCGGCAGCGTTTTCCGAGGGGGAATTGGGGGCGTGGTGCCACGCTACGCCACGTATCCCGTGCCAGCCCACGAGAATCCATTCCAGGGGTGGATATCGGGATTGATCCTGCCAAACATCTTGGTTTTTAGCTTTGTTCCAGCAGTGGCGCTCCAGATGCAGTTCCTCCTGTATGACAAGCACCTGAAACTCCAGCAGTACACCGCTCTCGGTGAAGTGAACAGAGTCCTGCACTCAGCCTTGCTATGCACCCTGGCTTTTGTGCCCTACGTAGTTCTGGCGCTGATCGCCTGTCTGGTGCTATCCTACGTGTATCCTCTGGCCAGCATGTCCCTCGTGTACGTGGTTTTCTTGATCTGGTTTGCGTCCTTATGCGTATTTAATGCCCTGGTTGGAACGTTCTTCAGCAGCTCTGTATTAGCATCGATAGCCGTCGTCGTTGCCTATGTCATGTTCTGGATTCCTGGGCTGCTGACGTGCAACATTATGAGGAGTGGAAGCGTCGCTTGGCTTGCAGTGTCCATTTTCCCTCCAAGCTCACTGTACGTGTTTGGCATCATGCTGTCCTACTTCGAGCAGATTGAAACAGGTCTAACTTGGGAGAACGTCCGCACCAACATCATCGAGGAGAATGGATTAGGCCATGTGAGTTGCAGCAGCCTGATGTACGTTATCTCCTCAAGCATCCTCCTTTTTGGACTTGGGGTCCTGGTAGACGACTTTGGTGGAATCTCCCGCTTGTGGCAGTGGGGCAGGGATCATTTCACTGCCGTAGGGGCAGAGACCAGTCGGATAAAGGATGTGGATCAAGTTGAAGGAGCCTACGAAGTTGCGACTGCGAGAAGAGTGGCAGCCATAGAATTTTTGGGGATCAAAAAATCATACGGGAAGACCAAAGCTGTGAGAAACTTCTCGATGAAGGTCTATCAGGGAACGCTTACAATCCTACTTGGACACAATGGGGCTGGTAAAACCACACTGATGTCCATCCTTTCTGGCGCGCTTTCACCGACTGCAGGAGTCCTGAAAATTTTTGGAGAGGATTGCGTTTCAAACAAGATGCTGTGCAAGAATCTTGGGGTTTGCCAACAGTTGGATTTTTTGTGGCCAACGCTGACTGTTGCAGAGCACGTCATTCTGATCCAACGACTGAAAGGAATTCGGTGCAAGGTGGCCAGCGAGGCAGCTCTTGCGATGTTGGAGGAGCTGCAAATGCACTCCTGTCTCAACCTTGCGACCAAAAGTCTCTCAGGTGGACAGAAGCGGAAGTTGAGTCTCGTCCTTTCCTTCATTGGGAACCCCAGAATAATCCTTCTGGATGAACCAACAGCTGGAATGGATTCAGTGTCCAGACGGACTGTGTGGCACTTCCTGAAGACTCGCCAAGAAGCGACAATATTTATGACGACGCACTTGATGGATGAGGCTGACACTTTAGGAGACAAAGTGGCGATCATGTCAAAGGGAGAGCTGCTTTGTTATGGTTCGGGCTCGTTCCTGAAACTACAGTATGCCGCAGGCTATCGCGTGCTTCTGTCAGGAAAATCGTCTCTGAAGGATGAAACTCTGGGCGACAAGATCAAAAAGTACTTTCCGGGGCAATCGCTCCCCCACATGGTCTCTGGAAAATCCATGGTGCTGTACCTTCCCGTGGAGCAGACCGGGTCGATTCCTGCATTCTTGGACAGTCTCTGGAAAAGGTCTGTCGCCCACAGAATCTCGGTGAGCGCAGCCACGTTGAATGATGTCTTTCTCAAGACCCTTCCGCGAGAAAAGCCAAAGTCGAAAACAAGCCGGAAGAGGAAGGTCCGAGCTGGTGGTAGTGACAAATCTGCGCGGAGAAGGGCCATCCTTTGCACCTTGCTGTGGAAACATCTACTGACTTACATTCGCAGCAGGCACCTGATCGTCACTTCCATGGTCATCCCAATTGCATTTGTTGCAATTGGTATCCTGCTCCTCCAAGTTTTGCTATCGAAGACGATATCTGGAGGCCTCGAGCTGAGTGGAATGTACTTGGGTGCGCCAAACAAGCCGGTGCAACTCATTTCAAACGATCCTGCAGCGTTTTCTTTTTCTGCATGGGATGGGGGAGTAGAACTACAAGAAAGCCAGCTACGCTTGGAATCTGTGAAACTTGAGCCTGGTTCATCATGGCAGTCCTACCTTCTTCGCACGAATCCTGGAATCAACGCTTCGTGCGGTGATCCAAGGAATAGTCTCACGTGTGCGTCCTTGATTTTGGACGAGGCCGAGTCTAGTGCATTAGGAGGAGAGGAAGGAGGTTTTGGGGGCACGCCACATGAATTTGCAACGAGCAGGACAGCCTTGCACGGCATTCCTGCTGCACTGAATGTGCTCAATAACCTTTTCCTCACAAACGACAATGGCGGTGTCTTGCAAAAAATCTCTACATTCATCGCACCGATCGGCAAGAATGCAGTAAGTGGGTGGCACACTCTAGCCGTCATCATGAACTTCAGCAGCGCTTCATTCATGCTTGCAATCTGCTGCTGTGGAGCTAGCTTTGGCGTGAAGCCAGCATGGGAGCGACAGCACAATTGCAAGATCATTCAGAGAGTATTGGGTGTATCCCGACCGCAGTATTGGTTCTCGCAGCTTGTTTTCGATTTGGTGGTTTACTTTATCTTTGGTGCTGCTGTGCTAGTGGTGGTGTACGCCTTGCCAGCCCGGACGCTCTTTGTCTACCCTGACGCCATTTTAGGGCTCTCTTTGGTGATTTTGGCATCTGGCCCTGCAGTCATCCAGCTCTCCTACATCTTTGAGGGACTCTTCAAAAGTGACTTTCTTTGCTTTGGTTCTTTGTTTGCGTCACGGGCCTTCGTGGGAATCGTCTTCTTGGAGGTTGGGGTATCCCTAACCGTACTAGAGTCAAGAGGCCATGGGGCCGCAGCTGCCGCAAATGACATCCTGAGGTGGGTGCTGCCCCTGCTTCCGGAGTACTCCGTGGCGAGAACATTTTATGACATCGTTGACAGCAATTTCAAAGGAACACAACTGAGTCTGAGAGAGAACCAAGGGCAAGCCCTGCTCTTCTTTGTGTTTTTCTCGGTCGCGAACTCCGTTCTGTACTCCGCCATTTTTTGGTTGATTGAGGCGGAGGTCTTCCAGTGGATTTTTATCCGAGCTGCGCCCACTTCTGCTGCAGTTGCTCCGGTATCAAACAAGATACTGCACGTGAGCAGGATTCATTATCGCTTTCAAGGAAAGAACAAAGAAACGGGACTCTATAATATCAACCTCTCTCTGCACAAAAAGGGTACACTCGGCTTGGTGGGGCCGTGTGGGTCGGGGAAGAGCACTCTCCTCAAGATACTGGCCGGCGTCCTCAAACCAACTGAAGGCACAATCACCAGAATGCACTCAAGCGGGGGCTGCGAGAAGAGCTCTTTATTTCTCAAGAAGTCAGGCTTCATTACGGGGTACTGCCCACAATCGGGAGGGCTCTTCCCCACGCTCACTGTAGGGGAGCACATGCATTTCTACTCTCAGTTATGGTCTACCAGAAAATGGAAGGACGAAGGGAAGGACCAGGACCAGGACCAAGAGAGCTACCTGTCCATGCTGGGCCTCAAGCGGCACAGCTCTAAACAAGCCCACACGCTGAGCGAGGGAAACAAGAGGAAGCTCATCGTTGCAATCGCCCTCAGCTCGCCGTCTGACGTGATTCTGCTGGACGAGCCATCCGCGGGGGTGGATCCTGAGGGCCAGATTAGAATTGCGAACTGCATCCGAAAGGCTTCCAAGACGAAATCGATCGTCCTGTGCTCCCATGCCATGGAAGAGTGCGAGTCGCTCTGCTCAAGGGTTGCCCTCTTGCACAGCGGCCACCTATCCTCGGTCCAGACACTCGAGCAGCTGAAGTGCAGCTCGTACGACAGGGCCCTGAGGCTGTCGGTGAAGCCGGGAGATACGCACAAGGGTGGGGCTGCTGATGCTTTGTGGGAAGTGTTTCCGGGCGCGGAGCGCGTCAAAGCCAGCTCAGACTGGATTCAAGTGCGCCTAGCAGGGCCCGAGGGCGAACGCAGCGAGAGGCCAGGGTTCTTCGGCGGCGTGTTCAAGGGGGTCCAAGAGTTGATCAGGCGAGGCGTGATCACAGACTTTCGCATCAGTGAGATGGGCATTGAAGACATATTGCTCGAGGAGGAGGGGGAGTGGGGCGCTTAGGAGCCTGACATCACGGCGGAGTCGTGCAAAAAACAAGTGAAAAAAAGAATTGTTTGGATTTCAGTGAAGAAGAGAGTCCCTCAGAAAGAGGGAGGGTCCCTGGAACCTCTTCCGTTGTTGGTCATGTTGTACTTCTGCCTGGTCTGGGGTCTGCGACCGCTGTTCTGTCGAATGGACACGGAGAGGGCCTGCAGGGCCTCCTTCTCCGTCGCCCAGTCCCCTCCCTTGCTCTTCCTGGTGCCACCCGACTGCGCAGACTGCACCTGGTTGTCCTCGACCCAGTCCAGTGAGGGCCCGGACCTCGAGCTTCCCGCCTTCTGCCTCCTCCTGCCCGACCCTCTGCCACCCAGCTTTCCCTGGTCCTCCTCCGGCTCGCCCTTAACCGAGTCGTACAGCCTGTTCTCGATGATCAGGCTGTCCTTGTCCCTCATCCTCATCTCCACAAAGGGCTGCGCCCCCTGGAGCAGGGCGTCTACGCTCTCCTGCACGCAGTGCGTGACCCACTCAGTTCTCTCCCTCATCTCTATCAGAAGGGGGAAGGTCGCAGGCCCCTTCCTCTCCTGCACGCTCTTCTGTGTTCCTCGGCTCCTGGCCTCCTCGTCGCTCAGCGTGACGGTGCCGATTCCGCCGATGAGGTCCGCAAGGGTGGGGTTCTTCATCAGGTTCTCGATGACCTGGCCGTGGGCCGTCCCCACCAGCATCACACCCCTCTCCGCGATCGTGCGGCATGCCAGGGCCTCCGCCTCCGTCCCAATCTCATCGATGATCACCACCTGAGGCATGTGGTTCTCCACCGCCTCCACCATGACGTGGTGCTGCCTGCTGGGGTCCGGCACCTGCATCCTCCTCGCGTTTCCGATCGCCGGGTGGGGGATGTCCCCGTCCCCCCCGATCTCGTTCGAGGTGTCCACGATGACCACGCGCTTGTTCAGCTCGTCCGCGAGAACCCTCGCGATCTCTCGGACCACCGTGGTCTTTCCCACGCCCGGCCTGCCCAGCAGCAACATGGAGCAGGGCTTCTCCGCCTCGAGTAGGTCCCTGATCATCTCCACGTGGCCGGTCACGGCCCTTCCGACCCTGCACGTCAGGCCGACCACTCCGCCCGTCCTGTTCCTGATGGCGCTGATGCGGTGCAGCGTGCCGGCGATGCCCGCCCTGTTGTCGCCGCCAAAGGCGCCGACCTTGTCCATGGCGGCCAGCAGGTCCTCCGAGGTGATCACCTCCTCGCGCAGGATCTCGTCACAGTCCGCGCCCAGAAACCTTGCGCTGGGCCTCCTGCCCAAGTCCATCACGATCTCCAGCAGGTTGGCCCTCTCCGGGTGGCTGGCGAGCGGCTCCCGCAGGTCAGAGGGCAAGACCTCGAGGATGGTGTCCAGGTCGTCGCGCACGAAGACGGACCCGTCCTGCTCGGGAATGCAGTGGTCGTCGTCCTCGCCACAGAGGGCCTCCGCCCCGACCCTCCAGTACTTGCCGCGGCCTCGCCCCGGGACCTGCCAAGCTACCCGGGAGGGACACCCCGTTCTCCTCGCCTCCGAGGCAGAGCGGGCGTGAGCGAGCGAGGCCAAGGCCTTGGGGGCGCCTCCGGTCCTTCCCGCGACCTTCATTCCCGCGAGCTTCGTCATCACAGTCCACGCTCAAACCAATGGACCAAAAAACAAATAACCCACCAACCAGGAGGGTCTCCTCCTCCTTCTCTCTCTTTCTGAGAGAGAGTGTGTGCTTGCGGTCGTTTCCGGGTGGCCCGCGGAGGAAAAGACCTGGTGTGCGTCTTCCTCGGGAGGTTCTCGTCGCCGGGTTTAAGTGTCTTGTGCGCGCGCGCCCGTCCCTTTCCCTTCTTCCCGCGCGCTTATCTGGGAAGATATCTGCTTCGACAAGATCTCGCTTCACAGATGACCCAAACACGGGCATCTCTGCTCTCCACACCGCTCACTCGCACAAAAAAATAAAAAATCGGCCTGGCCTGGCCTTCCCCGAGCTCGAGCCTGTGTCGACGTGGAAAAATCGGCTTCCCCGGCGGGACCACGCAGCACTTTTTCTGACTCTGGAGGCGGAGGATGGCGCTCGCTCCTCGGTTGGTCCCCAATCGCGCGCGCGACGCGAGGCCCGTCGCTCGCGGGTTCATCGTCGCGAGATTACGGATCCCGCGCGTCGCATCGCGTCGGCGGCGGCCCGCGAGCGTCCCCGGAGTCGCGAGGAGTCCGACCAGCCGAGAGTCGTGGCGGTCCTCCTCCAGGGCGTTCTCACCCAATGCGGTGGCGGGGGACGCGTCGGGTTCGGGCGTCGCGGGGGAGGCCAAGCGCCTCGCCGTGTTCGCCTCGGGCGGCGGATCGAACTTTCGCGCCATCCACGACGCAATCGGGAACGGCAAGATCAACGGTTCGATAGAGCTGGTGGTGAGCGACAAGGCCTCGTGCGGGGCCACGGAGTTCGCCTCAAGCAAGGGCATCCCTTGCGTGCAGTACCCGGACAAGGAGGGAGGGGGCGAGGACAAGGGATTGGGCCGCCTGATGCGCGCCCTCGGGGACCAGCACCGCGTGGACTACGTTCTCCTCGCCGGGTACCTTAAGATCGTTCCCAAGGAGGTGGTCAGGCGGTTTGAACGGGGCATTCTGAACATTCACCCGGCCCTGCTCCCCTCCTTCGGCGGCAAGGGCTGCTACGGCATGCGGGTGCACGAGATGGTGGTGGAGTCCGGCGTGCGGTTCACCGGAGCCACTGTTCACTTTGTGAACGAAAAGTACGACGAGGGAAGGATAGTGGCGCAGGCCTGCGTTCCCGTGTACCCGGCGGACTCCGCGGCGGACGTTGCCGCGAGGGTGCTCAAGAGTGAGCACGAGATGTACCCGGAGGTGGTCGCGGCGATGTGCGACGGAAGGCTGAGGTGGGGGGAGGACGGCAAGCCTGTAATCTGGACCGCGCTGTGAGCAGCAAGAGGGTGGGCCTGGGAACGAGATGGTTGGGTCAGCCTTCCCCTTTCCGACACACGCACGCACACACAACTCCTTCAGGGAGGGGCCCTAGCCGCGGGGTCCAGGCGAGAAAGAAAGCCAAACAAGCGCGCGCACGCGATCGCATGATCTTTGGAACTTAAAAATAAAGTATAGCCGCTGTTCTTTTCGCGAGCAAAGGTCTGGGTTCGGCCCCAAGTCCCTCCCGGCTGACCGTCCGCCCCGCCACGCCGGAACCGCTCCTACTTTTGCGTCATCTTCTGCAGCTTCTTGTGCAGCGACTCGACCTCATCCTGCGCCTGCTTTTGCTTGTTCTCCAGGCTCTTCAGGCTGCTGTCGAGCCTCTCGCTCTCCTTCTTCATGAACTGCATCCTCTTGTCCACGTTGGCCTTGGCCTCCACCAGGTCCTGCCTGATGAGCGCGGGGCCCACCAGCTTGAACACCACGGCCTCGTCGTCCAGCAGGTCGAGCTCCTTCTTCACCATCTCGGACTCCTGCAGCTGCTGAGTGAACCTGAGCCTCGCCGTGTGGTTCTTGGTGACCTCGCCCTGGAGCTGCCTGTAGTTCTCCGTCTCCTTCTCAATCTGGGCCTTAATGGTCTGAGGACCAATCGCGAGCGTCGCCATCTTCGCGGCCGGTTGCTGCGTCTCTCTCTCCTCTCTCGCGGCTGCTGGCTGCTGCTCTCTAGGGCTGGCGTCCCTGGCCAACGCGCTGGGGAGGAGATGAAGCTTTGAATTGGGGCGCGATTTCTGCAGAAATATTTCTGTCGAAAGATTTCCTCGATGAACTTGGAGGGTCAGGCACACGATCGTTTTTACGACGACAACGCACAAACGCCTATTTTATTTTGCGACCTTGCGCTCCAGCGGCGGAAGGATCCTCTTGGTGAGAAACTCGGAGATCGCTTGCCGGACCTCCAGCTGGTCCTCCATGTGCGGAACGACACTGGTGACGATCTCAGCCAGCTCGTCATCCGAGCAGTCCACATCAATCAGGGCCTTGACCGCAGCGGCCACCAGCGGGGCAAGGGCGGCGCTAACCTCCCCGCCAAAGTGCTTCAAGATCCGAGAGCACACGCGGAGCAGGTGCCCCTGCCGTCCCGGGCTCCCCGAAAGCATCTCTATCAGCAGGAGCCCTCCGCTGACCTCCTGGCTCACCAGGAGCTCCCCGTTCTCCCCCGCGCTGGCCCCCTTGGCCCAAGCAACGGACTCCTCCAGGACCTCCAACAGCGACGTCTGGACCCCCTCCAGCTCGCCCCCTAGGCTTCTGCACACGCCGCACAGGGCCTCCTGCAGGGCCTGCATCGCTCGCACGAGGGCGGCCCGGTCCCAGCCGGGGTCGCCACCACCGGCGCCCTCGAAGGCCTCCCGAATTCCCAAAGCGATCGCCTTTGCGCAGCCCGCGAGGGCGGACCACTCCTCCGCGGCCCCCTCATCCCTCGACAGCAGCTCGCTCGCGACGGCGGGGAGCTGCGAGATCAGGAAAGTCCGGAGCTCCTCCGGCGTGGCCGGACCCAGCACGAGACGTCTCGCCGCGTCCAGCACTCTTGGCACAGAGACGTGGAGGGGAATGTGATGGTGCCCGACGAGCTTGCACAGGAGAGGAAAGTACGTTCTTATGTGCTCGGCATAGCCTGCCCGGGCCTCGAGCTCCTTCCCGGGGAGCTCGGTCACACCAAAGGAAGACTCGCACACGTTTTCCAAAATTTCCTCCCACAGCGCGTTGCTGTACTTAAGCCCTGGTCTCGCGAGAAGGCCGAAGAGGGCCTGATAGGCCACGTGGTAGCAGCTCTTGCCGTGATCAAGCGCGGTCCTGCCCATGTTGCAAAGCAGCTGGATCACCTCGAGGCCCTCGTCCTTCTCAGACAGACCATCCAGGATGATGGCAACGCCATCCTTCACGATCTCAATGGCCTTGCTCTGGTGCTCCACATGATTCCCGTGGGCCATCAGCTCGAGAAAACAGCCTTTGAGCTCGCCGAAGAGGTGATCGCTCGCCACGATCTGGGGCTCGGACCAGGACTGCTTGAGGATGTGGAGCGCAGCATCGACAACCTCAACGGCCTCGTTCCTCAGGGCGATCTTAACGCAGCAGAGGATGCTGCGCCAGCCCGACTGGAGCCTGGCATTGTGCGCGGACACGACCTGCAGGATGCACTGGATGGCAAAGACGTTCACCTGATTCAGCTCGCACTGGCGCATGATGGCGGCAAAGGGCTTCAGCGCCTCCTCCTGGAACTTGAAGTTCGAAAGCTCCTGGTGCTCCAAGAGCTTGAATACGATTTGCCTCAGGGCATCGATTGAGTACATGGCGATCTCAACACTATCCTCGCAGCCCGCGCCGATGAGGTGGGTGGATGTGGCCGCCCACAGCCTCGACCATACCATCCTGATCCTGTTCAGGTTGTGGTGAACGGTCTCCACGAGCCGCTGCAACAGGATGAGCTCCAAACCGGCAAAAATGGGCTCCTCCAGCTCCTCCCGACTCACCGCGCACATGGCGCTCACAAACATCACGATGGTCTGGCCCGTCATGTTACCCGATCCCGAGAAAAGCTGGTCGATAAGCTGCAAGCCCTCAGCCTCGAAGAAGATCAGCAATTGTGACATCCCTGACCGCTTGTTGTACGCCATGTCATATGCAATACGGTCAAACTTTCTCATGACTTCCACCTCAGAACCGTGCAGGGCAAAGTACTGGGCTCTGGAGAGGCATCTGAAAACGTGGGTCCATGCACCGTGTACCAGATTGGGGTGCTTGAGCGTGATGTCAACCAGACTCTTGAATGCCTCGACCCTCATGCTGTCCGGCAGAGTCAGGGGGAAGGTATTTGCGTCCCCAAAGCCGACAAGATCCGACAGCTTGCACACCAGCTTGTCACATTGCTCCTTTTGGGACGTCAGGCCCGTCACGATGATGGCCTCCTTAATGCACTGGATGATGAGTTTGAAGCTGTCCATGCTCACCCTCACCTTATCCAGTGAGTCAAAGACGTCCATGGCGTGCTTACAAATCGTTCCACACATCAAGATTGCAATCTCGCTGTTCTCCGCGGAGTTCCACACGCCCTCGGCGCTATCCTGGTGCTTTCTGATGAGATCCTTGATCCCATCCAGGGAAGGCAGGGCCTGTGACGCGGTGCTGTCCCCCATAACCCGCTGGAAGGGGAGTGCTTTCTTCAAGACTTTCATCAGCGGGCTCGTCATGGCATCCTTGTTTTGAAGTTCTGCTCCCTTTGCGTCTCCACCTGTCATCTTGATTTCGTTTGACGCAATGCGGTCAAAGATAGCCTCGAGGAAGTCCTCGGGCAGCGTGGGGTGGTCCTCCCCTTCAGCCTCCACGGGGCACTGGTTCACCATACCGACAAAGGCTTCCTTGGACATCAGGTGCTCCGCCAGCGGGTTGTGCATGTCCGTGTTCAACATGATGATCGCATAAGCTAGGGTATAGGCCTGATCTGCCGTGGAGAAGGTTCCCTGGTTGCAGGTGCAGTAACGGTCCGCAAATTTCTCCATGATTCGGTCGATCTGCTGGGCCTCTCCCGGGAGCCTGAAGGTGTCCAGGTACACCCTCATGGCCTCATCGAAATCCAATCCAGCGAAGTCGAAGAAATCCGCATATTTGTGCATCACCGACACCTGGTTCTCCTCGTGGTGCCCCAAGAACTCCCCCTTCGATTCCTTGCTCAGGCCCTTCGTATTGTACAGGAAGTGGGCTTGGGCCTCCACGGAATCCTCCAGGACCCCAGACCTGATCAGGGACTTCATACCTTTGATTGGGTGGCAGTTGAACGAGTCAATCCCGCCGCTCAAAGAGTCCTTCTTGTTCTTCAGCCTAAGTAGGTCCCTCCCCCGCGAATCCGGCTCCTGGGCCACCACGGCCGTGTCCTGGCCCTCTGAGCCATCCCACCCCGCGGGGTCGTTCTTCTCCTGGTGGCTGCTGAACCACCTGTGCAGGGCGGTCATCGTTTGGTAGAGGGCCTTGCACGCAAGGATCTTCATCTTGCTATCCGTTGCTGCGTCGTACGTAGGCTTGCTTATGATCACGTAACAGAAACCTTTCACAATTCTATCGAAGACGTTCGTGGCGTTCATCTCGCAGTCGTAATTTACAAAGAGGTCCGCGAGGAGCTGCTCCTTGCTGCAGAACAAGCACAACGCTCCACAGGCCGCCCTCAGCAGGTGGGGCTCCGGTGAGAACACCTCCAGATGGCGGATGATGAAAAGGGGCATGAAGGCCCCGGCCTCCGGCTTCATGGCCGCCAAAATCCTCGGCTGCAGGATAACCTTGGACAAGATCTCGATCTGCTTCACGGCGGCGGCTTCAATGGAGCAGTTGGCGTTCCTGATGAGCATCACACAAAGCAAGTTCCTGGACCTCTGGATGAATCTCCCCGAAACAGACTCCCACGCCTGGAACTGCAGCACGTGCTTTATGAGCCCCAGCGCCAGGAGTTTCCCCTCCACGATGAAGTTGTCGGAGGTCGCACTGGAGATCGTCCGCGCGCCTAGGCGGCACAGGGAGCGAAGCAGGACAAAGAGGTCGACCTCAAGCCCGGAAAGCGGGTGCACCGACTCACGCTTCTTCTTCGTCGATGGGGTCGCGGGTACGGACTGCATGGCCTCTCCCTCTCGCTGGGACAGGTTCTCCGAGAGCCTCCTCGCCAGCACCTTCTCCAGGCCGTTGATATCGGCCTTCTCTGCAAGGTTGGCGATGTTCGCAACGTCAAGGTCGTTCCCCTCACCCTCGGGGTTGTGCTGCTGCGATGAGGAGAAGTCCGACGCCGCCGCTTTCCGAAACCAGACGCTCAGCAGCTGCTGGAGGGAAGCAGTGGCGCAGCTCCTGATCGCCTCGTAGTTGCTTCCCACCGCCAGGTTGAAGATCATCCTGAAGGCCTGCAGGAGCACCTCCCCCTTCACGATAAAAGTCTCCGACGTGCAGATCGTCAGCAGCGCCTTGAGAACGGCAAGCTGCACGGGCTCCGCGGAGCTCGCACCGCAATCGCAAATCTTCCCCACGACCGTGTCGACCATCCGCCGCTCGGACTTGTCCCCGCTCTCGCCCACTACGAGCCCTGCCGCGATAAGGCGGTGCAGGTAGCTCAGCGCAGGCTCTATCAACCGCGGCGGATGGCTCTGCGAGAGTGCCTCGAGCACCAGCGAGAGCGTCATCGAGTCTTCCGAGTTTATCACCTCGAAGGCGTAGCCCGGTTGTTTCATCTTCTTCAACAGAAGTCCGCACTGCCGACCTATGTCTCTGACGTCCAGACGCCACCCGCAGGCCTTCTGGATCTCCTCGATACCCTTCGTCAGGTGAACCGGGGGCATGGAAGCCTCCGTCTCGATCTCGGTCTCACCCCCGTTGGCCTCCATCCTCGAACGAAGCGTGACGCAAGCGAACCCCCACTCCCGGAGGCCCACCCCCACCCCCTCACTGGAGCCTCGGCCTCTGCCGCTTTTGTGTTTGTTTTGGTTCTCGTCGAGAACTGCTCGACTCGAGATTAATCTCGAGCCCGCCCGGAAAAATCGGAGAGAAAAAGGGGGGCGATTGGGAGGGCGACGGGGAGGGCGCTTGTGCCGCGTTCAGGTTGGAGAACTCACCAAGACGTCCTCTAGCGTTGTGATCCCGAGGTCTGGGTACCCGAGGCTGCTGAGGGCGACCCCGCCGCCCGACAAATATGGCGGGAGGGAAGGCGATGATGGACAGGGAGGTTTTCGGCGTGTCCACTGCGGACTTTGACGTGCAGGGATTCGTCAGCGAGTCGCTCACGGGGAGCACGACCGCCTCTCACGTTGTCGCGCACCTCGACGAGGATTTGAAGCGCCTGGACGAGGACTTGAAGGGAGAGATCCTCCTCCGCCAGGAAGGTTTGCTTCAAAGCCTCGACAGTCTTGGCGATGTCGAGGCCTTTGTCGCCAAGCAGCTCAAGGTCTCCGCAAACGAGCTCACCGTCGGAGCGAAGCAGATCAAGGAGGAGCAACGTCGGGCACTTGACCAGCTCAAGGAGCTCGTTGAGCTCCGCAACCGCGCACTTGACCAGCTCGGGCTGGTCACCACGACAACGAGCTTCCGCAGGGCTTTGATGGACTTGAGGAAGCTCGTCCCGACCGCTGACAATGCTGCACCCCTGTCGCTAGAGCAGGCCGCGAAGGCGGCCAAGCTTCTGGCCCACCTCGAGGAACTGCGGGTTCTTCACCCCAGGCTGGCCCACGTGGACATCGTGTCAGACAATTTCCCTTTCATGAACGCCGTTCGAAAGGACGTCCTTTCGCTTGCTCGCGACGCCATTCGGACTGCCGCCGCGGACGACTATGCGGACGCCCGCCTTGCCTTCCAGGTCCTGGGCGACCTGAACGAGCTGAGCGGCTGGACGAGCGCCTGGATCGCGGAGGCCTCCGCGACCCTCGAGTCCGAGCTCTCCGCCGCGCTCAAGGACCTTCCTTCCTTGGCAGCCTTCCTGAAGAGCCAAAAGCGGCAGCTGGACCGTGCGCGGGTGCTGGATCGCACCGTGCAGGGCGCTGCGGGTCTAGAGGACGCCCTTCGCGCGAAGACAAAGCGTGCTCTGGGCGCCACCGCCAAGCTCGAGGCTGGCGCCTTTCCCGAGGTCATCAAGCTCGTCAAGGACCATGTTCCAGAGCTCCTGGGCGGCCTGGACGCTGCCCGCAAGGCGTGGAGGGCCTCCCAGGCCGGCAAGCTGAAGAGGCACACGGACACCTTGTGGCCCTCGAGGGAGACGAGAGCGCTCCCCACCCAGAGCGACGTGAAGAGGTGGTCGTCGGAGGTTCTGCAGGTGCTGTCCGTAACCGCAGACCTCCGGGAGGACGCCGCGGACGCCGTGGCCAAGGCGGTCACCATGCTGGCGGAGAGGGCTCGGGGGTCCATCGTGTCGGGGTCGGAGGTTAGCCGAGTCTCGGGCCCCGCCACAGCGGGGACCCGCAGAAACTCGGAGCTGAGCAACACCCTCGTCACCCTGCGCGAGGGGCTCCTGCAGATGGGCGCGACAACCGCCAGCCTGACGAATGCCATCGGGGTGGTCGAGGAGGTCGCCGTCGAGGCGATCGCGCCGCTCTTCCAAGCTCTGCGAGACCTTCTCGCTTCCTCCGTGGCAACCTTGCACGAGGAGGACTGGGTCCGCCGGGGCACCGGGGACGACACCAGTGTCTACCTCTCCACCCTCCTCCACTCCCTGCACCACGTTCACCGGGAGTACCTCCACCGCCTCACCACATCGGCCACCGCGAACGCCCTCGTCACGAAGCTGGCTTCCTCTACTCTCTCCGCCTTCACCAGGCACGCCTCCCTCGTGAGGGCGGGCCCCTCTGCGCGCGCCTCCCTCGCCGGGGACATGCGAGAGGTGGAGCGCGCCGTGGGCTCCAACCTGTGCCCCCTGGAGGCGCTGGGCGAGCCCCTCCTGGCCTTTCGGGCC
>Ga0160423_10001141_pt1 | contig 22178 bp, 15 predicted proteins | sample CRUFie14St8metaG_FD_108191 | JGI IMG/M metagenome (GOLD analysis project Ga0160423, IMG submission 108191) | Marine microbial communities from the Costa Rica Dome - CRUD Field 142mm St8 metaG | ecosystem: Environmental > Aquatic > Marine > Oceanic > Photic zone | place: Costa Rica: the Eastern...
TGACGTTGAAGGCCACCACGGTGGCGTCGCAGGCCTTTGCGAGCACGACGTCCGACTCGGTGATGGGCCCCACTGAGCTGAAAATGGACTTCACCTCCACCTCTTCGTTCTCTAGGGCGCCCATCGCCTCCTGAAGGGCCTCGAGGGTCCCGTGGACGTCTGCCTTGAGGATAAGGGTGAGCTTTGGCCTCTCCTCCTTCTCCCCATCCTCCTCACCGCCGGCACTGCCGCCCTCCTCACCCCTGTCCCCGGCATTCTTCAGCCTGATCTTGTTTGGCACGTACTTGGTCCTCTCCATGAACTTCTCCCGGTAGGTCCTCTTCTTCTTCGCCGGGCCCGAGAGCTTTGACGCCGTCTCCGGCTTGCTCTCGTGGATCAGGTCCTGCACGTCCCTCTGCCTGGATGCGCTCACTTTCCTGGCCATGGACTCGGACTCCACACACCTCACCCTGTCGCCAGACTGGGGAAGGCCCTTGAGACCGACCACCTCGACCGGGAACGAGGGGATGGCCTCAGAGACCTGGTCGCCCTTCGAGTCCCGCATCAGCCTGACCTTCCCCCACTCTTTGCCCACCACGAGCGAGTCGCCCGTCCTCAGCACTCCCTGCTTCATGATGAGCGTGGCGCAGGCCCCGCACTTCTTGTCTGTCTTGGACTCGATCACCGTGCCCGTCGCCACCGACCCCAGGTCCGAGGACAGGTCGATCATCTCCGACAGGAGCTTCACGGCGTCCAGGAGCTCCCCGAGGCCCCGGCCCTCAGGCGCGGCCACCTCCACACACTGCACTTCGCCTCCCTCCTCCTCCAGTTCGACCCCCAAATCCGCCAGCTCCCGCCTCACCCTCGCCGGGTCGGCGTTCTGCCTATCGCACTTGGTCACCGCAATAATGAGCGGTGTGCCCGCGGCGTTGGCGTGTGCGAGGGCCTCCTCCGTCTGGGGCTTCACCCCCTCGTCCGCGGCGACCACGATGATGGCGATGTCCGTCACGGCAGCCCCCCTCGCCCTCATCTCGCTGAAAGCCTTGTGCCCGGGCGTGTCCAGGAAGGTGACGAAGTCCCCGGCGGCAACCCCCGACCCCGCAGGCCCGGGGCCCCTGCCCTGCTTCCCCCTGCCCTTCCTCTTTCCCTTCTTCTTTCCCTTCTTCTCGGCCGTAGAGTTGGGGCCTCCCGACCCAAGGCCGGAGGTGCCCAGGTCCACCGCGAAGGCGCCGATGTGCTGGGTGATTCCCCCGGCTTCCTTGGCCGCCACGGAGGCCGACCTCAGGGCGTCCAAGAGTGTCGTCTTCCCGTGGTCAATGTGGCCCATGATGGAGACTGTGGGGGCCCTGCGGTACTGCAGCGACCCGTCCTCCGCCCCCGCGGAGTCGGCGGCATCGTCGGCGCCATCGTTCTCCTCCACGAAGAACCCGAGCTCCGCCGCGGTGATCTCCGCGGCGCCCCACGACAGGTACACGTCATCCGATTTGGGAAGCTCTCCCAGGTCGTCCAGGGTGGACCGAACTAGCTCAAGGTCCGCGCCGAGCAGAAAGGAGAGCTTGTTCACAGTGACCCGAGACGGTAGCCTGACGACCCTAAGCTGCTGGTTCGCGGAGTAGGACCGCCACTGGGTCGCTCGGCGAAAGAATCCGTGTGCCGCAGTCGCGCGGGCGACGGCGACGGGGACCGGCAGCCCCCGCTGCGACTCCGGGCCCGGGCTCGCGCTCGCCGAGGAGGAGAGGCGGGATAAGGTCCCCCGCGGGACGAGGGAAGGTACGCCCTGAGCGGCCGCCGCGCACCCCAGACCCGCTTCGCCGCGGGAGACCCACGGCCCTCCGCTGCAGCTCTGGTGGTGCCGGCCAAGGTGCCGGAGAAGCCACCCCACTCGCAGTCCCGCTTCCTTGCGAGACATGGTCGACCCCGAGACCCCTCGCTTGGATCGGGGGTTCGGCCGAAAGCTCGAGTTCGGACTCGCTCAACCGCTCGCGTCGCTCGCTTCTCTCCACCCTCGCCCCGGGACTGGTTGTTGACGAGTCTGGTGGCCGCCCTGGGCACTGTACTGCGCTTTCGACTCTCGGAGCTCTCCCGGGCCCGCGGGCGAAAAGTTGCTCGGAAATGTCCCCCGACGGACGAGTGGTTCCGGGCGGATCTCGGCCGTTCAGCGCGAAAGGAAGGCAATCCGATCGAGGGCGCAGAGGCCGTCGACGGCTCTGGAAGGATGGCAGCGACGGCAATGGTGAAGGCAGCGTGCCCGTCGGCGTCGACGTCGTGCCGGGCCCCGTCGGCCCCGGTGACGGTGACGGCGAGGAGGCCGTCTGGTGGAAGGCGCAAGGCGCACAGGCACCTGGTGCAGCACACCACGGTCCAGGGGCTCTCGAGCCCCCTCGGGGCAGCACGGAGGCACGCGGTCGGGCCTCGCGCGACCGTCTTTGCGTCCACGAGCGACGTTCAGGAGCCCTCCAAGAAGGTGACGAGCCTGGCTGAAAGTATGAAGGCGGTCTTCGCGGGCTGGGCGGACTTGGTCACGACGGCCCTGTCGAAGCTGTCCGCGAAACGGGTCATCTTCGCGCTCGCGGCCAAGTTTCAACTCTGGAACGTTCCGCTGCTTCCCTTTTTGTCCACCGGCAGGCACCTCATCGGTCTGGTGAACTCCCTCGCGACGCTCGGCGCCATCTCCAAGAAGACCGCGAGCACTTTCGAAGGTCTCTTCCACAACTACAGGAACGCCGTGGTGGGGCAGACCGAGGGCGTGGACGACAAGAGGGTGGTGCACATCATGAAGCAGATCCTGAGGTGCGTCTTCAAGGAGTTCGTGGACCCGTACGAGTTTCCCTCGTACCACGAGCGCATCCTGGAGCCCTACAACTACTACGACTTTGGCCAGGAGTACGTCAGCTGCATGACAGATTTTGAGAACTCATACATCGGCCACGTGGACAGGTTCGAGGAGGTTCAGCAGAAGCTCAGGGCGGGCGAGAACGTGATTTTGCTGGCGAATCACCAGAGCGAGGCAGACCCCGGGGTCTGGGCCCTGATGCTGGAGAGGAGGTTTCCAGAGCTCGCTGAGAACGTTGTTTACGTGGCGGGGGACAGGGTGGTCAGCGACCCGCTGTGCAAGCCCTTCTCGATGGGCAGGAACCTGCTGTGCGTGCACTCGAAGAAGTACATGGACGAGGACCCCAAGACCAAGCCGGACAAGATGAAGCAGAACAGGATGACGCTGTCCAAGATGCAGAAGATGCTCTCCGCGGGAGGCACGCTGCTGTGGATCGCCCCCAGTGGAGGTAGGGACAGGCCAGACGACTCGGGGAAGTGGCTTCCCGCCGACTTTGACGAGGCGACCGTCGCGCTGATGTACAAGCTCGGGTCCAAGGCGAAGATCAAGACCAACTTCTACCCTTTCGCGATGTGGTCTTACGCGATCATGCCCCCTCCTCCAAAGGTGGTGGTGGAGCTCGGGGAGGAGAGGATCATTAACTTCTCCGGGGTGGGCGTCTCGCTTGCCGAGGCCCTGGACATCGACGGAATCACGGAGGGCCTGCCGGAGGACGACAGGGACGCGGTGGCCAAGGCCATCACCGAGAAAACGTGGGAGGAGATGAACAAGGAGTACGTTCTGCTGGACAGGGCCATCTCTGAGAGGGTGGGGACCTCGTGGGAGGCCAAAGGATACGTCACCCCGGGCAGGAGCGGGTCCTACGTGCTGCCTGTGAGGAACGTAGCGTCCGAGGCGGGGGAGCGGCCCGCGGATGACGCTTGGTATGCGTGGTGATGCTGCCTGCGGTAACGTTTTTGTTCTTATGCATCAAAACTCTTTTCGGTTTTAAAAACCGCTCGACTAGATTACAGAAGGAGGGCCCGGACCGGCCGATCACCCGCTCAGGCCGCCTTGGAGCTCACTTCTTGCAGAAGGGCCTTGAGCTCTTGCCTGCCCAGCTGGGTCTTCACCCGCGCCTCCTGCACCTGGAACCCTTTCCTCGCGAATACCTCGTAACCGCCCTCAAGCTCAGCGGACGACAGGAGGACCTGGAAGTCTGGCGCGACGGCGCCACTCTTGATGCACGGGCCCGGGATAATCTCCTCGATCGCGTCCATCTCGTCAAGGGTGGAGCACAGCGTGATCATCTCCGGGATGGCCCAGGCCTGGTTCTGCGTCGTTATGTTCTTCATCTCCTGCGCGATCTCACTCAGAGAGAGCTTGCTCCTGTTGGGCACCAGAGCCTTCATGCTCAGGCTAATCTGCCCCTTCTCCCGGTCGGCCTTGATGACCACGGCCTGGAGCCTGTCCCCGAGCTTGAAGTTCGAGCTGAGCTTGGACTCGTCGATCATGATGTCCTCACCCTGCTCCTCCATCTCAGGCAGCCACACCTGAGACTTGTGTATCAGCGCGTCGATGGCTCCCAGCTTCACGAAGATCCCAAAGTGCGTCACGGTCTTCACGTAGCACTCCACGACGTCGCCCCTCTCCGTCACGTCGAAGATCTCGCTCGCGCCCAGCTCCTCGGCCTTCTTCTCGGACATGACCACCATGTGCTTCTGGCCAAACCCCTCATCCTGCTGGTCCCTCACTCCAATCACGCACGCGTCGATGTTCTCCCCCACCAGGCTCTTGGATCCGCGCCTCCTGGTCTGATCCCGCGCGACGGTGGCCTCGTTGCCGAACCCGACCCACTCCTCCCTGTAGAACTGCCTCGTGTAGGAGCTGAGCTGGGCGACCGGCACGAAGGCCTCCAGAACGTCACTGAACTTGCACACCACGCCGGCCTTGTTCAGCCTCAGGATCGACACGGATACCTTCTTTTCCTGGTGCATGCACTCGCGGGCGATGTCCAGGTCCTTGGCGACTGCCTCGGGGTCCTTGTCGTACACAGTGGACCCGTACTGGTCCTCATCGGCGACGGGGGCGGGCGACCTGGACGCGTCGTCGAGCGAAATTTCGGGTATTGGCTCGGGAGCTTCCCTCTCGAACGAGGTGGGGGCGGGACGCTCCGGCTTCTCCAGGTCCCCGCTGCTCAGGCTGCTCCAGACCTGCACGGAGCGCGGCGCGGTGGGCCTCCAGGGCCTGAACCTCGCTTCCTGGGAGGACAACACGAGCCTCCTGGTGCCCAACTGCCTCGTTCCGCCCGCGGCGGGCGCCCTACTCCTCCTCGCACCCCGAACGCGCGCCCCTCCTGTCATTCGCGCCTCCATGGCCCCTCTTCTTCCCCTCTTCTCTCGCAGCTCGCTCCCCCCTCGGTGTTCGCTCACCGCCCACCTACACCTTTTTCTCTCGTTATCGAGAAGCCTCGTCGTCAGGGCGGCTGCTCTGCGACGAGATATCTTTTTTCAGACATTTCGCATCGGAAATGTTTCTTTCCGAAAGGATGGATCCATCAACAACAGCGGGGGGCCGCTCCAAGAGAGAAGCAGGTCCAAGAGAAGCAGTTACGATCATGCCAGCTCGGGCGTGGAGAGGGTCTTCCCTTGGGATGCCAGCGCTGGAGCGGCGGGATCGGGAGGTGAGGTCCCTCAAGATCGCGGCCGAGGAGCGCCCTCGCCGTCCGGTCCGTCCGGCGCGACGCGGCGACGACCGAGGGGGGAGGGAGTTGACGAGTGCTTCGAGCACGAGCGGTCGGGAGGGGCGGCGAGATTTCTTGCTCGCCCTGGCGGTGGCTTCGTCTCCGGCGCTCTGTCTCCCGCACAAGGCCAGCGCGGCAGTGGCGGTCATCAAGCCGGAGCTTTCCCCGGACTTTACCTCCTTCGATAGGAGCGACCCAAACCTTAGGACGGCGTATGAGATGATCCAGGCAGCGCTCCGCGCCGAAGACGTCCAAGCCGAGGAGGAAGCCTGGAGCGCTGTGATCTCTCGCTTCGAAACCTCCATCGGCAAGGCCAATTGGGCTGCGGATGCGGTTGGGCGCGCCTACGGTAACAGGGGAAACTGCCTTGCCCGCCAGGGCAAGTTCCAGGCCGCCATCTCCGACTACAACAAGTCCATCGAGCTGTGCCCTTACTCGGTCGACCCCGTGCTGAACCGGGGGGTGGCCTTCGAGGGGATTCGAGAGTACGAGCTAGCGATTCAGGACTACCGCGCCGTTCTCGACGTGAGCCCCTCCGACCCGGCGGCCTGGAACAATTTCGGCAACGCGAACGCCGCGCTGCAGAACTGGGACGTCGCGCTGGACGCCTTCTCCAAGGCCATCGCCATGTCCAACTTCTTCTCCTTTGCGTCTGTGAACTACGCGACGATTTTGTTTCAAAGAGGGAGCGACCAGGAGGCCATCAGAGAGTTCCGCAAGATTCTGATCAAGTACCCCTCGTTCACGGACGCAAGGGCAGCGCTCGCGATCGCCCTTTGGCTAACGGGAGACCGGAGCGGCGCGGAGACGCAGTGGTATAGAGTTGAGGACTCCCGCTACGCGGATGTGGAGTGGCTGACCGAGACTAGGCACTGGCCCCCTCGCCTGGTGCAGGGGATGAAGGAGTTCAGGGGGATCGTCGTGTGACCAAGCGAAGCCCTGCGGTAACCTTCGCTCGTGTATTCCAAAACAAAAAACAAAAAGGCCCTTTCCCGCTGCCTACAGCACCCAGACCAAGGCATTGTACGCCGCCAAGTAGGCCAAGACGGACAGCGCGAGGGTGCTCCCCATGCACGCCACGAGAACGCTATAGTACCGCCGGAGCCCTCCCCCACCGCCCCCTTCCGCTCTGACCGCCTGCTCCTTCTTGATCCTGCCGATCTCGTCCTCGTACCCGGGCTTGATGGTCTCCAGGGCCCGGTCCCAGTGCGTGAAGTAGAGGCTGAAGTTTTTGCTCGGGTACTGGTGGTGCATGTTGTGGTACTGAGAGAAAGAAAGGAGAGAGACGGGGGGTAGTAGTGTCAGCCCGGGATTGCATTCGAGAGTCCTCTCTAGGTGTCCCGCTCACCAGCACGGTGTTCAGCTCCCGCGAAACGCTGTCACCCCTCCAAGCGACGTAGAGGAGCTGCTCAAGGCTGGGGACGAGAGGGTGGAGCTCGTAGGAGGCGTGGCCTCCAATGTGGATCAGCGTGGTGTACAAGTGGTACAGCCGGTGCACGTTTACGTGGATCGGGAACAGGAAACACACCAGGATCTCGTCTAGGAAGACGATCATGGCCTCCACGACGTGAAGGGAGTACCCTGAGAAGGGCGTGGGCACGTGGGACTGGTGGTGGAGGTGGTGGACGTTCTTGAGGAGCCACCGATTCTTGTGCATCAACAGGTGGGTGAAGTAGAACCACGTGTCGTGCAGGAAGTCCAGGGCGAGGACGGTTCCGGCCACCGCGAGGGCCTTCGCGGGGACCGACGCCCCCGCCCTCAGGAGCGGGCCGTCGTAGAGCAGTCCCCAGCCCCGCGTCCCGATGAGCTCCACCGCGCAGAATACCCCGGCCTTCACGGCGATGGGCCCGAGCGACAGGAAGGACTCGCGCAAAATTTGCCTTCGCAGGTCCGCCGGCGCCCTGTGCGTCCGCCGCGCCTCCGCCTTAGAAACCGGGGTTATCGTCCTCGCGAAGTGCGGGATAAGAGCGTGAACCGCGAGCGCCCCAACGTAGTACACGGAGCACAGCTGCAGGGCCGCGATCGGAAACCCTCCCCCGACGAGGGGCGGCACGCTGATTCCGTTCCACGACGCCATGCCGGCTCTGTTAACCGCCTTTCCCTTTGCCGCTGATGCACCCCAATTTACCCCGCCCGGGGTAACGCCTTGGCGGCTCTGTGTAACGCATTTGATCTGGACCACCACGGTGGGGTGAGGAAGAGAGAAGGAGGAGGGGAACAAAACAGGTTGGATTACAGGGAGAGCGCCGGCCGCCTCAACCTCGAGTGCCCGCAAGCCATCTCGATCAAAAGCACATGGCGCACCCGTCAGCCCTCGGATCGGATCCCGCGGTCAACACCCCCGACTTTGGGTCCCTGCGGATAATCTGCCCCCTGCCGAATATGGATCTCTTCATCCCCTGCACACCAGACACGATGTTGTGCCCCCTGTTCCTGAGGTCCTCTGCCTCCTGCTCCGGGATCGGGCTCTCCAGGAACACCTTGGGCTGCTTGCTCATCGTCAGGAAGATGTTCTCCCCCGCAGAGTAGTCCGCGACGCTGACGAAGAACCGCGGGGCATCCAGGGCCTGTTGGGGGTCCATGCCGAGGTCAAACATGTTCCTCAAGACCTGAGCGTGGCCCTGGGGCTGCATGAACCCCCCCATCACGCCAAAGGTGGCGTAGAGGGACGACCCGCCCGGGTAGGTGGCGAGTCCGGGGATGATTGTGTGGTAGGGCCTCTTGGAGGGACCCACAAGGTTGGGGTGTTCGCCGCACTCAAGGGGGGCAAAGCCGTGGCCTCGATTTTGAAGAGAGAACCCGCACCCCCGCGGCACGATCCCCGTGCCAAAGTTCATGTACGTGCTGTTGATCATGGAGCAGCCGTTGCCCCACCGGTCCACGGCGCAGAAGTACACCGTGTCGTGAGAGGAGCCCAGCGCGTTCCTCACGTCCTGCGCGGCCTGCCCACCCGCCCCGCCAAAGGAATTCGCAGCCCTTGCGCCATCAATGGAAGCGGACTTGGTCCGGGAGAACTGCTTGGACACGAGGTTCCTGACGTCGTGCCAGTGCCTGTTCGCCAGCTCCTTTCCCCGCTCCGTCTCCCCATACTGGCCAGGATCCCCCACGTGCTTCACGGCCTCCGCAAAGGCGCACCTCACGCACTCAATGTCGAGGTGAAGCCTATCCGCGCTCATCTCCGTCCGGTGGACCTGCCTGTTGTAGCTCTCTTTGCCATCAAAGGCGATCTTCTCCTCCATCAGGTTCAGGGCCATAAGAGCGACGATCCCCTGCGTGGGAGGCGGCACCTGGTACACCTCAATGCCCCTGTAGGTCGTGGAGATGGGGTCGCCAAACTCGCTGGCGTGAGAGCTGAGGTCATCCATCGACAGGACGCCGCCCCTCGAAGCTACCGCCTCCACCATGCTCTCCGCGATCCAGCCGCAGTAGAAGCCTTCCTTGCCACGCTCGGCCAGCTCGTCCAGAACCCTTGCGAGCTTCTCGTTCCTGAACAGCTCTCCCGACAGCGGGGCTCGAAGCTTGCCGGTCCTCGCTTCTCGCACGAGGAGGTCCTCCCCTGAGGTCTGGGACTCCAGGAGCTGGTGGGCGGCGTTCTTCCACTGGTGGGCCGTGATTGGGGTGACGGCGAAGCCCTCCCTCGCGAGCTCGGTGGCGGGTCCCAGGAGGTCGGACATTGGAAGGGTACCAAAGGCCTCCGCCACGTCGCACCAGCACGCCGCTGCGCCGGGCACCGTGACGTTCAGCGCGTCCTGGGGTGGGACCCCGGATCGGTGCCCCCTATCCTCGAGGACCTCCCTCGTCAGCCCGGCCGGGCTGCGGCCGTTTCCGAGGACGCACTTGACCTGTGACGACGACGATGTGGGAGTCAGCTTTTTTTTTTTTTTCATGATCGGAACCGGGCCACCGAGCCGGTGGTCGTTACCCCGCTCACCTTCTTCGTCTCGCTGTTGTAGAACAAGCAGAAGGCGTCCCCCCCGATTCCAGTGGAGCAGGGCTCTGTCACAGCGAGGGCCGCGGCCATAGCCACGCACGCATCCGCTGCGTTCCCTCCCTCTCGGAGCACCTTCAGGCCCGCCTCGGACGCCAGCGGTTGGGACGACGCGCATGCTCCTCTCGTGCCGAAGACCGGCGACCTCCGCGAGTCGAAGGGTATGTCCGTGTACTCGCGCGCGAAGACGCTCATCGCCTTGACCCTCCGTCCCTGGCCGGCTCTTCCCAACACCACGTGCACCCTTGCCAGGACCATTCCCGAAAAAGTGCGAAGAGTTCAGGCAAGCACGGCGGCGAGGAGAAGAAAAAGTTAAAGAGAAAAGAAAATGTGTTATGACAAAAAGCTTACTTGTTGTTGTCATACTTCTTGTCGGTTCCCGTCACCACAGCGGTAATCATTCCCACCAGCCCCGGCAGCCCCAGGCCGACCAGGCTCCCCCTCATCTGCCAGGAGCTCTTGCTGAATAGGCTCAAGCCAAAGACGACGAGCTCGGGCAGCGAGAGCCTGCTGGACAGGAAACCCTGCCAGTGGTAGTCCGTCAGGCTGAAGAAGGCCTTGAAGAACTCCCTGGTCTTCGCGAGGTCCAGGCTGAGCAGGACCTCCATGCCAAAATTGAAGAACTCCCTCTGAGAGAGCCGCTCCTCGGGCCACACGCTCTCCCACACCTCGGCCGACACTGGCGTGGCTCTGTCCCCCGTCTCCACGAACTTGCCAGGGTCCTGGGCCTGGCGAGGGGTGGGGGAGGGCATCGAGACCCCCTCCCCGATCTTGGGCTGGCCCCCCGCGAGGATGTCTACGATCGTGTCCGCCAGGCCCGGCGCTGCGCCGAGCATCCTTGAAACCATGTACCCCGTGCTGGGGTGGACCATCCCAGCGGTCCCCCCGATCCCCAGCGCCCTCTGCGGCACGTAAGGCAGCGAACTCCCCATCGGGATCAAGCAGAACTCCTCCTCGTGCACGCCCTTGACGGTGATGCCCAGGTGCTTCAGCCTGGCCTCCATCCTCTCCTTGAGGTCGTCAAACGGAACGGCGGGCCTCGCCACCAGAGAAGTCTCCTCGAAGAAGATCTCAGTCTCGCTGAAGGGCATGGCGTACAGGAACGTCGGCGTCCGGTCGTTCCTCGCCTTGAGCTCCGGCAGGTCCCGCAGGTGGTCGTCCCTCCAGTCCATGAAGAGCATCTTGTCCACATCGAAGGGGTGGGAGTCCACAGTGACGAGGACGCCGTAAGCGCCCTGGTACCCCGGATCGTAGTCATCTCTGAACCTCACGAACTTCTTGGCGTGTCCCGTGGCGTCCAGCAGGAGCTTCCCCCTGAGCTCCTCGCCGTCCGAGCAGGTGACCCGGGAGAACCCGCAGGTGCTGACGTGGAGCCCGTCCGAGTGGCCCTTGGCTCCCGCGCCCGAGCACGGGGTGAAATGCTTCACGTCCGCAGCGAGGGCCTCCTTGAACACGACCTTGTGCTCCACGCAAGCCTCGTAGAGCTTCGTCTTGAGCTTCTTCCTGTCGACCCTCCCGTAGGGTCGCCTCAGGGTCCTCTCGCCCTCCTCGCCGCTGTCCAGGAACACGGTGGCCTCCGACCAGGTCTTGTCCAGACAGTCCTCCAAGCCCAGGGCCTCGAACTCGTCGATCCACACGCCGTAGTTGTTCGGCCAAAGCCCGGTAGGGTTGGGGTCCACGACGACGACCTTTTTTCCCCTGGAGGCAACCCTCTCTGCGACCGCCAGCCCCGAGGGCCCTGCGCCGACCACCACGAGGTCGTAGGTCGTTTGCGCGCCCTGCGCCTCCGTGCCCCGCGCCCCGGGCGCCTCCACCGACGAAGCCGACGCGGGACTGGCGAGACGGAGTCTCCTCATCCCGCCCGCCGCCGCGCCCCCCGCGCAACGAAACCCGAACCCAGCGGGCGCCCCCGACGACGGCCTCCCGCCGGGCTGCTGCTGGCAGAGGATCCTGGTTCTCCCCGCCGCGGGGAGCCTCGTCGCCCCCAACGGCATTCCTACCCGCACCGCCACGAAAGGACTTCCCAACAAGGTGAGCCGGAGGTAAGGTGGCGCTCGGACTTGCCCCTCTCCCTCCCTCTCTCTCTCTCTCTCTCTCTCTCTCCGCGCTTCTGGTGTTGCGCTTCTCTGCCCGAGGACCCTGTTCTCCACCCCCCGGCCTCTCAGCCTCTCAAGCTCCGCCTTCAGATTTTCAGGATAGGATGCACTTTTCGCGATTGATTCGCGATCGCGGAGATCCTGGAATCTCCACCCCGCAGCGTCGAGCAGCGAAGGCCAGCAGAGCCTCCCGACCACAATGGCGACCACAATGGCGGTGTTGTTCCATCATCAGGCGAGACCCCGTCCCTTGGCTCCGCTGCAAGCACGGGGCCAATCGCCAGCGGCCTCCAGGCCCTCGGCGTCGTCGTCTAGGGGGCGCCTCGGAACGTCCCGGTGCTTCAACCCCGCCGCAGAGACCCCCATCAGCCTTGACGAGGCCCCCCGGCTGCGAAAGTGGAAGACCGACGTCCCCCAGAGCAAGTACCTGAGGGACCTCGCGGGGCCCGCGGGAAGAGGGTCGGCCCAGGAGGCCAGCAACGACGGCAAGCCCCTCACCCTGTGCGCGGTGGATATGGGCACGAACTCCTTCCACATGGTCATCGTCAAGGCGGACGCCGGCGGGAACGTGGTCGTCGTGGAGCAGATGAAGGAGGAGGTCAGGATTCTGGGAGGGGCGGGGTCTTTCAACGTGATCCTTGAGGACAAGGAGGCCGAGGCCATCTCCGTGCTGAAGCGGATCCAAAACATCGCGGTCTCCAAGGCCTGCGACGCGGTGCGCTTGGTCGGCACCTCAGCGGTGCGGGAGGCCAGGAACGGCAACGCCTTCTTGCGCCACGTGCAAGAGGAGACTGGGCTCCAGGTGGAGGTCATTTCGGGCCAAGAGGAGGCAAGGCTGGTGTATTTGGGGGCGATGCAGGCCGTGCCGATCAGGGATAAGGACGTGCTGGTGGTTGACATCGGAGGTGGGAGCACGGAGATCCTGTATGGGCAGAGGGGGAAGCCTGCGTTCGCGATCTCCCTGCAGCTGGGCCACCTGAGGCTCTTCGAGCAGTGCATCGGACCCCTCGCGGAGGACGGGCACATCCCGGCCGAGCGCATCCAGGAGTGCCGGTCCACGGTGCAGCTCGTGCTGAACGAGACGGGGATCAAGGAGGACCTCGAGGGCCTGGTCGGCGGGCGGATGAGCGAGCACATCGACGTCGCGGTAGGCTGCTCCGGGACCATCGAGAGGGTGGGCGCCATGGTGAGCGCGATGAACGCCGGGAGGGAGGGAGGGCTGCTGGACGTCTCCGCGGAGGCGGCTGGCTTGGCGGAACCGCGGTCAAAGGTACTGTACACGGTGTATGACAACTTGGAGGAGGGTAAGTTCACCAGGCAGGGCCTGGCGGACCTCGTTTGGGCTCTGTCGAGCTGCAAGACGAGGAAGGAGAGGTCAAGCCTGCCGGGGATGAACCTCAAGAGGGTCGACCTCATTGTCACTGGGGCGCTGATCTTGGAGGGCATCATGGACTACCTGCAGCTTGACTCCATGACGGTCTCCCCCTTTGCGCTGAGGGAGGGGATCATCTTTGACACGCTGACCAAGACAATCGAGGGATTTGAGCCGACACCGTGCATCAGGAGGGACTCGGTGATGCACCTCGCCACCCGGTTCGACACGGAGAACAGGCTGAGGAGCGCGGAGCACTCAGCGAGGCTAGCCAAGCAGCTTTTGGGGAGCCTGCGCAAGGGGCCGAAGCCGCCGCGGGCCCTGGAGATCCTTGATGAAAGGCACGAGTTCCTGCTCGAGGCCGCCATCTTGCTGCACAGCGTCGGAATCTTCGTCAACCACGCCAAGCACCACAAACACGCCTATTACATCATCAAGAACAGCGACGTTCTGCTAGGCTTCACGCCCATGGAGGTCGAGATCCTCGCCCTGCTGGCGCTCTACCACCGCAAGAAGTATCCAAGCCCGAAGAAGACCATGATGTCCGGCCTCCCCAAGGAGGTCCAGGACCGGGTCATGCTGATGACCGCTATCCTCAGGGTCTGTGTGGCGCTGGACAGGAGGAACACGGCTGCAGCGGTGGAGTCCATCCAGGTGCTGCAAGACGAGGAGGGGGAAACGTGCGTCCTCGTCGCCTGCCCTGGCGTGGACTGCGATGGGGCCATCAATGACATTTCCTTCGAGCTGTGGGCGGTCAGGCAAGAGCTCCCGTTCCTGAAGAAGATTCTGAAGCGCGCTTTTAGCGTCGTGGAGGGAGATGTCCACCCTGGGGAGGCAAAGGACTCGTACGTAAGCTCATGAGGCAAACTATTCTACTGTGACAAAGTTTATTTCTTCTTCTTCTTCGCCCTCTCGTTCCTCTTTATGAGGTTGATAGCGGTCTTCTCGCGCAGCTCGTTCCTCGTCAGCGGCCTGTCATCCAAGTCGTCCTCGCTGTCGCTAGACTCGTCCTTGGAGTCCGCCGTCGTTGAGGGCGGATCGATCTGCAGGTTGAAGAGCGATGAGGTCGCCTGGCTCTGGGCCTGGGACCTCGTCTCGCCCTGGTTGTCCGATATCGCGGCGTAGGCCGTCGAGTTCATGAACATCATCGAGAGCTCTGTCGCCCTCTGCTCCACTATGGCGAGGTACTGCAAGATGTTGGCCTCTGTCACGCCCTCCACCAAGAGTTCCTTGGGGATTACTGCGTTGCACCCAGTCTTGTTGCAGATGCTCACGATCGAGTTCTTCATGATCGACAGCGCCCTCACCACGGACTGGTAGTTCTGCTCCTGCTTCTCCGTCTTCTCCCTGCACGCCGCGATCTTTTCGTCGTACTCCTTGACGAGCTTCTTGTGCAGCTCCTCCGTGGCCTCGTCCTGCCCCTTGTACTTCTCGATTTCGAACTTGATCTCCTCGATCTGCTCGTCCAGCTTCTCGCTCTCCCTGCTCAGGTCGTTCAGGTAGTTGTAAAGCGAGAAGTTCTGCTCCTCGCTGACGATGAAGTTCTTCACGAGCTCGTCCATGTCCGAGGTCCCCGTGGCCTCCTTGATCTTCTGGAAGGCCTCCTCGAAGGACTGGACCTTGGACTGCTTGGAGACCTTGTCCTTCACCTGGCTGATCTGGGACTTTGCTTTCTTCGCCCTCATCGCGTTGATTTGCTCCACGTGGGCGTTGGCCCTCAGGATGCTGGCCCTCCTCAGCTGCAGGTGCAGCTTGGCATCCGAGTCAATGACCTGGTTCAGGTCCTGGAGCTCGTCCTCGAAGATGGACTGCTCCCTGTCCGACTGCGCTCGCAGCGCGGCGATCTCGTTTTGCGCCTGGTCCCTCGCCTCATACGCAACGTTCGATACCTCAATGACGTTCGTCATCTCCCTCTTCTTCTCCTGGAGCTCCTTCTCGAGCTTCTTGTAGATCTGGTCAAAGACCACCCTCTCGCGCCTGAGGTTGTCGATCTCCGTCCGCAGGGCCTTGTTCTGGGCCAGCGCCTCGTTGAACTTGACCAAGGCCTTGTCCAGCCTGTTCTCCAAAATCTTGATTTGCTTGTCCACGTTGCGGGTGTTCTCCCTCGCGGCGTTCACCCCACCCATGTTGCGCCGGGTCTCCATGCTCTGTTTCCGGAACATCTCGATCTCCCTCTTCAGCTGATCCGCCATAATGCGCTCCTCCTCGATCTTATGGCTGTAAAAGTCAGCCTCCTCCTGGGCCTTGTGGATGCTCTTCTTCATGCTTGGGGTCATGGGCGCCAGCTCGCGCTTCTTGTGCAGCGCGATCTCGGCCTTCAGCTGGTTGTTCTCCTGCTTGAGCTTCTCTATCGTCTGCCTCTGCTGCACAATGGTCTTCTGGCTGTCCTCGCTGTAGCTCTTCCTGTTCCCCTCCATGATTCTGTACTTCCGCTGCAGCTCCGCGAGCTGCATTTCGGCATCGCTGCCGACCGTGCTCGGGCGGGACATGGTGACGCGCGTCGGTCCAAGCAATTTCCGAGTTGGGTCCCTCCAAGCGCGCTTTCCTGCCCAATTCTCACGCGAGGGGCGGGGCGGGGGCGGGCGCGACCGATGCGCGGGCCTTGGCCTCCTTCAGTCAGCTTGGCGCTCTCGCTCTTGGTAGAAGGACCTTGCAGGAGTGCCCGCGCTCGGCCCCCCAATACGGGATCTGTACTCTCGGTGCAACGAAAAAACAAACGAAAAAAAAGAATCGTACACTCGGGTCAAAAACACTCCCAACGGAAATGGGAAAGTTCGTGAACGTCTCTCGCCGAACTTCAGTGCTCGGGGAAGTTCCGAGACTTCTCCTCTCTCCTTTATCCACTTGGCAATGGCGAGGTCGGGCACGGGGTGTTGGGCCGCAAGGTCGTCTGGGGGACTCACGGAGGCCCTCGGGGCGCGCGAGGTGGTCCATCGCGACCGTAACCGCGCGAGGTTCCGCTCACACCGGCGGCAGGGTGACGCCCGGCCCCCCGCTCCGGTCCACGACTGTCGAAGGGAGAGGTCTCGACGCCTCGACGTCTCGACCTCGTCGTCCTCGTCGCCCGCCCCGTCCTCCGCAGGCGCGCACAAGTTCGATGGGATCTCCAAGATACTGAACCAGGTCGTGACGGCGACCTCCATTCCTTACGTGACGTACGTCCCTGAGCCCACAACGGTCCTGCACAGACTCGACGCTCGGCTCAAGCAGGTGCTAGCGGTCGGGTGCCTGGTTGTCGCTGCCCGGGGCACGATCGAGACGAGGCTCGCGCTTTGCCTGGGCATCGGCGCGGCGTCCGTGGCCTTCCTCCCAAAGACCTACTCGGTCAAGCAGCTCCTCGGCGTCCTCAAGCTCTGCCTGGTCGTGGGGTTCTTCACCCTCCTCGCCGCGGACGCCGTCACGGTCCCCCTGCAGCAGCGGCTGCCCTCGGACCCCGCCCTTCTCGGCCTCGCCGCCTTCGAGGACGCTACCTCGTACAAGTACACCTTCGTGAACTTTGGCCTGATCAAGATCACGAGGCGCTCTGTGAACCTGGCCGCGGCGGCCTGTGCCCTTCAGTTTGCGACCATCCAGTCCACAGTGATGTGCCTGACGACCACCAGCCCGGAGGAGCTCACCAAGGCTTACACTCAGTTCTTCCTTCTGCCCCTGAAGTGGCTGCGGGTGGCCAACGTCAGCGAGCTGAGCCTGAGCGTGCTGCTGTCCTTCCGATTCTTGGGGCTGATCTTCGAGGAGCTGCAGAACGTTGCCAAGGGGATGCTGGCGAGGAACATCAACTGGAGGGACCTCAAGCTGGTCGCCAGGATCGACATCGGCACCACGCTCATCACCAAGGCGGTCAACAACCTGCTGTCCATCTCCAACCAGATCGCGAGGTCCATGATGGTCAGGGGCTACAACTCAAAGTCATTCTCACACCCGCATCTCGTGGACGTCAAGGAGGACGGGGGGAACGGGTGAGTGGAGCAGAGAGTTGGAGGAGCGGGCCTCGAGCGCGATCTAGTTTCGTGTGTATAAAATAATTCTTCGGACCGTGTACTGCAGCATCTAAAGTCTTGATTTTTTTCCCTTCAGAATGAAGACGAGACTGCCGTTATTCTGGGAAGTTGCTTATGCAGTCTATATTTTGCTTGTACTCAAGGTACACCTGGTCGAAGCCGGAAGAACCCTGTTCCCCGCTCGTTGAGGGCTGCTTCGCCGGCAGGACCCCACCGCCGAGCACCATCATCTGACTTTCGATCGCCTGATCCCTCCTCGCAGCGCTCGTTGTTTCGAACTTGGCATCCGCCTGCAGCATTCCCTGGTGCATGCCTGGCAGCTTGTTGTCGGAGTGGCGGTGCTTCTGCAGGTGGCTCGCGATGTGCTCCCTCTCCAGGCCCTTCACCCTCATTACCTCCTTGATCTTCTTGGGCGTCGCTTTTTCGACCCCGATCTCGTTCAGCGCATCCACGAACTTTTGGTGCAGCCGCGGGGTCCACACCATCCTTTGCTTCTTTATCTTGAGCTTCCCCCTCTCCTCCCTCACGATCCGCTCGAGGGCGTGCCGCCACAGGAACCTCAGGTCCTGCGGCCGGACTGGCTTGGTCAAAAAGTCCTCGCACCCCGCCGTAACGGCCTTGAGGACTTGGGCGTTCGTGGCTCTCTCGGACATCAGCACCACGGGCAAGGCGTCGTTCGTGGCGACCCGGATGCTCTCCAGAAGCCCGAGCCCGTCCTCGCACTCGGAAATCGCGACGTCTATGACCGCGATGTCGACAGTCACGTTCGGCCTCCGCAGCAGCTCGACCGCCGAGCTCTTGTCGCTGCACTCGTACACAGTGTCGTGGAACTGCTTGAGAATGGCGGAAGTGGAGGGAACGCCGACTCTCTCCGGCTCCACGACCATAAAAGTGGTCTTCCGCGGGTCGAACTGCTTCACATTCTTGCTCTTGGCGATCGACGCTGCGTTCGGCATCGAGCCATCGGCCTCGGCGCCGCCCTTGCGCTTGGGCATTGCGAGCGCCCAGTCCGCTCGCTGGGTGGCGCTCGGACTGGCCCGACGAAAAATTCTTGGTGACTTTTGTGAGTGCCACCAGCGCATGCGTTACATTTGCGGAATTCGAGCCAATTCGAGCCGTGTCTTTTTATTCGTGGTGGGGAAAAACTTTTTTACAACGTTCGTATTTAAAAGTGGCCAAGAGGTTCAGTTCGCCTTTGCTGCGGCGGCAACCTTGTCAACGCTCACGATCTCCCCCTCCTCAACGTCCTCGGCCTCCTCGGCCTCGCCCGTCCGCATTTTCTTCTCCTCCTTCCTGATCCCGTACCTCTCCTCCGCGGCCCTCGAAAAGTGGTATGCTGAGGCGTGGACCCAATCTGGCCTCACCACGTGAATTCCCATCCCGGCCGCCGTGATCGACTTCTCCGTGCCCTCGCTCGTGGTCACCAGGTGGGTCACGCTGCCGTCCAGGAACCGCGTACAGACCGCACCAAACTCCTCCGCGAGCCTCCAGATCGGGTGCCTCTCCTGCTTCTCCTCCGCCTTCGGGATCACCCGGCTAAAGCAAAGCTTGCAACCGATCAAAACATCCCGCTTCTTCCTCTTGAGGATCTCCCTAACGTCACTGGCCTCCGGGTCGGGCCGCGAGAAGTACTCTGCGTGGACGGCCTTAAGGATCTTGAGAACGCTGGAGAGCGGGCCGCAATCGGGGCTCTCATCGTTCCTGCGCTCCAGCAGACACTTTCCCTTCATCCCAAAGTGCCGCAGGCTAGAGGGGAAGTAGTGGTAGCGCTCGATCTCAAGGACGTTCGCCCTGTGCCGGTGCCACACCTTGGGGCTGTCGTCCAAGATCAAGACAGACTTCTCCGAGCCGATGAGGACGTCAAGATCCTTGACAGAGTTGCTGGTACTGTCGTTCTTGGAAACGACGTGGTCACCGAAGAAGCTCTTGTCTGGGTCGAGCAGGCGCACCATCTCCATCGCGTACCCCCTCTCCCCCATCGTGTACACGTGCATGTCGAAGAGCTTGGAGCACTCCTCAAGGAGCTTGCGGTAAAAAGGCCTGAGCTTGGTCCACATCTGGATGTGATGCAGCACGAAGAGGCTTGTGCAGCCCGGCCCCTGGTTTTTCGACTTGGCCTCCCTCGACACCACCTCGTGGAGCAGAGGGAGGTCGGCGTTCGTGATATCCTTTAGCGCCGACGAGTTCAGCAGGGTGTGGTCGAGGTCGAAAACCAGGGAGAGCTTCTTCTGGGCGATAAGCCGGGAAGCTTCGCGGTGCTTGAGCTCTCTGACGTACTCCTTGTTCACCTCCAAGTCGGTGTGTATGTAGCGGAGGCTGGTGGACCGGCGCTCGTCCCGCCCCCCGCCCTGGGCGACCTCAGCGGGCTGGAGCTCGCCGCACCGGATGCAGAGGCCCCGCAGGAACCCTGGGTGGGGCGGGCAGGTGTCGCTCACCGAGGCAGCTCTTTCGACGGGAGGGCAATCGTTCATGACGAGGGACGGGATCGCTGCGGAGGGGGGCCGCGGCGTCCCAGCCTCCGCGACGGCCTTCCTCTTCCGGGCTCGGTTCGGCCTCTTGAACACCCTCTTCGACGACGTTGCGGCGCTCGTGCTCGCGACCTCCCCCGCCACCGTCCCGGTCTGTCCCAGGCGCGAAGCGCCGGGTTGCTCCCCTCCGGCCCCGCCCCGCACCTTGTCGAGAGTGGGCGTCGAGCCCGCCAGACGCTCCGGGCCCTGTCCAGGGGCGCCACCCTCACCGCTTGGGCCCTCCGCCTCCGCGGGAAGTTTGGGCGCCGGAGCACCGGGAGGGGGGTCACGCTTGGGTTGGTCCCCGTCCCCCGTCAGATCGACCGCGCCCTCCTCCTCGTCACCGTCCTCAAGCTCCTCCTCCAGCATTCGCAGGAACCATTCGTCCTGCTCGACCGAAGGTTCGGTTGGATCTTCTTGCTCACTCGGCATCCGCTCGTCAGACGAGGGCTCGTCCTCCCACTCGTCCTCCCCCGGAGGCCGCGGCTTACTCGCCAAGCAACCTAGTCGTCGTTCTCTCTGTCTCTCCCTCCCCCCAGCGCTGGCGGGAGCTTCTTCTAAACCTAGCTGTCGATTTGAAAGGCGTTTTTTTGGTGTTTGTGGTTACTTTTCCCTCCAAAGCGGCTCGGCTGGCTGGCGAGCCACTCAAGAGGGGTCGGCTTTAATTCTCCTCGCGAGGAAGGGTGAAGAGGCGGGCAAAAAAAAATACGGTTGTTTTTGTTTTACAAACCTGCCCTGTTCAGTGCTTGTTCCACTTGGGCGGAACTTTCGATTTCCTGATGTCGTACTCCAGGGACATGGTCTTCACGCTTGCCCTCCCCCTCCCCCGGCCCTTGGGCGCCGCCTTGTCCACACTGAGGCCCTGGAAGAGTTGCAGCTTGCTGGAGAGCAGCACGGAGACCTTGCTCTTCTCCTCATCGTTGGGGTCGTGGTGCACGTCGATGCTGTAGACTGGCGCGCCGGCGATCAACGTCCCCGTGTTCTTCAGCAGCTCCCTGTCAAAAGTCCTGGCCAGCGGGTTCTCTCCGCCGCCTCCAGCAATGATGCAGGGCTTGCCGAAGATTCCGTGCGTCACGAACCTTGCCCCGTACAGCAGGCACGGCGCCTCCGACTCATGCTTCTTGAATGGCAGGTTGGTCTGCAGCTTGACGTAATTCAGTGGCTCCTTATTGACCCTGAAGTCCCACAGCTGCAGGGTGTTGCTCGTCCTCCTGCTACCGGTCACGATGTGGTGCTCGTTGTCCCTCGCGATGTCCACCGCGTCGCCGGAGACGTACGGCCCGTGCGTGGACGCCACCGGCACGGGCGACCTCAAGTCGTAAATGTTCAGACAAGAGTCCCAGCCGGAGCTGCAAAAGACGTTGGGGTCCGACGGGTGGCCGCAGATGCTGTAGATGTTGCTCGTGTGACCGACCGTCCGGTAGCCACCCTTCTGGAAGACAGTCACCCGCTTCCTACGCTCCGCGTCGTAGATCCTCAGCGTGCTGTCCGACCCCCCTGTGACGAAGTGCTTGCCGTCGCACAGGTACGCCGATGCGAAGAGCTTGTTTCCCTCCTCCTGGGACTTCCAAATCAGCTGGCCCGTCGTGGAGTGGTACTGGAAGAGCTTTCCCCCGGCCGTGCAGGCCAGCAGCAGGTTCTGCTGGGCGTCGGATCCAGCGACGCAGGGCTGGAACTTGACCGAGGTGATTGGGTCGATCTCCTTTCCCTTGACCGCCTCGATGTTGCCCCGCAGGGAGGGTGTGTCACCGGTCACGTTCACGATCTTGATCAACCCCCCGGTCGTCCCGATCGCTACCATCCTCCCATCGGGGGAGAAGGACTGGCACAGGCACTTCTGGTTGACGCCGCCTGTCTCCGTAGCGTCCACATCCCACTGCAGCTTGGACTGGAGCTTCTTGCCCCCGTTGTGTTGCCTGTACTTCTCCTGGACTGGGCTCTCCTCCAGCGCCAAGTTGTCGTCCCTGCTCGTCTCGGTCTTCACCCTATCGAGCTCCTCCTTGCTGAGGGACCCCGTGGACATCCACAGAGGGACGTCATCGCCATTCGCCTCAGCCTCATTGTCGAACCCGCTGTCGTTTGGAAAGTTTAGAGAAACCAGTAGTTTTATGTTTGGACCGTTAGCGCTGGGACTCGTAGTATTGGAAATACGGTTGTCGGGCGCGACACGGCATGGTGGGGCGCCTGATGGGGCCGCCATTCTCGTCGCAACCCGAGCCCGGGTCGGGCAGGAAGGCCGGGGGCAGGTGGGTTGGGGTGGGGGAGGGGGGGGAGTCAAAACGTACTCAAAGACACCGTCGTCCACTTCGCCTGCAAGATTGTCCGAGACGGTCTCCTCGGGATCCATCTTTTCGGTCCGGGGGCGCTACCTCGCGATTCCCTCGTCCGCCGAAACGGCCCCGCGATTGACGAGCCCGTACCAACGTCGCAGTTCCCGGAGCTACCTGGCCCTTACGCAAAGCTACCGCGGGAGGAGCGACCCCGCCTGAACTTTACTTTGAAAATCATCTTGCCTGGTTGGACTGGGAAAATTCTTGGAAAAATCTGGCCTTGCAAGGTCTGCACTACAAAAGAACTGTCACCTTAACAATTCTAGTCTGTTTAACCTCCCGATCATTGTTTCGACCGCAGTGCAGGAGAGGTTTCGAGGGGGCCCTTAAACCAGCTGCCTTTACCCCCCTCA
>Ga0160423_10001142_pt1 | contig 22177 bp, 7 predicted proteins | sample CRUFie14St8metaG_FD_108191 | JGI IMG/M metagenome (GOLD analysis project Ga0160423, IMG submission 108191) | Marine microbial communities from the Costa Rica Dome - CRUD Field 142mm St8 metaG | ecosystem: Environmental > Aquatic > Marine > Oceanic > Photic zone | place: Costa Rica: the Eastern...
CCTGAGTTTGCCAGAGTAATTACACCTGCATCACTAGCAGTAGCATCTCCAGATGCAGCAGAGTAGATATACTTCTTAACTCTTGAAAGATCTGATTTTCTATTTGTTCCACCACCACCATCATCAACAATAATCTCATCTGCATCAACAAGGTCAGCACCGATATCAGTTCCACCATCTATATCTAATGAATCGATATCTAATGCTCCAGCACCGAAACCTCCACTTGGATCCCATGAAAGATTACCATCAGCATCACTGACCAATAATCCATTATTGACTGCAGCAGCAGGGAATGTATAGGTCTGATTACTTGTTATTGAAGCAGGTGCTTTTAGAGTTATACTATTACTACCGTTATTTGATCCTTCTACAAGGTTCACACCAGAACCTGCGGTAGTAGTTTCTCTTGTCCAATAACGATGTGAACCGATAAGTTTATTTGCACCCGTTGTAGAGTCAATACCTACATACAGGTCAAACTTATCCACCGTAAGAGCTGGTTCTCCAGCTTGCAGTCCTGGGAGGTTAGCATAATTACCTCTCTTAAACTGTAGAATGGGGGATGCCATTTATAAATTTTTAAGTATTGTTTACGCCACCTTCACATTTTTGGTATATACCGCAACAACTGTATATACAGTCGAAAATTATTTATATTTAAAAAGTCCCTGCGTCTAAATCTATCTTGTCATCCAATACTGTGTCTAAGTAATCTATTGTGTCTGATGATAATCCACCAGATGATGGTGCACCACCAGGTACAGTGTTTGCTCCAACTGCAGCGTCTATTACCTCATCTGGATTTACAAATTTGAATGTATCAGTGGGTTCGTCGTATATCAATACCCATCTATTCTGAGCACCACTAGTACTAATATCATTGAGATCAGATAATTTTTTTGCCACAGATCCTCCTCCAGAACCACCGCCACCAGATAATTGGATAGTAAAACCACTCTTTACACCACTAGTACCAAGAATACCTGTTGATGCTAATCTAACAGATCTATTAGAAGTGCCTTGTAGAGATACCTTATATTTCATTATGATATTGTTGGATTGAGTAGTGCTTGACCACTAATAACCTTCTCTTTCTTACCATTGATATCATTAGTGATAATGACATCATAATTATATCTCCCCTCTGTAGTTACTCCTGTCTGGGCATCAGTTAGGGAAATAGTAATCTCACCATTAGTAGGATCGCCACCAAAAGTTGCTCCAAAAGCAACATTTCCAGACGAACTGTGATGCTTACGCATCTTCGCAGATATGCTATGGTTAGTTAAGTCAAGTGGTGATCCGTCAGATTGAGTAACATTATATGTTGCCTCAAAATCAGTCCCTGCCTCAATTTGTATATTGACTCTTGGAACTGCCATATGAGTGTGTTATTTTACTATATCTATTTATTGAGCAGTAATGCTTTTAGCTCTTCTAACTCAGATTTCAATCTATCTAATTCATTTTTTGTATCTAATCTAGAATCCCTGTCTCTAATATATCTCTCATAAGCAACAGTATCTGTGTTTACTATTGCTGTTGTTGAGAGATCTCTTGCAAGATTTTTATGATCTTCTACTTTTGCTTTTCTCATTATGCTACTGCTATTGATCTGAAGTCTAATAACTCTGGATCTTCTGCTTGGTTGACAGATGAAAGAACAACCTTGATTTGGAATCCAGTAAACTGAGGTAGATCATCAACTGAATATTCATATTCAAGGAACTGATCTTCAAGACTTGCAGCAATCTTTCTATCTGCTTGACCATTATTATTAGCAGGTGCAATAACATTACCATTAGAATCAAGGTTCTGGAAACCAGGAAATAGTTCAAATACCTTATCAAGTTCATCTGAATCAGATCTTTGGAGTCTATAAAGAACTCTTATATCTGCAGATGCTGGTCTGTATGCAGCAAATAGAACTTTCAGTGATGTTGCAGGGTTCTCTAATTTGATTACCTTAGTTAGATACAAGTTATTATGTGGATCATCTAAAGTATTGACTCTACTATCAGTTGAGTAATTTGATACTGGTGAGTTTACCCTAGAAGATTTAGTTAGAACTGAACTCTTGAATACATCAACAACTGGAGATACATTCTCGTTATCTGTGCTCAATACCATGTCAAATGTAAATGATTTAGAGCCAGGTAATGCAGTCATCTGTGCATCTTCATTGACCTTAGATGCAACCATTCTTGGTTCAGGGAATGTAGTTTCACCCACTAAAGAAACAGGTGAGTATCCTTTGTCTGTGAATGAGGTTTCATTACCACTCACACTTGTAGCAGCAGTAGTTCTTACAGTTGCATCTATAGAAGTTCCTTCTGGTAGACTGTGTGCAATATTAGGTTCAAGAGACTCGAACTGTATGTTTGCAGATGCCCTACCTCTATCTCCACCACCATTCTTATCCTTAGTAAAGACAGTGGAACCAGTAAGTTTCACAACATAAGAATCAAGTGTTATGTTATCTTGTATGCTAGATGTAGCATTAGTCAATTGATGCTCTGTATTGATCTTACGAAGAGATACACCTGATAGTTCGTACTTCTGAACTGGAGTATCTATTTCATGTGTCTTAGCAAATGAATCATCAACACCTCTAGTGATTGTACCAGTTAGTTGATTAGTTCCAACAGTGGTGTATTTGATTATTTCATCTCCAATGAGAGCATAACCAGGATTACTTGCTGATACTTGAGCACCTTCAAAGAAGTTGAATCCTAAACTACTACCAACACTTACTGCACTTGTAACACTTTGAGCATATCCAACAGTTAGTTTAGTTGGTACACTATCACCAGTAATATTATCAATATCAACTCTGTTGCTGATGGAATGGTTTCCATGATTAGGATGAGTTACTCTGATATGTAATCCATCATATTGATCTGTATTTGTTACAACTGTGCTAGGTTTGATATTGGGAAGTGTAGTTCCATCAGATATAATTGTATTTGTAGTATCAAACGTGCCCTCACAGTTAGTAAGAATAAGTGAATTAGCTGCTGTAGTAACACCGACTGTCAAGACTAGATTTTGTCCAAGACCTTTAGATCCAAGTGCAGCAGTGAGAGTGTCACCAACCTGATAACCAGTACCAGTATTGTCACCTTTGACTGTGGCACCAGTGATAGCACCTGAAGAAACGGTAACAACACCAACAGCACCAGAACCAGTACCTGTAGAGGTTATAAGATTTACTGTATTATAAGTACCATCTTCATATCCTGTACCAGCATTCGTGACTGACAATGTGTTTGCAGCCTGTCCAAGATGTGCTAACTTATCAGCAACTACACCACGAGCAGAAGCATTAGAAGTTTGTGTGATTACAGAACCAACATCAGCACCTGTAACTGCAATAGAAGAAGTTAAACCTACAGTCACTCTCTTAGCATATGTTTCAATTGGGTTCTCAGGCAAGTTATTTCTAGAACCAAAGTTACTCAACTGAGGATTATACATCCTAAGTGTGCCAGGATCAGTTACAAATTTTGCCTTATATGCAACATACTTCATATCCTCCAACTGAGATGGAGTCCATGTGCCAGCAGTCTGACCTTTGAATAGAGATCCAATAGTTGGTTGTTTTGTTACTATAACCTTACCTAACTCAGATTCAGTTGATGTAGTAACATCTGCTTCACCAATTTGACAGATCCATTGGTTATATTCAGATGTTGCAGTTACGACAACAAATGCATATTCACCTGTTGGTAAGTATATTGGTGATGGGAATGTGAACTTAGTTGGCACAGTAGCATCAGCTGATACACTGACCTGATCAGGTTCTAATATCACTTGTCCATTCTTTACTATATTCCTTGATGGATAACCATTTACCACATCTACCACTCTTAGATCAAGTGGTATTGTTTCTGACTTACTCTGGAAGTAAAGATCAACTGATGTCATAAAGATACCAGGTGTTTCTTCTACTTGGAATGTCTGTGCTAGTGGGTCATCATCATCTTCAAACTGAGTAAGAATCGGTTGGATGATAGTAACTGTATTATCAATGATCTCAGTTATCTCAATAATAACTGGAGGTGGTATAACTGGTGGAGCAGGTTCTACTCTCTCAATACTTGTCTCAGTAATAAGTGTTCCTTCTGAGAAATGATCAGCAGCAGCACGAGAGAAGTTTAGAGCAGGTACTTGATCAGATGGTAGTAAACTTGTCAATAGAGCAGTGTTAGTACCGTTCTTAGCAAAATTAGCTGGAATATAATACGAACCAATAACAGCTCCAAAGTCATCAGTAATCAATCTAATATTACTTACCTCTGCTTCTGCACCACTGTCCTCACCAATCAATCTCATACCAACAGTAACAAATCCAAAGAAGTTTGCATCTGACTTTTGAGAAAGAGAAGCAGTATCAATGTTTAGAACTGTTGTAGTTTCTGAATATGAGGATGATAATCCGACATTAGGAGTATATGGGTTGTTTGGATATACAATCGTTGGATTTGCAAAAGGACCATCTTTGTGGTTTGGTGCTGCTAATCTAAATCTTATATCAATTCCTTGACTTTCATTCTGAGCAGAAACTGAATACCCATTTACAGTTTCACCTGTTTTGAATGCACCTTGTATAGGTGTTACTTCTAGTAATTTTGGTATAGTACGGTTCTCAATATCCAACATATCATTACCTGCAAACAGGTTGAAATGATTAGTACCTGGCTTGAGTCTTGTACCAATAAACTGAATGTTCTGTTCCCTCATATCAGGAATAGACTCTTCAGTTGTAATAATATCATTAGAGAAACCTATACCACCATCTTCTACAATGAATTCATTTTCTATAAAGATATCTGATTCAGGATTTAGTGAAAGATTACCTCTCCAACTTCTCATCATATATGGGTTGACGTTCTCAACTCTAGTTGCAAATGGTTGAGATCTATCAATCACCTCTTCATAATTCAGAGTTACAAGATCACCTGTTTTTTTGATATTAGGTGAGTTTAGGTCTTCGGCATATCTTGGATCAACAGTAAGATCTGGAGTTCCATTAGTTCCAACAATAGCACCAGATCCAATAAGAAGATCAATGCTATCCTTTTTCTTTCTTGAGACTAACTTACCATCCTCAATATCATATTTCAAGAATGGAACAGTCTTATCTGCAACATCGAATGTATTGAATGGATCAACAACAAATCCATTCTTGAATCTATCAAGACCTGTAGTTGGGTCAGTAATGACAAGACTTTCAGTTGCAGATTCTAGTAATGATAAGGAAGTAGTCTCCTCAAGACTCTCAATACGAGTCTCAAGTTTACCAATATCCTTCATCGTATAACGTTTATTAGCACGGAAAGAAATCTTTACTTCCTTTGTGGCATCATAAACATATGGTTTATAATCAATTCTGGCTAGTTCAAATGCATCACTAATAGTTTCTGGTTCAACTGGTTTTACTGCAGGTGTACCTTGTTGTACAGTGAACTTTCCATCCCTATTGATAAACAATCTATCAATTCTACCTAGGTAGTGATTATAATCAAAGTTTATATTCTCATCAGATACGAGAACAGAAGGTGCTTGACCTCCACCAGTGAATACTCTTGACTCAAATTCAAATGGAGATTTAGTTCCAGAATAAGCAGCAACTCTAGGTCTCAAATCTACAACATCAGTGTTAGGTATGTTCTGGAATGCTGGAACAGTATCAAACTGATCTTTAGTGTAACTACTTGCAGTTATTAGATCACCAGAATCTTCTGAATTGATTACGTAATGATCAAAGTAAACCTTCAACTGTCCTTGTGGTTCTGGGAAATCTTGCTTTCTAACTAATCTACCAAAGTCATAATATTCATTTCTCTGTCCAGTGTCTAATACGAAGTTCTTTCTTATGTTCTTATCACCTGGCGTTGAAGAAGAAAGAATAGTTCTTACACCACTTTCTTGGAAAGTAACTTCTTCATTTGCTTTGAATGTATTGTTGTTCTTATATAAAACCTCAATTCCGTTTGTACCACTTCTAGCAAGAATCATTGCAGCAGCACCAGAACTCTTACCTATACCAATCTCACCTAAAATTAGGTCAGTATTATTAGCATTAGGACCATTATAAGATCCAAGAGTCATTGTTGGAACAGTAGGAACCCCAGTTCCTGATGATTCAAATACAGCAGCAACTGATACTACATCAGGTACACCTAAAGATATTTCTCTATCTTGAACTCTCAAACCATATACTCCACTAGGAGTTAGACCATCTGTAATAGATGTGCTGACACCAGAATAGTTACGGTTAGAACCTGTAATGACAGTAGTTGCTTCTCTAATAAGTTGTTTCTGCTTAGACTTGACCTTAGACTTCTGTTGTGTACTATGTACAATCATATTAGTCTGACCAGAGGTAAGACCAGATATAGTTGCACCCTTACCACCATTTGTCAAAGCAAACTGATCTGTTGTCAGTGTTTCTACTGTGCCATCTGAATATACGATAGTATATCTTTCCTCATCAAATGGAGCATATACCAAATCAGTTCCTGTCAGTGTTGGTAAATCCATCTGACCAGAACCATTAGTTGCTTGACCTGTATTTTCTACTCTTATTGATATGGTAGACTCAGTAAGATCTACAGACTCTACATTAGTGTTAGGTAAAGGTGCATATAAGAATCCACTCTTAGATGCTTTCATTTTACCTGCAAGAATCTTTAGATCACTAACAGTAGTAGTAGAACTAGGTAGTGCCTTATGACATATACCTGAAATTGTATGTGGAGCAGCAACTACAGTAATATTATTATTTGTAGGACTAATAGCACTTACAACGTTGAATGTTACATCAGTTTGTCCACCACGTTTATATGAAATAACATCCCCTACCTTGAAGTTCTTTACCCAACCAGTAGTACCACTAGTAACAACACCACCACTGGTTATACTGAATGAACGTCCTGTAAGATCTTTCTTACTCTCTAAAACTATATCTGCAGCAAATGTTCTACTAGCAGCAGTAGATCTTACTGACTTCACATCATTGATACTAAACTCAGTAACCTCAGTAATAACTCTACCATCTAATGTGCCATTGACTTTGATCTGTTCATCTTTCATGAACTGACCAGAAACCTGATGTAATGTGACAGTTGTAGAATTGACTGCAGAACGAAGATAACCTCTAGCACCAGTACGTGCACCCTCAATTACAGCAGGTAATGCAATAGTTGCTTCTTGATTTATTGTTAACTTTGTATCAGTCTGAATATCAAATAAGTATAATTCAAAGACACTTGCGTCACCAGTGTATCCAGCATTCTGTAATTTGTAATCATATACTCTTGCACGTCCTATAGAATCCCCTGCAGCAGTTGATTTGTTAGATGCTAGTCTTGCACTACGAAGATCAATAAAGTCTGATGTAGCAGCATTCAACTTGATCTGAGGAGCATTTAGTACATTGTTTACTCTTATCTTATTACCTGCCTCAAACGGAATAGCAGATGACTCAACAAGAGCAGTAGTTCTTGGTTTTTCAATATCTACAAAATGAGAACCATATGAGTTGCATTCATATCCCTTGACGTATGCTTTACCTGGACCTACACGAATACACATCAAATCCTTAGAAGGAGTATTACCTTCGTTAGTTTTTGATCCAGTGAAAAATGCACCAAAGACAGAATACCTATCGTTTAGAGATTCTTTTGCTTCTAAATCAAACTTTGTAACGTAATAGTTTCCACTCTCATCAAATGTTCTACGAGCAAATTCTTTTGCTAACTCTCCATAAAGAGTCTTATCAATTATTTTCTTAGTGCCACCATTCTCTAATCTCTGTAATTCAATAAATGTTTCATCTTGGAAATCATCTATATCTTTCTTACTAAGAACTAGACTAATTTTTAGTCTATCTGCACCAGGTGCAGTAAAGTTAGAGAACCCAGAAGCATTATCATATAAAGTATCATCATCTACAGCAGTTATAATCTCCTCTTTTACATTGAATCCTACTCTGTATGATGGTGTATTATCATACTGATCTAGTATTATAGTTTCAGGTGATACTTCAATAAATGCTCCACGAGCAAACCATACACCTCTCGTAATTGTGAATGCAGATCCTACGGATGAAGCATTAGAATTTATAGCAGTAGCAAAATCAGATCCACTTGTTATGGTTGTTGATCCATAAGTGAAATCTGCTAATGTTATTAGATTTTCTCCATCAACAAATTGATCATTCAAATAATCATCAGATGTCTTTTCATACTTGATGAATAAAGTTGTATTACTTGTTACAGACTCAGTAGAAGGTATTACTTTTACTACTTTAGCAGTGATACCAGATGTCTTACCCTTTATACTTAAACCAATCAACTTATCATAGTACAGTTCTACAGGAACACCAAAAAATGTAGACTCTACTTTTACTGAAGTGTATTGGTTATCATATTTGAATACGCCAGGAATCACCATGGATCCCTCTCGGAAAATATGTTTACCGAATTGTTCAACCTGTCCCTGTAGGATAGATTGTAGTGTTGTTAGTTCCCGTGCTTGTACGGGTGTGCCAGGTTTGAATAAGACTCGATTATAATTTTTTGACGAATCGAAATCATCAAAGTATGGACTGACATTAAGGTTGGTGTTCTGTGGCATTGTATCAGAATTCTAAGATGATTTTAATATCTTCTCTTTGGTTTGTTGCTCTTGTCACTTCAGGTCTGTTATCAATGTAAATGATATTACCAGAGTATTTTTTGATCTCTGGGTTTGCCAATCCATTTGAGTAGGACTGACCAAAGTAATATGTTCTTGAATTGACAGTGGTTGAAACGCCAGTAAAACCAGTATCAATTGGTAATGTTGCTGTACCTGTTGTAGTAGTAACAGTTACATTAGTATTACCACCTGCACCTGGTGATGACGTGAATTTATTTAGACGGTATCCATAGGTAGGTTTACTGCCTGTACTTGTATCCAACGCAAGGGATCTGTCTTGCCAATACTGTAAAGTTTTAGTTACCGAATCATATCCAATAATCTTACCGATTGCAGTTGATCCGATTCCAATAGTTTGTGTTACGTCACCGTCAGCTAAAACACTCATACTGGTTGCAGCAACACCTGCAAGACGTAAACCAAAAACTCCTGATGCACTAGCAGCAGTAAGTTGGTTACTTGTACCAAATATTTGAGGATTTTCGACAATACCAATACGAGCAAACTGGTTTCCTGTTGGGAAATCAGGGTTTGTCACATCAGCATTCTCTATTCTTGAGTATATAAGAACTTTGTTTGCACCTAGTTCTCTATAGATATCAGCACCATGACCGCCTGGTGGTGGTATGATGACAGAGAATGAAGCACCAGCACCAGTTACAACACTGTCAAGATCTAGAGTTCCAAAACTATATCCTGTTCCACCGTTAGTAACTTGAACTGAATCTGGTTTACCGTTGATGAATGTAACAGATGCTAATCCATCTTGTCCATCACCTTTGATAGGCACATTGTTTTTCGTGCCATTGAATTGATATGCTGCAGAAGATGTATTCTCTACAACAATTTGTTCTATCTTACCGTCAACAGCAGCATTTCTTACATCTGCTACGTCAGTGTTATTTGCCCAATCATCTGGTACTGGTATATAATCAGCACTATCAAATTTGATAATATCACTTGGTTTTATAGTATAAAGATACTTCCAAACATAACCATCACTTTCTAATCTAGGTTGTAGGTCAGTGTGAACTGGTTCCTGTAGTGATATAATGCCTTTACCACTATTTGATGGAGCAGCTCCATTGAAAATACACTCATAGACTCTATAGTCCCTATTCATTACATAGAAATTAGAACCATATAAACTTGTAGAGCTTGTCTGCTTACTCAAGTTATTGATACTATAGTCTTGACGATACATCTCATATATCGTCCCTGTTTGCCAAGTTATCTTTTTGATAACTCGTAGTACGTCAGTACTATTAATCTTTTTGGCAGATATTAGGGTGTCGTAGATATTATCGTGATTATCGAAATTATCGATAGGTGATGGCGTATTAGTGTTCCAATCGGAAGCAACATCTGTTGCATTTGGTAGTCCAATAAAAACATAATAGCTGTTATCACTTGTCGAAATTCCGCTTACGAAATTACTCGCATTCAAAACCCTAATCTGATCCGTGATGACGGCTGGCATTATTTTGAAACTTTTTGTTTATTTATGTGTAATCTTGAAGTAACTTAGTAGATCTTACTATATGAGCCGCAGTTGATAGTCCAGTTAGACCATTTTGCGTATTTGTAGTAAAGGCAAAACCAACAGTACCTGTATTGAATTTACTCCAACTATAGGAACCATAATAAGCACCCACACCTGAAGTCAATCCTGTAAAGTTCAACCCATGACCTGATTCAATCTCAACGTGGACTCTCATCGTTTGACCAGAACCCACCTGTGCAATATGACTTACCTGATAGACACCATCAAGGAATTGTGTTGCAATTCCAACTGTTTCGTAGTTTGTGCCAATACCAGATTTGACAGTTACACCTGAACCTACATTTGATCTAGTGACAACAAAGTAATCTCCAGTAGAAATACCAGTCTTAGTTAGACCACCATACTGGTTATCTCTCAAAGGAGAATCCAAAGGTATATAGAACTCAAATTGGATTCCTTTTGTTGTCGAACCTATTCCAACAATAGAACCAGCATCACCGCTAACGGTAACAGTAGATTTTTCTACCATCGGATTAGTAAATCCAGTAGTACCAAAACCAATATTATTTTTCTCCCCATCTATTATCCTAATTCCAAACTCATTGATATCAGGTGCTTCTGCTTTTGAGAATATTAATGAACCAGCATCAGCATATACTGCAGTATCATTGACACCAACATCTGCTATTATTCTTGCAGCAGGGAATACTCTACCACCATAGATATCTCTTGCTTTACTTACCCTAACACCATCAACATAGAGATCATCTCTTTGCTTGCACCAAGTAACAGGTCTCTTAGGATCAACAATATTTGTGATTCCTTGATTCTTGTAAAGTGTAGTTTGAAGAGTATCCCTTGAAATTATTTCTCTAACAATTCTCTTATCTTGTGATACTATATTCTTCATCTGCGGTGAAGACATTATCTGTAAACTATCACCTTTCTTGATTTGTTGTATGGCAGTATCTGATGCTATATCAGCATCTGTTCCTCTATAGAATAGAACTTGTAATTTAGATCCAAACTTAGGTGCTTCAGTAAATTTGATTTGTGTACCACCAGTAAACTCGTATGCTGTAACTGGTTTCTGTAATACATCATCTAAGAAGATCAATAGTACATCATCTAAACTAATTGGAGAACCAGGATCTTTCTCTATACTGATTGCCTTGTTATTTTCTTTTAGTGTAAATTGGGTTTTTCTACCATCAAACTCATTAGAAAAATCATCTAGAATTTGCAACTTACCAAATACCCATGCAGCAAACTCATCATCTTGAGTTTCTTTTACAGTAAATTCTATTGCTTCAAAGTTAGTTCCAGCACTAGAATCTGTAACTATACCTGCAACAGATAGTTTTTCTCCTACAGTATAACCATATCCAACATTTGTAAGAACTATATCTTCTACACTTGAACCAGCACCAATCTTGACTGTAACAGATGCACCAATACCTGTACTACTACTAGTAAGTTTTAGATCATCATATGCATATGGCGAATCAATGACTACTTGTGGTACGTCTGTAAATGTATAACCTGCACCTGGCGTACCATCCATGAAGATCTTTTTGATATTTCCGTCTTGTATTGAGAATGTACCTGCAGCACCTGTTGTGGGATTACCACCTCTAATCTGTACTCTAAATTGTGTTTGATCTGATCTATATCCTGTTCCAGTAAATCCAAGAGCAACTGTGATAGTTCCAAAACCAGATACTACAGCAGTTCCTATTCCAGTCTGTAGTGGTTGATATCCAAAACCATTTGTACTGGTCATATCAACAATGATACCCTTTCTAGGTAATCTATTAGCATTTACATTAGATGTGCTATATCTCTCATTGAAACCAGCAATATCATTACCAGTAAATGTTACTGATGTGATGCCAGGTGAAGGAGAATCTACAAACTCGTAATCAATATCTGGTTTCTGGAATATATTGTTTATCAATACAGCACCAAAATCAGTACTAATTCCAATAGTATTAGCATTATCCTTTTTCAAAGTAAAGGTTTTACCAATACCAGTAAATTGATCAGAAACATCATCAAACACATTATTACCAGTATAATCACTTCTTATAAACGATCTTCCTTGGAATGAGCTACCTCTAAGTACATCAGCAAATAAAAGATTATGAGTTCCTATACCAGCACTTGTTAAATCAATCTTATTTCCCAAAAGAGCATCTGCTCTATTTGCAGCAAAAGAGAAATTATTTGGAGCATTTTTTATTAAGAAATAATCAGCATTACCACTCAAAGGAGATGGTGGATTGAGTGATCTAAGTTTTACTTTATCACCTGTGTTGATCAATTCTGTTAGAACAGTAAAATTATCGTTAGCAAGGTCAAAGTTTGCAGAACTTACACCAACAGTTTGTCTATTACCACCATAAGGGACATCTACAAAATGTATGGTATCATTAATAATATTGTAGTCACCATATACTTTTTGGATAGCATCTCCAACAGTATGCGTCTCTTGTGTTGTTCCTAACCATGCTCTATCAACCAATACATTATTAGCAACACCACCAAATCCAACTGTTTGGATTCTCATCACTTCATTACCAATTTTTATCAAATCAAATCTTTGATATCCTTGAGCATCAGTGAATAAAACTTCTCTATTTGGTATGGCAGCTGCTAATGTTGTTCCTCCATTAATTCTAGGATATAACGGTGACTGAATTATATTATCAAGAGAGATAATACATTTAGAATTTTGCTTTATAGCAGAAAAAGTATGAGTATTTCCAGAACCTACAGTTGTCAATCCTATAGGTGAATTTGATATTGCTAATGCTTTTGTTGCAGCGACTTTGAAATGATCCTCATCTACTTTGATTACGAACACTTCATTTGGTAATGTAGTTGCAGCACCTACACCATTGACACCATGCTGTATACCAATTTGACCACTACCAGCTTCATCTCTATACGTTATCTTTTCACCTGTCACATAAAAATGATTTTTTATAGTAAATTGATTTAATCCAAGCAATAGAACATCAGTATCTGCTCCTGAAAATGAGTGAGCAAAAATAGGATCTCCTTTATGAGTCAACTTGAATTTCTTCAAGAAAGTCTCACCCTCAGAATTAAATACCTTATTCAGCGACGATAGTTGAAACATTAGATCGTGAAGGTTACGTTAGAAGCGATAGCATCGGGTTTGTCTATGATAATTTCAGATACTCTTACCACATATGCTTTGTTTGCTAGTGGAGTAAATCTAAGTTGTGAACTTGTACCTGCCACAAGCATATCTGTAGCACGAATATCACGTTTAGGATCATCGGCAGTGGATAAATTATTGTATTTTGAATAGTTGCTATTACCAGCGTAACAGTTTGATGCAACTATGAAGACAGAATATTTATCGTCCGTTGTATTATGTATTTCCACATGATATCTGGCAGATGTATAAGAATTGAAGTTCTTAGATGATATAACATTTGCAACAGGTGATCCAGTAGCAACTATAGTTGTTTTACTTGCATCTAACCTAGCATCACCAACTTCAATACCTGCGAGAGGTATTCCTGTACCAGCAACAGTTGTGGCAACACCAACAACTGATGTAAGAGTTGAGACTGTTACTGCTTGATTAGCAGGTGCTGTGAAATTGAGTTTCAATACATTGCTAGTAACAGTAGGAAGGAATGTTCCACAATCTGTTCCAGCATCCATAGTACCAAAGTTAGTATACTGTAAGTTATTAGCACCATCTACTAAGAATGTGTACTCATCGATTTCTTTTTCACCAGTTATTTTAGCAGCAACTGTAATAGATCCAGACTTGAACTTAGTTGAATCAATATCAAGAATACTCTTTGTAGCAGGTGTAGCAGAAGAAGGTATAGCAGAAGTAATACCAATCTTCTTGAGGTTTCCGTGAGATGTTAGACCTGTGCCAACAGCATCACCCATAACTTCCTTATAGAAAGTAATATCATAAGTGTAGACATTGTTGTATGGTGTGAAGTTTACAGAACAAATACCACCATCAGCAGTAGCAGAAAACTCACCTAAGTCAAAGGCATCAGAGACTTCTGAATAGGTGTTCATAAATGCTATGGTGCCATCATGAGAAACAACAAACTCTGAGTACTGAGTGATGTTGTAACTTATTCCTAATGAAGTATCAAGAACAACCTGTGCATGATACTTGATAGCACTTACAGTGCCCATATCAAACTGATCAATTTCTATACTCTGAATTAGATCAGGATCATTATAAAAGTCTGGACTAATATCATCTATTTCTAGAACTCTATTAGATTTACATAAGATAGAATCACCTGCTCTGAATGAGTTGAATACTATCTCATTACTCAATGATTGTAATGAATCAGTATTTTCATGTACAAGGTCATGGTGATGCTTACAATCAATATCCGAGTATGAGTTTATCAATACAACATTATCTGTAGCAGTAGAAGTACCAACCTGAACACTAGCACCAGTGCCAACAGGTTCTGAATTGATTAGTAGATCAGAGTGTTTCTTGAATCCAGCGATATGTGCCAGTGAATCAACTGGTTCACTCCAAGAAGATATGCCAACAAAACTCTTCAGTGAATATGCAAAGTTTTGATAGTAATCATTATCTTGTACTCTTTGATAGAACTCACTAAGTTTACCAGTATCTTTCTCCCATCCAAATCTTTTCTCTATCGAACTATCAACTTCAAAGTGACCTTCATAAGAATCCATTGATTCAATAGTACCACCAGCAAGAGAATATCTACCTGTTACTTTATCTCCTGTATTCAATCCAACCAAACTACTTACACGTAAAACACTTAGTTTCTTACCATTACCTGTAATAACATTGACATCATTACTCAATGGTTCACCATCTAAGAATTCACCCTCACGTAGATTTAGTTTGAACTTAGCAATATCCTTATCATTAGATACAGATCCAAACTTCTGGAAATCATGGAAACCAGGATCATTATCTACAGCATAAGTCAGTGTAGCAGAATCAATTTGTCCAAAGGCAGTATTGACACCTGTAAGCACAAAACTCTTGTACTCATGATCTGCAGAGTTGAAACCTAGTCCAGAACTTACACCAACATTCTCAACAAATACCTTATCACCTATAGCAAATGGTAATGGATTTGTTGTAGTAAATCCTGTATTAGGTGTCTGTAATTTTAGAGTTACATTCGGAGCAGAATATGTTGCACTTATAATACCAACTCCATTACTGTTATCTACAGCAAATAATTCACTATCACCACTTGCTAAATTACCACCTCTAGTAATAATTTTAACCGAACCAACTGCACCACCATTAAGTTCTACTGAGAACTTAGCATCTTGACTAGTAGTATTTGTCTTACTGTTATATACAACCAAATTAGGTGGTGTAATATACTTCTTACCAGTAGATGTTATAGCAACACTATCAACAGCAAAGTTATCTTTCAGGAATACTACCTGTGACACTTCTGCTTCTGGTCTTAGTGTTTTATCTGAAGGATAGTCATATCCAAAATCAAGAATTCGTACATTACTCAAAGCACCAATATTTGATCCAAATGAAGAGAATGACGCAGATGATCCAGTTGTAGATGCTACTGAGACATTAGGAAGATCTTCATAAGAAATTCCTCCAGATGTTAGTCTTATTTTACCAACTGCACCTGTTACATTTTTAGATGTAGTTCTACAAGTTAATTGAGAAATACTGGTGTATCCTACTCTTTCTGGTTTATCAAATATATTGAATTCGTATGTATTAGCAGTAACACTGGTTATACTATGTCTACCTGTGTACTTACTTGTATTGACTATAATCTTAGAATAATCAACAATGTCCTTATTGATCTCTATAACATCAGTTCCTTGAATAGTTGATAACTTGTAGTATAGAACTGATGGAACTTGTTCTGTAAAATGTACTCTTGTCTTACCACCAGTAATACCTGGTTGTATTGGAGTAGTAACTTCTATAGCAGATGCACCAGATCCAACAAACTGCTTCTGATAGTCTTGATCTAAGAAAAATTCTAACTTCTTATCTGCAAGAGTATTACTTGAGGTATCAAACTCTAAAGTATCACCTATAGTAACATTTAGAGGTGGGTTGACAGAAGAACCTATACTTACAAACCTTGTAACAGAATTGTAAGTCATAGTCACTGCACTGGTAGCAGAAGAAACAACTGTAAGATCTATGACATCATCAGGTCTTAGAGTATGGTTCTCTTTCGTAGTTACTGCAACACCAACCATCTCAATGGTTCCTGTTATAGCACCTCTATTTGTCTTGAAGAAGTGAGTATTACCAATACCAGTGTTAGTGTCAAACATAACACGTTGTAGATCAGATCCAATACCACTCTGTGTAGTAACAATACCAATAGTATCGTTAGTAAGAACCTGAACAAAAACTTCAGGAGGTAACGGTGCTTTGAATCCAGTGCTGACATCTTTCATAGCAGGTGTCTGGTATGTCAATGATGTACCAGCACCAGGCGAGTATGTAAGTCTCTCACCCTGTCTAAACTGATGAGGTATAAAGATAGACCTTGTAGGTATATCCTTCGGTTGAGACTTTACTGTGATTGTATGGGCAATGCCAGGTCCGAATGTCAATCCTATACCAACATCGTTAGCAGCATCAAAGTAGGTAACAATATCCTTTACAGTGTCTCCTTCAAATTTATTTTGTAGGTCATACGTAAACTCTTTCTCTAACCTTACAATATTAGATCCAAATGTATGTGCAGCAGCAACTGTACCGTTTTGTGCTCTTAGTAATTGTAATTTATTATTGAAAGTATCGTAACCAAAAATCTTCAATTGCTCTGAATTGATAAGAACAATATCATCTATTTCAAATTTCTTTGCCTTGACTACATCAGGTAGGTACTCACTCAATAATATACTAGTGGTTGCACCAACAGCATCCATAGTAATTCCTAAACCAGTTCTAACATCTCTCGATTGTATTCTTGTGATTGCCTGTAATCCAGTATGAGTATCTGTTGATATACCAGATATTTTCACAAATGACTGGTTTGATATACCATGAGGAACAGTAGTAAATCCAGTGACTCTACCACCACCTTCAGTAGTAAGAACTACATCATTGAAAGTTGTAATCTGGGTTGAGAACGAATCTATCTCTGGAGCAACTATCTCAACAACATCACCTATAGCACCAAAACCTTTAGTATCAGTGTTATCGAATCGTAGTTTGTCACCAACATTATAATTGTTACCACCATCAATAATATTGACTTCCTCTATAGAACCATCACTTATACCTAAGACTCGTGCATTGATTAATGTATTTTTTGATCCATTAGAAACGAACTCATACTCAGGAATATTATATGAATTAGTATTTCTTACAAGACCTAACTTGGCAGGGTCTAACTTTTGATTAGTATCCTCGTCAATATTATATTCATCGAATTTTGAATGATAACTATCACCTACAATATATGGAAACTCAGGTTTTCTTACACCATTGAAAGGATCTGATGGGTTGGAAGTTACATTTGCATTGACAGTTGTATAGTATGCATATACACCGTTTGGATATTCTGGTGTAGCAGCAAATCTACCGTTATGTTCATCCAGATCTCCAAAACCTTCACTGTATGTAAAGTCTTCTACAAAGAATCCAGCAGGGAACTTAGATATACTAGGACCATCAGATCTTGCACCAGATAACGGTCTATAACTTGACTTTATGTACTTGAGTGAACCATCTACAATTGCATAAGGACCGTAGATAGGATTACCATCATAAGCATATCCCAAGATAGGAGAATGTGTTAGTCCAACATCACCTTTGAAGTCTCTAAGTTTTCTTGGAACATAATAGTTTACATATGGGTTGCCATTGTCTTTTGCAATCTCATAGAACCCATCATCATCTTTGACATCTCCAAATTTAGCATATCTTTCAACCTGATTTACAGTCCATGTCTTGATTTTACTAGAGAATATAGAATCTTTACCTGGCGTTCTAGCAACACATGTTGTACCTGCTTGGGTATATCCTAAACCCTTATCAATCATATTGATACCTATTATCTTACCACCAGCAATTATAGCCTTTGCTTTAGCACCTGTACCATCACCAGTTATAATAATATCTGGAGTGCTGAAGAAATTCTCACCACCATCTTTCAACACTATTTGATCAATTTGTCCATTAGATATGAGTGGTTGTAGATATGCATCTTTACCAATCACAATATCTACAGAAGGCACTAATTTATCATTGATAACAGTAGATCCATAACCAGTACCACCAGATTCTACATGTACTCCAATAATCTTACCTCGTATAATTGGAGTTGCTGATGCAGCAGATGTTGTTATTCCTTGTCTACCATCTATCTCAATTGATATAGGAGGATCTTGGAATGTATGACTACCAGCACCAGAATTTGCTATGGTTACTAGATCTGATAAATCTTTTTTGGTTGATAATCTAAATGAGTCATCATCTACCTTATTGACAAAATATTCTGTATTGTTTGTTAAGTTTCCAGCAACACTAGCAGCAGAGTACTTAACAATTTCTCCAGAATCAAATCCATGACTAGGAATATTGATAGTGTCAATGTGGTGATTTATAGAAGATGAAGGAATAGTAAGACTTCTATTCTTGACTGTACCACCATTTACAACAAGAACCTTATCAACTATTTGTCTTCTATCTGTAGTTGTAAACTTCTGAATACCTCCACCATTTGTGGTGAATGGAACTGAATTAATACCAGCAAGAGCACTAGCCTGAGTCTCTGCTAGATGAATACTAAAATCATCTAACTTAATAACAAAATAAGGTGCAGAATCTACTAAGTTACCTGGCGTTATACCAATACCTATTTCTGTAGTTCCACCAGAGGAATATATTATCTTCTCACCATTCTTGAATCCATGAGGAGTTTTGAACACACATCTATCAGTATGTGTATTGACAACACCACCAGATGAAGTACTATCAAACTCAACCACTTGTGGTTGAATTTTCATCTTTGCTTCTATTATAACATCTTTACTATTACCACCAATGAAATTGACATTAGGAATCTCTTCATAATCAAGTCCCTTACTATCAACTAAAACTTCTGTTATTGTACCTTCAACTTGTGTTGTACATACTGCAGAAGTCACTCCAGTAGTATGTCCATCCTGTACAATAGACAAAGTAGGTGGATTGACTATATCATATCCTGAACCTTGATTCAATACTTCTACAGAAAGAAGAGGACCATGATAAACTTTATCAGTTGATTTGTATGAATATGCTTCTACACCATTAGCAAATAATCCTACTGGTCCTTGAACGGTATTTGTCTTTGTATCTCCAAATTCAGGTTTCGTAAATCTTCTAAGAATCTTTTGTGCACCAAGATCAGTGCCATAAACGACCTGTGGGGTCAATGTATGAGTTGATACACCTGTTATGTCATCAGCGTCAAATACGTTGATAAACTGCCCTCTACGAACGTTATCTGGAGAGTATGCTAACGACAGTGTATTGATATCATGTGATTTGACATAGTATGGAACATTATCATCTAAATTTGATAAAGTTCCTATACCTGAAACATACGAATATACAACTAAGTCACCATCATTGAGATTATGATTAGGTGATGTTAGTTTAGTTGTAGTTGCTGCAACACCAATATTATTGAATGTTCTTATTCGTTTCTGTGGATCAATATCCCAATGAGGTAAACTGTTAGATGCGACATATACCTCGTCACCATTAGAATAACTGTTTTGTACATCAGCAGTAAACCCAAGTTGGGTTTTTATATTTCTTCTGATGAAATATGTTTCAGTAGGATCTAAAACAACAGTACTAACTTCTATCTCATTATCTGATATAATATCTGTGATGGTACCTGCTGACACCGCATCATTAAGATCTACAACGTCAATCTTGTCACCAGCAAATAAATCATGTGATTGGTTTAGTGTAAATCTATAATTGCCAGGTGCAATAGTATTGATTCCACGAAGACCATACTTAGATGCAGTGTTATGAATAAAGGTTGACCATCTAGGATCTTTTTGTTTCTTACCTAAACTCTTTACATTAATACTACTCTCTTCTTGTTGATTTGTAGCATCTCCAACAAAATTACTTAGGACACCTAAGACATTTAGATTTACTCTCTTATTAAGATCACCATTCGCATATGAATATGCAAGTAGACCAGCAGTTACAGTTGATCCTATACCACAAGGTGATGTTATACTAGAAACACCTAAGAACTGTGTATAATTCTTGTCAGTGTAAGTAAATGTTCTATCCTCAAAACTTAGTGTACCACTGGTATCAAATCCAACAGTAGAGTCAACATTGAGAATAGTTCCTGATGCAGGTGTACTCTTTGTTAGGAAGGTTTTACCTGCTTGCTCAAATTTACCAATAGTTGTTCCTTTAGATAAGGCAACCTTATAATATGTTTTTCCACCAATAAGACAAAGTTCTACACTGTAGATAGATCCACTAGTTTGTATAGGTGTAGTATCCTGTATTAGACTCTGACCTTCAATTAGTAATGGATCACCACTTACTACATCACATACTAAAACATCATTTACAATATAATCCGCATCTGATGGTCTTACTAAAAACTTAGATGGTTGAATCATCTCAACTGGTTCACCATACAGTGCACCAAATAATATCTTGAACGCTTCTTCTGTACCTTTAGACTTATAGAAGTCTTTTGCTTGTCTAATAAAATTAGACTGGTTCAACTCCTCGTTTAGAGGTCTCTCAGAGAAACCTGGTAAGAATTGTACCTTGAGTTTCTTTAGAAACTCCCTTAGAAATATATTACTAAGATTTGTTACCCTTGATTCTGTTTGATGTGTTCCAATACCTGATCTAGTAAATGTAAGGTATTCTGGAGCATTAGTTTTACTATTTTTCTCTATACCACTAAATCCCCTAACACAACCTGTGAAAGAGGTAGATGTAATACCAGTATAAGTTATTATCTCATCATTTATCTTTAGTAGACCCCATTGCCTAGGCCAACCCTTCGTAGAATCAACATTTATCGTATCAACAAAACCATTTGCATAAGAAGTCGTGGATGTAAATCCAATCAGCACCTCATTATTAAGAAAATTAAGACTCTTATACTCAACAAGATTATCAGCAATATCAACTGCACCGCCTTGAAACTCTTGAGAATAATAGTATTGTTTTAGAAATTCACCAAAGAAAGGATTTTCAGAATCAATATACTGAGGTATTTGACTCTGAATTATTTCATTGATCTTTACTTTTGTGAATGATGTTGTGATCATTAGTAACCGTATCCACTACTGCTGCTTGAGGAAGATGATGAAGAAGATGTCGAAGATGTCTGTGACGTACTTGTTGATGAACTATCTATGGTAGTTGTCGGAGTGCTACTTATAGGAACACTTGATGCAGAGTGGGATGCACCTGTCATGAGGTTTCCATTTGCCATTGAGTGGAATGCACCGTAGTAAGGTTGTCCATTTACATATCCAACCAGTGTGGCACTAGATGTGCTTGTTATGATAGCACCTCTTACTTTTGAACCGTTACTGTAACTAGATTGAATATTGAATCTAGTACCAGATGTATTAGCACCCGAAGCGATAGAGTCTTCTCTCATAAAGAAATTGCTATTAGCAACAGAGAATTGTAAATACAACTCTTTTCTTCCAAGAACATCATTTGATTCAGGTATCGCTTGAACTTCAACAATGTTATTTGGTTTTACAGTGCTGGTTATGTTAGCAGTATTGATAAGGACTTCACCCTTTTTATAATCAACAGTTCCAAAGGTATTTGAAAGTACCTTTGCTGTATTATCAGCCTGAAGACTGAATAAGAATATGTTACCCTTATCTGTTCCCTCTATACGTCTATCAGAGAAATAAACAGTATCAGATATACCGCTTACAGTA
>Ga0160423_10001143_pt1 | contig 22145 bp, 21 predicted proteins | sample CRUFie14St8metaG_FD_108191 | JGI IMG/M metagenome (GOLD analysis project Ga0160423, IMG submission 108191) | Marine microbial communities from the Costa Rica Dome - CRUD Field 142mm St8 metaG | ecosystem: Environmental > Aquatic > Marine > Oceanic > Photic zone | place: Costa Rica: the Eastern...
ACCACCTCATTCTGGTTAATGTTGGGAATTCTCCTCTTTTCAATTCTGCAAACCTACATCATTACAGGTGAAAAACAGCAGTCTGCGTACGGCGACGATTGGAATGATTTGAATGGATTCAGAGATGAGGTATCAAATCTAGGAATTGAAACAACTGCATTAATTTCAAGCCCTCTACTTCTAACGGAAATAGATCAACCCGAACAGGCGATTTTTGTCATTTCAGGGGTTGAAAGAGATACGATTTCCTTACCCAAATTTACAGGAGATGAGAGTATTGTCGATTTCCGAGAGGCTGATGGATATACCAGTTCAGAAATCTCTGCAATTAGTGATTTTGTTGACTCGGGGGGTACTCTTCTATTGATGGATGATTTTGGTTACTCTGCGAGTCTTGCTGATGAATACGGCTTGACTTATTCTGGTCATCACCTTTACGACGGTGAAGCATGGGCCCGAGAACTAGACTTCAATTTCGTTTGGGTAAACGAAACTTCAGCATTCAACTTCACTTCCACTTCTGGTTCGATCGCTACGTCTATGCATCCATGTTTACGGGATGTAGATCTTGATGGAGTAATCGATTTACTTGACGATGAGCCATATGACCCGAACGTAGGTGGTGTAATCACAGAGCAAAATGTCGGCCTTTGTTCCCATAGATGGGATCAAGAGACGGGTGAATGGGACTTCAGTGAAAACTACAACCTTCTGACAAACTCACCTTCAGCATTTGAGAAAGAGGGAGCATTCAATCCCGCTGAGAATCGTTACGCCATTAGCGCAAGTACACTTGATTCATACTTGGATACCAACGATGACGGAAACCTAACAGTTGGCTTCGAGGCAGCAGGGATTGCAGGGGACGAACAAGGCCCCTTCGCTGTTTATGTCAGATATTGTGTAGATAGAATGTGTCTAGATTCTGATTCAGGACGAATCCACTTCGTCAGCGATGGTTCGGTTCTAATCAATTCACTTTACAGAGCAGGACCGGATAGCCCGTACGCTGACTCAGTCCCGATAAACGATAATCGCAAATGGGCTTTGGATATTATTGCGGAGGCTCTACTTTTAGGAAATACAAGTACAAATGCTGGTGAAGAAGCCATCATAATTTTCGATGAATCAAGGCACCAGCAAGAAACCCCCATGGGTGATACCTACAATCTACTGTACTACATTCTAGTCTACTTTACCAACGATTGGATGGCCATGCTCATTCTTTTCCTAACACTCTTCATCGTACTAGAAGCGGTGCTAATTCGAAAGGACGATCCAGAGGACTGGCGTCATGTATTCCGGATTATATACTACGGATTCGGCGATGCTCGGAGGTATGATTACTATCAGAGACCCCAGAAAATCCGGCAGGTCTTATTGACTAGGGTGCGTAATCTCAATACTATGTCTAGAGAGGAATTCGATGCATTACCTGCCGCCGAGTTACAACGTATAGTTGATGATCCAGTACTAGTTCAATTCATCTTCGAGGATAGAAGATACAAGCCAGACGAGTTGGTTGGAATAATCAAACGAATCAAGGCATGGGGTCAAACAGAGGAGAGTGGTGCCTAATGTGGACACGAAAGGCAGCGATTATGCTGACTAGTGGTATTTCTCTGATTTTGATTGGAATGATGATTTCTCATTTCCAATTGATGATCATTGGTCTTACATTCATCGCTTTCTTAGTTATCAACGGCTGGGTAACTGGCCACTCAGACCTTGAGATTACTCGCAATATTTCAGCTCAAAATGTCTACAAGGGTGATGATATATTAGTCGAAGTTAGCGTCACCAATAACTCCTATCGTCGAACTCAATTACTTGAGGTATTCGACAATGTCCCTCATGAAATGAAAATGAGGAGAGGAATCAATCAGATGAGAATGAATCTTGGTCCTGGCCAATCTGCAACAATGCGATACACGGTTCGTTGCCCATTGCGTGGTCACTACACAGTTGGGCCAGTTTCTGTCCGACATCGAAATGCATTCAATCTCTTCGTCAATGAATCAAAAGTTGATGACCGAACAGACATTACCGTATTCCCACAAGTTCGTGAAGTTGAGGAAGCTCTACTTCGGTCCAATGTGCCAAAAATGTATACTGGTGCAACAACACTGAAAACTCCCGGTCAGGGAATGGAATTCTATTCTCTACGTGAATACCTACCTGGAGATGCATTCCGAATGATCAATTGGAAAGCGTTCGCTAGAACTGGAGACTTGATGGTGAATGAAAAAACTCGTGACGCTGTTACTGACGTGTTCATCATTCTCGATACAAGAGACGTTGCAAGAATAGGAACAGTCCTCAAAAATCCATTAGAGATGGGGACTGTTGCTGCTGCTTCGATTGCAAATTATTTCATTCGCCGTCGTGATTCGGTTTCGATAGTTACCTATGGAGATCGGATGAATTATCTTCCACCCGAAACAGGTGATAAGCAGTATTACAAGACTCTGAGTATGCTAGCAGGTGTAACTTCCAAAGGTAGCATGCCATTGCAAGCGGTGACTAACGCGCTGAGTTCTAGAATCAGCCGTGGCTCTCCAGTATTCATTATCAGTAGCCTAGAAGGAGATGGGACAACACTCCCAGCAATTCGAAACCTTGCAGGTAAAGGTCACGAGGTTATTGTCCTGTCACCATCTAGTATTGACCTTGAGAGGTTAGTAAGCCGGATACCTAGAATGTCCTATGAGGTACTCAAGTTAGAGAGGCAGAACAGATTAACGGCAATTTCAGGATATGGAGCGAAGGTCATCGATTGGATGCCAGATATTGAGTTATCACAGGCTTTGCTACAGGTTAAATCGGCTTAAGGAGGTGAAAATATGGCTATGGAAACTGTACCACCAAACCAGACGCTACACCTTCCTCGCTTGCGCCGTCGCTGGCAAATCCTATTCCTTCAGATAATCTCTACTGCATCTTTGATTGGGTTATTTTTCAGGATGACAGAAGTTTACGGTCCCTGTGACGATGGATTCCTAGAAGACGGTAACACATGGTGTCCCTCTTACGAACACACTAGGGGTCTGATGTGGGTTAATGATCAACCTTCATTCCAAAATAATCTATTCTCGGGTAGTGATGGCTTGATTTTACCTCGGGTACTTACAGGAATCGACTCAACTGGATTTGCTAGCCAGGTTGTTCCTCTTGCCATGTGCTTCCTGATCGCAGGATTGTGGATGCTGTATCAAGCCAGAAATGAAAAAGTAAAGCTATGGACTCGTAGAGGAGTTACCGGAGTCATTGTTCTATGGGCTCTTGTACCATTCATCCTAGATTGGTTTGATGACATTGGGGCTATCGGTTTTCATCTTCCATTGCAACACTTAGGCTCCCTATTCCAACCTCTTCAATTAGCAATTGAGTTATTCTTTGTTGGAATTGTCTTCGCCCCTATATTGGCTGGATTGATAGGTATCTGGAGCCTATCCCGAAGGGCCCTCACCTGGTCGGTAGGCTTCTTCTTGATGATTATTGGAGTACATGCATTACTTACCTTCCAGGGTATAACGGATACAGTAGCCGGCATTGGTCTAAAACCGCTACCGGCGCAAATTGGTGAAGCAACCCTGTATGGCGGGCTAATTTCCCCATTAGCTCTTGATCTACTAGGGGTCGCGATTTTGATACTACTATTCCACGAGGCTGGAAATGCCGTTATTGGTCACCTCGAGTATGCGGTGATGTTACCAGATGCTAGTAAGTCAGATCCGGAATATGTGCGTCAATTCAACAATGTAGTGAATAGTCATGTTTTGCACACTGTTGGAATTATTGGCGGTGTCGCAATTACTACTGCACTAGCACTCGAGTTTGATGCACTAATGTTGGATATAGTGGCTGTAATGGAAGGCGGACAGTGGAGTGGACAAGTTTCCGAATCTTTAGAGTTGCAATTGACGTACGGGAAAGTCATCTCAGCCGGATTATTTCTGTTAGCGGTGGCAGGAATGAGATATGTGGTTCCATGGCAGAGAGTTAGCGGTCTAATTGAAGCAGGAATTGTTAGTTTACGCGGTACAAGATCAGATTCCTAATCGCTTCATCTTATTTTGAGTATTTTCTCAAAAATTAGAACTATCTGGCTAGAAATATAGAGGGTGGCTAATCCAAGGATAATTACAGCAACTGGATTAGCCCACCAACCCAGTTGAGGCTCCATCGCGGAAATCACCTCGTTACTGATTTCCCAAGCCCCAAAAATACAAGCAAAGAGGACGAATCTATCCATCCATGGCGAGGTCTTCTTCCCGGCTGAATTCGCCCTATTAGGTAGGTTCCCAACCTCGCTCATGGTGATGTTGTGACAAATATCGCCAATATATGCACCGATTGGCCTGATTGCCTTTCTACATGCACAATCAGTTGGGTTCAAGCGACAGAGGTCAGCCCGCAGGTCATGGCCGCAGGTATCGACATAGAGACTTGCAGTCGTTGTGATAAGCCAGCTATATTGCATCAGGAATACAGCGGTCAACACTTCTGCGCCTATCACCTTAGACAATCGATAAGAAAGCGAGTGTCCAAGGATTTGCGTAGTCAATTGGTCTTACCCAAAAATGCCAATCATGATGATGGCCGGCCATTCACAGTACTAGCTTGCGTCTCCGGGGGGAAGGATTCAGCAGTACTATTGGATATGCTGGTAGATATTATCGGAAAGCGAAGAGACGTCCAAATTATTGCTGGTTGTGTTGATGAGGGAATAGATGGATACAGATATCCGTCATTAGAATGTGCAAGGCAACTAGCGGAATCCTTGTCAATTGAATTTGTTACTTTATCTTACGAGGAGATGGGTTACGAAAGAATGGACGAAGTTGTACGAAGAATGCCAATCATTGCTGACAACCATGATGAGGCAAAGGGAATGATGCCTTGTTCATATTGTGGTGTTTTCAGGAGGCAGAGTCTCAACGCCCTTGCCGAAAAGGTGCAAGCAGACGTTATGGCACTTGGACACAACCTTGACGATATGGCTCAATCAATATTGATGAATTTGCAGAAGGGCGAGATAGAGCGAAGTGTTAGACTCGCCCCTCACACAGACACTCCAATCGAAGGATTAGCACCTCGTATAGTTCCACTACGTTGGGTGCCGGAACAAGAAATTCATGCTTATGCTTTCTCCAAAGGTCTTCCAATTCATCACGGAGATTGTCCTCATGCACCTGGAGCAATGAGACAACAAAGCCGTGCAATTGTCGCCTCTTTGGAGGCTCAAAGTCCAGGCGCTAGGCACGGATTATTGCACGCGTTGGAACAGATTCGGGAATTATACCGAGAGGCAAGGGGGAGCCATCAGTCGGATGTTACAAACTGTCAACAATGTGGGGAAATTACAAGTCGTCCAATCTGCCAATCTTGCATAATGAAACAATGGTTGACTGAATCCTCTCAATAATTATTCAACTGTGAAATCGATGTGGGCTAGATACGTGATTTATTCCTGCAGTGGAATCTATGATGCCTCTTTGTATAGAATGCAGATCAGATAACGCCTGATTGATTGAATTCACCGGCGAGCATGGAATACCATCTAGTAAAGTCTCTAATTCAATAGAATTTAATTGATTTACAGATTTTGAAATCAATTCATCTACTAATTTCCTATCCACTACTCGTTGAGAATTTTTTGACCAATCTGAGCCTTGTGGGATTTCTAATTGCAATGCTTTGACTAATTTCGTCCATTGATTATCTGAGCCGACTGCAATAACAAATTCACCGTCCAAAGTGGCATATGCCCGATAGGGTACTAGATTTGGATGAGAGGTCCCCATCGTTGTTGGACTATTTCCCGAAATTATCGTGTTCTGAGCCTGATTGACCAACAAATCTAGAGCACAATCCCAGAGTGATAAGCTAAGTTTAGCCCCAATCCCGTCTCTTTCTCTTCTGTAAAGTGCAGAAAGAATTGCAGAACTAGCATGTAGACCGGTTGCAACATCAATTACTGCTACTCCAACTTTAGCAGTATTGCCTTTTTCGTCGCCTGTAATCGACATCAATCCACTACGTGCCTGCATAACGATGTCATAGCCTCCTTCTCTAGATCTCGGCCCGTCTTTTCCATAGGCACTTATGTTGCAAACAATTGCATTTTCAGGCCACGAACCAAACCATTGTTCCGATTTACCCGGGCGGAAATTTTCGATAATAATGTCAGAATCAGAGATCAGTTTCTTGACATCTCGCAAATCACTTTCTATGTTGAGATTTTTTCTAATAACCGATTTTCCTAAATTTACGGAAGTCCAATATGCCGCAACTTGTTCATTTTCAATCTCTGTAAATGGAGGTCCCCATCCCCTAGTATCATCACCCCAAGGAGCCTCTACTCTGAGAACAGTTGCTCCCAAATCCATAAGCAACTTTGCGGTATAAGGTCCTGCTAATACTCTGGATAAATCGAGGACCCTTACACCCTCTAAAGGTCTAAACATATATTCGGCTTGATGAGAAAGTGCATCAATAGTTGTGTATTGATGGTTCAAAAAAACCTAATTTTTCAGAGGAATTTGACTTCCACATCCATCTCTTGACTAACCGATTTATGAACAGGACAAGCCAAACCTCGCTTGATCAACCACTCTCGTTCCTCACTATTCAGGTCTGCGGGCAATGAGATTTCAACCTCCAACTTCGACACCCGACGCGGGCCTGAAGCCATATGTTTCTCTACTGAACCACTCATTCCACCAACGTCTATTTCTCTAGAATCTGCGGCTATAGCAATAATCGTCATCATACAATTCAACATAGATGTAGCCAAGAGGTCGGTTGGAGAAAATGACTGACCCTTTCCCATGTTATCAATAGGGGCATCAGTTACCAATTTTTGACCTGAAGGGATGTGTGTTGCAGAGCATCTCAGATTGCCGTCATAGACAGATTCTATTCTGACCATCTAGAGGCCTCAAATTATGGATTCAGCCAATTCTTCAATCGACTGAGAACGACCGCAATATGAGCATCTTAGATCTAAGGGGTCAGCAGACATTACACGCAACTTGTGTGGCAGTGGCTCTCGTGAGTTTTGGGTTATACAATTCCAGAATGAACATCGAGCGATATTTACCAATTCTGAACCTAGTTCGATTTGGCGTTTTTCAGCCACGCTGTAATTTCGGATAATCGCTACTGAAGCATTTGGAGCGATTAGTGCGAGCCTATCTAATTCTTCCTGAGTTAATTCTCGGTCTTCGATTTTCAATACATCCTTTCGACCAGCCTTTCCACTTGGGACATTCATAACTAAGCTAATTGGATTAGATCGGCCAATGTCGACTCTCAGCATCTGCATTACCTGCAGTGCCTTTCCTGCTGGAATGTGATCAACTACAGTTCCATTGCATATTGCAGTAACACGTCTCATCTCACTCATTCGCCAACCTCCTTTGGAACTTCAATACCCAGACTTCTGCAAAGAAGAGCCATTCTTGTCGGAACACCATTGAAGGCTTGCTGGAAATATCTAGCGTGTTGGGTCGAGTCGACACCCGGATCTATTTCATCGACTCGAGGAAGCGGGTGCATGACAATCATCCCCGCTTTAGCTACAGCCAAGTCATCCGCAGTCATTTTGTAGATTCCAGCGACCTTGGTATACTCATCTTCATCCGGGAATCTCTCCTTTTGGATTCGAGTCATGTAGATGACATCTGCATCCGCAATCGATCCTGCGAAATTTTCAGTTTCTGCTACATCTGCACCGTGAGATTGCAAATCGCCGACGATTTCATTTGGCATCCTCAGACTATCTGGAGAGACTAGGGTTAACTTGGCTCCGAATCTAACTAAAGCATGCGATAAGGAGTGAGTAGTTCTTCCATAGCGGAGGTCACCGACAAGTACGACATTCAAACCTTCTAGAGTTCCGTGGGCTTGTCGAATTGTGAATAAGTCAAGCATAGTCTGGGTCGGATGGTTCCCTGCCCCATCACCCGCATTTAGTACAGGTATTCCAATCGCGTCTGCACTATACTGTGCAGCACCTTGTCGAGGATGTCGAATCACTGCTATGTCACAGTAACCATCCACCATTTGCATAGTGTCGTATAGCGTCTCTCCCTTCGCGACACTGGAGCCTACAGAACTAAGGTTTACCACCTCACCTCCGAGCCTCTTCATTGCTGATTCGAAAGACATTCGAGTTCTGGTTGAATTCTCAAAGAACAAGTTGCCCAGTACCTTTCCCTGTAGCAGTGGAGCGTAAACATCTCCATTTGCAACTGGTAACAATCTTTCAGCCGCATCGAGTATCTCTAAGATCTCGTCATTACTCAGATCATCCATGGTAATCAGGTCGCTCATACCTTGTCCTCCGACGAATCCCAACGCCGCCATTTCATAGCCCTTACCCTTGGGAAAATTAGCCCAAACTGTTCTCCGTTGTCTTGAAGTCGGATGCTCACGCCGAATAGTCGATGATTATCTCGCGTACGCCAGTACGGGTGTCCTTCTGCGGAGGTGGAACCGATCTTGATTGGTTCGCTAATTCAGAGCAAAACGGTGGACGTGTCACCTCTTTAGCGTTAAACCGCTATATCCATGTAATCGTAAACTCCAGGTTTGATAATATGGTCCGAGTTTCCTATTCAAAGATGGAATTAGTTGATAATTTCGAGGAAATTGAACATGAATTAGTACGGGAAGCCATGAGAATAACAGGAGTTACCTCTGGAGTTGAGATTACAACCATTGCTGACATTCCATCTCGTGGAACAGGTTTAGGCTCATCATCGACTGTTACCGTGGGTCTTCTGAATGCCTTGCACAATTTTGCAGGAAGAGAAGTTTCTGCAAAGCAATTAGCAGAAGAGGCTTGTAAAATTGAGATTGATATTCTAGGTCAACCAATAGGTCGCCAAGACCAGTATGCAGCAGCTTTTGGTGGTGTCAATTCGATTTCATTCGGGACAGATGGAGTTGTTGTAAAGCCACTTGATTTGTCAGACGATATTGTTGATCGACTTGAATCGGAATTCACCCTCGTTTTCACTGGTATGAGTCGCCGGGCAAGTACTGTACTATCGGAGTCGCCAGAAGATGAGGCAGATCGTCTTTCAAGACTGCGCGCTATTCGCACACAGGCCGACCAGGCTCAAGCCCTACTTGAATCAGGAGATTTGGCAGGGCTTGGTGCGCTCCTCGAGAGTGCATGGCAGGTCAAGCGCGGCATTACTGCCAGCGTTTCAAATCAGGAACTTGATGCTCTACATGACCGAATCCTCGCACTTGGTGCTAGTGGAGCAAAACTTCTAGGAGCAGGCGGAGGAGGCTTCTTCCTGGCTCATGGAGACGCTGGATTAAGATCCCAACTCACGACCGAATTCGGGGACCTCCATCGAATAATTCCACTCGCCATCGACTTCGATGGGTCAAAAATCATCCACCCTGGAAGTGAATGAATGAATCGGACTACCCTCGCACTCCTGTTGACGACGTTGATGTTGACCCCTCTTGTTCCAATAGCTGGGGCCGACGCTCATGGTATTCCAGATGACCTCGATCCATACGATGGTTGGGCGACACTGGAAATCCACGACCCAATCGTGGCAAACTCAAACATCACAGCTACTTGGACACTAAACTTCTCCATATCTGATTATCATGGCACCGAACATTTGATTCATCCAACTCTAGGTATTCGAAAGCAAATCGACTTTTACCTCGGGAATGGAGATGACTATCTCAATCAGAGTGAAATTGATCTATTTACTCCATATTTGCAGAATCGTGTATGGAATAATTCCGAGCTGGCGGGATGTTGCATGCTTGACCATGAAGCATTCGAACCGACCAACATTACAATCATCGCTAACCCACCAAGTCCTGGTCCAGTGATGTTCCGAAACGGCTCTTGGGGCTGGACGGAGATAGTGGAACTCACAGGAACAACTGATGGTCGTAGTACTCGCCTTCTAGACCTGCCCCGCACAGGTGCCGGAGTCGAAGAAGTCCCACTGAAAATAATCCTGCCGAGCCCTTACGAATACCGCTACTCTGCCATGTCAGAAGTAATCGAGGGTTCGCCCGGAGAGTTCACCGTCAATCGCTCCGCGGTTCCAGTAGCAAGCGATATCCGAATCAGTTTGGGGGAAAACTCGCCACCGAATATCCTTGCAAATCGTTTGACTGGTAGTACTCAACTTGCACTTGACAGATCTACAACATATGAGGTAAATTGTGTTGATAGCCATTTAGATGATACTGAGATTTATTGGACATTCAGCAACAATGGTTCAGTAGTCTCAAGCAGTGACCAGCCATTTGTTTCGATAACTCCATCTGAACATAATTTCACTCATGGAGATGTACTGAGCACAGTAGTACGGTGTACAGATGATTTTGGAGCATCTAGTGAGTGGTTCGAAAACATCGTAATTGATGGAGAATCTCCAACATGGGAGGCTTCCTTCGTTGCTCAATCTACTGAGAACGGAGACGTTCCAATCGATGTAAATGATGGAATCATCGAAATTGGAAGTGAAGATATTTTGCAGATTAACATCTCTGCATCAGACGAATCAGGATTGGACACATCTATCGAGATAACCAGTAATCGAAGTAGTGAATGGCGGCACATAGATTGGAATCAGATGTTTGCTCAAAGCCGCTTCCCCCAGGGTGATAATGTCAACAACATGAATCTGGAGATAGATAATCGTCACCAATCAAAACCTGCAACAACTTACTCTCTTCATCTGAAGGTTGTAGATGATGCAGGGAACTCTGTACATCATGATTGGGTTATCTTAGTCCTAGACGGAGCCGGTCCAACAATTCTACCAGATATATACTCGAATGATGTTTTGATTTCTGCAGAACACCCAGTCAGGGCTGATGAACCAATATTGGTCAATCTAAGCAATTCTTACGACGACTTGGATGCTATTGAAGACACTAGATGGACATTCATATTGAACCAAGAAGCACAATTCGAAAACCAATCATTTGCAGATATAGAAACCTTCGAAATTGATCCTTTGGAAGCAGGTAGTCATTGGTTTATCTTGATGTCTTGGGATTCAAAAGACAACATGAATATGCTTTCATTTTCTATAGCGGTACAGCCAGCACCGGGTGTTAACATTAGCATTTGGAACGTAAGTTACGATGGCACCCCGACAATTGGAGAAACTATCGAATTACATGCTGTGGTACAGAATATTGGAGGGGATTCTGCAGTAGGTAGACTGTGTAGTGGAGCACTATGTTCAGATTATACAAACATACCATGGGCTACTTCCATAGGTCCTGGAGTGGTTGGAATTTCATTGATGATTCCACTAGAAAGAGCCGGAGAATTACCTCTTCGATTAGAATGGGAAGATAGCGAACAAAAGGACCAATCAATCGTTATTGATTCGGACATTATGGTCAACCCCGACTCAGGGCCTCTTCAAGTGATTCTGGGTGTTTTCCTGGTTCTCGCAGGATTAGCCATAGGTGCCCGAATGTTGTGGGGCCCCCAACGTTTTGAAGACTAAATTAACCTCAAAGTAACATTTCTTTCAGGTACAAACAACCGCTCGACTCTTGACCTATACGCTTTGGTGTAGGGTTATGGTTCTACCACCCGACCACGCTGATCGGGTAATCGCCCAGCACCGTTCAAGGGTTGAAAAGGTAGCAATGGCCGGTACTTTGTTGCTAATTACCTCAGCCGGTTGGTGGTTATTTCCAGCAATGGATGGAAGCGTAGAACTCTTGCCTAGAATGGGTCCAGTAATTGCTATGTTCGTCGCTGCTCTAATGCTGATGGATCTAATTGACCATGGACCCGTGGAGCGCTCTAGAATTGCCATAGCAAGCGGAATCGCTTGGCCAATGGTTGTTGCCATGGCAATTGATTCATTTGGAGATGGAGATAGAGCCATTGCATCTAGTATCTTGATGATAGTAGCCTCTACTCTTCTCCTACATTGGCGAACCGCCTTGTCGGGTTCACTTTCGACGAGGAGATTACGAGCATTTTCAGGCTTAGCAGGAACTGCCTTGGGAATTGCAATTGTTATTTCTCTAAATATTGATTTGACGATTGCAGGCGTATTTGCAGTTGCTTGTATTTCAGCCGTCTTACCGGACTTAATGGCAAAAGATGATCTCCACGATGAAAGGAAAAAATTCGTCAATGAATTAGAAAAAGCCGAAGCGAGAATGCTTGAGTTACGCTCAAAGAATTCTGGCTTAGAACAATCCTCCTCATTGATTCAACAGGCTCGTGATGAGGGTTGGAAAAACCCAGCGAGAGGAATGGTACTAATCGAAGAGGCAGATAGAGAAGCCAAGCGAATTATGGAAATGGCAGTAGATATCGATGCAATTCGCAGCGATTCACTTTCAGCAGTAGAGCAGTCAGAAAAGATAGCCACTGTAGTCCAAGGTCCTCGAAAGGCCTTCGAAATGGGGGATAGAGAGGCAGGACACGGTTCACTCAGAGAGGCAGAGATTCTCTATCGCTTGGCAAAAACAAAAGCTACAGCGATAGTAGAATATTGGCAAGCAGCTGAGAATTCCATAGCTACCGCAGAGAAGGCTGTTGCAACTAAATCTGGTTCCGGTTCCGACGCTGTTAGAGGGATTCTTAGAGCCGCAAAAGAAGCTATGGATGCGGAGGAACCCGCCGAGGCACTACATATTGCAAATTCGATCCCAGCTCATATCGACAGTCTTGAGTCCTCCAGTGATGAGGCCGAGATTGCAATCAGAGATGCAGAAGCGGCTCTAAATTCGGCAGAAGGTGAATTGGCCCTAACCAATGTAGAAAGGCTTGAAGAAGCGAAAGAAGCCTTCACTAAGGGTGACGCACCTCTAGCAAAGGGTTTGGCAGATAGTCTCGCACGTGAGGTTAGAGAGACTTCGGATGCGATGCAAGAAGTCCAACGAGCATTACGACAGAAGAAACAAATTTCCGATAGATTTCCCAAAGGTCAAGCCAGTCAAGTTTGGCAGTCAAGACTCGAAGAAGTGCAGACTGCTGCCTCTTCTGGTGAATGGGTTATAGCCTCACAATCTCTAACCTCGTTGACTAATGATTTAGCATCATATGAATCAGAGGCGAGTGAAGCCAAAGAATTGTTTGATTTTGTACAATCTGAATGGTCTGAACTTCGACGTCGCCTAGATTCGAGTTCTATCGGCCCTGCTGATGAGTCTCGTAGGGCAACTGAGGCGGCGGTGAAGGAAGCGGCTGAAACTTTAGATTCCGGAGAAATACAGGAATGTTTGACGGCTCTAGGAAAGGCAGATGAATTACTAGAGGGGCTCCGTCGTAGAGTTGTCTGAGATTACTCCGAGGATGGAACTAGCCCCAAATCTCTCTCTCTATTCGTGATTTCTGCGAATAAGTCAGAGACGAATTGATCCAAAGGAACACCGTTGCACTGGTCGCCATTTCGTGCCCGAATCGAGACGGTTTGATTCGCTGCCTCATCCTCACCAAGAATCAACATGTAAGCGGGTCGCATTTTTCTGTGCATTCGGATTTTCTTACCAATGGTAGCATCAGAATCATCAACTTTGACACGAACTCCGGCAGATTCCAAAGCGGTTTTTACCTCTGCGGCATATTCAATTTGCTTTTCTGATATGGTGATTACCTGAACTTGTATCGGAGATAGCCAAGTAGGGAAATTACCAATCCAATGCTCAGTCAAGAAAGCAACAAAGCGTTCGTGAGTCGATAGAGGCGCCCGATGAATTACGAAGACCTCACCATTTTCCTCACCATTCTCATCCTTGTAACTCAACTCGAAGCGATCCTTCGCAGCGAAATCTAACTGTATCGTCGACATAGATTCCTCACGCCCAAGAGCAGTCGTAAACTGAATATCGATTTTGGGACCGTAGAATGCTGCCTCACCGACCTCCTCGACGAAAGGTACACCCATGTCGACTAGAATCGATCGCAAGTGTTCCTGAGTCGACTCCCAAATTTTGGCATCGCCGATATACTTCTCAGTATTCTCAGGGTCCCACAAAGAGAGACGCAAGTGGAAGTTCTCGAACCCGAAGGTTCGGTAGTAATCGTTGACCATCTGAACATTCGCACGCACCTCATCTCCTACCTGGTCAAGCGTACAGTAGATGTGAGCATCATTCATCGAAAGCATGCGAACTCGGAGCAGTCCAGCGAGGGTTCCGGATAGTTCGTTACGATAGACAGTACCATACTCAGCAATTCTCAGAGGCAATTCTCGATAACTTCGCTTTTTGCTGGAGAAAACCAGATGATGCATTGGACAGTTCATCGCCTTCAGATAGTATGTTCCGTCATCCATTTCCATTGGTGGATACATTCCATCTGCGTAGTGAGGAAGGTGACCACTAGATTCAAACAATTCTTGCTTTGCTAGAACTGGAGTGGTAACTCTTTGATATCCATAAGCCTCCTCAGTCTCGACGGCATAGCGCTCGATTTCTGATTTGAGAATCTCCCCGTGAGGTAACCATACGGGTAATCCTTTGCCAATCATCTCGTTAATCATGTAAAGTTCCATTTCTTTGCCAATTTTCTTGTGGTCTCGTTTTTCTGCTTCCTGAATTTGCCTTTGACGTTCTTTCAAACCTTCTTTGCTAGCATAGCACATTCCATAGATTCTGACAAGTGATTCTCGCTTGCTATCAGCACGCCAATATGCGGTACTTGTGCTAGTGAGTTTGAACCAACGTAGATGAGAAGTCGAAGGGACGTGAGGACCACGACACAGGTCTACAAAGTCCCCTTGTCGATAGACTGAGGAGCCAACATCATGGCCTACTTTGTCATCCATTATTTCGATTTTGAATTTATTTTCTGAGAACATTTCTCTCAGGGTTTGATTGTCATATTCCTCACGGATCATGGCGTGATTAGCTCGAATATGTTGATTCATTTTTTTCTCGATTGCCTTTAGTTCCTCATCACCAATCGGGTCCATATGGAAATCGTAGTAGAATCCATGGTCGATTGGCGGACCAATCGTCGGCTTAGCATCAGGGAACATCTCGACAACAGCTTGCGCCAGAAGGTGAGCGCAAGAATGGCGCAGAATGTACAATCCTTCCTCGCTCTCGCCGTTTATTGGCTCGAGGCTACAATCAGAATCTAGCACGTGAGAAAAGTCACGCTCGACACCGTCGATTAGTGCCGCCACGGCTCCAGAGCGCTTTCCATGAACGTTGAGAATAACCTCTCCTGTAGTGATTCCAGAGGCATATTCGTGGGTTCCATCTTCACCCAACTCTACCGTAATCATGCTCATGGCGTGTCTCTCCGTCGGCTACGCCGACGAATCGCCTCTATGAAGGGGTTGGCCTAATTTACTGATTACAAAGCCCAAATTATGGCCAAAGTTATCTGGCAGAAGTATCAACCAAAGAGGAATCCATCGTTTTTGATTCAAACTTAGATTTACGCAATCAATTTGATAGAGGAGGGTTAAAAAAACCCAGACTCACACTTTCACTCAGAGTGGGGTTATCCAATGGCAAACAATGAACTCATCGCGGCTTTGAATAAAGCACTCGCTTGGGAACTACGAGCGATTGCAATGTACGCACACTACGCCGCCTATGTTTCCGGAATTCATAGACTACATCTTGCAACACACTTCAATGCTGAAGTTAACGAATCCGTGACTCATGCTGCAACGGTTCGGTCTGCGATTGTCAAACTCAACGGTGAAGCTATAACAGAACGAGACTCCACACCTATAGTACACACCTCGAATTATCAACATATGTTGCAAGAAGCATATGATACAGAATCTAAGGCGGCCTCAACATATGGGGCTATTCTTCCACTTGTCGAAGAAATCGGTGATACAGAACTATTCGACGCACTCGAAGTGGTATATTTCGATGAACAGCGTTCAGTCGAAGAGTTACGTATGATGCTGAAGGATTAGTACCTATCTTGAAGGTAAAAACGAATTAACTATGAAATTGAAAATTGAGTCCCTGCGTTCCCTGCAACCATCGCAGGTAAATCGGCCAATGACCCAATGACTGCTCGCTGACCAGTTCGTCTCACAAAGTCGCAGGCAGCCTCAACTTTCGGCCCCATAGATCCCGCCTCAAATTCATGCTTCTCAATCTCATCTGGAGTGGTGGCCGATATTTTCTCAGCAGAATCAGTCCCCCAATTTAGGTAGACTCCATCAGCATCGGTGGCCATGATTAGCAAATCAGCTTCTAATTCGAAGGCGAGCAGAGAACTTGCCCTATCCTTGTCAATGACGACCTCAACCCCCTCTAGATTTCCTTCGCTATTGAAAATCGTAGGGATTCCACCACCACCAGCGCAGATGACTATTGTTCCCTTTTCCAATAACCAGTGAATAGGTCTCATTTCGAAAATTCTGTGAGGCTCCGGAGAGGGCACTACTCTTCGCCAATATTCTCCATCAGGCTTCATTACCCATCCCTTTTCTGTCTCTAGAAGTTTAGCATCTTCATATGTGTAAATTGGCCCGATTGGTTTTGTTGGATTTTGGAAGGCTGGGTCTTCTGGATCAACTTCAACCATTGTAAGAATTGTAGCGAATGGTACTTCGATTGGAAGCAAGTTTCCAAGTTCTTGCTCAATCATGTAACCAATCATTCCCTCCGTCTGTGCACCCAGCACATCCAATGGGTAAGCCTCCACTTCTTCGTAGGCTGCGGATTGAAGTGCGAGAAGTCCAACTTGTGGCCCATTTCCATGACTTATGACCAGCTGATTACCTTCAGTAATTGGTTCCAGAGCCTTGGCTGCAATTCGAACATTTTCTCTCTGATTTTCAGCCGTCATCGGTTGCCCTCGTCTGAGCAGAGCATTGCCCCCTAGTGCCACAACGATTCTCATTTCAGTAACCGCTGATACTGTGGAGATATTAACGCCTGCCTGCTGCGCGAGGTATGACGCGCATTGGCCTACTTGTCAACCCTGATGCAGGGCTTGGAGGAAGACTGGGTCTGAAGGGTTCTGATGGGCAGGCGGAATACGCCCGTTCACAGGGTGCAGAAGACAGAGCAGGGCCTAGAGTCAAGGATGCTTTGGCACATTTTGCAAGGTTAAGAAAAGACACCTCAAGTTTGCAATGGGTAACTAGTGATGGTCGAATGGGTTTAGACTGGATAGACTCAGATATCGGTAGTATCTCCACTATTCATCAGTCATCTGGATTAACTTCCGCTGAAGACACTGCAGGCCTAGTACAGAACTTGATAGACGCTGAAATCGAATTACTGGTCTATGGCGGAGGAGATGGAACTACTCGAGATATTGTAGCCGCTCTAGAAAAAGCAGGGCGGGGTAAATTACCACTGATTGGAGTTCCTTGTGGAGTTAAGATGCATTCTGGATGTTTCGCGGCTTCACCCAAGGCAGCAGCCGAAGTTCTCTCCGCATGGCTCGATGGAGAGTTATTGGTGGCAAATACTGAAGTCCTAGATCTCGATGAGGAAATCTACCGTGAGGGACGTTGGGTTGTGCGAATGTTTGCAGAGGCAATGACCCCTGCAAGCCCTCGATGGATGCAGGGAACCAAGCAACGTGTGGAAGCATCCGGTGAAGATGAAATCGTTGAAGGTCTGGCTGACCATATTCGTGAAATTCTCATGGACGACAATCGCTTACTCATCTGGGGTTCAGGTGGAACACTTAGAACGATAGGAGAAATGGTGGGGATTAAGCCCACTGTCCTTGGCATAGATGCTAGTATTGGTAGTGAGCAAATTGGAATAGATTTGAATGAATCAGATTTACTCAATTTACTTTCAGGACACGATGGTGATGTAACCATCCTACTTTCTCCAATGGGTGGACAAGGCTTCCTAATTGGTAGAGGGAATTTACAACTCTCACCTGATGTTTTGAGGACTGCAGGAATTGATTCAGTATTGGGAATTTGTACTCCGGCTAAATTACTAACAGTGCGTAGACTACGAATAGAAACCGGAGATTCAGACCTGGATGCGGAATTTGCTGCAAAGCGCTATCTCAAGGTACTACAGGGATATCGTACAACCAGAGTTCTACCTGTATCAGTTGATTGAATCATAGGGTACTTTTGTTCATGTCCGCACACACATGGATCCCTAGATTATGGATACTCTTTCTCAGCGGATTTGTCTCCTAAACAGACAATAGGAATTTCTGATTTTGAAAATTTCCCAACCTTCCCTAGAGTGGTGGCCAAGCCAAGTTGGGAAGTCCATGTCGAGATTAGATTCAGAGTTGAAATCATTGGCTTGCTTATCCCCATCTGATGCAACCTGCCTCAGAATCCCTTCATTCCTGCCATGTGGTTGTATTACCTGCGATGTATTCTCCAACGATTTAAATTCAACACGAATCGGATACCCGTCTTCAAACACATACCCGATCCCTGTTAGGGGCCCTTCTGTATCGAGATAGTACCCATCACCTAATTTTGTTACTTCTGCAGACCGCGGAGCCACCCATTCGGCCTCCTTGTATTCCCAGTCACCCTTCGCCATGATGATGGATTAGGGCATTGGATTTGAATCATTCCCGTATAATTCGCAGATAAATATCCGTACCCTGTGAGTCAAGTTGACTCAGTGTGTATTCAGTGGGTAAGTTTGTACTCTAGCGAATAGTCATATTGAAGTTTTCAAGCCCTATCCATACTCATGGCACAACGGAAGATCACATTTGTGGTTGGCATAACCTTGTTCAGCATGGGTTTACCGCTTCTCATCATAGGATCAATATCCACGGGCGAGGATAATCTCGCAATGATAATTCCGGGCGCAATTTTGACGGGTATTGGCGCATTCGTGGCGACCGCGATAGGAATGGAGTTTGGAAAAAGGGCAACTACTTCGGAGCAGGACCCGGCGAGCAAGAATTGGTGGGAGGACTGATGATGCATCATTATCCCAACCAAATAATCACTAGTGGTCGTGAGGGCCGAATTAGACGCTACCCTTTGATTCGCCATTTTGTTTTGATTTCCTGAATAAGTTTCATTTTTGAATCAGCGAACGAAGTAACATGCTCGAAACTTCTGTTGAAGGCTTCGCAATCGAAAATCAATCGGCAGCTCCGCCGGATAATTCACGATCTCCATTCGAAATTCTCTTTGGAATAATTTGTCTAGTTCTGCTGATTCCAGCAACATTCGTCGCTTTTGGGGAATTCAGGTACATAATCGATTATTTCGAATACGGCGGCGACATGAGTGATGTACGAAGTTGGATTTTGTATTCTACAACAATCCTTTCGATATTGTTAATCTCAGGATTGCATTTTATCGGACTGATCAAATCAACTTCTTCGAAACTAGTTTCTGGAGGATTTATTATCGTAATTTCCATCATGAATCTATTCTCTAGATTTTCTGATTTCGGTAAGGAAAGAAGGGAATGGTATATCGATGAATCTTGGTTAGATTTTATGTATTGGGCGAGTACACATGAAAGATTAGAATTAGTTTTTCTTGGAATTATCATAGGTGTTTTTGTTATCAAAAAATAGATGCTCTCATCAGCACCGAAATAGAAAACGCTGGGAAAATATTGAATCCTCAAGTCCGAATCATATTGCATGGCAGAAGAATGGTGGCTTCCTGAAGAGCCACCTACCCCGAAGGTCGACGACTCTGTCCCCCCTCTCCCCCAACCTCCGAATTCCCAGATCCGGAGCAAGCCAGAATCCCTAGCGTGGGAAGTAGTAGATACGTCGGAAGAGAAGATCCTAGACATACATTATACTCGTATCAAAAAGATAGTTTTGGCACTGTTCGCAATGGCGTTCTTAACAGCCATATTCCCTCCAGCAATCGTACTTGTTCTGCCCTACGGGATATATGTTTTCTACTGCTTTATCTCTGCCATTGATCGCCTCAGGGGAACCATGTTCATATGGGGCTTCCTAAGTCCCATTTTACTCACACTACCCGCTGCAATCTCGCTTGCAAGATATCTCGCACTTTACGATGGGTGCATAGGGATAGGAGGCTGGGAATGCTCTAACTACGATAGCAGTGGGCCTGAATTCAACGGCAATCTCTGCTTTCTTCCGATTTTTGCGGCTCTCTCCTTCCTGCCACCGATGTCAGAAATTACCCGAGGATCTATGGTAGTGGGGATGTTCTATGGGCTAATTATGAGCGTAATTGTCATTTCCTTTTCCTATTTTGGAGGGGTTTTACTTTGGGCATTCTCCTTTTGATTTATGTATAACAAAAATTAGAATGATGAACCAAAAATCCACTCAATAGTTCTGAAAATAAGTGCAGGGAAATCGGAAAAAACCAGAATAATCCCTATAGCAACCAACAAGATAACTCCTATTTTTTTGTTGACCTGATTTTCTTTGTCTTTATCCCACTCCTTCGGCTTAATTGAAACATACAGAGCAACCAACAACATGAAGCTCATTACATCAATTAGAATCCACTCTATTAGCCTCATTATTGCAAACTCCTAGTAATCGACCAAAGCCCCAGTGCAGCAGCGGCAAACCAAGCAACTTCGAGAATGAAGAATGCCCACTCATCGATCAAGTATGCTCTGACTGCAAGAAGTCCAGAGCCTAGTGCCATGAGAACTAGATATGGCCATTCTTTACTGTTCAAAATATCTCTAGTTTCAAGGAAAAAAGCACTTAGAATCAGCATCATTCCAAGATATGCCACTATTTCATTGTGAGCTAAATCTACGATTTGTTCCCACATCTAATCGCCTGTTGAGAAATCATATCTCTTGTCCAACAGCCGCCTTAAGCAGACCTAGGAAAGGCGGACTTGGTCGATTTGGTCTTGACTTGAATTCAGGGTGATATTGAGTTCCAACGTAATATGGGTGATTCTCCAACTCCATGATTTCACACCTCTGGCCAGTCTCATCTTTACCGACATAAACCAGACCTTCGGCTTCAATCCTTTCAATCAAATCAGGATTTACTTCGTAGCGATGTCGATGCCTTTCATCGACGTGTTCGGCACCTCCATACAGTCGCTTCATTTTGCAATCATCGACAAGGAACGGAGTTGGCTTAGTACCAAGTCTCATAGTTCCACCCATGTGGGTCTTGGAAATTTCTGGCATGAAGACCACCGCTGGATTCGGTGTGTTTTCATCAAACTCTGTAGAGTTTGCATTTTCGAGACCCAAGACATTGCGACAGAACTCTATTGTTGCAATTTGCAAACCAAGACAGACCCCTAGGTAAGGTACGTTGTTTATCCGAGCATAATTTGCTGCGGCGATTTTCCCTTCAACTCCTCGGTTACCAAATCCACCAGGAACTAGAATTCCATCTGCTGCTTTGAGTAAATTCCAAGCCTCATCATGCTTTTCTGTAACTTCATGAGGGTCTAAATCAGTGGACTCAATCCAGTCAATTACCAGTTTCCTATCAACTGCATATGCACTGTGTTGTAAGGCCTTGATAACAGAAAGATAAGAGTCAGAGAGGCCGGTGTATTTGCCGACCATAGCGATATGAACTTCCTCCTCTAATCGGTCCACCTTGTCAGCCATTTCCTTCCAATCATCAAGCGTTGGTAGAGAATCTGGCACCTCAAATCCAAGATGGTCCGAGACTTTGCTCAATACTGATTGTTCGTAAAGAGAAATTGGAATTTGATATAGATTTGAAACATCGTGTGCCGAAACAACAGCGTCTGTACCAACATGACAGAATGCTGCAAGTTTTGCCCTAGTCTCATCTTCTAGTGGCACTTCTGATCTACAAACTAGGATGTCTGGAATAATTCCTAGACCTCGAAGTTCTTTGACTGTGTGTTGAGTAGGCTTGGTCTTCTGTTCGCCAACTGGCCCCATAACCGGAACAAGGCTGACGTGAACGAAGCAAACATTCTCTTGTCCAACTCTAAATTGGAATTGTCTTAATGCTTCAATGAATGGAGCACTTTCGATATCACCTACAGTCCCCCCCAGCTCGATTACACAAGCATCAGGAGTCTCTCCCGATCCGTCTGCACTGACGTGCGCCACACGCTCAATCCAATCTTGAATCTCATTGGTTATGTGAGGTACAACCTGAACGGTCTTTCCAAGATAATCTCCTCTGCGTTCTTTCTCAATGACATTTGCATATACCTTACCGGTTGTGATATTATTCTCTCTAGTTAGAGCGACGTCGAGAAATCGTTCAT
>Ga0160423_10001144_pt1 | contig 22115 bp, 38 predicted proteins | sample CRUFie14St8metaG_FD_108191 | JGI IMG/M metagenome (GOLD analysis project Ga0160423, IMG submission 108191) | Marine microbial communities from the Costa Rica Dome - CRUD Field 142mm St8 metaG | ecosystem: Environmental > Aquatic > Marine > Oceanic > Photic zone | place: Costa Rica: the Eastern...
AATGATTTACTTTAACGCTGTTGGTGACCAACAACCTAAACCAACTTGGAAGGATTTATTCTTAGGAGTATTAAACTCATGGAAGAGATTTAAATTCTTTGATGGTATAGTAGATCACGGTATACCGAACTACGTTAAAGCTATTCAAAAACTAATAAAGGCACAATAAAATGTATTGGCTTCTAATGTTAAGTTTGAAGTCAATACTCAGTTCTGTAATTGGTTCCTCTTTCTATAAGTGGTTCCAAGGAACAACAGGCGGTATATGGTTCCAAAAACAAGTAGATAGATTCATGCAGCACTTTGCTGAGAAATATGATTTAGAACTTGCGAAGAAGGATGCCAAATTCAAAAAACAATATCCATTAATGGCGAAGAGAATCGAAGCCCTAGAAAAAGATTCTCATCCGCCATGTCCCCTTGAATGTTTTGATGGTTACCAGGAACTTATAGATAGAATAGAAAAATTAGAAAAAAAGTAGTTTACATTTGAAGTAAACTGTGGTATAATATATAATTAAATTATTATGATTAGCGGAACAAATCACATGCAAATTAATGTCACTAAAAGAGATGGCAGTTTACAATTATTCGATTTAGAGAAGGTACATAAAGTCCTTGAATGGGCAACTGAGGGAATTACAGGGGTATCTCAATCTGAAATAGAGATTAGAGCTAACCTACAGTTATATGATAAAATCCCTGCTTATGATATACATGAGTTAATAATTAAAAGTTCGTCCGAACTAATATCAGAACACACACCAAATTATCAATTTGTAGCAGCAAGATTAATTAGTTACAAATTAAGAAAAGAAGTTTATGGCCAATATGAACCATGGTCATTATTAGATCTAATACATAAAAATGTCGAGCTTGGTGTATACGATAAAAAGATTTTAGAGTATTACACAGAAGAAGAATTAGATCAGTTGAATTCTTATATCAAACATGATAGAGATGATACTTTTACTTATGCGGGGATGGAACAATTCCGTGGTAAGTATTTGGTTCAAGACAGAAGAACAAAACAATGTTATGAAACCCCGCAAATGTTATACATGATGGTGGCAGCTACATTGTTTGCAAAAGAAAAAGAAAACAGAATAGCATGGGTGAAAAACTATTATGACGCAATTTCGCAATTTTATATCTCGCTGCCGACTCCGATTATGGCTGGAGTACGAACGCCTACTCGCCAGTTTTCGTCTTGTGTACTTATTGAATCCGGAGATAGTTTGGACTCTATTAATAGTACTAGTACTAGTATCGTTAAGTATATAAGCAAGAAAGCAGGAATAGGAATCGGTGCTGGCTCCATACGTGCGTTAGGAGCAAAGATTGGAGATGGTTCTGTAGTACATACAGGACTAATACCTTTTCTTAAATATTTCCAAGCAGCAGTTAAATCTTGTTCTCAAGGTGGCGTACGCGGAGGCGCGGCGACCGTGTATCTTCCAGTATGGCATTATGAGTTTGAAGATTTAGTCGTATTAAAGAACAATAAAGGTACAGAAGAAACAAGAGTAAGGCACATGGATTATGCCTTCCAATTCAATAAGTTAATGTATGAAAGGTTATTAGAAGGTGGTAATATAACTTTCTTTGACCCAGTAGATGTACCAGACTTATATGAAACATTCTTTACCGACCAAGATAAATTTAAAGAACTATATGAAAAGTATGAACGTGCATATAGTATAAGAAAAAAATCATTACCTGCAATCGATGTATTTTCATCATTCTTAAATGAAAGAAAAGATACAGGAAGAATATATCTAATGAATGTAGACCATGCAAACGAACATGGTTCTTTCAACCCAGAACAAGCACCTATTCGTATGAGTAATTTATGTTGTGAAATAGATTTACCAACTAATCCATTAGGTGAAGATGATAATGGAGAGATTAGTCTTTGTACCTTATCTGCGATAAATTGGGGCCTTATTGATGACCCATCTGACTTTGAAAAGTACTGTACGATGACCGTACGTGCGTTAGACAACCTGTTAGACTATCAGAAGTACCCAGTTAAAGAAGCAGAAAGATCTACAATGGATCGTAGACCATTAGGTGTAGGTGTAATAAATTTAGCATATTTTTTAGCAAAAAGAGGCTTAAAATATGATTCTGAAGCGTTTGATATTATAGATAAGTATAGTGAGGCCTGGTCGTACTATCTAATAAAAGCCTCGATGGAACTCGCAGAGGAAAGAGGAAGTTGCTTCAAGTCAATTGAAACTAAGTACGGATCAGGAATCTTACCTATTGATACATATAAGAGTGCAGTAGATACTTTAATAGAGCACAAAGAGAGATTACCATGGAAAAAATTAAGACAAGATCTTAAGAAACATGGTATTAGAAACTCAACTCTAATGGCATTAATGCCTGCGGAAACATCTGCACAAATCAGTAATAGCACAAATGGTATTGAACCTCCAAGAGCGTTAGTATCATACAAACAAAGTAAAGACGGTGTAATGGCACAAGTCGTGCCGGGCTATCATCATCTGAAAAATAAATATGATTTACTCTGGGAACAAGAATCCCCAGACGGTTATCTTAAGATCTGTGCTATATTACAAAAATATATAGATCAAGGTATTAGTGTTAATACCTCTTACAATCCTGAGCATTATGAAGACCAGAAAGTTCCCATGTCCATAATGATTACAGATTTAGTAACAGCATACAAATATGGATTAAAACAATTATATTACTTTAATACATACGATGGTTCTGGAGAACATAAAGAAGAGGAATTATTAGAAGAACAAAATGAATGGGAACAGTTAATACAAGACGAAGAGGACTGCGATAGCTGTACAATATGAGTATATTAAAAAAGAATAAAAAATCACATTTAAAAAAGAATATGTTTCTTGATGAAGCCGTGGACATAGCAAGATACGACCAAGTTCGATATCCACAAATAGATAAAATCATAGATAAACAATTAGGATTTTTCTGGAGACCAGAAGAAGTTGATGTATCAAAAGACAAAAAAGATTTCGGAGAGCTAACAGAACATGAACAACATATATTCACATCTAATCTCAAAAGGCAAATTTTATTGGACAGTATACAAGGCAGGGCACCGAACATGGCTTTCCTTCCTATTGCTTCGTTACCCGAGCTTGAGACATGGATCGAAACTTGGTCCTTTTCTGAAACTATACATTCTCGAAGCTACACTCATATTATCCGTAATATATATCCTGATCCGTCTTTTGTCTTTGATAGTCTTCTCGATATTGAATCTATCTTAGAAACAGGAAATGATATAGCAAAATATTACGACGAATTAATTAGATTAAATAATAACGGTCGTGAAGATACATACGAACATAAGAAAGCTTTATGGATGTGTTTAATGGCGGCAAATGCTTTAGAAGGTGTAAGATTCTATGTTTCGTTCGCGTGCTCGTGGGCGTTCGCGGAACTAAAAAAGATGGAAGGCAATGCCAAGATTATTAAATTAATCGCACGTGATGAGAATTTACATTTGGCATCTACAACTATTATATTAAAAAGTCTTATGAAAGACGATCCAGATTTTACAAAGATAAGTAAAGAGTGCGAACAAGAAGCAGTAGATCTTTACATGAAAGTAATAGAACAAGAAAAAGAATGGGCAGACTTTTTATTTAAAGATGGTTCTATGATAGGACTAAATGAAAAATTATTATGTGATTATATAGAATGGATAGGAGCTAGAAGAATGCGAGCAATTAAATTACCTTGTCCATATACAGTTTCAAAATTAAATCCACTACCATGGACAGAGAAATGGATTGGTGGTGGTAACGTACAGGTCGCTCCACAAGAAACAGAAATTACTTCTTATGTGGTCGGCGGAGTTAAACAAGACGTAGATAATAAAACATTATCTGGTCTATCACTATAAGGAAAAATGAGAGAGTTAGGAACGGTATTATTTGGATGCTTTGCATTTGTTTTATTTTTTTCAACGTTTATATATCCACAACTGGAATATAAGAATGTGAAAAGTGTTAGTAGTTGTACAGGAGAATGTTATGAAGAATACGTTAAAAAACATGGTACAGTGGTTGAACAGCTTCAGGCCAAAAAAGAAGCAGCAATGGAAGATCCATTCAGCTCAATTCGAGGTTTATGGGCAGGATGCGCTGCGTGTCATGGGCAAGACGGCCAAGGAATAGGAGCATTTCCTAAACTTGCAGGACAAAGTTCTGATTATATATCAGAAAGATTATATGCATATAAAAATAGAGAAACGATAGGCAATATGTCTTCCACCATGTGGGCACAAGCTGGTATGCTTAGTGACCAAGATATAAAAACATTATCAGAATTTATTGAAGTAGAACTATGAGTCCATACGATCCAGTTTGGAAAAGAGAACTGCCTTCTGCAGCTGATGACGCAGCAAATGTAATGAGTAATTATCAACAACAACTACAACTTAATTTTAAGCCAAAGGATGCTACACCAGAAGAAGCAAAAGAATGGCAAGAGAAAGAATTAAATTGGTGGGGAGAAAAACAATTAATGTTTGTATTCATAGCTTCTTTAATACAACTAGGTGCTTTAGGATTTATGCTTACAATGATGATGTTAATAGGAGTAGGATTTAAATGAAAATAGAAATTTACGGTAAAACACAATGTCCATATTGTGATATGGCTAAGAGATTAGCAGAAAGAGTATGTAAGGAATCAGAACAAGGATTACATACATATAACTATTATCAATTAGGAACAGACTTTGAAAGGGAATTTATATTAGAAGAATTTCCTGGAGCAAGAACCTTTCCACAAATAAAAATTGACGGTAAGAATATAGGCGGATATACCGACTTTGAGGAGTATATGCGTGATTAGTATACTACAATGTCCAGAGTGTTTTATTCATTGTGAAGTAATAACAGAGAATGAAGATACAATGGAAGAGGCAAGATTTTGTCCGCATTGTGGTTATGAAATAAACCCGAGAGAAGAAGAAGATTATGATGAAGATATTGATTATTAGTATTGCACTCTATTGCACTTTTGGATGTGTTTCCAAACCAATTAATCCAGTCGAACCAAGTAATAATGAATATAATACGTGTGATTATGCAACAGTAGAGCCAAATATTGACTGTACTTTGGTTGCATAAATACATGTATGAATTGGAAATATAATGGTCTAGATTGGAATCCACCGGAGAACTTTTCTCCGAAAGACTACTATGGATTTGTATATGTTATTACAAATCGAGCAACAAACAAAAAATACATCGGTAAAAAATTCTTTTGGAGTAAGAAAACACTCCCACCACTAAAAGGTAAAAAGCGTAAAAGAAGAAGTATAGTAGAATCAGATTGGAGAGATTACTATGGTTCAAGTGCTAATTTAATGGAAGACATTAATAAATGTGGTAAAGATATGTTCTATAGAGAGATATTATATCTTGGAAAAGGAAAGGGAGATCTTGCATATATGGAAGCAAAACTCCAGTTTGATAACGATGTTCTCCTATCAGACCAATACTATAATGGTATAATTCAGGTTAGAATAGGTGGTAATTCAGTAAAAGTATTAAAAGAGGGGTTTACAAATGAGTAAATCTATGGTATAATATGCCTATGTTTTTGGAAAATGAAATGGGTTTGTTTATTATGCTAAACATATTTGCATGGTTTGGACTGCCCGCAATATTTATTTTAATAGGAAATTACTTTGATATTACTTGATTATAGCCAAATTGCGTTGGCAAATATTATAGTACAAAAGATAGATGATGAAGAACTAATACGTCACATGATTCTTAATTCTATCCGTATGTACAATAAGAAATATCGTGATGAATATGGCCAAATGGTTATATGTTGCGATGGATTTAACACTTGGAGGAAAGAATACTTTCCTGAATACAAGGCTAACAGAAAGAAAAGCAGAAATGCTTCAGATCTAAATTGGGAAAATATATTCTTATTCCTAAACCAAATCAGAGAAGAAATCAAAGAAAATTTACCTTATAAAGTACTACACATGGACGGTGTAGAAGCAGATGATATTATAGGAACACTAACCTATGAAACACAGGAGTTTGGACAACACGAACCTGTTATGATTATATCATCAGATAAAGACTTTATACAGTTACACAAATTTAAAAACGTCAAGCAATATTCGCCTGCACTTAAAAGAATGGTGGAAGAAAAACACCCAAGACAATATCTATTTGAACATGTATGTCGTGGCGATTCAGGAGATGGTATACCAAATGTCTTATCTCCAGACAATAGCTTTACAGACGGGATTAAACAAACCCCACTCAGAAAAACAGTTATAGATTTCTGGATGGAAAATGAAGAGAACATGCCGCAGGAAGTACTTAGAAATTATCAAAGAAATTCAACACTAATTGATCTTTCTAAGATCCCTACGGACATATATAGTAATATAGTTCAAGAATACAATTCGCAGAAACCTGCAATGAAAATGAAAGTACTAAATTACCTAATTAAAAAAAGATGTAAAAACTTGATTGAAGTCGTGGAGGAATTTTACAATGGCTGACAGAATGATTTCAGAGGTATTACAAAAAGCCGCTGAATTAAAAACAAGACAAGAGAAAATTGATTACTTACGTAACAATAACTCTAAACCTTTAAGAACAATATTGGCTGGATCTTTTGATCCTTCAATACAGTTTCTATTACCTGAGGGTACACCACCATATAGAAAAGATGACGCACCGAAAGGTTTCGAGCCATCTAATCTGCATAGAATATCTAGACAATTTAAATATTTCGACAAAGGCGGGATCGGAGAAAGATTAACGGCTGCCAAAAGAGAATCAATGTTTATTAATTGTTTAGAGTCTTTGCATCCGGACGAAGCAGAACTAGTGCTTCTTATGAAAGATAAGAAAATGGCTGGCAAATATAAAGGGATTACTAGAAAACTAGTATCAGATGCTTTCCCTAATCTTATCAAAGGTGCCCGAGAGGGTTTAGATGGGGCTTCACCCGATAGTGAGTCGGAGGAAGTTAAACAATAACCAACGATTAAGGAGGTGATCTAAGTAAGATATATTATGTTTTACTTTAACTTTTTTACAGGAGGACACCAAACTTAAAAAATTTAAGTATACCCCTAGTCTGCAGCTGGGGGTTTACTTTTCACACTTGATATGATATAATAGAGATTATGAATATATTAACTAGATTCGCTACATGGGTCGTCGATTGCTGGAGATTAGTAATGGACAACCGATACAACCCACTTAAATATATCCCAGATCCTAGTTTACAATCATACTTTACTTTAGTATTGTTTGTAATGTGGTCTGTGTATTTTGGATTCTTAGCTATATTTTATATGGGTTGGTTAGGATATGATATTGTCCTAAGTATTATTATTCACATGCTGGTTTTAATTCCAGTTATGTTTACTAACGCTGTTTTTATGGACGCAGAAAGACATGGTTCCAAATGGTTAAAAGATGTTAGAACACAACAAGATATTGAAGCCATGAATAAAAGACTAAAAAAACGTAATTATGAAAAAAGAATAAAATGGGATATTGATATAGAAGCATGAACATATTTGTATTAGATAGAGACCCAATTGTTGCAGCACAAATGCAATGTGACAAACACATTGTAAAAATGATTGTGGAATCAGCTCAGATGATGTCCACTGCACACCGTATGCTAGACGCAAGAGTTACACGTGGTCCATCTAAATCAGGAAAGACTATCCAAAAGAAATGGGTATTCGATGATGAGAGAGAAGATATTCTATACAAAGCTGTTCACATGTATCACCCATGCACAACGTGGACAATGCAATCTATGCACAATTATCGTTGGCACTATATACATTTCATTGGTATGTGTGACGAATATAAATATAGGTATGGTAAGGTTCACGGAACTGATGAAAGACTAAGAGGTCCATTAGAAAAATTACCTCATAATATACCTCGGGGCAAAATGACTGACTTTGCATTAGCAATGAAAGCATTTCCAGATTGTATAACAGATTGTTCAGTAGAATCTTATCGTAATTTTTATCATACCAAGTTAGCATATATGCCAATGGTATGGACTAAACGTAAACAACCAGAATGGTTTAATCCATCAGCTTACAAAAAAGAATATAAAAAAGCAGATTGGGTTGGGGAACATTGGGAAAGAGCAAATGCCTAGATATGATTTTTTAAATACAGAAACGGGAGAAGTGACAGAATATACTATGTCATGGAAAGACCTTGATAAATTTAAAGAAGAGAATCCACATTTGAAACAACAGATATCACAAATGAATATGATAACTGGTAAAGAAGGATCAATGCTGAAAACAGCAGGAGACGGTTGGAAAGAAGTTCAGGATAGAATTAAATCAGGACTTCCTCCACGATTAAGAGGAAATATAAAAACGAAATGAAAGCAATATTAAGCAGAGATGATTATAGACTATTTAATGTAAAGGTTGGAATCTTAGAAAATAAAGGTTACAATTTACCATTTGAGGTTTTACATAATCGCGAAGAAGATACATTTAAAGTAACTATCCATGGGGAACACAATATGGATGAGTTAGATAAGTTATGTTCCAGCACGAAATAGTAAACGAAGATTATTCCTTAGACCAACAAACTTCCAAAAAGGGAAGAGTTTATGTTGATGCAGAAGGAAATAAATATCCTTCCATTACAACAGTATTATCTATTCTAAATAAAGAAGCTATATTAGCTTGGCGTAAACGTGTAGGTGAAGAAGAAGCAAATAAGATTTCTACGCGTGCGGCCGTACGAGGTACTAAGGTTCACGATATGATTGAGAAATATATCTTGAACGAAGATCCAGGAGAACCAGATTTAATATCTGTTTCTAATTTTAAAGAAGTAAAACCAATCATTGATGAAAGGTTATCTAAGGTATATGCCACAGAGAAAAGAATGTTTAGTAAACATTTAGGTGTAGCTGGTACAGTAGATTGTGTTGGTGTTTGGGACGGAAAAGATTCAATTATAGATTGGAAGACTTCCGCTAAATTTAAAAAGAAAGAATGGATATCCAATTATTTTATGCAAGCTTCTGCTTATGCTATAATGTGGGAAGAAAGAACAGGAAGACCTATAACACAATTAGTTGTTTGTATTGCTGGAGATATGGGTCCACAAGTTTTTATAGAACATAGAGATAATTGGGATAAAGAGTTAGTATCAGTTATAAAGAGGTACAAGGAGAAGAAATGAGAAAATTAATTATAGAAGCATTAAAAGCCCATTACGAGGGTGAGATTGCAAAGGCTAAAGCTAATGTAGAAGTATTTTTAGAAAACAATGTTGGTGTTGGTGAACATCCAGACGTTGTAGAAACTATATCAGGTGAGGTTGAAAAAATCGCAGCTGCAGAAGATAATTTAAACGCTTTAGAAAAGCATTTTAATCAATCATTGCCTAGAATCTAAATTTCGTTCTATCATAAATAGAATGATGGACAAGAAGATTTTAAATCTAATACTCGAAGCTAAGGGTAATAAGGGATTGACTATATTTGATATAGACGATACCATGTTTACTTCGAGCGCTCGTGTGCTAGTCCGAAATAAAAATACAGGTGATGTAAAAGAGTTAACTCCAAAAGAGTATAACAATTACAAACTACAAGATAATGAAGAATGGGATTACGGTCAATTTAAATCGTCAAAATTATTTTATAAGACGGCCACACCAATTGGTAAAATGGTCTCTAAATTTAAAGCCATTCTTAAGAACGCAACAAAGAAAGGATCCAAAGTTATATTAGTTACTGCAAGAGCAGATATGGATGACAGGGATCTTTTCTTAAAAGCATTTGAAGTAAACGGATATCCATTGGACAATGTTTACATTGAAAGAGCTGGTAATCTAGGATTAGATAGTTCAGCAAAAAATAAAGAAAAGGTATTTAGAAAATATTTAGATACCGGTGAATATAAACGTATAAGATTATTTGATGATGCCGTTGAAAATTTATATGCTTTACTTAAACTAAGAGATGACTATCAAGATGTAGAGTTTGAAGCTTATAGAGTAAAGTCAGATGGTTCTATCAAAACAATGAAATTTAAGAGATAACATGCCAACAAAATTAGGAAAATCACATAAGACAATAGATAGAGCCACTAAAAAAGTTAGTGTACATCATCCTTATATCAAAGGGTTTAGTAAAGACGAATTAATAGAAAAGTATAATGCAGATAATACTAGACCAAGAGATAAAAGAAAAATTAAGAATGAATTAGTAAGAAGAGGCGGTGTAGTTTTTAATGTCAAAAAAGAAACGATCATATAAGACTAACCCAAATAAAAGTAGGGGAAAGTATAGGACTTATAAAACTAAATCAAACCAAATGCCATTTTGGAAAAAGGCTTTATCTGGTTTAATTGGTTTAGGATTAATTATAGGCGCAATATTATATTTTGTATATTATGGGTAAAGGAAGTAAAAGAAGACCACAAGTTGTTAATCAAAAACAATTTGAAGAAGCTTGGAATAATATATTTCCTAGGAGAAAAACTCCTGAGCATGGTGTTACCCAAGTTCATAAAGATAAGACAAAAGTAGTGCCTAGACATTATAAATATAAACATATAGAGGAATAACTATGTCAGACGATCTATTAAAATTTGATTTTGGATTTACCGCAGTAGATGAAAGCGAATTAGAAGCGGTACAAGAAATCAGTACAAAAGCTTCTTCCACAGAGGCAGAAGTAAAAGAATTAGAAGATAAACTAAATAAATTATATAATGCTATATTACCATTATTAACTAATCTAAAGAAAAATCCAGAGAAAGAATATATATTATGGCCGAATCGTACAGAAAAGATTGAGGCTTTTGAAAACCATATATCAGGAATAATTAAATGACTTTAATTTCATCAGGCACACTAGGTTTAAAAGACGCTGGAACTAATCCCACTAGTGGAGTAAAACTATCTACAACAATTACAGTTGGAGGTAGCGGTATTGATTGTTATCAAGTGTCAAGAAGACTTCAATATGAGCAAGGATTCTCATATTATCTTTATTCAGCAGATAAGATTATAGACGGAACAATGTATGGATATGGTAATCCTACTGACAGAACCATGAAAGATACGAATCCCGCATCTACTGTTCCTTTTGGAAATCTTGTAGGAATGAGTAATTCTGTTCATTCTGGATTACAAAGTAATTCTTATGCTCCTCAATATTATTCTACCTTCGGCCAAAAATTAGGTTGGGAACATGGCGTTGGAAATAGTACAGGAATAGGAAGCATAGGCGCAAATACATTTACTGATGATAACGGAAACAGCCAAACAATAAGAGATGTTCTCTGGTTAGAAAATACTGGTGTGACAGGAAACAGTGGAAATCTATTAGTGTTTTCACTTGATGGTGCACAACTTAATCATAATGATACGTTTATATCAATCACTATAAACGGGAATACTTTTACCCGATCTTCAGCAACACACGTTTTACAATATAATAATGCTACATGGTATTGGAATCCATCTGATGCTCAATGTTCAAGTATGGGAACAAGTGGAAGTAAAAGCTTTAGTGTGAATGGAAATACTGTGTCACTTAATAATGGTATATGGGAAGAGATGGGACAAAACCCAGTAGATTCTAACCCAATTAATATTTCTAGTTATTATAAAGGTGGAAATCAACATAACACACCAGGTATACCAACTTCTGGACAAATAAAATTTTCAGATTTTTTTGGTAAAACTTTTATAGGAAATGCCGCAGAGTTTACCTTTACAGGTGCCACACACACGTACGGAAAGGTTGGAAGTATTCACGGGTATAATGAAAGTACAGGACCAACAGGATCTAACTTAAGTCCAACCAGTGATAGTGTTGCTGGTGCAACCTTGTCTCCTTACATTTTCAGTAGGAATGGACCAAGTGGAGCGTTTACTTGGTATAGTGATATTATTTCTGGAACTGTAGGTACTACTTCTTGGAGTAATCTTGCAATATCTAGATCTGGGTATACTACTTACAATTTTCCTAGATCTAGTGCAACAACAAATTACACCTCATCAGGTAAATATTATGTCGCTTGGACTGCTGCAGCTCACGGACATGGTTCTGGTTTAGCTAACATATTAGGTTCTGGAACAGTTACGGTTACGATATCATGAAAATAATATTAATTGCAAGAAAGACCACACTTGATTATTTAGTTCCTATGTTTGAAGAAGAAGGACATGAAGCTATTCTTATAACAGGTCATGAGAGAAGTACTAACCCTATCCAATTACTTGGAACCGATGAAGATAAAGTATATGTTGAAAATTTTATTGGAATAATTAAACCTGATTACGTTGTAAATACTATACCAGGTTTATTAATTGAAAATAAAACAGGATGTATTCTATTACAAAATACTGAAGCTTCATCTAATTTAGAATTAAATAAACAAGAAACAAAAGAATTAGCTACAACTAAAGGTTGGAAAGAAATACCTTATCTGGAATGGGAAACAGATGAATTCCAAAAACATGATTATGTTCAATACATTAAACCTATTTCCGGACCTAGTGAAACACTTAAAATTCCAGCAAATACAGATCCAATAGAATTTCTACATAGACTTGGAAATACCAAATATTTTATAGAAGGTGAATTAGATTACGATGTTGAAGCATGGTGTTTCTTTACTATATCCAATGGAAAATATTCTATTATAAGACACATTGGTGGAACAGGATGTGGGGAAAGTAAATTAGTTAATAATGACAAATATATTACAGATGCTATAGATGACTGGAGACAAGGTATTACTTTACACGATTTAACTGACGACCAAAAAGAATTATTTTTAGATAAATGTAAAGATTGGTTAGATCATATAGTAACGTTAGGCGGCAACTATGAAGGTTGTATAGGTGGTTATATTAAAGATGATGATGTATATTGGTCAGAACAAAACTCAAGACCGGGTATGCAGAATATAGGTATGCTCCCTGGAACGGCGATGAATTGGTTAGAGGGATTAGAATCAGATCCATCTAAATCAGTTAATCAAATATCAGCAAGTACAATTAGAAATGAAAAAGGATGGGGATAGACTTTACTGGTAAATGGCGACCACTCCCAAACAGCCTTACAATCAAAGAAAGCGATATTGATGGATTAGGTTTATTTGCTAAGGAAGATATTCCTGCAAATACAGAACTTGGTGTAATGAGAGTATGGCTAGTCGATGAATGGATCAGAACAGCATTAGGAAGTTTTTCTAATCATAGTGAAACACCTACATGTGAAAATATAGAAAGAGTACACGCTAACGGGTATAAATACTATTGTCTAAAAACAATAAAAGACCTAAAAGTTGGTGATGAACTAACACTTAAATATCAAATGCCGGAATATCATAACTAATGGCTATTTGGTATTTAAACCTACTACAGGAGAATGATATGGATTTGGATAAATTAAGAGAACAATTGATAATCGATGAGGGACAAGTAAATGAGATTTATAATGACCACCTTGGTTATCCTACATTCGGCATCGGCCATTTGGTACTTGACGGAGAACCAGAACATGGGTTACCGGTCGGTACTCCTATCTCAGAGGATAGAGTTAAAGAATGTTTTGCCAAAGATGTGATAAACGTTATTGAAGATTGTAAAATATTACATGATGGTTGGGACGGTTATCCAGAAGAGGTAAAACAGGTTGTAGCTAACATGATGTTTAATATGGGAAGAACCAGATTAAGTAAATTTAAAAAACATAATGCCGCATTAGTATGTGGTGATTGGAAAACAGCTGCTGTAGAAGGTAGAGATTCCAAATGGTATAAACAGGTTACTAATAGAGCAGAAAGGCTTATGTCTAGGCTCGAAAAGGTATAAATAATAATTTAGGAGAAAGAAATGGCAGTATTAAGACTATTAGGTTCAGAAGGAAATTTATCTTCTGCATCAAATGTAGGTTTTGCTAAATTAGTTAGAGTATTAAATAACAAAACTAGTGTACAAGTTATCACACAGAAAAATGCTGGTGGTGATACATTAGCTACAGTTACTTTGGCTGCTGGGGAAATAGCTTATATAGCAAAAGCACCAACAGATACTTTAACAGGCGTAGCAACTTCATTGGCAGTAAGTGTAGCATTCGCAAACTAAAATGGCATACTCAAAGCAGGTCGTCGATAGGTTTGAATCTGTATTAAATAACCCAGAGAAACATGCGGTTGGAAGATTCGATCCGAAAGACCCTATGGTTGCTACAGGAATGACAGGCGCTCCAGCCTGCGGCGATGTCATGAAACTTCAATTAAAATTAGATCTAGATGAAAGGATCGAAGATGTCAAATTTAAAACCTATGGATGCGGTTCTGCTATCGCGTCATCGACGATGTTTGTTGAAATGCTTAAAGGTAAAACAATTACAGAAGCAAAACAAATTAAAGATAAAGACATTGCAGCAGCTCTTGAATTACCTCCAATCAAATTACATTGTTCAGTCTTAGCAGAGGACAGCATTAAGAAAGCCATAGAAAATTGGGAAGAAAAATCATCTCATAGAAGGCACAACTATGCTAGAACTAACTGACAATGCTATTAAACAATTCTTAATTAAAACAGAAGAAAAGGGTAATGACACTATTCGTGTAGGTATAACCGGTGGAGGTTGTGCTGGATATGAATATGTTTTAGATTATGCTGATTCAGTACATGATGATGACCATGTATTAGACTTTGGTAAGTTTATTGTTGTTATAGACCCAACTTCTATACCTTATTTACAAGGTTCTACACTCGATTACGTCACAGAGGGAATAAACTCCCAATTCAAATTTGCAAACCCAAACGTCCAAATGGCATGCGGATGTGGGGTTTCTATTCAATTCTAACCCAAAAACTTTTATAAATAGATGCATGGAAGATATTTTTGGATTGATTGTGGATGTTGGTTTGCCTATTGCAGGTGCACTACTATCTGGCTTTTTTATATTTTTAATAATAAAACAAATATTAGGTGGGGTTTTAGACCAAATTGATACTCTAAACATGTTTAGTAAAAGTCTAGAAAACAGAGTTAGGGCTATGAATAATGATATGATTAAGATTGATATGTTAGTTTCATCGGCTTTAGAATTACGACCTGATATAGAGCGAGTAGCTCGCGCAGAAAATTTTGTTGAAGACGGCAAATTAGATTCGAGGAGAGATTAATGGAAGAGATTGCATTAAGTCAAGATCCTACAATCGTGACCCTAATTAATGATTATGGGTTTCCTGTGGTTGCTCTCGTTGGTCTAGGTTATTTTGTATATTATATTTGGACGTTTGTATCAGAAGAACTAGAACCTAAAATAGAAGAAATGCACTTCCAGTTAATAAGAGTAATCGATCAGGTTCGAATGCTCGATAATGATCTAATCAGACTTCAACAAAAGGTTGATACTGTATTAGAATATAAAGAGAATGAGAGGAAAAAGAATGAATAAGAATTTTCATATTAATTTTAGCCCAATATACTTTTTACTTGTTTTTTGTTTTTTAACATTTGTTGCAGAAACAAAGGCAGATGAATTAGTACACGAATTTAAGAATCCATCGTTTTCTGGAATTGGTACTTCAGCCCATTATTTAACTGTGGAGAACCAGGAAAAATCCAGAAGAGACGCTATAAGAGATGATATCGAAGCAGCTTTAAAACAAGCTGAAAGAGATGCAGAAAATACTACATTAGCTAAATTTATTCGTAATTTAGAAAGTAGAATATATGCACAATTAAGTAAACAATTAGTTGAAAGTTTATTCCAAACATGTAGCGCAGAAGCTATAGCAGCTGGAACATGTACAGAAACAACATTTGGTAGTTTTGTTTTAGAAGGTAATACAATTACATATCAAAAAACACAATGTGATGCTTCACTATATGCTTGTACACAGGGAGATGATGTTATTATAATGACAATCTTAGCTGAAGATGGAACAGAAACAACAATCGTAATACCAATCGGAGCTGGAACGGCCGGACAAGGAAATGGTTAAGAAACTTACAACGCTTGGAGTATTAATATTCTTAATACAAGGATGTGCTTCAATAGTTCCACCAAATGGATTAGACGCAAGAGATTGTGTTAAAGGATTTGCGTGTGTAGAAGGACCGGAAGTGGTTGTAATGCCTACACATGAAGAATTAAAGAATTTACCATCACCAGAAAAACCAGTTATTGTAGCTGTATACAAATACATGGATAAGACTGGACAAAGAAAACAGAAAGGTAATGTTGCAATGTTTAGTACTGCCGTATCACAAGGTGGTGAAACAATGTTAATTGATGCGCTAAAAAGTGCAGGTGATGGAACATGGTTTAGAGTGGTAGAAAGAGTAGGATTAGATCATCTTACTCGTGAACGTCAAATAGTTCGAACCACTAGAGAACAATATGGAGAAGAAGATGCTACAGGTCTTGCTCCATTATTGTTTGCAGGAATTATTCTCGAAGGCGGTATCATAGGATTTGATACTAACATAGAGACAGGAGGGGTGGGAGCTAGAACTTTCGGCATTGGATACTCACAACAATACCGAAGAGATATAGTTACTGTTTCCCTCCGAGCAGTGAGTACATTAACAGGAGAGATTCTGCTTAATGTCCAAACATCAAAAACTATCCTTTCATTAGCGGATGGCTATGATGTTTTTAAATTCGTTGATATGGACACCCAATTGATAGAGATTGAAGATGGGATGACAGAGAACGAATCAGTGACACGGTCGCTTCGCTCAACTATAGAAGCTGCAGTGTTAGAATTAATTTACCAGGGTGATGAACGAGGATATTGGGAAATTGATTGGCCAGTGAATAAAGTAATAGAAGACAAAGTCGAAGAAATTATGGACGAAGCCGAAATTATTTACAGTGCACCGGTCGATGAACTACCAGAAGAGGTTCCCACCCCTGAAAATATAGAGGATATACGAGGATGAAAATGTTTAACAGATATATCGCATTTTTATTTTTATTATGCCCTGTGGTTTTGTATGCCGGAACAAATGATAACGAAATCAAGCTTGACCAATCTGGAGATACACTTAAATTATACGTAGACCAAATAGGATACGGTAATAAGATTTGTGGAACTATCTCAAGTGGAGCTTGTGCTAGTGATTGGGTGTTAACCGGTAATACCGTAACAATGGATATTGATATGATTGGTAACTTGAACCAAGTCTTCGGACCAACTCTCTTTGATAGTACTGATGTAGATTTAAAATTTACAGGTAATAGTAATATCTGGGATTGGAACGTAGGTTATGGTGGTAGTGCTGATAGCTCAGTATTAGATGTAGAAATTACTGGAAGTTCAAATACTTTCGATATAGACTGGGGTTATTCAGCTTCAGCAGAAAGATTGGATTTTGATTTAGATATAACAGGTGGTTCTAACGTTTGGAACATCGATATTGAAAACGATGACGCAACTTGGAACGTAGATGTTATAGGAAGTTCTAATAACTTTGTTACGTCAATGTCAGACGGTGCTTATAATTCCCTTACTATGGAATATATAGGTTCTAATGGAGACATTGATATAATACAATCTTCCGGAACATGCCCAACAGGCGTAACTGGATGTTATGGTGTTATAAGTGCAGACTTTGATTCAGAAAATGCAGTCATTGACATTAAGCAAAAAGATACTGGCGACTAGTTTACTAGTCTTTAGTTCTTTTACTTTTGCAAATGATATTGGCGATATAACAGAACACAAGGGCAGTGGTGGAATTACTCGCGAAGGTGAGAGTTTTACCACTGAACTTGGATTAGGTATTCAGCAAATGGATGCCATTGAAACGGTTAAAGGCCGTATGAAATTAACTTTTCTGGATGATACGGTATTAAGATTAGTAGAACATACAGAAGTTGTACTAACTAAATATTATTTCGACCCAGATAATACTAAGAATAATTCCCTTGCTATGAATTTTGTAGCTGGAACTGCAAGATTCGCAACAGGTGGAATAGGTTTAGTACCAAAAGAAAATATTGTTATTACAACTCCAACAGCAACGATTGGGGTTAGAGGAACAGATTTTACGACTACTGTGGATGAATTGGGAAGGAGCTTAGTTATCCTTCTTCCAGAAACAGAATGTACAATAGATGGTGATTGTTCTCCATCTGGAATGATTACAGTAACTAATGAAGGAGGAACTGTAACATTAGAAGAAGCATACCAAGCAACAATGGTTTCTAGTTATGATAAAATTCCAACTGAACCAGTTGTATTGGAAAATATAAATTTAAATATGATAGACAATATGTTTATCGTGAGTCCACCTGATGAAATTGAAGAAAGAGAAAATGAGAGACGCGCTAGAACTGGGAGTACTAATAATAATCTTCTGGATTTCACTGATCTCGATACAGACTACTTAGCAGAAGATTATTTAGCTGAGGACGATTTAGAGTTTAGCGAACTCGATATGGACTTGCTGGATGTAGATTTTCTACAAGACGTTTTGGTAACCATCGAAGAGGTTAATATATTAAAACGTAGTACCCAAGCCGCTGAACGTGGTGCAGGAGCAGCAAACATAACTGGAACAAATGTAGGATTTGATAAAGACACACAATATAATACTATAATAGATCAGGGTGCTGGACAAATTTGGTTCTATAGAGAAGTAAATGGAATTATATCCGTAAGAATACCTATAGATAGTAATACAACATTGAGGAGCGAAAATGAAGGTAAAGAAAACCTTATTACTGTTGGCGATGGTCAGTCTATCGTTATCATCATACGTCAAGGCGGGTGATGAACATAACCACGTAGATATAGACCAAGTTGGTTCTTCAGATAATTTTAATCTAGGAATCGAACAAGTTGGCTTTGAGAATCTAATTAGATTTTCTTTTAGTCATAGTGGTAATGAAGTAGATCTTTTACAATATGGAAATAAAAACTATATTGGTTTCACTGATGCGTGGGGTTCTGGTTATAGTTGGGGTGGAGACTTAGACGGATTAGATAATGAAATAGATATTCGTCAGAAATGTTCTGCAGCATCTTGTAATGATAATGACTTCCAATTCCATATTTTAGGTGATGATAATGTTGTAAAGTTTGGTCAAGGATATAGTTTAAATGATAGTACAACCCCAACCTGGAATTATGACGGAAACGAACCAGGTGGAAACTTTGTAAGATTAGATATTCATGGCGATAATAATACATTTATTGGAAGTCAAAAAATGGATACAAGTACTGTATCACATTCCATTATTGCAAATATATACACAGACAATAACGATGTATATGTAAGACAAGCACAAAATGGAAATAAAAGTTTTACTATGACAATTAGAAACGCTGATGGTAATGATGTATATGTTAACCAAAGAGATAACGGTGCGCACACTGCAACTGTAAATTTATTAGGAACACAACCAACAGATCTTACCCTAATACAAAAAGGTGGAACAACACAATCATATACATTATCTCAGAATTGTGTTACAGTTGGCGGATGTACAATTAGCGTTACACAAGAATGAAATATATAACTTCCATCTGGGCGTGCTTAGCAGTATTTACGTTATTGTTAGGTGTTAGAATAATAGATCCAGATCCCGTAGAAAGAATTAGATTAATCTCTTTCGATTCCAAAATAACATCTATTCCTGAAAAAGAATCTGACCAAATAGTATTGGTTAACATAGGGGAAAAATCTTTAGAGAAGTATGGACAATGGCCATGGCCAAGACAATACTATGCACAAATGATTTCTGATTTAAGAAATGCAAATGCTGGTATGATTGCATTCACAGTTATGTTTCCGGAACCAGATAGATTTGGTGGTGATGAAATATTTGCATCTTGGATAAAAGGTAATGGAATAGTTTTATCACAAACCCCTTCCGCGCGAGGGCGAGCGGACGTGGCCCCGTACGTGGGCGTCGCGACCCTTGGTGAAGGTGACCCATATCAATTTGTATATGAATATCAAGGAATAGTAACTAACATACCTGAATACGTTCCTGAGGGAATGGGTATGATTAATTCTACAAAAGAAGTTGATAACTTAGTTAGGAGAATGCCTTTAATAACACAAGTTAATAATCAGTTATATCCATCTTTACCAATGGAGATAATTAGAACACTACAACAAAAGAAAAGTTATACAATAAAAGCAAATGAATTTGGAATTGTAGATCTTATGATTCCACCTTATGACCCAATTAAAACAGATATGTCTGGTTCAATATGGATTAATCCTACATACCGTTTTCAGGATATAGAATATGATGGTAGTCCGATTCCGAATCTTCAGGGAAAGACAGTTCTTGTTGGTGTGACAGCAGAGGGCATTCAGCCTCTTCTTTCAACTCCAATGGGGGCGGAATATCCTCACCAAGTTCAAGCGTCTGCGCTTCAAACAATATTTTCTGGTGATTCAATATCTCGTCCTCAGTTGGCAAATCTGATGGAAATAGTTCTAGTTGCTGTTCTTGGTTTGGGTGTGATTCTTTCTGTTTATTATCTTCCACTTCTATTATCCTTAGGCGCTTTTGGTGGTTTTGCTGGCGGCGCCGTGCTCGCATCGCATTTTGCATGGACCGATTCCTTCTTCTTAATCGATTGGACCTACTCATTAATAGTATGTATAATACTTTTTGCCCAATCATCATTTAACAACTTTTGGAAACAATTTAAACTAAGACAACAGATTAAGAAACAATTTGAAACTTATCTCGATCCACGTATGGTTGCTGAACTACAAAAAGATCCTAGTAAATTAAAACTTGGTGGTGAAAGAAAAGAAATGACAATGATGTTTATGGATATAATAGGATTTACCCCGATTAGTGAAGCTTATAAAGAGCAAGATGATCCGGAAGGTCTTGTAGATCTTATAAATAATTATTTAGACACTATGACTAAAATCATACTTAAAAATGGTGGAACCATAGATAAGTATATGGGTGACTGCATAATGGCATTCTGGAACGCTCCTTTAGATTGTCCAGATCATGCACAAAAAGCAGTAACTACATCAATGGAGATATTAAATGCAGGTAAAGGATTACAGCAAGAACTTGAAGATAAAGGCCTTCCTACTATTGGCGTTGGTATCGGTGTTAATACCGGGACAGTTATCGTCGGAAACATGGGATCAGAATCTCGATTTGACTATTCCGTCATTGGAGATGCCGTTAATCTCGGGGCTAGACTCGAAGGACAAACAAGAAATTATGATGGGGTGGACTTGCTGCTATCGGAATTCACTTATCGACAGTGTCAAGATGGAGTCTTCCATGAAGTCGACCGCATTCAAGTTAAAGGAAAGAAAGAAAAGGTTAAGGTTTTTACCTGTAAAGAATGAACCTACACCTGAACAACTTAGACTATATTATATACTAAACTTTATTGATCTATCCTTTTCATATCATGCAACCAAATCTAGACCAGGAATAAAAGAAGGTAATTTTCTATTACCTGATAAACCAACCTTAACAGAATTCGTATTACATAAAGCGATCACCGCTCCACTTGCAGCTGATAACCTAGATAGTAACCAAATGGTAATAGTAAACACAGCACTTACCTTAGTCATATTAAACAATCTCCGCTTATATAACAAAGCTCCTAAGTGTGCTAGCTATAATATACATGTCGATGGGTATCCCATGCCCTGCTAACGTCACGATTCCGTGAAATATTTCAATTAGGGGGTTTACAACCCTTTCAAAATTCGGTATAATGGTCCTATATTTAAAAAAGGAGTTATTATGTCAAATATGGTAAATGAACAAATCCTCGAAAGACTCGCGGAAGAGGTCGACTTACTGTCTGATAAAGAAGTCGTAAAAGAACTTGGTTTAGTTTCACCGGTTGCTTTCCCAATTGATTTTTTCAATATGGATAGATTAAGAGATAAATTAGTCTTTAAAATGTTTGAAGACTTACCAGATGGCCCACAATAATCTGTTACGATTCGTCACGAAATTGTCACGAAAAAGGGGTTTACAAAAGGTCAAAAAATCGGTATAATAGCCACATATATTTTCAAAAAGGAGTTAATATGCAAAAACTAGTAATTCAAAC
>Ga0160423_10001145_pt1 | contig 22102 bp, 10 predicted proteins | sample CRUFie14St8metaG_FD_108191 | JGI IMG/M metagenome (GOLD analysis project Ga0160423, IMG submission 108191) | Marine microbial communities from the Costa Rica Dome - CRUD Field 142mm St8 metaG | ecosystem: Environmental > Aquatic > Marine > Oceanic > Photic zone | place: Costa Rica: the Eastern...
GCACCTATAGGTACTTGGGTTTCGGTGCTTGGGATTTCCGGGGGGTAGGCCTTTTCCCATTTTTGTAGGGTGGGGGGGGGGGGAGGAGGGCGGAGCACGGGACGTCGCGCGCCATGTTCGAGAACAAGCTCGCGTCGCTTCTGCAGAAGTACCTCGGCGACTTCGTGTACGGGCTCGAGGACAAAGATGCCCTCCGAGTCTCCGTCTTCCGAGGCCAGATTGAACTGAAGAACCTGAAACTTCGCCCCGAGGCTCTCAAGTTCCTGGGCATCCCCGGTTTAACTGTTCGCGCCGGGCTCCTGGGTTGTCTCACGCTCAGAATCCCATGGAATAAGCTTGGCAGCGAGCCCGTCATCGTGGAGTTCGACAGAATCTACGCCCTGGGTTCTCTCGACGCGAGCGGCAAGGGGTCTTTGTACGATGACGCAGAGCAAGCGGAGGAGGCCAGCGCGGCCGCGAAGAAGCGGAGAATCGAGGCAGCAGTGTCCCAGATGATTGCCGCGGCCGACAAGGCGGACGCTACGGCCAAGGACGCCGGCAAGGATGAGGGCTCCGGCGGTTACTTCAACCGCATCATCCAGACGGTGCTAGGGAACTTGCAAGTCATTATCACCAACTTGCACGTCCGCCTGGAGGACCCTTACTGGGGCTTCGCCATCGACTTCACGATCGAGGAGCTGAGCGGTGTGACGGTGAACGACAAGGGGGAGCCTGACTTTGTGTCTTCCGGCCTCAACGAGCAGCTTAGGAAGAAGTTCAAGCTGCGTAAGCTCCAGCTTTACATGGACCCAAACGCGGAGGAGATGACGTCGGAGACGCCTTGGGAGGACCTGAGCGTCAACAAGTGGGACGATCTCTTCATGCCTCACATCACAGGAGAGAGCGAGGAGCTGCAGAAAACCTTCTTCCTCAAGCCAGTGAATGCGGACTTGCTGTACAACAGGAAGGTGGGCAAGGCTGAGGTGGGGGACGAGGGCGAGATCATCCAGACGATCAGTCTGAACTTTGAGGAGCTTGGTATAACCGCGCTCCAGTCCCAGTACATGACCATCCAGAGAATGCTGCAGACGTTCGAGGTGGTGTCCGCGAGGGCACCCTACTCACACATCCGGCCGCACTGCTCGGTGAAGACTTCGCCGAGGGCGTGGTGGCATTACGCAGTGAATGCGCTCTTCAACAGCGGCCTCGTGAGGAAGCGGATCACACTGAACAACCTGGTAGGGTGGAACTCTAAGAGGGAGGCGTACGTGAAGGCGTACATCGCCCGCTTGAGGCAGGAGAATACAGAAGAGCCACTCTCATCCGGCCCCACGTCGGACATCATGGAGGAGATGGAGGCCGAACTGAATGAGAAGACGATTGTCTTCTTCAGGTGCTTGGCGATAGGAGAGCACAAGAGGAGGAAACTGGAGAGGACAAAGTCCTTGAAAGGCTCCGGCGGAGGGTGGCTGTTTGGCTGGGGGTCGTCGAAGAAGGTCACCACAGAGGAAGAGGAAGAGGAGGAAGACAACGTGAACTTTGATTCGGAGGACTGGCAGAAGCTGCAGTCCATCTACATGAAGGACAGTGAGGGCGATGCAACGGAGGACAGCCCCAAGGGGATGATGGACGGCGATATCTTTGTGGAGGTCAACGTCGTGTCAACGTCCTTGCAACTTTTCCAGAGCCCTGAGAAGGAGATTCTGCAGGGGAGCATCAACGAGATGAAGGTGCAAGCCAACTTCATTGAGGGCCTTCTTGGAATTACTGCATACGTTGGGTCCTATCTGCTTGAATCCAAAGGCTTTGAAATTATGAAAAACGGTCTGGTCTCTTCGGAGGCCAAAGCATTCACGCTGACGGTTGAACAGAAGCAGGTCTACGATCTACACTTGACGCACATCCAAGCGAACATCGCGCCATGTTTCGTGCAGGTCTACAAGCCTAGCCTAGAAGACATTCTGGTGTACTTCTCCGCTCATGACAAGGGTGCAACGCGGCTGACAACACTTGGCATGCAGGCCTCAGCCGCTGCACAGGAGATTGGAAAGAATACGGCAGAGCAGCTTCAGTCCGCCATAGCATCCAGACCCCGCCTCACGTTTAGCTTGGACCTTCAGGCTCCCAAGGTCGCGGTGGTTTGGGGCGAGGCAGAGAATGCAAAATCTCTGGTTGTTAACCTCGGTAGAATTGTTCTGTCCTCTGAAGACAGCAAGGACGAGACTGTGTGGCAGCGCATGAGAGTGAAGCTCTCCGACACCGAGGTTTACCTCGCGGATGGCGAGCTGCAGTGGAAATCCGTGGACATCAACAAATTCACTGATTGCATGAGCATTGACCTCCCAAAGTCTGCTCTGTTGCCAAAGTTCGGGATGGAGATTCTCTTCCAGTATGGCGATCTTAGCGCCCAGGAGAGCCAACTTTCTCTTGATCTGCATGTTCCAGACTTTTCTTTGCACTTCTCACCCATGCTTGTGTACGATGCCATGAATTTAACGCAGTACTACATGACTTTAAGCTCGATCTTGGACTCGGGTGAGAACTCGTTTGAGAACGCTGAGTTGGCTGATGTTGTTCAGATCGCCATCTCTTCAGAGGCTGCAGGCACGAATGAGATACTGAGCCAGAAACTGGGCAACAAAAGACCGAATTCCCTGACGATGAATTGGATTCATTCCTGCAAGGTGTATCTGAAGGACGATTTCCTTTATGCAGACATTCCAGGCAACGCAGTTTCTAAGAGTATTTTCCTTGGAAGAGCTTCCCAGATTTTGGCGGTGCCCTCCAAGTTTGTGGATGACCGGGAAAATGTAATCATTGTCACAGAGTCAAACGATCGCCTTAAGCAGGCTCTGAACATGGACAGCAGCATTGTGATATCCTTTGACGATGTAGAGAGGAAGGGAATTTGGTTGCAGACTCTGCAATCGAGGAACGAGCATCTGAGAGGATATGCTCAGAGAACGGCTGATTTTGGTGATGAGTTTTTGCGGCAGGGCACAGAGGTGGAAGAGCCTAAGAGTGTGAGTGTCCATATTCATGGCAAGTTGGACATCTTCCACCTGTTTGTAAATGGGCGGGCATACAGCGCCGTTCAGCAGGGTGACTCTGCTGACTCCAGAGTGGAGACTGAGCTTGTTCAGGTGAACGCAAAGGGAGTGAGTGTAGACCTGTCCACCTCAAAGGACGGCATGCATCTCCAGGCCACACTGAACTCTTTATTTATTGAAGACCTTCTTCTGGGCAGGAGCGCTGGCCACTGCAGGTACCTTGTGGAGTCTGAGTCAGAGAGAATGAGCGAGATCCAATCCAACGTTGCCCCTGATACGGAAAAGCTTGGTATGATTGACCAAGAAGGGGATGTTTTCTACGATCCTGATGAAAGCACGCCCGTGGGCTCACCAATGAACCAGGCCTTCCACGTTGGTCAAGGGCGCACCTCTTTGGCAACTATCAGGTTCGACTCTTCCTTTGATGAAGTTGAGGGCGCCAAGTCCGCGTTGGACATTGATCTTTCTCTGATCTCCATTTATGTGAATCGCCCCACAATCGCAGCGCTGATGATGATTGGGCAGGATATGGGCTACTTCCTCGCGGGATCCTCTGAGGGAGCAGAAACCGGAGAAAGGAGTGAAGACATTGAGACTGAGGTCCTCGCATTGGACACAGATGATGATAGTGAGGCTGTTCAGAGCACTTTTGTCTTCAATCTGCGCATGAAGGAAGCGAAATTCATACTGAGCTACGAATCGATTGAAATGCCACTGGCACTCCTGAAGGTAGAGAGCCTGGCACTCAGCATCAGCTTGGCTGGAGAGAGCTTCCTGCTCGAGGCATCTCTTGGTAATTTGAAGGTGGCAGACTGCTCCGTGGAGAGCACTCATATGTACCACTGGGCTGTGGATGTATATGAAGGCGGGAGCGGGTCAGGCTCTCTGGTGAATTTATCCCTTGGGTCCGTTGAAAATGATGGAAGTGAGCTTTGCCCAGACATGTTTATCGAAGCTCACATGAATTCCATATCTGTTGTGTTCCTCAACCGGTTCTTGATGGAAATATTGCTTTACATCGAGAATCTGTTCAAGTACCAACCGCAGCCCCTGGGGAGCGTGACAGCTCCACAGGCCTTGGTGCAGGATGCAAAGCCCTTGCTACTAAAGCTCGATGTAGCACTTGGCGCCCCGATGATCAAGTTGCCACGTTCCACTGCAAGCACGGATTACCTTGAATTGACTCCTGGTGAAGTGAAAGTATCGAACAGGTTTTGGATTGACAAGTATGGTAAAGACGTCTACATTGACGAAATGGACATCCTTCTGACGGGGATAAAGTGCACTGCATACATGGACGGCCGCAAGGGGAAGGATAATATCCTTGATGGATCTGTGATTCAGGTGATCTTGAGTAGACCATTGAACTTTGCAGCTGACGCGGACAACAGGGTAGGGGTGAAGGTCTTGAGCTCTGAAGTGAAAGGAAAGCTCTCAGAACATGAGTACCACTTTGTCATATCTGTGGCAGGAGAGAACTTCAGCGAAGAAATGAAGTTCAAGTCCGACTTTCAGCTGCCGCTTCCGGCAGATGAGGTGGTTCTTGCTGAACAGGATTCTGCTGAATTGCAATTGAAGGGTGTTGCCATTGATGTCGGGATCGACAACGTAGATCTCATTTTGTACACCGAAGATGGAGTGCGGCTCCCCTTGTCCACATTGCAGTGCATGCATCTGAAGACCTGCCTCTTGTTTGATTTTGCGGATGGAGCCATGGACTTGAGTGTCAACTTGCCACAGGTGCGCGTCAAAGACATTAGCGGAGGCGATGAGGCGAAGCACTCTGTGGTTCTGTGCAGTGGCTCTGCCGCTTCCAGTTTGAAGTCATCTGATTCCGTGAATCCTTCTTTGCTCAACATGAAATTCAGAAGCAAGGGGTTGCACTCTGAGTTGGATCTGCAGCTCCAGGAGCCTAGAATATCTGGAGAGATCGAGTTCATCATGAACATTCTGGACTTCTTCGTACCTACCACAATCCCTGAGGATGTCCTCCAGTGCACCACGATAAGCGACCAAGAGTACAAGGCTGAGTGTGACGTCTTCCTTTCACCTGCGACAAGAATATGTGCTATGAGTGCGGACAGTGATGTCTTTGTCTACGACGGAAACGGCTTCAGCTTGATTTTTCCGGAGAAAGTCTCAGAGTCCCGGAAAACCCCGCTGATCTATGTCGGAACAAACAAAACATTGCTCATCAAAAACACGGTGATTGTAAATTATTCACAGATGAGCACTTACACAGAAATGATGGCAAATGCAAAGATTGAGTTTGAGGGTGTCACCCATGCAGATGTTACGCCGTCAATGTCACGCACCGGCTCCCAGGCGAACCTTAATGAGGAGACCGACATGAAGCTGAGCATCCAAGCCTACAACTTCCTTCTTGAGCTGAGGGCGTCGACCACGGACACTTCATTGAGCGCACAAGGAAATGTGGACTTGTCAATGCACATGGCTGGCAAATCGCAGCACCTGCGCTCAAAGCTTGAGGGTCTGTGTCTATATCTCCAGGAGAGGTCTACCATGACAGTTGGCTCAGGTGCAGATGTGAATCCTGCCAGAAACTCGACGATTACTTTGCTTGAGCCGTGTGCGATTGGTGTTGAATTCGTTGTGGAGGAGGCATCTGACATGATCCATGTTGATGTGAGCAACCTGAGTTTTCAGCTGAGCCCCATGGCCATTCACTTCCTCCTGCAGCTGCAGGAGAAGCTCATCACATCCCTTGGAAGGGCAACTCCAGACAAGCCGTCAGCAGAGGTGGTGTCCTACACCAAGTTGTTCTCCTATGAGATGTTCCCTGGAACGATTCTGACTTTTTGGCGCCCGCTGTGTGATTCAAAGTATGCCATTATGGGGGATTGCATCTCCTTTGGGCAGGATCCTCCCCAAAAATATGTGTCTGTTGTTGCCAAAGGCTACGGTATGGTGAAGAAGCCACTCCGGTTCAAGAGCGTGTTCTGTGACGAGAGCATTCAGATCTGGCACCCTGTTGCTCCACCCGGATATGTTTCTCTTGGATGCATCATCACGGAGGCCCATGAGGTTCCTGATTTAGAGGATGTTTCCTGCATCAATCAAAGCTTGTGTTTCCCAACCTTGACGGAGGAGTACTTTTCTCCTGTATCGTCCAGCATTTCGCTTGTAAATGTCAGGAATGACTTTGGAACCTTCATTGTTTTGAGTGCCGAGCACGATTGTGCTTGCCTCAATGCACTGATTCCGTGTGAGATGATTGAGAAAATTCCACAGCCACTTCAAATTCAAGCTGCTGAGCCCTCCGGGCTTGGCGAGGAGCAGCAGGATCTGTACATGGACAGAAAAATCAGCAGACTGGAAAAGGACAGTCAAAAACCCTATTTGCGTTACACCGTACAGTTCGAGCGGATCCTTCAAAACCGGAGAGGGAACTACAGTTTTTGGAGACCAATAGCTCCTGATGATTGCTACTCGCTTGGTGATGTTGCGATGAAGGGGCTTGCTCCACCCTCAAAAGTTCTTTGCATTCATAGAAGTGCCGGTGACAAGATAGCTAATCCTACCAAGTTCTCCTTGGTGCGTATGGAGGGTCAGCTTTCCATCTGGAAGCCCGTTGCTCCCCAGGGCTACGTTGCCCTAGGGTGCATCCTGAGCAAAGGCACAGATGCGCCGCCCATTGAAACAACTTGCTGTGTGAAGGAGGCCAACGCAAAAAGGCCTGAGCTCTTTGATCTCGTGGAGCTGAAATTCTCTCGTGAGGTCTTATTTCTCTTCACTTTCAACTGTTCAGAGAAGACGTTTATTGTCAGCGACAGCAATGTCTTGCCCAATGACTCTTGGGCAGTTGATTTTGGGGGTGCCGAGAGTGCAGAAGAGGACAAGAGCATGATTGTGACAACAAAGTGCGGAAACATCTGTCTCACTATCTCTGACTCTGTTCAGACGCCAAAGTTTGAAGTCCGGCTGGTTGACATCCTAGTGAGCATGGAAGGCAAGGCCAAGAAGAGCAGCTTGATGTGCACCTTTGGGGTGTCTCTCTCTTCGTACAACTCTGCCCTCCTCGCCTGGGAGCCCGTTCTTGAGAAGACTGAGTTCATTTTGAAGATCAAAATGGCAGCCAGTGAGTTTGGTTCCATATCCTTGCCGGGTTCGCTCGGCATCTACATATCCCCAACAACACCAATCAGGATCACAGTTGCTCATGCTTGCCTGGAGTCAACGATATTCCTCCTGTCGGAATGGAGCGACATGACGAAGAGTGGGAGCCTGTTCATGAACCAGGACTTGAATTGTCTGCACACCAACGTCACCAACGAGACTGGAAGCAGCTTTTTCTTTCTTCTCAGGTACAGCGACGGGTCGCAGAAGGTGGAGATGGTCAAGTCAAGTCTTGAGAGACAAGAGTTCCTGCGGCCATTTAATGTTCCCAAGCACATGAAAAATGGTGAAATCACTGATCCTGACAATGATTACATCCGGGTCAGAGTTGTGAGCCTGCATGGAAGCCTAGAGAGTGAACCACACGAGTTATTCACGGTCAGCGCCACACTTGAGTACGGCAAGGAAAAGGTGTCATCATACATTCACACGAGAGCTTTTGATGGGTTTAGCGACAGCGTCTTCAACTGCAACGAGATGCTGCTGATCCCACTTCCTCAGGCTGTGAAAGACTTGCTGCTGGGGCAAAAGATGACTGAAGGTGACATTCTGAACGTGAGCATACATCTGTGGAAGACTCACCGCACGGAGTCAGAAACTAGAAAGCTTGTTGCAGCTATATCTTATCCCATCATGAAGGGGTCCTCGCACCAGATAAGGGAGGAGAGTTACAGATTTTCGTTCATTGCCGAAGGAGCATCTCAGAAGCCCTTGTTTGTTGCCTTTGGTCTCGATTTGCCTCTGCGGAAGATTGCCGCCACACAGAAAAAGAGTGCAGAATCAGAAACATTCATTGGGGCGACAGCGGACGGCCCGTGGACTCCACTGAGCAAGATCAAGCCGGTAGAAACATCTAGAGTTGAGCAATTATCTTCCATAGGCTCAGCTGGAACGATCTCCCCCTTAAGGGTTGGGGCTGGCTGCATCATCATGGAGAGCAATCTCGCGGCGGGCAAGCGGCTTGAGAGGTTCAGAAGCAATGTCCAGGTCTTCAACTCCTCCCAGATACCGTATGACGTAGGCGTGAAGAAAATCATTCCAACAGATCTGAATGTCTTCGAAGTGGAAAGTGACCACGATCCTGTTGATGGAAAGTACTTTGTTTCTGTGTTTGAGAACGAGCGTTTCAACATTGCGGAAGGGTGGGGGGTCCCGCGTGGAAAGGGGAAAAGGACAAAGTACAGCACCTTTTATGGGAAGTCTCTCTCATCCAAGGACTTCCCAAACCTTGGACTGCCTCTCGGTTGGGAGTGGTGCGGTGACTGGAAGCCCAGAAAAGTGCCAAATGTTGACAAGAGCGTATGGTGCTACTTCAAGAACTTTGATAACTTTCAGTATCCCTCACCAAAGGGTGCAAAAAGCAAAGGTATGCTTGATTCTGTGCGTGCACGATGTTTCGTGAGGTACTGCAAGCACACCACGCTTACAGACGAGGAGATTGCTGTCATCAGCGCTGAAAATAACAGCATCATTGACATTGGAACTGTGGGGCCGAGAGATCAGATAGTGGTACCAAAAAAGTTTTGCGCGGTGGGATCCATCTTGGAGCTTGTTTGGCGGCCCAGCGACTGCCTTCCCAACGGAGAGAAAATATACAATTGGAGCATCCTAGTGTCTGCCCGATCTGAGCATGTGCTGAGCCTCGGATCCATGGAAGAGACGTCACAGCTGATGGCATGTGCACACAATATGATTGAAGATGTTGACAGCGAGACAGAGCCCGCCATGTTTTGTGTAAGCAGTGAAGGAATCGAGCTTTCCAGCTACATAGATACAGTGACAGATTGGAAAATTGCGATCTCGCCAGCAATAGCAATTGAGAACTGCACGAATGTGGACGCTCAAGTGAATTTGTGGGAGGATCAGAAAGCTTACCGGGGAGGTCTGCCTGCACTGAAGTGCAAAGAACAGCTAACTTCGCACTCCATTATGGACAACATCAAAGTGGATCCGAGGAAATACTTGTCCATGACGTTTATTCCAGAAGGATGGTCTTGGGTCAAGGGGAAGAATGCGATGGAGCTGGAGGATGGAGATTCTCAAAGCAAGGAGGGGGGGGAGACCAGATCCACGAGATTTTCACTCAGCAGGGACTCCAACACCCTCGTTCTTCACATGAGGAGAACAAGAGTGTATCCCAGATTCTCATTCCCGTTCACAGTGAAGATTTGGGCGGAACATTGCATTGAGAACCAGACCCAGCTGCCACTGTCTTTCACCGTCATTCCAGAAAACGGCGATTTTGAGGAGCTCCGAAGCACAGCTTTCAGAGTGATCACCGCGGATGAATCTGGAAAGCAGGCCTCAAGCTCAAATCGCAATGTGGTTATGCCTGGCAAGAGTGAGCTCATGTCTTCCCTGAAAGGATCTGGAAAGTCTGGACTTCTCCTTGCTATTTCAGAGTCATGTTGGTCTTCTGAGAGCATTCCACTGGTACCGGGAGCGGATGTCATCCTTGTGAAGGCATTCTGCCCCTATTCGAGTAAGGTATTCCATGTGACTCTCTCGGTCCACATGCACGAGCTAGCCCCGACCACAGTTGTTTGTTGCAAGCCCCACATTGTGTGCTCAAACTTGACTGGCAAGGAGATTCTTGTTTCGGGTGGCGAGAAAAGGGAGAGCTCGGCCACGAAAATTGAGATTGATGGCAGGGAGATTGAAATTCACTCTGCAGATAGGGACAAGATGAGGCTGGCTGTCAGAGTGCCTGGCTACCTTTGGAGCGAATGTTTTGATGTTACCTACCCGAACGGTGCAAACGTGAGCCTGACTCTTGAGTCAGAAGACTTGCAGTGCGCAAGAATCCTCACCATCAAGACAAAACTCGAGTCGCCCGGTTGCCTGCACATTTTCTTCACGTCCTTCAATCTGATCCAGTACGCACCCCCGTACAGTATTGTGAATTTCTTCTCCGAAAGCATCATGTGCAAAAAGGCGTACGACCCTGGGGCTGAATGGGTCGAGGTAGAGTCCTACACCTCCTTCATCCCGAGATTTATGCACAAAGGCGCAAGCGGCAATGGGGTCATGTCCATCGAGGTCAAAGCAAAAGATGCTCCAGCCAGAGTGTACACGCTGTGGACAGAGTCAACCAATGGAAAGGACTTTTCCATGGATGACGTGGATGAGGACAGTGATTTGCAGCTCGATGCTAAGCAGGCTGCTGATTCCAGACCTACAAAGCTCCACCCTCTTCCAATCAATTCCTTCCCTGGCGAGTGCTCTGCCCAGCTGGTAAGAAAAAGCCGGCAGAGCGTGAAGCTCGTCATTTCTGAGATTTTCAAAATGGAAGAAGGGGAGGATAGGGAAACAATCTACTTCACTCCGGCCCACACTGAATTCAAGTTTGACTTCAAGGCTGAGTACGTGGACATTTCTGTGGTCAACTCCCTTCCACGAGAGGTGATGCTGCTGACATTGAAAGGCCTCCGCTTTTCTCTTTGCGACGGAATTGGAATGCACAACGAGAAGGTCATCACCTGTCTTGAGCTTCAAGAAATTGAGCTGGATGACATGCTCCCCATAACACCTTATCCGGCGGCCATCACCTGCAAAAAGAGTGGAAAGCCCTTGTTGTCGCTTGTTCTTCATCAGTTTAAGAGCAATCACCAGAGAATTCACGTGAGCTATTCAGAGCTATGCGTGGGAAGGGCGGTTGAGGTTGAGATTTACGAGAAGTTTCTCTGGGAGATCATGGATTTCGTCCAGAGCATCAGTCTGGAAAAGCTTGAGAGCAGGCAGGACACCTACGCTGACCCAGACATGCAAGTTGACGTCATGTCCGTCACAGGTCTGAATGCCCACATAACCTTCCAGACGGACGCACAGTCTAGGCCGAAGAGCTTGCCCGTGGTCAGCAAATTTGGCTTGAACTTTGCGAACATTGAGAGGCTGCCAATCAGCGTGTTGAAGAGGTGGGAAGTCAGAAATTTGAAGTTGAAGCAGTCTGTCTTCATGAGGGTCCTCGCTTCCAGAATCTCTCGTGATTTCTCAAAGCAGATCCTCCCCATGCTGCTAAGTGGCCTGTCTTTGAACACGGTCTCCAATGTAACGACTGGGGCGATATCCTCCATCGCCAATGCTGCCGCAGTGCTTTCTCTGGATGACAAGTTTGAGACTTCGAGATCAAAGAAAACAGGTCCTGTGGATGACCTCGCAGATGGCCTTGTAAGTGGCGGGGAGTCCCTTGCGAAAGGACTCGTTTCTGGAATCTCTGGAATTTTCACGAAGCCCATCCAAGGGGCCAAGAAAGAGGGGGCAAAGGGATTTGCCAAAGGATTTGCCAAGGGCATCATCGGCGTGGCGACAAAACCCATCAGCGGGGCGCTCGACATGGTCTCCAAGAGCGTGGAAGGGGGACTGGCCACAATTGACGGTGTGAAATCAATCACGGAGGTCACAAAGACGAGGCTCAGGTACCCTCGTGCATTCCAGGGAGACAAGGTTTTGAAGCCGTACAACGCTTACACGGCGCAGGGCCAGCACATTTTCAGGACGAGCGTAGTCGCGGCAAACTTGGAGGAGCTCGAGCTGACGAGGGAGCTGAACCCGTTCACGGACGACGTGTATGAGCACCATGAGCCCTTGCCATCAGACCGGGTGCTTGTGATCACGGACCAGAGGGTGATGTCCATGATCATGAGGAAGGGCAGGCTGGAGGGCGCAAAGATAGCCTGGCACGCCCACTTCCTGGACATCCTGTCCGTGGAGATTGTGGACAGCACCGCGGAGAACCCAAGAATCCTGAGAGTGATCCTTAGCGCGAACATGGGAAAGAAGTTTACGTTTCAGGAGCAGAAGTTCCAGCGGGAGGTGCACTGCTTTCCCAAGCAGAACCAGGCGCGGAGGCTGGAGCAGGTCATCCAACGCAAGAGGCAGCAATACACGGAGGCCCTGAACAAGCCTGATATCCTCTTGTCGCTGCCAGAGGAGCCCGAGGCGCAGGATGATGCGGCGGAGGGATCCATTTCGAGGGAGTGCTCCGACTTTGAGATGGTGTGGCATAGCGGCGACTACGGGAGCCCGTCGGGAGCCGTCAGCATCTGGAGGGCAAGGTGCCCGGCGGGCTTTTACTCTCTTGGGGATGTCGTTTCCTACGGAATGGAATCTCCGCACGGGCACACGCTCGTCGGCCGAGATTGCAATTACCAGAACGGCCCCTGGATGGCCAAGCCCGTTTCATTTAGGCTGGAGTGGAGGGACACTAAGAAGGGAAGGTCTTCCCCCGCCGCCTTCTGGATCCCCGTTCCCCCAGAGGGCTATGTTGCGGTCGGCTGCGTGGTGCAAACCGGAAACACGGAGCCGCACAAGGACTGTGTGCGCTGCGTGAGGAAGGATCTGGTTTACGAGACGAGCACATACGACTCCCCTTGCTGGCATGGGGAGGCTGGGGACAAGTCCAGGTGGCCCCTCTCGCTGTGGCAGGTGGACAACAACCTGAACACCTTTGTGGCCACCAGGTCCAAGACCAAGGATGGCCTCGTCTGTTACGATTTGCTATCTTGATGAAGGCCAGGGAGGGCTTGTGCCTGCTCCTTGTTTTTGTAATTTTTATTGTTATTGTTAACACCATTGCACTCCCATACCTCTGCCCAGGCTGGGCGCGGGAAATTTTCCCGGGGAATATCAAGCGCCTCCGAAGCGAAGCCCCCTTCCTCAGAGCAGAGGGGGCACAAAACAAGGCCGGGGCCGGCGCGCGAAGGAAACAGCGATGAGCTTCGGGTTCGGCGGCAGCCCGTCGCCGTTCGGGCAGCAGCAGCAACAGCAGGCCAGCCCATTCGGCGGCGGTGCAACGCCGAGTTTCGGCGGTGGCGCGGCGCCCAATGCTTTTGGTGCGGCTGCGGGTGGTGCCTTCGGGGGTGGATCCCAGCCGGGCGCCTTCGGCGCCGGGGCCGGAGGCTTCGGATCCGCTGGCCAGCAAAGGCCTGCGTTCGGTTCTGCGTCATCCTCCCCAGCATTCGGCTCGGGCGGTTTTGGTACGTCTGCCCCGTCACCCACCTCTTCCAAAAGGCTTTCGGCTGACCTGACTTCACTCCCTATCCCCTTTCTCGAAACTCCATTTTGGCAGGAGGGGCCACGGCGCAGGCCGGAGGTTTCGGCACGCCCGGCGCGTTTGGTGCCAGCTCGCCCGCGACTGGCGGCTTCGGCGGGAGCTCCTTCGGTGGGAACACCCAGAACCCTAGCCCATTCGGGGGTGGGGGCGGTGCTTTCGGTAGCTCCCCGGGTGGAGCCCAGGGCCAGCAGGGAACGAGGTAAGCAGAAGAAGCGGCGGATCCCGCGGGAGATTTCTGCACGGCACCCGGCAGCTGCTTTCTCGAAGGCGGCTGCCTTGCGGCGGCCCAGATGGAGCAAAAGACTCGAACCTACTCTGGTTTGCCTCCGGTGCCCCGTGTGAAAATGGAAAACAAGCGCCTTATCGAAGACCGCGCGGATGAAGAAACCCTCCTCGCGGGCAGATACGAGGAGCACACTGTTCTGACACCATTTTGTCTCCCTCCGCCTCTCTGACGGCGTTCACATTCCTCAACTGCTTTGTTTCAGGGGTGTGCCTTACCAGGTGACGAGGGAGACTGACAGCCTTGGCAGCGGGTACGGAGGCCAGACTGGAAAGTATGTGACCATCACCGCCATGCCAGCGTACAGGCAGAAGAGCGTGGAGGAGCTCAGGTACGAGGATTACAAGCAGGGCGTAAAGGGCAACGCGGGGGCGTCCCCAGGAGGGTCCGGTTTTGGCGGGTCTGGAGCTTTTGGATCCCAGTCCCAGTCTGGCTTTGGGGCCTCTTCCAACTCACCCTTTGGGTCCACTGCTGGGCCGAGCGGGGGGTTTGGCGCGCCCACGTCGGGCTTCGGGAGCAGTGTGTCGCCCGCGGGGGGCTCCTCCGCCTTTGGGGGGGGAGGTTTTGGTGCCACGTCTTCACCAGGTTTCGGGGCGGCACAGCCGACGAGCGCGTTTGGGGCCACCTCCCAGCCGGGCTTTGGCGGCGGCGGGGCCTTCGGGGCGATGGGAAGCGCTTCGGCTTTCGGGGCGCCCCAGTCTGCCGCGGCGTTTGGAGGCGGTGCCTTTGGAGCGCCAGCTTCTGGCGGAGCCTTTGGGGCGATGGGGAGCGCCCCAGCGTTTGGAGCCCCACAGTCCGCGGCGGGGTTTGGGGGCGGTGCCTTCGGAGCGCCAGCTTCTGGCGGTGCTTTTGGGGCGATGGGGAGTGCCCCGGCCTTCGGAGCCCCCCAGTCAGCCGCGGCGTTTGGAGGCGGTGCGTTCGGGGCTGCATCTGCCGCGAGCACCCCTGGATTTGGCCTCGGCGCGGCCAGCACACCAAGCTTTGGGGGCTTTGGAGTCGGGGCTTCAGCGCCCGCTAGTGCTCCCGCATTCGGAGGGTTCAGCTCTGCCTCGGCCGGGCTGGGAGCCACCACCGGTATGTTTGGGGCTGCCACTGCGGGGGCGGCCACCTTTGGAACCTCCTTTTCCTCCCAGCCGGCGCTTGGCGCTGGAATGTCAGCGCCCGGATTTGGTGCTGCGTCTGGAGGTATGTTTGGAGCACCAGCTGCCTCGGGAGGAATGTTTGGAGCGACTTCCACCTCCACCTTTGGAGCCTTTGGGGCCACCCCTGCTGCAAGCTCCCCATCAACTGGCATCTTTGGCAACATTGGTGGGGCATCAAAGCCGTTCATGTCCAGCGCAGCGTTTGCGTCCCAGCCAACTCTGGGACTCTCCCCAACACCAGCCCTGGGGGCGAGCACGCCAAGTTTCTCTTTTGCTGGTGCGGGAGGCTTCCAGTCCAGTGCAAGCCTGTTCTCGTCTGCATCAACACTTGGGGGCATGGCCCAGACCCCAGGTCTATCAAACCCGACGACTCCGACCATGTTTGGTGCGGCTGGGACACCCACACCCGGGGGGACCATTTCCAACGCCGGGACTCCTTATGGGCAACTTCCTCAGCTTCCAGCTCCAAAGACTACGACGACGCCACAGCCCCAAGCTACCGGGGAGGCACCCAAGAAGAGCGCTGGTGGGATTGCCTCTGCGACCAGAAGTGCGCACACCATGCTCAGCCCCAGGCTCATCACGCCAAGGTCTGCGATGCGCATGAGGCCTCGTAGAAGCCCTGGAGCCTCGGGAACCCCTATTAGTGGTGGTCTGACATCTCCCCAGCAGAAGATGGTGGGCAGGATGGAAAGCCCGAGACCAAGCACACCCATTGAGGACAGTGTCATCGTTGCAAGGGAAAACCCAAGAAAGCTCTTTGTGAGAGATCCGGTTGTGAGCCCTTTCTCTGCAAAGTCTTTGACGATGCCAGAGAGCATGAAGAGCCCCCTGGCTATTCCATCCTCCTCACGCAGTGCTCAAGGCAAGACGACCTCCCAGGACAATGCGGGACGCCTGAATGGCCGATCCGTGTCTCCCCTTAATGGAAGCGCGTCGAAGGAGTTGAACTTTTTGTCGCCTGATTCGACGTATGCCAAGTCCCCAGCCACCCCAATCATGCTGAGCGAAGTCAGCATTGAGAGGAGGACCCTGCTCTTGCCGTCGATTCAGAGCCGTGAGTACTACTCGGAACCATCCATAGATGACCTCGCGAGGTGGGCTAAGTCCGACCCCTCCTACTTGGAAGCGGTGCCAAACTTCCTCGTTGGAAGGAAAGGCTACGGAGAGCTCAGATACAAGGAGCCTGTTGACCTCAGGAATGTTGTCATCGACAAGATTGTGCAGTTTGGTGACAAGGAGATCAGAGTGTATATGGACAATGGGATCGAGAAGCCTCCCCCAGGGGAGGGTCTTAACAAGCCCGCAGAGATCACTCTCTTCAACGTTCACAAGTTGGAAAAGGGCACGGGAAAGGTTGTCAAGGACCCGCAAAAGGTGGAGACTTTCAGGAAGAAGCTTCAGATGAGGGCGCAGGCCCAGGGAGCCGAATTCATCTCCTACAAGCAAGATGTGAGCACCCGAAACCCAAAGGGAGGTGAGTACACCTTCGCGGTGAACCACTTCAGCAAATACGATGGCTTTGTTGATGATTCAGACGATGAGACAGAGGTTCAGGCGCCTCAGAAACCTGTCTACTCGGACGACAGAAACCTGGTGCAGGCGATGGCCATTGATTCAAGGCTTGACCCGTCAGAGATTCTCATGATGCAACAGGAAGTGATCGAGGTGCCTGAGCGCTTGCCTGTAGTCTCCAAGTCTGCGAGTGTGATACCGAGCCATTCCTGGAAGAGGAGTCCTTCCCCTTTGGTCGAGTACAAGAAGAAGCCTATGAGGGAAGTGATCAGGGCGGACCTGCCTGACCAGGAATACAGCTTTTCCATTTCAAAGATGGTGAACTACTGCCAGGTGGAGACCATGCCAGCAAGGCAGACCTGCATCAGTGGAAGCACCAACTTCATCACTGATGCTGCGGCTATCCTGGGAAGATCTTTTCGAGTTGGTTGGGGCCCGAACGGCAAGTTTGCCCACAGTGGGTTTTGGAGCATGAGCTCTAACCAGAGCAAGCAAAATGCTTCTTCTGTTCACATTGAGAAAGTGGTCTCTGAGCAAAAGAGGACGGCGGGGAGCATCCTGAACAGCCCAGCCCTGCAGACAAGCGAGAGGGCTCAAAAAGTTTGCACCAAGTGCCTGGAGATCCACATGCAACACACATTGGATTCCCAGCCAGATGGCAGCGAGGACATGAAGTGCCACTTTCTTTCCCAGGTATCTGCCGTGCCAAGCAGGGAGTTGAACAGGAAAGTTTTGGGGGTGGACGATGAGAACATTCAGAGTGTTTGTGACTCGCACGCTACTGCCATGGAAGTTTCCGCGGATGAGGATGAGGTCCAGTCAATTCACGTCCGTGGAATTTGGAGCCTGATGACCAGCATCTTTTCTCAGATTGACGCCTCTTCGGATGACTACAATATCATTAGAAGACAGAAAGTTAGCGATTGGCTGAAGGGACACGCAGCCTGGGCGGTTGGAAAGGAGCTTGGTGCAAAGGATTTGTCCGACCTGGAGAAGGTCATTCTCAGCCTCTCGAAGCGAGGCATTCAGAAGGCTACTGAGCAGGTCCTAGCCCTGAAGGATCCCAGGCTCGCCTCCCTGATCGCCATGGCGGGATGCCACGGCCACATGAAGGAGGACATCAGCCAGCAGCTTGAAGTTTGGAAGTCCAACTCGATGGACAGCCTCATACAGCAGGACAGACTGCAAATCTATGAGCTTTTGAGCGGAAATCTGGAAAATATCTTGCCAAAGTTCGCCTCGGACTGGAGGAGGGCCTTGGCCTGCATCATGTGGTACGAGCAGTCTGCTCTCGATCCCGTTGAGAACAGCTTGCAATCATTCCTAGCGTTCCACAAGGCCGGCTTTGTCAACAGCCCCTTTCCCATGTACGCCGAGTTTGGTGGCGGCTATTCTGACCGCTCTGACACGGCCTTTGAGCTCCTGAAGTTCCTTGACTCGAAGCATGGCCCTGAGCTCAGGGGCATCCTGAACACGTCCGGGTACACCACAGACTCTCTGGACTACTCTCTAAGCTGGCTCATCCTCTCCGTGCTAGAGGGACTGGGGGTGCTGAACTTTGACGAGTCCAACGACGAGGACAAGGAGAGCATGCTGCACGTGCACATGGGCCACATTTTGCAGCTCGAGTACCTCGGGGTCGACCCAGAGTGGATGCTGTACGCAGCCCTGCACGTTCCAAACTCGGAGGCCCGTCCTTACTTGAGGGAGGACTTTGTTTGCCAGATCTTGAACAGGACGGTCTCCCAGTGGATCGACAACCAGGAGAGAATCGACTTTTTTACGAAGAAGCTCGGCATTCCAAGGAAGTGGATCAGCGGGGCAAGAGCCCTGTGGCACAAGTACAGGCACCAGCACGAGCTCGAGTTCGCTGCTTACATGGAAGCGGAGGCCTACCCGGAGGCCTTCACGGTCTTCTCTGAGACGCTGGGCCCCGACGCTTTCTTGAGGGAGATCGACTCTGTGTCCCACGCGTTCGTCCCTTTCTCATGTGTGGAGTTGAGGGAGAGGGTCCTTGCCCTCGGGGAGCGCAGGGGCGCCTTGCGAAAGGCCCAGCAGCAGGAGCTCGCCCTTTATGAGATGTTCGTCTCCATGATGGAGAGTGGCAGTAGGGGAGAGGTGGACGACATGTGCTTTGACAGGCTCTTTGACTGCTTCTCCGCTCAGGTTCAGCCCAGCACGCTGATGACGGCCAAGTTCAAGGCCGTCGTCTCCAAGATGTGCACGATCTACGCGGAGAGCGTGAGGTACGCGGGCTACGACAAGGGTGACGACAGCCGCAGAGCGAGCGATCACATCAAGGCGGCGTGTTTGCAGCACCTGACCCCTGAGGAGGCCCTGGCTCACATCCAGGACGCCACCTCTGTGCTTGGAGGCCTGTGACGAACGCGTTGGGGAGGGGGAAATGGAGGGGGAAGGGAGGGGAAGGGAAGAATATAAGTGATGAGCATATATCATACATTTTGAGATGAGGAAGGAAAGGAATCACCACTTCACGCGTTTGACTCACACACCTCCTTGAACTTGGTTACGGTCTCCACCTTTCCAAACTTGAAGGAGAAGGTTGCCGGCTTTCCTTCGTCGTCCTCGTCCTTCTTAGCAGCGGACATTCCGTCGGGCATGGGTGGCGCCTCCTGCTTTGCCGGGAAGAGCACCAAGGTGGCGGCCTTCTTCACCACGGTGACCTTGACGTTCTCGTATATGCCCGCTCGCAGCAGGATCTTCCCTATCGAATTCCGGAAGCAGACGAAGGCCTTGCCGCTGTCGGGCTTCACGACAGACAAGGATCCGACGCCCATGTCGAACCACTCCGTCGAGCCCTTCTTCGTCTTCAACGTGAAGACCTTGGATTTTGCCTGGAAGAGCTCGTCGCCGTCGTCCTCGGCCTTGGGGGAGGGAGCTGGCTTCTCCACCGCCGGCTTTGTCTGCTCCACCGGCTTCTTCGCAGCCCCCCCAGCAAAGGAGTGCCCAAAGTTGAACTGAGGAGCGCCGTCTGGCTTAGCGCTGGCCGGCGAAGCGTCGGCACCGGAGATCGCGTCGCCGAACTCCGACTCGAGCTTGCCCGCGTGGCTCAAATAGTCACGGGCACCGCTCGAAAGGAGGGCTCCCTGGGGCTGGTTCTTGATCCAAGAAAGGAAGTCCTCGTTCAGCTTGATCATGTGAGACTTGAGCTGCTTCCGCTTCTCCACGCCTCCGTGCGCCTCCATCGCGACAATGCGCCCCCTCCCGCTCTCTCGGTCTTCTCGCCTCGCCTCGATCCAAGCTTGAAGCCGCCTTCCGGACATCAACAGCGAAAACACCGCGGCGATTGAAGGGAGACCAGGAGAAAAAAAACAAGGTGGAAAGAATAGATGTTGTAGAACAAGAGAACAACGGCATGGTAGAGGGCGGCTACTCCTTGTCGAACCTGTCAAGCTGCAGCTGTCGCAGCACGAGCTCCTTCTGCCTCAGCGCCTTCTCCTTCTCCTTGAGAGCGGTGAGGTACTTCTCGTTCGACTGCAACGCCAGCTCCTTCATCTTCTGGCTCTCCTCCCTGGCCTGCACGACCTCCTGCCTCGTGGACATGAGCTCCTGCTTCGCGGACGCCAGCTCGAGCTGGAGCTCCTTGACCTGGACGCTCCCCTGCTCCAACTGATCCTCCACGTCCTTGATCCAGGAGGTCAGCCTGTGCTCCCTGGTGGTCTCCTGGACGATCTGGTCGCCCTTCTTGATGACCACGGTGGATCCCTCCGGGCCGCTCCACCTGTCCAGCACCTCGAGACAGAACTTGTCGCCGGCGCTCTGGGCGGCCAGCGCGTCCCTGATTCCAACGGCGAGGAGGGCGTTGTTCCCCTGCTGCCACTGGAGCGCGGCCCCCGTGTCGCCGTTGCACACGACGTACTTGTACTCGTAGATCTGGCCGCACGGCAGGCTTACGTCGCAGGCCCACAGCCCCTCGTCCGACTGCCACTTGAGCCGCGGCGCTTTGTTGATGTCCCAAGCCCCGAGCTCCGGGCTGGACCCCACGACCCTCAGTGACTCGCCCATCTCCGTGCGGTACTGGACCTGGAACTTTACCTTGGCTGCCTTCTTCCTGGCCTGGAAGAGGGAGAGCCCGCCGCCCTCGCTGCGCAGGCGGGACAACGCAAGCTTCGCGCTCCTTCTTTCGCTCGTGGCGGGTAGCTTGGGCGCCCCGCCCCCGCCCCTCCTCCTGCCCCCCGGCTGCTGGCGCTGCTGCTGCTGCCTCGCGCTGCTGGACGCGCCGCCGGACCTGGACGCGGTGTCGCGCTGCGGGGGTTTGGGCGCCGCACCTCCCTCCCCCCTCGACAGGGCTACCTTCATGGCCCTCTGAAATGCGCTGGACGGGCCTTGCTGCCCCTCCTCCGCCTCCGCGCGCGCCCTGCGAAGCACGGAGCAGCCGTCCCTAGGACCGCGGGCCCTCTGCGCGCGACCTCTGGGCGCCGCGGCGGAGCCCGCTCCCCTCGCAACCCTTGCTCTCGCGAACGACGACCTCATGACGTCCCTGTCTCTGGCACTCTCAAAGACTCTAACGAAGATATTCCCCCTGCGCTCTGCTGGTCGTTGATTCTGGCGGGAACTGCTGAAACTTCCAGTCGCGGCAGGATCGGAGGCCAAACGTTACGGCGTCAGGGTAAGCGATGCGAGAGCGTGGTCTGCCGTCCCCAACTGACGCGGCGACGCACGCCTTGCCACGAAGATGGCGGCACCGCCTCGCACGACGGGCAGGTAGCTTTCGGGGACCCACGGGGGGCGGCGGCGGAGGTTGCCGCGCGCCGCAGGAAAGGGAGCACGGGGTCGCGACCGTTGGAAAACTTGACGGAGACCTCCTCGGAAGGCGAGCGAGGAGTCTGCCGCGGACGCCGGACGGTCGTCGAAGAGCTCTCGCGAGAGGGAGGCTGCGATCCGGTGGTGGCGGTATGGTCGTCAGAAAATCCGACTTCAGAGTAAGCCAGCGGTTTCCGTTTATGACCCCCAATTTGCTTTGGAGGTGTATGGCCGTAGCTGGCGTCTTTGTTTTTGCGGTCTGCCTGCTCTGCCCGCCGAACCGTCACACGGGGGGGAGCCAGTTAAATGCGGCCATGACCTTGTTTCAGTCCGTGCTGCTGTGGAAGGTGAGCGTCCCTTCTCTTTTTCTATTTTTTTTTTCTTTTTACCTCTTTTTTTGACTTTTTACCTCTTTTGTTTGACAAAACCTAACGACACCTTTGGCTACTTTTTCTCACCTCGCGCTAAAGGCCCCGACACACTTTGACCATAGCGCGAAGAGGGCGCTGTGCGCCAGCTGCTTCCTTGGATACGCTGTCAGCGCGGGTGTCATCCTTGGGGATATTCTGGTCAACCCGTCTCCCACGGTTCTCTTGCTGTGGTCCGCATCCTTCTTCATGTTCTTTCTAGCGGCGCAGGCTTGTGCCGTCTACCACACCTTGGATGACCAGGTCACGAACAAGAGGCCCGCGACACTTAGGGTTGGAATCCTCACGGACGACTTTCATTTTGAGGACTTGGGAGAGGGAGAAAGGGAAGGGCCGCACCCTGTGGCGGTAGTCCTCAAATGCTTCTGCCGAACTGCGCTGGTCACGCTTTTGGCACTCTGCGCGGCACTGGGGGGGAAGTGGATCCAAAGAGGCGTGGCGAGTGCCCTCGCCTGAGGCGCGCCGCGGGAGAGCAAAGTGCGCGCGGGGCATTTTTACCATAGTTTTTCAATAACATGATGAAACTCAGTATTATGTTGTCTGCGGCATACTCCGTCAGCCCATGACGAGCATGTCAGCGTTGCTGTTCACGCCGTGGTGTGAGGACCCAAAGTCCGCCTGGAGCTGGTCGGAGTCGTCCTCCTGCTCCACCGCTGGCAGCTTGACGACCGCGCTAAGGATCGGAACGCAGCTCTCCTGCCGGCTGATCAGAACCTTGAGCTGCTGCTCCTCCGCCCCCATGCTGGAGGTGC
>Ga0160423_10001146_pt1 | contig 22099 bp, 15 predicted proteins | sample CRUFie14St8metaG_FD_108191 | JGI IMG/M metagenome (GOLD analysis project Ga0160423, IMG submission 108191) | Marine microbial communities from the Costa Rica Dome - CRUD Field 142mm St8 metaG | ecosystem: Environmental > Aquatic > Marine > Oceanic > Photic zone | place: Costa Rica: the Eastern...
TCATGGCAGCATACCGTCAATCCAAAGGGCCGCGACAAGGCGGAGGAGGATCTAATCTTCAATGCCGAACCTCACCGAAAGATCAGCGCAGCATTGAGCTGGCTCGCCGCGGACGGGACAGATGAAGAGCAGACCGATGGCATGATAACCACCGAAGCCATCAAAATAATGGAAGAGAAAAGAGAAGAACCTTTCTTTCTGGGGGTGGGCTTCTTTCGTCCCCATACTCCTTATGTCGCTCCCAAAAAGTATTTTGAAATGTATCCGGTCGAAGAGATGCGACTTCCCTATGCCCCTGAAGGAGACCGCGATGATATTCCCACGGCTGCCTTTGCTCATAACTGCCCCATACCCAACTATAATTTAAAACGCGATGTCCTTCTCGGCGCCCTGCAGTCCTACTATGCCTGTGTCTCTTTCGTCGACGCACAGATCGGACGCCTCCTGGACGCTCTTGACGATCTCGGCATAGCCGAAAAAACGATCGTCATCTTCTGGAGTGATCATGGCTACCACCTCGGGGAACATGACGGGATCTGGCAAAAGCGAACTCTCTTCGAGCAGGGGGCTCGCTCCCCTCTCATTATACGTGATCCTAAAGCTGCCGGAAATGGCCAAGCCAGTTCTCGCATTGTCGAATTTATCGATATCTATCCAACCCTAACCGAGGCGGCAGGAATTGACACACCCAGCGATCTCGACGGCAAGAGTCTAATGCCTTTGTTAGAAAATCCAGCCGCTGAGTGGAATGGCTATGCTATTACCCAAATCCTACGCCCTGCTGATGACCGCCTTGAAGATCCAGTCATGGGCTGCAGTATCCGAAGCGACAGATGGCGATACACGGAATGGGCGGAAGGGCAGTCTGGAGTCGAACTCTACGACCACTGGGCTGATCCAATGGAGTTTAATAATCTCGCCATCAATCCTACCGCTCAAAACCAGTCTGTGATTGAGAGGCTGCGGCCAATCCTGCGAGCGAAAGCGAGCGGCAAAATACCATCCAGCCCGTTCAATCCGCTCCGGCTGTAGTAGGAAGTTGTCGCGCACTCGTCGATAAAGAAGGCGCTGAGCGGATCACCAGGGAGGGGCGAATACTGTCCCGCTCATCGCGATCAATTGTTGAACTGTAGTCGCCGCCAACCGAAAAGATTTCTTTTACTTTAGGGCGCACTAGATTCGGGCCTCGAGGCAGGCCAACCGCACTGGCAGGAGCCAGTTCCTTCTTTCTAGCTGCCGCAGCGATACGAGATTTTGACGATGACTTCGTGAACTTGGATTCGTCGAGTTCAACCTCTTCCGACGGTTTCCAGTCGTCATCGATCTTGATCGCCATAGGAATCATAATGCGCTCATCGAGCGTGTCGATAGGTAGGGAGTTATCCATGCCATGCTCATCCGACCAACCGCCCGGTGAAACGTGGATAGTGTCAGCTTTTTGGTTAAAAAAATCAGTTTCCGACATACCCTCATCGGACCACGCTTTACCTTCCGCTCTGGCGCTCATTCGAGCAAGGGCCTCGTGAATGTCTTCATCCAACTTCTTAGCCTCTTCTGAAAGCTCGTCTAATGACAATTGAGTTTCAGTCAGGGAAGCCCCATCGATTCCCAGCGAAAGATCGGCCATTTCAGCTTCCTCGACAAAGAGCGCTTCCCTGATCACCTCTTCCCATTTGGGAACGTCAGTCGCAGCAGCTTCAGTGAGCAAATCTAGTTTATGGGGAAACTCCTGCCGGGAAACAAAAATAACCCAACGAACCATCCGACTGTCCCCATCGGATGCTCTCACCGCGGAAGTCAGGAGATCCCCCCGGCAACCGGGGTTCTCTTGCAGCGCACCAATGTATAGCGGAAGCAAGTTGTGAGGCTGTGCTTTAACCCTGTCCTCAAAGATCCTTACCGCTGAACTGCAATCCATTTCAGACGCTAGGATATCGCTCTGGTAGCCGAAAAGGCTTAGACTGCACGAGGCAAACAACACAAACGCGAGCTTCATATCAATCGGGCTGAGATGGAGCGGGTAGAGGGAATCGAACCCTCATAACTAGCTTGGAAGGCTAGGGCTTTACCATTAAGCTATACCCGCGCTCGCTTACGATCCGCGAATTTTCTCAAACCCTCAATTAATTTTTATAATTTCAAAAAATTAATCTAATTTGGAGAACTCACCAAACGCCACCCTGACGTGGCCAGAGGCCGCGACGGGACGAGAATCTAACGACAAGTTCGAGAATGCCAACCTCAATTTTTAACAATTCTCTAGCCTTCCTGCTTACCTAGTGAATCTCACGCCGCTACCGCTCGACTCTTTCGTTCGCCGCAGTCCCCTGCTCCTTCCTGCCATTGCTGCAGGATGCGGAGTTGTCAGCGGAGATCAGGGAGTTTGGTTCCTTCCCATCACGATATCTCTGTTCGTCGCGGGATTCGCCTTTTGGGTTCGAAAGCAGTCCCAGCCAAGTTGGGGCATATGGCTTCTCACTGCTGTATTTTTCCTAATCTTTGCCGGACTTCAGGAGAGAGTAATTCGACACATTGAAAACTTCCCGCTGAAAGAGTCTCTCGCCTCGGGTGACTCAATCGAACTCTCGGGATCGGGCTGGGTTCGTGATATCCGCCCTACTTCTTCGCGCTCCGCCCGCGCAGTAATTGAGGTAAAAAAACTCACCGTCGCAGGTCATACCCTCTCTATCGATCAATCGCTTCCCGTACGGATTCAAGCAGCCCCCGATGAGCTCAAATATGGCAGCGAATTCGATTTCACCGGCTTACTCAGGCCGCTTGAAGGAGCCTCTGCTCCAGGTGGCTTTAACCCAGCGAACTTTTACTATCGCCAATTCAACAGTCCGGCCCAACTTGAAATTCGCAGTGGTGACACCTGTGAAATCAGCGGTGATTTCATGGGCTCCCACCTCGTCGCGGCCGCAAAAGGGCTTCGTCAAAACTTGGAAACGAGGCTCCTCCGAGAACTCTCTCCCGAAGAAAAGCCTTTTGCTCGCCTTATCGCCGCGATGACGCTGGGGGCCCGCGAAAACTCTCCAGAAGAACTCGAGGACTGGTATCGCCGAAGCGGAACAATGCACTTGTTCGCAGTGTCCGGTCTCCATGTCGGGATTATTGCCGGGACAATGTTGTTCTTCGTTTTGCTGCTTCGACTGCCTAAACGATGGGCCGTTCTGGTGATTATTCCTCTGCTGCTCTTTTATGCGATTCTAACAGGGTTGCGCCCCTCGGCCATTCGAGCCGCCATCATGCTGTCCATTGTTCTCGCCAGTTTTGCCGCCAAAGAACAACCGCGTTTACTGAACAGCCTATCGCTCGCTGCTCTTCTACTGCTGGCCATTAATCCTCAACAACTTTTTCTCCCAGGATTCCAACTTTCTTTTGCTGTTTTGTTAGCAATTATCACACTCAGTGACATGACCCGGAAATTCCTGGCTCAACCTTGGTTATCAGATCCATTAATTCCTAGAGGCCTACTGAGCCCCGCACAACGGTTCAAAGATCGCTTTGTCGAAACCACTACCGCTGCTCTTGCTGTTTCGCTGGTTGCTTGGCTTGGCTCTGTTCTCCCTCTTTCTTGGCATTTTCAAAGCGTCGCTCCCGTAGGCATCGTGGCGAACGTAGTTATGGTGCCGATTGCGAGTCTCCTCGTCGTGCTAGCTGTTGTTACCTTCGGTTGCTTCGGGCTTCATCTTCCGTGGATCGGTGATTGGCTTAGCCAATTATGCATCGGACTCGCCTCCATTCTTACTGCCTTGGCTCAATTCTTCGCAACACTCCCAGGTGCTCATCTCCACATCGGTAGCTCAAAACCCGATACAGAGTCAGAAATTCTCACTTTAGATATTACTGGTCAGCGAGGGGATATGGCCTGCCTCCTCACAGATCAGCAGTTTAAAAGTCACTGGATGATAGATTGTGGTAGTTTGGAAACCTACCGTTACCAGATGCTTCCAGTCCTTCGCCACCGCGGAGTCAATCGACTTGAAGGTCTTCTCCTCAGTCATGGAGATCAAGGACACCTAGGGGCCGCGCCCCTAGTCCTGAATCAATTAGGCCCACCGCTGCTTTTCGAAGCGGACTCACCAAACCGCGCAGCCATTTACCCCGAAATCGTAGCGGTCAGCGAATCCCTCGGTGCCAAAAGATTTGCCTTATCCTCAGGTAACCGCCTCAGCCTCTCGCCTGAAATTAAGTGCCAGATTATCGCTCCAAATCCCAGCTCACCTAATCGTTTTGCTGATGATCGCTGTCTCGTACTCCGGCTTACAGTCAGGGGCTGGAATATCCTCTTCAGCTTTGATGCCGGGTTCGAAACTGAGAAGCAACTGCTCGAATCAGGCGCTCTAATTGAATCCGACATCTGGATTCGGGGACAACATTGCGAGTCGCCATCCGGTCTGGAAGCGTTCGTGTCAGCCGTAAATCCCAAAATCGTCATTTCAACTCACTCCAAGTTTCCTCCTTCAGAACGAATTTCCGAAGGTCTTAAGGATCAAATTCAGTCAATCGGCGGCCAACTCATAACGCTCGACCGTGCCGGAGTTGTCACTTTGCGCATAAGTCCAGAATTCCTTGAAATCAGCTCTTTTAGGAGCCCGGACACCGCCTACATGCTAAAAAAGCAATAATTTCGGAACGCGGTTTGGAACAAACTTTATCTTCGGAACAGCCGCCAACCGCTCGTCTCAAAGCTTTGCAGCCAGTTTTCGGCCGATGGGCTAACTAAAGCAGAATCACCAAAAAGATTAGATGTGTTCCCTAAATAATGGTAAAATACTTGGTGCTATCGGTAAATGTCCTCGTTTATCTGCGGCCAACTCTGTGAAACTTTCTCGGCTCATGCACCTGCTTCACGTCAATTTCTTCCTCCTTGCATTAGGCTCCGCTGTCATCTTGCCGCTGGCAAGCTGCACAACGACTTCCGATCACGCCTCCTCATTCTCCCATGATAACAGCGCTATCCACCCGACTCAGATAGCCGCAGGAGAGACGCTCGATTCTCCCTACCCCGAAAAGCAATTGGAAGTTGTCGCAGGGGCACCACAGGAGATCATCGAGATGGCTGCTCAAGATCGTCAAGCACAGCACCGCGAACCTGCTCATTCAGGAGCTAAACCACCCATTGTTCTCTCCTCAGTTCCTACCACTCCGGTGGATCACATGCCCACCAATCAGATCATGATGGTACGCACGACGGCCTACTCTCACCTCCAGGCAGACAGCCTTCCTTATGGCAAGAAAAGCGCCGCTGGAACCGACCTCAAGTACGGCTCAGAAATCCGCAGCGCTGCTGCCGACTGGTCCAAGTATCCCATGGGGACCATGTTCAAAATTGAAGGGCTGCCCTACACTTATGTGATCGATGACTACGGCAGCGCACTCTGCGGCACTGAGACCATCGACATTTACAAGCCCAATCTTTCAAAGATCAGTCACTGGGGTGTTCGCAACATTCCAATCCGGATACTCAAGTGGGGATCTTTTGAAGAAAGTGCCCGCATTCTCGACAGCCGCAAACACGTCAAACACGCCCATCATGTGCGTAAGATGCTCAGCGAAATCAAGAAGAGAAGCAGCTCCGGTTATCGCACCGGCACCAGCGGTGGCAGCGCCTGATTTTCTTTTCCAGATCATCCCTCCGCTCTACCTTTCCTATGACCAAAGCGGAACGCGCTGCACATGTCGCCACCCGGCTTGAAGAGCTCTATCCGGAGACGCCCATCCCTCTTGATCATACCGACGTCTATACCCTGCTCATTGCAGTCCTTCTCTCAGCTCAGTGCACCGACGAACGAGTCAATAAGATCACTCCCGCTTTATTTGCCATCGCAAGTACGCCCCAGACCATGGCAAAGGTTCCAGTCGGAACGATCCGGGACATCATCAAACCATGTGGTCTTTCACCCCGAAAGTCTGTCGCTATTTCTGAGCTCTCTAAAATTTTGGTCGAGAAATACAACGGCGCCGTCCCGGATGATATGGAAGCTCTTGAATCTCTGCCAGGGGTCGGGCATAAGACCGCCTCTGTCGTCATGAGCCAGGCCTTTGGAGTTCCAGCTTTCCCTGTCGACACTCATATTCATCGTCTCGCTCAACGCTGGAAACTGACCAATGGCAAAAACGTAGTGCAAACCGAGAAAGATTTGAAGCGCGCCTTTCCAAAGGAGAGCTGGAACAAACTGCATCTCCAGATCATCTTCTACGGCCGCGAATACTGCAGCGCCCGGGGATGCGACGGCACCACATGCCCGCTTTGCCGGGAACTCTTCCCTGATCGAAAGCGAGCCGTTAAAACAAGAAAGTGATCCCACGGGGAATCAGTTCATCGCTAAATCGTGCTGCCAAATCCCGTTGCAAGAGTGTTCACCAAAGCTAAAGTGGCCGCCAAAGCATAAGTGAACCTCAATGCTTCCAAATTTTACATGAGCGAAAACATCAACAAGATCGTGGTAGCATACTCCGGAGGCCTTGACACTTCCGTCTTGGTTACGTGGCTGAAAGAAACCTACGGAGCCGAAATCATCGCCTATTGCGCCGATGTCGGCCAGCAGGAAGAGCTCGACGGCCTCGAAGAAAAAGCGATTAAGACGGGCGCGTCCACCTGCATCATTGACGACCTCAAGGACACTTTCGCAGCTGACTTCATCTACCCAATGATCCAAGCGGGCGCAATCTATGAAGGTCAGTATCTTCTCGGAACTTCGATCGCCCGCCCATGCATCTCCGAGGGAATGGTTCGCGTCGCCCGCGAATATGGTGCCGACGCGATTGCTCACGGAGCGACCGGAAAGGGCAACGACCAGGTCCGCTTTGAACTCTCCACCGCTTCTTTGGCGCCAGACATCGAAATGATCGCTCCTTGGCGCCAGCAACGCTTTCGTGATCAGTTTCCGGGCCGTGCTGAGATGATTGAGTATGCGGCTGCGAACGACATCCCGGTGCAAGCTTCCGCCAAAAAATCCTACTCCATGGACCGGAACCTACTTCATATCAGCTTTGAAAGCGGTGTCCTTGAGGACGTGTGGTATGACGCCTCCGGTGAAGCGGATCGGGACATGTATGTCCTTTCCGTGTCTCCTGAAGAAGCCCCTGACCAGCCTGAATACCTCCAGCTACTTTTCAAAAAAGGTGAGTGTGTCGGTCTCGCGCTGGATAGTCTCGACCAAGTCCTCACCGACCTCGGCGATGTAAGCAAAGAAGGTAGCGAGGGTGAGTTTACCCTGTTAAGTCCATACGGAGTCATGCGCGTTCTCAACCACCTTGGTGGTAAACATGGCATCGGTCGTATCGACATGGTCGAAAACCGGTTTGTCGGCATGAAGAGCCGCGGTATCTATGAGACTCCAGGGGGCACCATTCTTCTCGATGCTCATCGCCAGATGGAAAGCTTAACGATGGACCGCGAAGTGATGCACATCCGCGACAGTCTCATTCCGAAATACGCGCAACTCGTTTATAATGGTTTCTGGTTTGCACCTGAGCGGGATGCCATCCAAGCACTTGTGACCGAATCTCAGAAGTCTGTCTCCGGTGAAGTCCGTCTTAAACTTTACAAAGGCAACATTATCACTGCCGGACGCCGTTCCGCTCTCAGTCTTTACAATGAGGATGTGGCTACGATGGAGGGTGGAGCCGAGCACGCCTACAATCAGGACGATGCAACTGGCTTCATCCGGCTCAATGCTCTCCGCCTCAAGAGCGAAGCTTCTCGCCGGCTTTCCGAGGACGGCTGACCCTGAACCCTGATTCGGCTAAAAACTCCAAGTAAAACCCGCAGCACCGCTTGATCGGCCTGCGGGTTTTTCTTTGATGGGACTCAGTTCATAAGTCGGGCTCACCAATGGCGAACCTTGCCTCGATGGAAAAAGTAATCACTGCTAGGTTCGGCCAGATCATCGCTTGGAAATTTGGCCCGCTTTTCCTGGAGTGATGAGCGGGTTCGTTGAACATTCTTTCATTTCATGTTCACCATCTTGTCGGCCGCCAACCATGCCGCCATTTTGAATTACCCGTTCGCTTTATGATAGTGCTTTCGCACGCATACCTGTATCCTCTACATCATCTGTTATGGAAATCTCTCTCATCTTCATCATCGGCATCATTGTCTTAGCCGTCATCGTTGTTGCAGGCATCTACAACGGCCTCGTCAGCAGGCGCAACATGGTTAGAAACGCGTTCAGCAGCATTGACGTCTACCTCCGCAAGCGGCACGACCTCATCCCTAACCTCGTTGAGACGGTCAAAGCCTACGCCACCCACGAGCAAGAAACCTTTACCGCCGTCATCGAAGCAAGAAACCAAGCCGCAAGCGGGCAACTCTCTGAATCACAGCGACTTCAAACAGAAACTCAGATTGGCTCAGGGGTTCAACGTCTCTTTGCTCTCTCGGAAAATTATCCTGATCTCCGATCCAATGAGAACTTCCTCAACCTCCAACGCAACCTTACGGAAATTGAGGAGCAGATCTCGGCCGCAAGACGGGCTTACAACGCTGCCGTCCTTGAAATCAATAACGCGGTAGAAACGTTCCCCTCTAATTTGTTTGCCGCGGCTTTTGGGTTTAAGCAGCACGACTTCTTTGAGGCCGCTCCAAGTGCAAGGGAGTCGGTTGAAATCAAGATGTAACGCTCGTAACGAAACAAGACTTCCGCGGTTAAAACTTCAGGTATGTGCACCCAGACTCTTAACATGAAAGCCCGATTTACCCTGTGTCTTCTCAGCCTAATCGCTTTTTCCAGTTTCCTATCCGGTAAGGAGAAGCCCAATATGGTCGTTGTCCTCGTGGACGACCATGCGTTCGAAGCGATCTCAGCCTACGACGACTTTCTCAAGGACCACGCCTTAACCCCAGCCATCGACCGGCTCGCTGATGAAGGGATGATCTTCCATAATTTTACCTGCAATAATTCCATCTGCTCGCCAAGTCGGGCCTCAATCCTGACAGGACAATATAGTCACAAAAACGGCGTTCTCGGACTCAACGGCGCCATCAATGATGATTCCCCCCAATATCCCGAACAATTAAAAGAAGCCGGCTACCAGACCTGGCTAGTGGGCAAATGGCATCTCAAAAGTACTCCCAAGGGCTACGAAAAGCATATGACCGTGAAAGGCCAGGGAAGGTATTTCAACCCGAGCTTCACTGGGACTGAAGGTGAGTGGAAACGAGAAGGATATTCCACAGACGTCTATACGGACATCGCAATGGAATGGCTTAAAGAGCGGGATCGCGACAAACCGTTCTTACTTTCACTTCAATTTAAGGCACCTCATCACGAGTATGGTCACGCCAACCGTTATGACGAACTGCTTGCTGAGGTCGACATTCCCGAACCTTCCACTCTCTATGAAAACGTTCGTGAAAGTGATTCTCATCTGAAGCTGAGTTTTCTCCAGTCTACAAAGTTCCACATGCTTCACTCCAAAGGGAAGAGCAACAAAGGCCCAGCTGAAAGCACCTACTACACTCGTCACCTCAATGAAGGGCCACCCAACCAAATGTGGAAACACGATTCGACCAGCGACAAAGATAAAATTCGTGTCGCCTATCAGCATATGATCCACAAGTACATCCGTTGTCTTACCGGTAATGATGATAACCTAAAGCGAGTCCTCGACTACCTCGACGATGAGGGACTGACAGAGAACACGGTCGTCATTTACACCTCAGACCAAGGATACTGGCTTGGCCAACATGGCTTCTATGACAAGCGTCTCGCCCTTGAAACTTCCATCCGCATGCCCTTTCTCATTCGATATCCGAAAATGATCCAACGAGGCAGCAAGAATCACGATCTCTGTATCAACGTAGACATCGCCCCGACTCTTCTTGAACTTGCCGGGGCTGAAACCCCTGAGTCGATGCAAGGGCGGAGCTTAGTTCCCCTGCTCAAAGGTGAAACGATAGATGATTGGCGAACCTCACAGTTCTACGCCTACTGGAGCACGCCAAAACATCACGGAATTCGAACCCAGCGTTACACCTATATCCATCTCGAGGGGCACCCGCCGGAACTCTTCGATCGCCAGGCTGATCCAGACCAGCGACACAATATTGCGAGCAACCCTGAAAACGCTGCCGTCCTCACCAAACTCGAAACCGAGCTCCAGCAGCAAATTACTGAAGTGGGTATCACCCCTGAAGAACTCCCGGTCGGGGGAACGATTGATGGAGGTCGACAGCCAACCCTGAGGTGAAAAATAAACGTTTCACCCTTTTACTTGTGAAGGGATTCACTTGTAGTCCCTATTCTATGAAGAAGCGTTTTTTCACATCCTTCATTCTTGGCGTCGCCGGCGCTTTCCTGATACCTATTTCGGCCGAGGCTGAAAAATCCAGGCCCAATATTCTAATCCTCTAGGGGACGACCTTGGCTTCGGCGACCTCACCTCCTACAACGCGGACTCCAAGATCCCAACCCCTCACCTCGATCAACTCGCTGCCGAACACCCGGAGCGGGTGGCGGAACTGCAGAATTTACTCAAGCAGAGCTGTGAACAGGGATATTCCGCTCCTCGCCTCGCCAAGCAAATTAAATCAGGGACAAACACCTGGAAAAGATCCGACCTCCTACTCTCTGGCTTTTAGGGGAGCGGATTTTGTGCGTGCACCCAAAAGAGCGGGGCAAAAAGGCAACTTCGCAGAGACTCCCTGATTACTCACTTAAGGGATCGCCATAAGCATCAACGAGAGGCGGCTCACCACTATTTATGATTTTCTCGATAACCGAGCCGAGCTTCTCGTCAGCCGCTTGAGCTTCCTCGCTGAAATCGCCAGTGATCTCCATCTCGATTGGGATCAGTGGATCAATCTTCATGAGGCGACCGTCTCGGTAACGCTTGAAGCGTTTATCGAGGGCAAAGACTGAGCGGTCGAATTTTTCTTTGTCCCAACCCGGACGAGGGTCATACCAGCAAAAAATCGCTTCGCGAGGATTGGGGTGCTCCCTTCCGAACAGCTGTGGGGCAAAGCTTTGCCCATCAGCTTCCCACCAGTCTTCAACCTTGAGGCGAGCAAGGTCCGCCAGCGTGGGAACAAAATCTGAAGCATCCACTAGGTCCTCGCAGACGGCTGGCTCAATCGTAGCAGGCCAACTGGCAATGAGAGGAACGCGAACGCCTGATTGGATCGGATAGGCTTTTCCTCCCTGAATCTCGACACCATTCATCGTCGAAGTGATGCGGCGATCGGTTCCATTATCGCTGTAGAAAATGACGAGTGTATCCTCCCGAAGCCCCTGCTCCTCCAGTTTGTCGACAAGCTGTCCTACAAGTTTGTCCATGTAGGTCATCATGTCAGGGAAAAAGGCGGTGTCCTCTTCGTAACGACGGGACGCGTCTTTCCAGGCCTCGGAGTCCGGCGTGGGATTAAAGGGCCAATGCGGCAGGGCCATGGGATAGTATACAAACATCGGCTCGTCTCCATCTTTGTTGCGCTCCATAAAATCTGCGATCTTACCGACCCAGATGTCTTCTCCATATTCCCCTTCAAAGGTTTCAATAGTGCCATTGTTATCCATCTTTGGATCCGGATAGCGCGATCCCTTGTCCTCCGTATCCCAGGAGTGGAAAAGTGAGTATTCATCAAAACCTGCGTCCGCCACCTTCATCCCGGTGCCACGGCGCCGTTCTGCGTTGGGCCAATCCGGCGAATCGTAGCTCTGCAGCTGCCACTTCCCGGCAATGAAGGTCTTATATCCTGCCGCCTGCATCCGATGGCCAAACGTCTTTTCCTTCGGATCGAGAATGCCGAAGTAGGTCCAGTTGCGATGATTGTATTTGCCAGTCATGATCTGCACCCGGGTCGGTGTGCAAAGCGGTTGGGAGTAAGCGTGGGTAAACTTCAACCCAGTGGCCGCCAGTTCGTCAATGCGCGGGGTCTCGTAGTCTTCGCCACCGTAGCAGTTGAAAGCTTCCACCCCGACATCATCGGCTAGAATAAGAACGATGTTAGGACGTTTCCCGTTGGTTGGTTCGGTCTTCGCATCAATCCAGTTTTCATTCGCTGCTGCCTCTATCACGCGAAAGGCTCGCAACTCATGGCGCGAGGTTCCAGTTGTCAGAGAGATCTTTGACTTGGGCGTCGCAAAGGCTCTCAGTTCACCGGAGACGGTCACGGCATCGCCGTGCTCATCAATAACCGTGGTCAGAGCCCGGCCATCGATCATCTCGAGCCTAAGCGTATACCATTTGCCCGCTTCGTAGACAGCTGGCTTATTCCCTATTGTGATTCGGTTGTCGCGCCACTGAAGCCACTTCTTCTCCGGCTTTGGAAAGACCTCATCCTTGTAGATATGCTCCAGGGTCAGACCGGTCGGAACAAAGTCATTGTCCCAATTGGCCCAAGCGGAACAGATATGGCCCTTCTTGATGGCTTCCCGATTATCGACCGCAATCCTAACGGACTGCTTGCCTGCATTATCGCGTTCTAAAAATCGGAACTCCAGTTCAACAATGAGATCCCCTAACTCAGTTGGTGGCGTGAAAGTGATGACTGGAGTGTGGCCGTCCTCCTCATTAATGGTTCCTTCAATCCCATCATCCGTTTTGACCCAGTCACCAAATGTGGTTCGCGCTACCCAACTACTATCTTTCAGTAGGGTGTTCTTCCCCTTAGGGTAGGGGCCTTCAGCAAAGCCCTCCTCAAAAATCACCTCTCCTGGAATAGCGAGCTGGCTCCAGGCCGGTTCGAAAAAAAGTGAGTTTGCTGCCAACAGCAGCAGAAAAAATTTTAAGCAACCTCTCATGCGGCTCCATTGATAGTCGTTTGACCTCAAATCGCCAAGCTGACACTTTAGTTCTTTCCTCCTGCCATCGCGCTGTCACAAAGACTGCGGGAGTATGAGTTTTATCTTCCGCGAGCAACCGCCGCCCGCGCGCAAGAGTTTTAATTATTCTGGGTTTTCCCAAACAATATTACTTAGTGGCCTCACAAATTAGTAGCTGAAATTTAACTACTAGCGCAAATCTTCCTCGCGAGGCTAGGCTTCAATCCTGCTTGCCGATTTGACTGCTCAAACATTAAAATCCGACACCTTAGCTGATCATGAATCACTCACTCAAAATTGGTCTTTTGTTGTTACCGTTGTCTGCCGCGGCTGAAATCAACTGGAAAAAACACGTCATTCAAAAACCAATCCTCAGTATGATTAATTCCGCCGTCGCTCACGATTGGGATGGTGATGGTGACATGGATATACTCTCATCCCTTCAGGGAGAGGTCTTTCTTTACCAAGGCCCCGACTGGAAGCGACATTCTATCCATACTTTCGGCGACGGTCAGTCACGAAACAAAATGCGTCCCGCCTGCATCCATAGTTGTCTTATGGATGTTGACGGTGACGGAGATCATGACTTCATCGGTTCAAATAATACAGTCTTCTGGCTCGAATGCCCCGACGATCCATTCTCAGGCGAGCCGTGGAGATTCCGCCTTGTCGATGATGTCATCCTCGGAACCCACTGCCTCATCACCGGTGATGTGAATCAGGACGGCAAAGTCGACTTGATCGCCAACTCGGGTCGCGACGAGCGCGGCACTATTTTGCCTCATTCGCTCACTTGGATCGAAGTTCCCGAGAATCCAGGCTCCGCTAAAGAATGGATCCGCCACGTCTTTGCCGACCGAGACGCTCCGGGAGGTTCACATTACACCGGTTTCGGGGACGTGAATGGCGATGGTCGCCCCGACATTAGTTGTGCGGCAAAAGGAGGAGAGAAGAACCCGAATGGCGAGTGGTTTGCTTGGTGGGAACAACCTGAGGATCCCACCAAGGTTTGGAAAAAACATCTCCTTGCCGAGAATCAAGTAGGCGCCACTAACATCATGCCCGCTGATCTAAACGGAGATGGCAAGGTCGATTATTTCGCCACTAGAGGTCATGGTAACGGTGTTCTCTGGTTCAAAGGGCCCCATTTCGACTTGATAGAAATCGATCCCGATCTCGGTTACCCCCACTCCCTCGACCTCGCAGATTTAGACAACGATGGAGATATCGATGCCGTAGCCTGCGGCAAAGACGCCGATGGTGTGGCCGCCTGGTATGAAAACGATGGTTCGGGCAACTTCACCAAACATGTCGTCGGCACAAACCAAGGCTCCTATGACACTCGATTTGTTGACATAGATTCCGATGGAGACCTCGATATTCTCATAGCGGGCCATACTAGCAACAATATTGTCTGGTTCGAGAATATCATCGAGTGACAAAGGTCACTTGCTCAGGTAGACCCAAGCGTGTTGGCTCATCTCCCGGGTCTCTCCTCCTTGAGTTTCACGAAACCACAGTGAAACCGGGCGACGATTAAAATTTCGCTCAGCGATCCCTGATAACACCGCAGAGCTATTGCGGATAAGGAATGCTGGCTCCTCTCTAATCCAGCCCTGATTCGAGTATACAAAAATTCCCGTCGCGTCGGTGATGCCACCATCGGTTGTCTCAATTAGCGTGCCGGTTCGCTCCGCCCTCATCCCTAAAATCCATAACTTACCTCCACGGTTGCGAATTTTTGTTCCCTTGCCTCGACAGGTAATCTGTCGGCACCAAGCGCTCTGGTTAGGAGAAAGAAGTTCAAGGTGACCACAAAAGTCATCGAGGAAAATATCCCCGGAACCCTGTCCGAAGACCCGAGCGCCCGCCACCGAACTCACCACGAGAGTTCGGGCGGACTCGCTTTGGATCACTAATTCAAGTTCGCCACCCCTCAGTCCCTTCCAATTTTCGAGGCGCTCGATGACTACTGTCGAGGCATCTGCAAGGCCATCGGGATGCTGGCCGTCCACGAGTTGCCAGACTGCTCCACTTTCTGTATGACAACTACCCTCCAGACCAATAATGCGTCGCACAGGCCCTCGAATCTTTAGCTCCCCTTCAAAACGAAACCTCGAACCGCCGGGCAAATAAATTGTCTCAGCACCGGAGTCAATTGCTCGCTGAAGGGCGCCAGTAGAATCTGACTCGCCGGTCGGATCCGCTCCAAACTCTAGGATATTGATCCAACTCGAAACCGGATCCCCCCAATGAACCGCAGGCGTCTCTTTCACCGGCAGATGCTCCACGAAGCCTGCTGCTGCGAAAGTTGGGTCATCAAGATGGCGAAACTGGCTCACCACATTTCGATGCGAGGTGTCTTCGATAAGATGCGCTGACCCGATCCTGTCATCTTGGGCCCGATTGCGGTCAGAATGGTCAATTGCCTTTTGATATCCAGCTACCTCCACGTTGCGAAAATACATCTGACGCTGGTTCGCGATTCCCGGAAGCGAGTTATCAGGTTCCAACCCAATAATCTGAGAGTCCATTAGAGTCATGGCCCCCCATGAGTCCTTTTCGTTATAAACCGCAGGGACCCAGTTATGACTCACCAATCCCCGCAGAAATACCATTTGGTGATAGTTCCACCAACCCAGGCGCCTTTGATCGCGAAGTATCACGTTTTCGAATGTGATCGAATTCAACGGCCACTTGGTGGAAATACCATACTCAAAACCCTTCACCGCGATATTCTCGACCAGCAGAGAGCCTATCTCATCGGTATAGCCTAAATCTAACCCAGTGATGCCTGAGTCCTCTTCCGCCTCGATTACTACATTCCTAATACATCCTTGATTGCTGGCATTGAACTGCAAACCAACAGCGGCCGGGTTCTCTGCACCTACCAAGATTTTCAAATCACGAACGGCGTTGCGAAGGTGGTTGGCGGGCATCGCTCCGGTCCAGATCACAGGCCGGGGGTCACTGCCGGAAAAGGCTGTCGAACCGTCTGGCACGCAGATCGTGGAATGAAGAATTCCCGCCCCTTGAAGAATCGTCCGTTTCTGGGATTCGCTCTCACTTTCCCCTACTGGCCATCTTAGCGTATCACTGACCTGATAATCACCCGAAGGAAGATAAATGATCCGATTTCCGTTAGGATGAGCGTCTAACGCAGACTGAATAGCCTCGGTATCATCCACCCCATCGTCTGGAAATGCCCCGAAGTTCCTCACGTCGACTACTCCTCCGTCTTCTGGAAAAACCACGGGGATCGACAGATCCTGCCCCTCGACAAGGAGCGGACAAACCATCGCCAACCCGGCGATAATCTGGTTTAGCTGGTTCACTGTCCCTATCTTCCTACTAAGCGCAGTTTTAGGCAACCTTGATGAACCCCTGATACACGCTTGGGGATGGCTTGAAGGGGCCAGCCTTCTGTGCCTCGCTGACACGGCCAATTCGTGATACCTTGTCTCCATTGAATTGGAAACCTACAGCTACGGTTCTTGCCTCCTTTTTCCTGACAACTGCTAATGCAGCTGAGTTGCCAGTATCAGTCGAACGGCTCCGAACTGTCGATGAGGTCCGCCTGCTGACCTACGCCGAAGCACGCATGGCTCCGCCGGTGCTGCTTCGTGTGACCGTTGTTTCTCATCTCGATGGTGGTTTCGATGGTCAGGGTGTCACGGGGGGACTCTTCTTTGAGACCCTGAACAATGAGTTGCCGCCGCTTGGTGAATTTGTCGAAGTCTACGGTAACGTCACCGGGGGATTTTATGGACCCTATATCGTTGTCGATGAGATCCATCAGCGGGGCCAGCGTAATCTTCCACGACCACTGATCTTTCGTCCTGATTTTGTTCAGACTGGCATTGGGGATAATCGCCTGATTTCTATCGAGGGCTTGATGGTCGATGTAGAGTTCGATGAATCTAATAAACGCGGAAAAGGTTTGATCGTGAACGGGCAAACGGATCTCACCATCCGCTTCAGAAATGAAGAAAGCGATTTCAACGCTACCGAGATACAACGAATGATAGGGGCGTGGGTGCGCGTTCAAGGCAGCGGTGCGCCCCTTTTTAATGACGCTCGACAACGAATCGGTTCTGATATCGTTTGTTCTAGCCAGAGTTTTATTGAGGTGGTCAACGAGGGCCTCACCACCCAGTATGTCCCACTTGGCGATATTGGACGCTGGGATTCAAGGCGTGCAACCCCCGGCCTTGTCCGCACTATCGGTAAGGTCACACTTGTCGAGGGACTAAACCAAATCGTCATTCAATCCGGGGACAAAGGGGCAAGGGTAAAGACAATGCGCCCACATGAGACCAAAGTTGGAGACACACTTGAGTTTAAAGGCCTACCTGACAATGACGGATACTTTGTTGGTTTACGTTATGCCAGTAACTCGCTATCAACCGCAGAAGTCTCTGTTAATGAACCACTGAAAATCGAAGATTCTCTCTCACGTGAAAACGCTTTTCAGCTGGTGTCTCTGTCCGGAAAATTGATTGGTCGAGAGGGCCGCATTCTAAACTTGGAATCCGGTAACAATCTCATCCCAGTCACTCTTCCAGAAAAATTCCCTGGCGAAAGTCTACCCGCTGAGGGCAGCACCATCAACATTACCGGAGTGAAGATTGTTGACGCCGATGAACGCGGTGAACTCAGGTCCGTCACTATCATGATGAGAAGCCTTGAAGATCTTGCGATACTCGCCACTCCTTCGTGGTGGACACCAAAACGTTACTGGACGGTGATGCTATTTTTGGCAGGAATCACCCTTCTTGTATTGGTTTGGACCTTCGCTCTCAACCGGCAGGTTTCCTCGCAGACTACTCTTATCGAAAGCCAAATTCAGTCTAATGCTGCCCTTGAAGAACGAAATCGTATCGCCCGGGAGTTACATGATACCCTTTCGCAGGGTTTCTCCGGAGTCGGATACCAACTCGCTTCAATTGACAATCACCTTGAGACTGATCCCGACAAAGCACGGTCAAAACTCGCCGCAGCAAGAGGAATGGTGGAACACAGTCTCGCTGAAGCCCGCGACTCTCTAACTGGGCTCCGTATACCATTAGCAGCAGAGTCACTCAAGTTTCCCGATTCTATGCTCGAAATAATGTCAGAACGCTGTCAGGAAGCATCGATCGAGCTTGAGATCATTCCAATCGCAGAATCGACCCTCTTTCAACTGGATACTGAAACCGCATATGCCTGCCATCGTATTCTTCTTGAGGCATTGGCTAACGCCATTCGACACAGCGATGCCTCTAAGTTCACCGTAACCTTTCGAGAGTCTGGAAAAACATGGGAATTCACTGTGCGCGATGACGGTGATGGTTTTGATGCACAAACTCCTATTGGTATTGGACACTATGGATTGCAGGGGATGAAAGAACGAGCGCGACAAATTGGTGCCAAGCTCAATATCGAATCCTCGAAAGACGGTACATCCGTTGCTTTAATTTTACCCAAGGTATGAGTAATTCCAGCAAACCTCTCTCCATCCTCCTCGCTGACGATCACTTAATTGTTCGTCGTGGTCTCGTCAGTTTAATTGATGATGAGCCTGATCTGAAGGTCGTTGCCGAAGCTGCCAATGGAGAAGAAGCCATCAATCTCACTGGAAAATACAAGCCGGACGTTCTCGTTCTTGATCTCCGCCTCGGCGATATCAGTGGCATTGAGGTCGCTTCTGCTCTCAAGGGTCACAAGATCCTCATGCTCTCCAGCTACATGAAAGAGGAAGATGTTCGACGGGCTTTTGAGGCTGGTGTTCTCGGCTACTTGTCCAAAGATAAAAACAGCGATGAACTCCTCAAAGCTATTCGCGAAGTCGCTGCTGGTAATGATTACCTTCCTCCGGAAATTTCATTGCTCCTCGCAAAAAGTGAATGGAGTGCCCATCTCACTCCACGTGAACTGGAAATACTCCAGAAAATTGCTGAAGGCCGCGCCAATAAAGAAATTGGAGAGCTGCTTGAACTATCAGAAAATACCGTTAAAAACCACGTGAAGTCCATCCTTTCCAAGCTCAACGCGAAGGACAGAACGCATGCCGTGACTGAAGCATTAAAACGCGGTTTGTTTCAACTCGGACACTCCTAACAGAACTCTCTGTATTCTGGCTGCGATTTGCCATCTCAACATCTAACTACTGTATGACTTCGTTTTCTCGCCGACGCTTTATCCAAACTACCTCAGCAGCAGCTTTTTCATCCACTGCCCTAGCCCGGGAAGCGCCCGCCTCTAATGCAAAATTGCCGGTTTGCGTCTTCAACAAACCGCTTCAGCATCTCAACTACGAAGAGCAGGCCCACCTTGTCGCTAAAATGGGCTTCGTTGGTATTGAGGGAACGGTACGCGCTAACGGCCACGTCACCCCTGAGAAGGTGAAAACAGACCTCCCTGACCAAATTGAAGCACTGAGGAAAAACGGTGTCGGTATGACCCTGATGACGACAGACGTCAACCATGCAGACAGTGAAGTTCACCGCAGGGTTCTTGAAACGGCCGCTAGTCTCGGAGTAACTCAGTTTAGGATGGGTTCTATTAAATTTACCTACAACCGACCCATTCAAGACCAGCTCGATGAAATCAAGGTGACCTTTGAGAAACTCGTCAGTTTCTGCCAACCGCTAGGAATTAAGCCGCTTTATCAGAACCACGCTGGAGCCGGACGTTTCGGCGCCGCGCTCTGGGATATTTACGAAGTTATCAAAGGCTACGATCCAATTGACGTCGGAATCGCATTCGATATTCGCCACGCTGTCGTCGAGGGAGGCCAATCATGGCCGACTGAGTTTCATCTCCTTCGCCCCTGGTTCGGTTTTGTCTACTGCAAGGACTTTGGATGGGAAGATGGCAGTAAGAAGCCCAGTAACGTTCCACTAACCACTGGTCAGGTCGACTACCCTGCATTCTTTAAAACGCTGAAAAAAAGTGACTATACCGGGCCTATCTCCTTGCACATGGAATATATCAACCACAAGGATCCCCAGTTGCTGGACAAATCTATCGCGGCAATTAAAGCCGACAAAAAAGCCCTCGACGCTTTGATTGGGGGTTGATCGCACTTTGCCAATTAAACGAAGAGAATGCCTGAATGGCTTTTACCCGCAACGCAGAGACCCGCTTGATCATGGCATAAAGATGCTGCCTTCGACTGGCTCTAATTTGAATAATTAGTGGCTGAGCTCCGCAAAAATGAGGCGGCCCGCGCTAGTCTGAACCGCTCCAGCGACCACCACAGATTGAGTTGTGCCGATATGCCGCTGGCCCTGATTGACTACAATCATAGTACCATCCGGCAGATATCCCACAGCCTGATGATCGTCCTTGCCCTCTTTGACTAATTCCAACTCCAGTTCATCTCCCGGAGATACCACCGGGCGAAGGGCCATCGCCAATTCATTCAGATTAAGCACCACGATCCCCTTAAGGCGGGCGACTTTGCCTAGGTTCGAGTCATTGGTAAGAATTCTGGCTCCTAAAATATCAGCCAGTTCAACCATTTTTCCGTCAGCGGAGAGCCCCGGCCGAAGTTCCTCATCGTTGATCCCGACCTCCATACCTTCGACAGATTTCATCTGGTTAAGGCTGTCCAGCCCGCGCTTCCCTCTGGCGCGCTTGAGTTCGTCGGTTGAATCTGCCAGTTTTTGTAGCTCCTCAAGCACAAAGCGAGGTACTATCAGTGAGCCACCCATGAAGCCAGCCGACGAAATTCCGGTTACACGACCATCGATGATCACGTTGGTATCGAGCAAGGTCGGAATATCCTGAAGAGAATCCTGACGAAAACGAACATAGGGAATCAATAGAGAGAATTCCTCGCGCTTGCTGCGCAACGCTAACATAACCCCAAGAAAACCAAATCCCAAGAAAGTGGCCAAATTAAAGATATTGGCGGCCAGAGGAAACTGTTCGACCCAGCCTGATTCGAAGAATTCTATGCTGGTCACTAGCCAGGCACAGAGCAATCCAATGAGCAGGCCGAAGGTGCCGTGAGAAAACGAGCGGATTGTAACGTGGCGCAACATCACGTCGAGCACGATCATAAAAGAGGCAAAACCAAGCCCAAAAACAGCGCCAAACCATCCTGAATACCAATGATTCTCTGGGCTTTCACCTAAAGCGACAGAAATACCAATGAAGCTCGCAAGGAGCAGGAAAAACATCCTGACGACATTAAGTACGGAGCCAGTATTCATTTATAAGAAGCGGGATCAAAAGATTAATATACTACGGCCTCCCTTATATGTGAAACGAGATCTGCATCAGGCCTTTACTCTTCCTTACCAAAGGCCGCCACCCACTTCCCCCGGCGTTGGAACTTTGATAGTGGCAAGCCTGAGGATGCAGCGCTATCAGTAACTAAACGAGTCTGAGATGTCAGAAATCCTGAAACAATAATCTCCCCGCCTTCCAGTAAGTTCCGAGGGAAAAGTGGAAACAGTTGAATCAATAAATCACTGAAGAGGTTGGCGGTTACCACCTCAAACCGTCCAAATTCGCAACGATCCATCAAGGCAATCGCGTCTCCCTCGACGAACTTGATTCGGCCAGCCACTCCATGCCGCTCTGCATTGCGGCGCGCATATTTGATCGCGAGCGGATCATTCTCAACAGCGATCGCCTCTTTTGCTCCCAAAAGAACAGCTGCTACGGCCAATATCGCGCTGCCACAACCGAGATCGAGAAGTCGCCATTCAACATCCTTACGCTCTTTGGCTACATCAGCTAGAAAGCGAAGGCATCCAGACGTGGTAGGATGGCCACCGGTCCCAAAAGCCAACTGAGGCGGGAAGCTCAATACCAAACGATCTGGGAACTCGCTCTTAACACTCTCCCAGACAGCTTCATCCTCCGCCTCAGTTATAACCATTACGTCACGTATTTTGATCTGGGTTTGCACCCCAACATCCGAAGTCGGTTGCCAGTCATCTGGCCTTACTTGAGTAACCCCTCCACCAAATAACACCCGCAGCTCGTCAGCAATCTCACGGCTCGTCGAATAACTGGAGATCTGCCAGTTCTTTCGGTTCACCTGCTTTTCCACCGTATAAACCACCTCGGCCATAATGAGGCGGGCCTCCCACTCCTCGAGACGCTCTTCTCCGACAAACTTTGACCATCGAAATAAAGTTTCCACCCCCACTGATCCTGCTTTCAAGGCAGAGAATCAAGATGGATCGTCAAAGATTAAAAGGGCCTGCGATGATACACAGGCCCTTTGTGGGTAAATTAGTGGAGCGGGTGAGGCGATTCGAACGCCCGACATCAACCTTGGCAAGGTTGCGCTCTACCCCTGAGCTACACCCGCATACCGCTGACAATGA
>Ga0160423_10001147_pt1 | contig 22089 bp, 16 predicted proteins | sample CRUFie14St8metaG_FD_108191 | JGI IMG/M metagenome (GOLD analysis project Ga0160423, IMG submission 108191) | Marine microbial communities from the Costa Rica Dome - CRUD Field 142mm St8 metaG | ecosystem: Environmental > Aquatic > Marine > Oceanic > Photic zone | place: Costa Rica: the Eastern...
GTTTCACTCCTCGGAACGAACCTCTTACGGTTCGAACCCAACATCTTAAACCACAAAAAAAGGTCACAATTTCTTGTGACCTTTTACGTGGGCGATGTAGGATTCGAACCTACGACCCCCTGCTTGTAAGGCAGGTGCTCTGAACCAGCTGAGCTAATCGCCCGATTTGTTTAAAGCGTTCAGTTTTTAACGGGAGGGCAAATATAGGGCTAGAATTTTCTTTTACAAAGCAATTGGTCAAAAAAATAAAATTCATTGTTAATTAAATAATTTGTGACGCCTGATTTTCTTTCCTTGTCTTATTTTCCATGCGTGATAACTTGATGGTACGTCATGCGTCCATTTTGGGAGTATCATTGTAATAAGTAGTCGATCAACATGACTAATTACACCCAGAAAAACAGCTAGTTTAAAAGTAGCTCCTCCATATGTAAAACCTAAAATCCCGGTAAAGGCCACCAATAAAGACAAACCCCAAGTTTTTGATAATAATGGATGGAAGGCAGACTCTTTACCAAATTTCACAAAACTCATGACGTAGCAAATGACTTCCATAGCCAACACCCCTCTTACCAAGTTAATGTGTTCGTTTATAATTTCAGGATGTATCCAGTATGAATAAAAGCCAATCGTTAACCAAAACAACATATCTACTTGACTATCGAGCCTTCTCATTATAGCGGTTTGAACACCTAGATTTCGAGCAATAATACCATCAAAAATATCGGATAGTAAACCCAAGTACATTAAACCTAAAACCAAATATCTTACCGAGGCTCCGTAATAATATCCCAGTATTCCAATGATAGGAATTAAAAAGAATCTAAAGGCTATGAAATAATATGGAATGTGTAATCTTTTCATTTTCTTGATTTGTTGTAGCAAACTTACACCAAGAATCAAAAAGACAATTTTCTATTTTTACAACTTTATTTTTTGTTTTTGCATTTTATGCAAAATATTATGTATAATCTAATGAAATAAAAAAAACGCCTAATTAATTAGGCGTTTTTTTATCAACTTCATCTTTTAATTAAGATTCTTTTTTGGACTGTTCCATCGATATTTTATCCAAATTGATGATGTCGTCTGCTTTTATTGTTGAATCACTTGGTCGGAAAACAAATTTATCACCTTCAAAATAGTCTAAGGTTATTCTGCTTCCTGGAGTTATTTCTCGCTTTAAAATTAATCTTGAAAGTTGATTTAAAACTTCTTTTTGCATTATTCTCTTCAATGGACGTGCTCCAAATTGTGGATCGTATCCAAGTCTTGCCAATTCTTCAAATGCAAAATCAGTTGCCTCCAATTCAACATTCTGATCGGCCAAACGTTCTTGAATGTCTTTAAATAAAATTTTAACTATTTGTAAAATTTCACTCATATTCAATGGAGTAAACATAATCGTTTCATCAATTCGATTTAAAAACTCAGGTCTCACTGTTTTTTTAAGCAATTCAAACACTTCAAACTTAGTTTTTAGAGCAATTGAGTCTAAATCTTTCGTTTTTACGTTTTCGTAATTATCTTGAATAATATGAGAACCAATATTTGAAGTCAAAATTAATATCGTATTCTTAAAATTAACCAACCGTCCTTTGTTATCCGTTAACCTACCATCATCTAAAACTTGCAAAAGCGTATTAAAAACATCGGGGTGTGCCTTTTCGATTTCATCAAAGAGAACTACTGAATAGGGCTTTCTTCGAACAGCTTCTGTTAATTGCCCCCCTTCTTCATATCCAACATAACCAGGAGGCGAACCTACTAACCTGGAAACCGAATGTTTTTCTTGATATTCACTCATATCAATTCGCACCATCGCATTACGATCATTAAATAAATATTGACTTAAAGCTTTTGCTAACTCCGTTTTTCCAACACCTGTTGTTCCAATAAAAATAAACGAGCCAATCGGTCGGTTTTCGTCTTGCAATCCTGCTCTACTTCTTCTAACGGCATCGGAAACCGCTAAAATTGCATCATCTTGTCCAACTACTGATTTATGAAGTTCGTCTTCTAAACGCAATAATTTCTGAACCTCAGCTTCTACCAATTTAGTAACAGGAATACCTGTCCATCTACTAATCACATCAGCAATTTCATCAGAATCAACTTCTTCCTTAACCATCTTCTCATTACTCTGAATTTGAGCAAGTTTTTGCTTCAATTCGTCCTGAAGTAATTTTGCATCTTTAATTTTCCCGTATCTAATTTCTGCAACCTTTCCATAATCACCAGAACGCTCGGCTTGTTCCGCTTCTAACTTGAAGTTTTCAATACTTTCCTTCGCTTGTTGGATTCCATCAATCACTTCTCTTTCTGCTTCCCACTTTGCTTTCAATTCATTTTTTTGATCAATTAGTTCCGCTAATTCCGATTTTATATTCTCCAGTTTAGCGCTAGCTCCTTCCCTTTTTATTGCCTCTCTTTCTATCTCTAACTGAAGAATTTTTCGCTCGATTTGTTCAAGCTCCTCTGGTTTGGAATTGATTTCCATTCGTAACTTTGAAGCTGCTTCATCTATTAAATCAATGGCCTTATCCGGTAAAAATCGATCACTGATGTACCTCTGAGAAAGTTCAACAGCAGCTATAATTGCTTCATCTTTAATTTGAACTTTATGATGCGTTTCATACTTCTCTTTTATTCCTCTTAATATTGATATAGCATCTTCTGTTTGAGGCTCTTCTACCAATACTTTTTGGAATCTTCTCGCTAACGCCTTATCTTTTTCAAAATATTTTTGGTATTCATTTAAGGTTGTTGCACCAACTGCTCGCAGTTCCCCTCTAGACAATGCGGGTTTTAAAATATTAGCGGCATCCATGGCTCCTTCTCCACCTGACCCAGCACCAACTAAAGTATGTATTTCATCAATAAACAAAATAATACTACCATTACTGGTAGTTACTTCCTTTACAACCGATTTTAGTCGTTCTTCAAACTCTCCTTTATATTTTGCTCCTGCAATAAGCGCTCCCATGTCCAAAGAATAAAATCTTTTATCCTTTAAGTTTTCAGGAATATCCCCATTGATTATTCGGTGGGCTATCCCTTCTGCAATTGCTGTTTTACCCACACCAGGTTCTCCAATAAGAATAGGATTGTTTTTGGTTCTTCTAGAAAGAATCTGAAGAACTCTTCGAATTTCATCGTCTCTCCCTATAACAGGATCTAATTTGCCCTCTCTTGCTAATTTGTTCAAATTCTTAGCGTACTTGTCCAAGGAGTTATATGTGTTTTCTTGAGACTGAGAAGTAACTCGCTCTCCTTTTCTCAATTCTTTAATAGCAGCTTTTATGCCTTTTTCATTGAGCCCACTGTCTTTTAAAAGCTGAGAAGCATTATCAGAAGTATTCATTAACCCAAAGAGCATATGTTCTATTGAAACAAATTCATCCTTGGATTGTTCTGCGAAATTAGCCGCTTTATTCATGGCTTCGTTTGCAAATCGAGAAAGGTTCACAGATCCACCTGATACTTTTGGGTATCCTTCAATAATTCTGTCTAAAGCCTGTTCAACAGCATTATAGTTTACTCCAAGCTTTTTAAATATAAATGGGATTACATTTTTATCAATTTCAAAAGCTCCTTTAAGTATATGGCCTAACTCAACGGTTTGAGTATCATTTCCAATTGCAATTTGTTGAGCTCGTTGAACAGCCTCCTGAGATTTTATTGTAAAATTATTGAAGTTCATATTGTTTCGCTTTTTGTATCCTATGGTTCGTTTTCTGAGTCTGTTTGGTCAAATTGTATTCCAATCTTAATTCTTCATATGTTATATGAAATATCGGCAGAAACAATTGAAAACCAGCGACTTTTTGACCTACAAACAAAATACAACACGATATTTTGGCAGATTTTTTTACAAACAATTTGTAAAAACATGGCAAAAAATTATACTCAGTGGAATAGTTAAAACATCTTAAACAAAGCCTGTTAAAAACAATATTAAAAAGATATCAATTGTTTTAAATCAGAGACTATTTTTGTTTTGGAAATGATTGGTCAATTAAAAATTAGTTTAGGGTTAGCCATTGTATTTGCTTGCACAAGTTTTATAACTGGAGGCAATAAATCAAGTGAATCAAATTTGAAGGTCAAACCATTAGAAATGGTTAAAACCTCCTCAACTCCTGAAGAAGTTTTTAATAAAATGCACCCTAAGCGAGAGTTAAGATCCGCTTGGATTACAACATTTACAAATCTTGATTGGCCGAGCTCAAAAGGACTAACTTCCCTTCAACAAAAAAAAGAATTTTTAACGATTGTAAATGATTTTCAAGAAAATTCAATTAATGCGGTGATTGGGCAAATCAGAGCATCCTCTGATGCCTTTTATAAAAGTAAATTATCTCCATGGAGTGAATGGCTAACGGGACAACAAGGGCAAGCTCCAGATGGTAATTTTGACCCATTACAATTCATGGTAAAGGAATGCCACAAACGCAACATGGAGTTTCATGCTTGGTTTAATCCTTTCAGGGCAGTTTCACACGTTAAGTTTTCAAGTATATCTGAGGATCATATTTCAAGAAAAAAACCGGAATGGTTTTTTAAATACGGCAATACACTTTACTATAACCCTGGGATTCCTGAAGTAAGAAAATACATATGCGAGGTGGTCAAAGAAGTAGTTCAAAATTATGATATAGACGGAGTTCATTTTGATGATTATTTTTATCCATATACAATTAAAGGAGAAAAAATCCCTGACGACAAGCAATTCAAACTTTATTCAAGAGGCTGTCAAACCAAAGATGATTGGCGTAGAGATAATATTAATCTTCTAATTCAAGAAGTTGCTCAAACAATTAAAAATGAAAAAAAACACGTTAAGTTTGGAGTGAGTCCTTTAGCTATATGGAGAAACCAAAAGCAGGATCCAAAGGGAAGTTTTACAAACAGTGGACAATCTAGCTATGATAACCTCTATTGTGATACCAAACTTTGGATAGAGGAAAGTTGGGTAGATTATATGGCTCCTCAACTTTATTGGAGTACGTCAAACGAATTTGCTAACTACAATCATTTAATCAATTGGTGGACAAAAAATGAATACGATCGACATCTTTATGTTGGTCATGCTATTTATAAATTAGACACCAAAAACCGGCATAGTTTTGGCAAGGAAGAACTGGTTAAGCAAGTAAATATTTCCCGTGAAAAAGGAAAGGTTGATGGAAATATATATTTCAGAGCAAAGGCATTCGTAAACAACCACCAAAACTTCCAGAAAACAATTGGTGAATCAATATACAAATACCCATCACTAATTCCTGCTATGAACTGGATTGACAGTATTTCTCCATTAAATCCCGTTAAATTAAAAGCAAAAATAGATGAGGGAAAAGTTCACTTAAGCTGGAAGGCTCCAAAATATAATTCTTACAATGATTCAGCGGCATACTATGTAGTATATCGTTTTGAAGAAAATGAAACTATTTCAACAAAATTTTCAAATAAAATTCTAAGTATTCAAAAGAGCAATCAATTTATTGATACAACTGCTGCTGAAGATAAAAACTACAAATATGCAGTTACATCGGTTGATAGACTTCATAATGAAAGCAAAACATTTGCTTTTACAAAAGTTAGATGAAATAACGATTTAAAAAATTAATATTTAAGATAATCATCTCAATCAAAACATAGGTTAACCTGACACAAAAAAGTCCTGAAATAAACAAGGATTAAAAAGGTATTCTGAATTTTGCCTTTTTACTCAAGTGATGTATCTGAATATGGTCCCATCTGTTCACCATGCTGTGAGATGTCCAACCCAATATACTCAGATTCTTCAGAAACTCTCAAAGGAATAATCATATTTGTCAGTTTGTATAATAACCAAGATCCTCCGAATGTAAAAACAGATACTGTTAATAAAGCAATCATATGATGTCCAAAAATATCCCACCCTAGATTTCCTCCAATACCATGTAACAAACTTGAACCTTCACCGTGAGCAAAAATAGCGGTTAAAATCATACCCATAATGCCTCCAACACCGTGACAAGCAAATACATCAAGAGTATCATCCAGTTTTTGCATTCTGTCCCAATTAACAATTGAATTGGAGACCATCGACGCTATAAATCCAAAAAATATGGCTTCCGACACAGAGACATATCCAGCGGCTGGAGTAATCGCTACCAATCCTACTACCGCACCTATACATGCCCCCAAAGCAGAAACCTTTCTACCATTAATACGATCAAAGAAAATCCATGTCAACATTGCCGTTGCGGAGGAAGAATTTGTAGTAATAAAAGCTAAAACAGCATCGCCGTTTACACCAAATGCAGAACCTGCATTGAAACCGAACCACCCAAACCAAAGCATTCCGGTTCCAAGTAATACGAAAGGTATATTGACTGGATTGTGACCTTTATTCTTTCTCTTACCCAAGATAATTGCACCAGCCAAAGCAGCAAATCCTGCAGACATGTGCACTACTGTTCCACCAGCAAAATCTTTAACACCGAAATAAGTGTTTAATATTCCATCTGGATGCCAAACCCAATGAGCCAAAGGAGAATACAAAAAAACCACAAAAAAGCCTATGAATATCAAGTAAGATATAAAACGTACTCTTTCAGCAAATGAACCTGTTATAATCGCAGGAGTAATAATAGCAAACTTCATTTGAAAAATAGCAAAAAGAACAAACGGTATTGTTGACGCCATTTGTTTGTGGGGAGAACTTCCAAATTCCTCAATAAATTCAAAAAACGTGTATGAAAATGGGTTTCCTAGTATGCTATGTTTGACAATCTCTCCTGAATCTAAAACGGATTCAAAGCTTAAGATTGGATCACCAAAAGCCAAACCAAAACCAATAACTACCCAAACTAGACTTATAATCCCCATACAAATGAAGGATTGAAGCATGGTTGAGATTATATTCTTTTTACCCACCATTCCACCATAAAAGAAAGATAATCCAGGGGTCATAAGTAAAACCAAACATGCAGAAGTAAGAACCCATGCTGTATCTGCAGAATCATATGAATCTGCGGGTAAAAAGTTCTCAGCCAGTACGGTTGAAGACTCATTAGAAAAAATTGCATCAGATATATTACTCCAGAACAATGCAACTACTGAAACAATTGCAGTCAAAGCAAAAGAAACAACCCACCTTTTTTCAATTTTCATGTAAATCTATCTTAAAAAAGAGGTGCGAAAATAGGTTTATAATAGAAAAAAAACAAATTAACCCCAAAAAAGGAGGCTAATTTTTACTCTTTTTAATTTACTAAATCGGAAATTAACCTCCTTAAGATGACCGTGTTAAGAATAATAATAAAATAATAATTTTATTTTCGTTTCCCTTTTAAATAGATTTTCTCTCCTTCTTTAGGAAAATAACCTTCTCTCCAATTATTCCTTTTGTGTAGGTTTTTCAACTTTATTCCGAATTTTTGTGATATTCGGTAGACAGTATCACCCGACTTAAAAATATATATTTTTTGAGTACCTCTGGATTTTTTTGGTTGGAGAAAGACTCTGCTACCTATCTGAAGTAAGGTGTCTGAGTTGCACTCATTGTATTTATACAGTTTTGATAAAGAAATATTAAACCGCTTTGAAATACCATAGTAAGTATCTCCTTTATGAACCTCGACATAATTAATCCAATTCGCTGATTTTTTAATTTGACTCAAACCTTTGCCAACCGATATTTCAAAATCATCGTTTCCTTCTACTTCCAATCGTGAATTTCTTCTATTCTCTGAATCATTTTTTATTTTAATTGAATTCTTTAGCTTATTTCTTCGCCTAGGGTTCTTAGATTTATTTGCCAAAACGAATCGATTAAGGTCATATCGTTCAACCATTTCAATCAAAAGAGTTGCATATTTTTTATTTGTAGCATATCCTGCCTTTTTCAAACCTCTACACCAACCTTTATAATCCGTCATTTTTAACTCAAATAGAAAAGCATAACGCCTACTGCCTTTTAAAAAATCAGAATGATCTCTATAAGACTGCCAAACTGTTTTATATTTTCGGAAGCATTCATCCTTTTTATCATCATCTAAACGGTAAATAGGTCCCGTCCAACTAGAATGACATTTTATTCCGAAATGATTGTTTGCATTTTTAGCCAATTCACTATTTCCATAACCACTTTCCAGCATACCTTGAGCTAAAGTAATACTCGCCGGAACACCAGAACGCTTCATTTCCTTTATAGCATCTCCTTTATACGTTTCGATGTATTCCTTTGGAGTTATTTTTTTTGCTTGAAGGAAATGTACGCTCCCCGTAAGAAACAGAAAAAAAATGGCAAACTTAATTTTCATGATTAAAAATTATAATCTATACCAACCAGCATATTAAATCCATAATTGGCGTATTGATCCCAGCGTTGATGTTTTGTATTTAAGATATTATTCGTTTTTATAAACACACCCAATTTTTGAGAATAATTGTACCTGAAATCAATATTAAAATCAAAAATTGGATTAATAGTAATCGTATTGGGTCGACCATTATCATTAAAGGATTCAATGCCCAATTGCTCTCCATAAAAGAATAAATCGGTACCAAGTACAAATTTATCTTGAAGCTTGTATGCTAGCCTAGTTTCGCCGTAAAAAGCTGGTAAATGGTAAGCCTCTAGATTGAATACATCGTATAAATTATATTCGATTTTTGTCAAAATATTGAGCTTTTTACCCTCGTGCAAAAACTCTAAGAAACCTTGTCGGTTAACCACCTCATCCTCTACCACATTAAACTCTAAAGTTGGATTATTACTTAAATTATAGTAAATGGGCATAGATTTATAGTTGCGGTATCTAAAACCTAAAGAGAAGCTAGAATTGGAGCTAAATGCACCTTTTATTCCCCCCATAAAATCAACAGGAACATTTATGTTAAGTATATCTTGATAATTCGCAATAAACGGATTTTCATACACATAATCTAAATAAGAAAGTCGTTTGTAGTCATTTTGTAATCGACCAAAAATGTGTAAAACATCTTTTACAAAAGACCAATCTCCCTCCAAATAAGGCATTCCATTAAAATCCTTATTGTTGGTTTGGTAAAACGCCTTTACACCAACAGTAAAATCAATTTCTTTGAACTGCAAGTCAAAGGAAGGAAAAACAGAAAAATAGAAAGACTCATGGTCTTTATTTGGCCTTCCTGAGTTTAAGTAACTTGCATTATAATCTAAATTAAAAATTCCTTTAAACCAGTCGTATTTGGTCCATACAAGGTATTTATTCATATTAAGATCAAAATCACTTTTATGTTCCACCGTGGCCATTTCGTCCAATGACAATTGATTATAGTTCACACCCACATCATATCCTAAACGAGATTGGTCTTTAGATGTACTCTTTAAACCTGCTTCGACTGTGTATTTGCCAACAGCCCTTTTAAAATCTTTTGGATTGAATGAAATGAACTGGTCTTTATCAAAACCATGAAAGTTGAAAACGTTATTTTCATAATCAGCAGAACCGTATAGTGCTTTCCCTCTTAAAAATCGTTTTCCATAAATCGAAACTGTGGAATTTCCATACAACGCATCAATCGAAGAACCTACATTTTGTTTTTGAGAAAAATGCTTCATGTCAAACCCTGCATTGTATTTTCTGTTTCTTAAGGTTGAATACCTTAACTCGGCCATAGGAGTAGTTTTGAAATCGTTTATACCAAAGGCCACATAACGTTTTCTTATCTTTTCTAACGGCTCAACCATTCTGATTTTTGGCGCTTTTATGGTTTTAACCTTAAAAGCAGAACTTGTTTTTTTGTCCAGAAAGAAATATTTGACTTTCGTTTCAATTCTAGAGGAATCTTGAAAAAGTGGATCATCGCCTATCTTTTTTCCATAATTCACAGTTACCTTACCTTCTCCAGGTATGTATATCTTCATTCCATCAACAACCTTTGTTGTATCGTTAAATTCAGTTTGTGCAAAAGCACTTGTTGAAAAAACAATTATCAATGAAATTATATTTTTTAAGCTATTTGTCATGTTATTCTTGTTTTAAAGAATCAGAAGGATTTGTTGTATCAAAATTTAAAGAATCCAAAGGCTCTTGACTCTCCTCTTCCTCAACATTAAATAATTCTTCATTTACATTATTCTCATCTCCTATATCAATAAACACCTCCTCTTTTTCAACCACTTTTAATGCAGCCTGCTCAATTGCTTCAATTTCAGCTAAGCGCTTATTTACTTCGTCGATAATTTTTTGATCTGTTGAATGTTCTAAAACATTTTTCAATGCATATTTTGCATCAACCAAAGCCTCATTCTTAATAAGTATATCGGCTAATAAAATATATCCTTTAGAGTACCAAAAAGGATAATTAGAAAACTCTTTTAACAATCGGATAGCAAGCTCCTGACTTGTTTTATAATCTTCCTTCAAATACTTTATATATGACATTTGATAAATTGCCTCAGCAGCCATTACCTTTTGCGTTTCATTTGCAATTTTTTCAAAAGCTGTAAAGGCAGAATCATATTTATGAGATTTTAAATAGGCATTACCCAGTAATAATCTAGCTTGAAATTTATTTGAATTTTCTGTTAATTTATTACGCTCTACTTGTAAAGCATACTGAACAGTAGACTCAAAATCTTCTAACTTGGAATATGCAATCATTAAACCTACTAGAGCATCTTTCTCATAGACATCATACTCCGTTTTTTCTACCAAAAGTAAAAATCTACCAATTGCTTTTTGATATTCCTCATTTTGCATGTAAATAGCTGAAGCTTTGTACAAAGCCTCTTCTGTCCATTCACCATAGGGTGCCTCAATAACTTTTTCAAAATACGGTAACGACTGATTTTCCTGATTAAGCGCAAAATAACTTTCGGCAATCATATAGTTGGCGTCATTGGAGAAAATGCCATTCGGAAAATCCGACAAATACGTTTCTAATTTGTTTGTTGCAACTATGTATTCTTTATCCTTGTAGTATCCTTTGGCACTTTCAAAAACTAAAGTATCCTTTGCGCCCAATGATTCATCAGGCAAACCTAAATTAGCTCTGAAATTCAAATATCTATTTACATCTTTCAAATCAAATGTAGCAACCTGCCTTAAGCCCCTAAGTGCATTAGCAGCATATTCAGTCTTTGGATCTTTCTGAACGGCAGATTCAAATAATTTTGCAGATTCTTGAAAAAGTTTTCTATCTCGCTTAATATTGGCCATCTTATTTAAAGATTGCTGAACCAATGCGGTATTGTTTTGATGGTTGTTTACAATGTCCTGGAAATATTTATAGGCGATATCAAATTTTTCAAGTCTTTGATAGTATACATCGCCCGCCTTAAACTTGGAGTCATCTATATATTTACTTGCAGGATAATTAAAAATTAAATTTTCAAAAGCTTCGGCTTCCAGCTCATACTTGTTCAGAAGTTTATAAGCCTGTCCTAATTGAAAATAACCATAATCTGTTTCTCGCTCCCCAATTGTAATGGCTTTTTTATAATACTTAACCGCATGTATTAATTCATTTTGCTTCTCAGCTCCAGTTAATCCATTACTTAAAATTAAATACGCATCACCTGTTCTTAAGTAAGCATCCTTAATTTTATCTGTTGGCACATCATTTGAATGCTTGTTTAAATAGTTTCTAAACGCCTTAATTGCTGGACCATATTCTCTTAAACGCATATTGGTATACCCCAATTGATAGTCAACTTCCTTGTATTCATCGAGTAAAATAGCTCCTGATGAAGACTTAAACACCTCATATTGGGCTAGTGCAGCCTTAAACTCATCCAGCTTGTAAAATGACTCCGCCTTCCAATAATTTGCTAGAGCAACAATTTCTCTATCCTCAGGATTACTTAATGACTTATTAAAATAATAAATAGCCTTTCGGAAATTTTCCAATTTCCCTTTGTTGGTAAATCCAATTTTCTGATCATTAAACTCTTGTATCCCCTTATAATAAGTAACTTTTTGATATGCATAATTTAACTCAGGCCCCTTGTTCTTTATTTTTTCTAAAGCGCTAATTGCTCTAGGATAATCCTGAGTGTTTAAATACACATTTAATAAAATTTTTCTAGCCCTATCGACATTTGCCGATTTCGGATATTGGTAGATGTAATTTTCTAAAGCTATGATGCTTTCATGATAAGGATCGATATCCAATTCAAAAGAAAGCTTTGCATAATTAAAGAGTGCATTCTCTGTTATCTCAAAATCATGGTGGTTTTTATGTGCATTTCTAAATGCTCTCCGAGCTGCCCTTTTTTTATCGAGGTGTATATAACAATCTCCAGAATAATACATTGACAACTGACCCAATTGAGTTTCGTCGTCTGAAGACTTGTTCAAATTATCTAAAGCTTTTTCATACTCACCATTTTTGTAATAAGAATAGCCCAATTGAAAATAGGCCATTGTATCCATCTTAGTTACTCTTTCTTTAAATTTTTCAAAGTAAACTACGGTACTATCATAATTACCCAATTTATAAAAACCCTCTCCCACTAAACGGGCAATTTCAGGCGCTCTCTTCGTGTTTGACTTTTTTAAAAAAGGAGCCCCATAGTTAACCAACTCCTCATTTTTATTTTGCAAATACAGAATTTGGGTGATATAATAAGGAACAATTGGAGCAAAAACAGAATCATTTTCTAAATTTTTAAATTCCTTATAGGCGATTTCATAAAAATTAAATTTATACGAGAGATGTGCAAAATAAAACTGAGATGACTTTTGGTAGTCACTTGCAACCGATTTTGACTTGTGAAATAACTTTTGAGCTTCTGGGTATCTTTTTTTACAAAATAATGCATAACCATATTTAAACTGATATTCTGGGAGTTCTTTTACCTCTAAATCATTTTCATCTACTTGCTCAAACCATTTAATAGCTGTTGTCCATCTTTTTTTACGGTAGTTGTATTGCCCCAATTGAAACCTTGCTCTACGTACTTTTGGACTTTGAGGGTGGTGTTCTATAAATCGTACAAACAAATACTCTGCATCCTGATTAAACAATTCTAATGCACATAAGGCAACATAGTATTCAGCATTCATTTTTACCTCAGAGTGAGGCTCGTTAATTTTATCGTATACTTTTTTAAACTTTCTTTGAGCAGCAACATATTTTTTTGCAGTAAAGAGCTCTTTAGCTCTCTTAAAATCAGCATTTTCGTGAGCATACACCAAACTTTGTTGGGCATTTGATAAACTTGTAAAAATGAGCAAAACGAGTACTACTGTTATTTTTTTCAATTTCATATGAAACAATTTGTCTTTATAAAAATGCTGGCTAAATGAGAGTAAAATAGTACACACTCAATAAATTACGCTTCAAAGCAGTTTATACCAATATTAAAAATACTACTGTCAGAGGTAAGCAGACTTTAGGCCAAAGTTTTCTTATCAACGCGTTATTGTGAAATAAAGTATTGAAATTGATGGTGTTACTAGGTTAATACAAGGTAAAATATTGCATTTTATTGTGAATTATTGAATTTTTTCATCTGTTAATCAAATAATTAGAGTAACTTGCAACCATAATTATAATACAATGGCAAAAGGTACAGTAAAATTTTTCAATGACTCCAAAGGTTTTGGGTTCATTGTAGACGAAGAAACAGGAAAAGACATTTTTGTTCACGTTTCTGGATTAGTTGATGAAGTTAAAGAAAATGATGAAGTTACTTTCGACGTAGCTGACGGGCGTAAAGGTCCTAATGCAGTTGACGTTAGATTAGCATAAAATATTTTTTTACTTGATTACTTAAGGCTATCATTAGATAGCCTTTTTTATTTATTATCCTTTAAATCAAAACAGTAGTACTGAATCAGGGGCAAACAATACTTCCTGAAGATGAATCACTGGATGCTCCTGTTACCGAGCTCAACACATTGATTTTATTCTTTACTCTTAAATAACCCAGTAAACCAAAAATAATTGCCTCTTTAAACTCAATAACCTCGTCGTCTGGAATAATAATTTTACTATCGGAATATTTCAGAATACAATTCATCAAAAATGAATTCTTAACACCTCCACCTGTAAACAGCGCTTTATTTGTTTTACCTGCCAAATGAGGACCAATAACTTGACCAATATGTTCATAATATGTTCTTAGCTTATCCTCAATAGTACATGAGAAACTATCCAAAATGGGGATAAAACTATCCTCTAACTTTTCAATACCTAAACTTTTTCCATTTGAATAATACGGCCAGTGGTTCAAATTATTGAGAAGCTCTTTTTGGACCTTACCGCTTCTTCCAAAATCACCATTTTTGTCAAATTCAACACCAAGTTCTCTAGACAGAAGATTAGATACAATATTACAAGGCGCAATATCTTTTGCTATTCTTTCCCCGTTAACAACTCTACTGTAATTAGATATTCCACCAAGATTTACACAATAATCGTATTCTGAAAACAACATCTCATCTCCAATAGGAACCAAAGGAGCACCCTGACCTCCTTTTGAGACATCAAAACTCCTAAAATCTCCAACAGTTGTAATTCCGGATACCGATGCTATTTGATTTAAATCTCCAATTTGTAGTGTAATACCTTTTTCAGGTTGATGAAAAACGGTGTGTCCATGAGAGGATATTAAATCAGGTTTTTCCTTTCCTTTTAAAAAAAGGAGTAATTTATGGCCTATAAAGTTACCGTATTCGAAACTTAAATCTTTAAGCTCATGTTCAGATAATTTTCTCGCATTTTTCAAACGAGAGGTCCAATCTTTATCATAATTAAGCGTTAATGCAGAAAGTAACTCATACTTTTTTCCACACCCTAAAAATCGAACTAAAGCCAAATCTAATCCATCCAAGCTTGTTCCAGACATTAAACCTAAAACTACCATTATTTAATATACTGCAAGACTTACCCAGAATGTTACCTTTTGTTGGAGTTATTATAAATATTCACGAACATCTATGGTCATCATTCCCGCTAATTTTGCCGCTTCCAGCCCGGGATCACCATCTTCAAAAACAAGACACTCATGAGGTTTTACACCCATCTCTGAAGCAGCCTTCAGAAAAGTTTCAGGATGGGGTTTATGATATTGAACATCATCACAAGTAAGAATAACATCAAAGAAACCATCAAAACCAATAGCCTTTAGTGTCAGATTCACTGTATTCTTCTGGCCTCCACTTCCTATTGCCATTGGAATTTTACCTTGATGGGCTTCCACTATTTGTGCAACAATTTTTAATGGCTTTACTTTAGGAATGAGCTTTATGAATTCATTTTCTTTGTCTGTACCCAACTGTTCACCATCAACGTTTTTAATACCCAATTTAAGAATCAAGTTTCTAAACACCTCAAGAGTAGGTTTTCCTGCCTCTTGGTAAAAATAATCTTCAGGAAAGTCAAAACCGTTTCGATTGCAAACCAATTGACATGCTTTGTAATGAACGGGCATTGTATCCGCAAGGGTTCCATCTAAATCAAAAATAAGCGCCTTGAAACCAGTAGGAAGTTTAATCATAACTAAAAGGCAAAATATTGATTCGTAAGTTTTGGAATAAGCCTCCTTTTTACATAAGTTTCTGCTTTTGAATACGCATCCAACGATGCCTTTACTCGATTCAGTTGAAGCCCTTTGGTAGGTTGTATGATTTCGGAAAACACAATTTCTCCATTAGCCACTTTTTTTACTTCAATAGCACCTGTTAATTCCACTTGGAAAGTACCTCTGTTGCTTCCTAAAATTTTTGTATTTGATTGAATAACCATAATTAAATCAGCTTCTTGTTTTGAAGAAACTACTTGTAACCCCCTAGATGTTAAAACTTGTTTTGCAGACGGTTTTAAAATAGGGTCTTTTATCGTTCCAAATTGTTTTTCATATGACTCTATATAAACCTTTGGTGCAGTAACATTAAGTTTTATTTTACCTGTTTTAGTTGGGATGTAATTCAATAATTTAAGTACAATTTTATCTTTGGTTTGGTTAGCCGTCAACTCTTCAAAATCTAAATTCGCAATTATAAATTGTTCCTGTTTACTTTGTTTTATTTTTCCTATTGAAAGACCCGCTCTTCCAAATTCATTGGATTGTATTTTATAATTCTTAAAAAACACAGCCTTATATTGACACCTAAGGGGGATTTGAGATAAAAGAACGCCATCGTTATTTTTAACAACAAAATAAACATCATCCTCCTTTAAATGTTCACCCAATACAACAGAGTACTGAGCTATAGAAGGAGTAATTACGATTTCGCTTACCATCTCTTGAGTATAACTCATAACCTCAGTGGCAAAACAAACCTCCTTTCCATCGATGCTTGTTTTTAAAGGTTGATCAAGATACTTACTTACACTCTCAAGTGACTTTATCCCAAGAACAAATGCATCATGGTAATTGTTCTTATCATGATTTTCTTTAGACCTTCTAAAAAAATCCTTCCCAAGAGTTAACGCCTTATCCATCCGCTCCTTTTTGATTTGAGCATATTTTGATTTCGACAATCGATAATACACCCAATATTGACTATCGTTTTCCCATGCACCTACCAGCTCGTATCCCTCTATATCTTCAGTAGATTGAATTTTAATTTTTTGCTGATATTCTTGGTTAAAAGCGCCTCCTGTTTCGAGTGTTTTTAAAACCGATTCTCCTGATATCTTGACAGATATCTCACTAGCCAAATTTTCTAAAGCACCTTGCTTTGCCTTTTCTCTGTAATCAAATCCGATTTTCTGAACCCCATAAACACCGGAATAGTAATCTGGATGTACAGGGGTTGTTTGAACCCAGCTCGGTGTTGGATTTCGTTTTGAGAAACCATCTTCACTTGATTTACAACCAATCAAAAGCATGAAAAACAATATGTATAAAAAGTACTTTTCCATTATTTTTCAGGATTAAAACGATACACTTTTGTAGCAACTGAAGAGGCAATCGATTTTAAAGCATCCATTCGCAGTTCAGAAGTTCCCCTCATGTTTTTATTTGCGTTAAATGATTGTCTGAAATCATTTACCTTAGCTCTATTGGTATATATTCTATCATTGGCTGAGTTTTGAAGCTTATTCTGCCAAGTTCCTGGATATAAATTTCTATAATTTCCTGAGTACGTATTGTAATTCACCTCGCTTCTAATCACTTTTTCTTCAATCCCAGAATCTAAAACTTCTCCTGTTTCTGTAGAAACTAAAATGTATTGAAAAGAAATACTTACCTGTGTATATCCCTGGTAATTGTTGAAGTAAATTTTATCGTAAACATACTTAGACTCGGTTTTTTGAGTTGCCGTATTAAAATACTTTTGAACCCTTCTTTTATAAGCCTTTTCTCTTTTCATTTGAGGAGAGCGCATTTGACTTTTAACAGATAGTAACTTGCCACTTAAAATAGCTTTTGCTCCTAACAATTCACCCGTTTTTACAGCCCCACCTCCTTCTACCCAACCATTCATGGCCAGATACTGCTCATTCAATACTTTATCCATATGGGTCCGATCCAACACTTTTAAAAAAGGACCCTTATTTGCTAACAAATCATTAATAATATTTGCCTCTACAATTGCTGCACCTCCTTTATCTCCTGAATAATTCTTAAATTTTAAAATAGCCACAGGATACTGAGACAACTCCAAAGCTTCATCCAGTTTAAATTTAGCATCCTTATACGCTGAATTCTTTTCCGTAACCTTCTTAAACTCATAATAAGCAGATCTATTTTTTCCTAAGTCCAGAAAACTATTGCCTTTTCTGTATGGAGGTTCCAGCTGAGCAATTTCTTTCAATTTTTTCAAATCTCCTCCTTTATAAGTAGGCTCTATCTTTTGAATTTCAGCAAATACCGCTTCAGCTGCTTCAAACTGCTCCTCACTCATTAATTTATTTGCCATTTCAAACTCCTCTTCTAAATACTCTTTTTTTGCATTGTTATAATCTTCTATCAAATGATTAGGAACATTAATCTCTGTGTTATAAACATCTATTTTTTTCTTAAAGCCTTGAATTTCAATATATGTATAAACGGCAGATTTGTAATTGCTAGAATTGTATTCCTTGAAAAATTTAGATTGATATTTAGACATCACCTCTTCTCCACTTTTTCGCAATCCAATTTGGGCTTCAACATTGGATCGGTCACGATTTAAAGCTTGCATATAATACACAACAGCCTCCTTATGGATCCCGGCTGCAGCAAGCTTAGCGGCTTTTTTAGTGTATGCTTTAGAACCATTACAGGCAGCAATTACAGCTGCTAATAATAAAAATAGAAATAGTTTAGTTTTTTGAAAACTTATCCTCATAATACCCTTACGTTTACCTCTACGCCCTCGCGTGTACAATATCTGTTCCAAACTTAATGTGAATAATTACGCTAAAGATAAACATCTCTTTGATTTACCAATAAAAAGTTAAGTTTTGTTATTCAGTATGAATTGATGATGTTATCCCCGGATAACGTTTTATCTTTGTATCGATCTTATGAAGCTAATAGTATTTTTCCTTTTTTTAGTATTCCTACTCTCGTGTACTGAATCCAAAACAAAAATTGAACTTGAAAAGGATTTAGTAATTGACTCCATTAATTTTGAAAACATTCAAGTTCCGCAACCAGAAATTCAGAGTATTCAAAAATACTTTACAAAATTCGTTAGTAGTCGTAAGTTTAACGGGCATATCGTAGTTGCGAAAAAAGGAAAAATAATTTTTGATACAACATCGGGTTACGCTAACATTCGAAGAAAAATTAAACTAGAAAAAAACTCAGTAATGCAACTGGCCAGCATTACCAAACCAATAACAGCAACCGTTATTCTACAACTGCTAGAAGAGGGTAAGCTATGCCTCAGCGATACCATTACTAAATACCTAATCGAACTTCCTAAAAATTACCATAAAATAACCATTCAACAATTATTGTCACACCAATCAGGACTTTCTCCCTACCCTTACTATTGTCATGAAATGATTGATGACAAACAAAGTTTAATTTATAATGATACTGTATTATGTGTAATTAATTTTCACAATCCAAAACCTTACTATGTGCCAGGGCAGAAATACAATTATTGCAATACAAATTACATGCTCTTAGCGTCAATTGCTGAAAAAATTGAAAAAAAGTCATTCATAGATATAATTGAAACAAGAATTGTCAAGAAATGTGGAATGAAAAATAGCTTTATGTTTGATGCCAAAAAAACCAAGAAACCTTCAAATCTAGTTCTAGGACATACGATTAGAAACAAAACATTCAACTTAGACTATCTAGATGGTGTTATTGGAGATAAAGGTTTTTTTTCTAATGCAGAGGATATGCTTCAATTTGACAGAATGCTTTCTAATGGAAAAATAATAAGTGACTCAGTTATTAATTTAGCATTTACAGCACAACATAAAATTCGAAACAATAAATCTTATGGTCTAGGTTGGCGGATAAAAATGCACCCTAAACTTGGAAAGATTATCTATCATACAGGATGGTGGCATGGAAATAGAAACATTTACATAAAAATTCCAGAAAATGAATATACCATAATCATCTTAAGCAATGCGATTCAGGGTTCTAGCTATAATATTAACAACCTGCTAGAGCAATTTGATTTAGCAAAACTAAGCCTAACAACAAATTCTCAAAAAGAAAACACAACGGTTGTAAAACATTGAAATTAATCTTTCTCACAAACACCAAGTTAAACGGAACTAAATATTTACTCGCAAAGAACATCCACTTGAATCAAATTCGCCGTGAAATCTGTTGGAAATAATTGCCGCATAAATTCCTCATAATTTTATATAACAAAACGAAAATTTAGTCTTTACACGAAACTGCAAACAAAAAAGCCACTCTCACGAATGGCTTTTCTTTAAATTTTAATTATCCTCCAAAATCATCGAAGGAAACATTTTCTGGTGGTATTCCCCAATCGTCAGTCATTTTAATTACTGCTTGGTTCATCATTGGAGGACCACAGAAATAGAACTCAATATCTTCAGGAGCATCATGAGCTTTCAATTGATGCTCAATAACTGCATTGTGTACAAAACCTAAAAATCCATCTCCTTCGTCATCAAGACTTTTCTTCTCCCTCCAGTTATCCGACTCTTCAGGTTCAGATAGAACAATATGGAATTTAAAGTTCGGGAATTCTCGTTCAATTTGACGGAAATCTTCTTCGTAAAACAATTCTTTTCTAGATCTACCACCATACCAATAAGTAACTTTTCTTCCTGTTTTTAATGTATGAAATAGATGGAATAAGTGAGAACGCATTGGAGCCATTCCAGCACCTCCGCCAATATATATCATCTCTGCTTCGGTTTCTTTAATAAAGAACTCACCATAAGGACCTGATATAGTTACTATATCTCCTACTTTTCTTGAAAAGACGAAAGATGAACATATACCTGGATTTACATCCATCCAGTCATTTTTCTCTCTATCCCATGGAGGAGTAGCAATACGAATTGTAAGCATAACAATATTGCCCTCAGCAGGGTGGTTAGCCATTGAATATGCTCTAAAACAAGGCTCCGTATTCACCATTTTCAAACTCCACAATCCAAATCTATCCCATTCTGACTTAAACTTTTCAGGTCCTAAAGGATCAGAAGGGTTGGGTTCAATATTAATATCATTTTTAAAGTCAACTGTTACCTCAGGAACATCAACCTGAATGTAACCACCTGCTTGAAAATCTAAAGTTTCACCTTCAGGTAATTTCACTGTAAATGCTTTTATAAAAGTTGCAACATTGTAGTTGGAAATAACCTCACAATCCCATTTTTTTATCCCGAAGATTTCAGCAGGTATTTCAACTTCCATATCTTGTTTTACCTTAACCTGGCAACCGAGACGGTAATTTTCAGCAATATGCTTTCTCGAAAAATACGGTTTTTCAGTTGGCAATATTTCACCACCACCGGCATGCACCTGACACTCACACATAGCGCATGTTCCACCTCCACCACACGCTGAGGGTAGAAAAATTTTGTTATTACCTAAAGTGGATAACAATGTTCCGCCAGCATCGGTTTCAATTACCCTTTCTCCGTTTACAGTAATCTTTACCATACCCGATGGAGATAATTTTGCTTTTGCAAATAAAAGTAAAGCAACTAGCAACAATACTACTATTAGGAAAACCGCTACACTTATAACTATTGTCATATCTATTAATATAAAATTCTTTTTATTCTCTCTAAAGTTCAATTCCCAGGAATGCCATAAAAGCAATTCCCATTAGTCCAGTTATAATAAAAGTTATTCCTAGACCTCTCAATGGAGCAGGAATATTTGAATAACGAATTTTTTCTCTAATTGCTGCTAAAGCAACGATTGCAATCCACCAACCAATACCTGAACCAAAGGCAAATGCCGTAGCTTCACCAATAGAAGCATATTGTCGTTCCTGCATGAATAATGCTCCTCCTAGAATGGAGCAATTTACTGCAATAAGTGGCAAGAAAATACCCAATGCACCATACAATGCCGGTGCAAATTTTTCAACAATCATCTCCACCAACTGCACAATTGAAGCAACTACTGCGATGAACATTATGAAAGAAAGAAAAGATAAATCCATTGTTTCACTTCCATTCAAACCATAGTCGGCATCCAACCATGCAAGTGCTCCTTCTGCCAAAACGTAATTTTCCAACAAATAGTTTACAGGTACCGTTACGCAGAGTACAAAAATAACGGCCGCACCTAAACCGGATGCAGTTTTAACAGACTTTGATACTGCCAAATATGAACACATACCTAAGAAATAGGCGAAAATCATATTTTCTACGAAAATACTTTTGACAATAATATTTATATAATCTAGCATTTCTTTGTGATTTATAGATTAATTTTCTTCAATTAATTTTCTATTTTTCGCCCTTTGGACCCAAATAACACCTGCCACTAAAAACAAGGCTATTGGTGACAACAACATCAATCCGTTGTGTTCATAAAATCCTCCATTATCAATCATCCAGGACTCTGGAATTATACCTTCCAAACCAAACATTGTTAGTGAACCCGAACCAAATACTTCACGAACCAAACCAACAACCAGTAGAATCCACGTATATCCAAAAGCATTACCAATTGCATCCAAAAAAGATGGACCGACTTTA
>Ga0160423_10001148_pt1 | contig 22066 bp, 17 predicted proteins | sample CRUFie14St8metaG_FD_108191 | JGI IMG/M metagenome (GOLD analysis project Ga0160423, IMG submission 108191) | Marine microbial communities from the Costa Rica Dome - CRUD Field 142mm St8 metaG | ecosystem: Environmental > Aquatic > Marine > Oceanic > Photic zone | place: Costa Rica: the Eastern...
AATGTGACGTTTACGTCAGATGATGTACAAGATCTTGAAGTTAGAGTACTTAACATTGTTGGTGAGATTGTATACACTGAAAACCTAGAGCAATTTGTAGGTGAGTATACTAAAGCAATTGATTTAGCTACTTATACAAAAGGAGTATACTTCTTAGAAATCACAACTAATGATGGTGTGGTTAATAAGAAATTAATCCTTCAATAAGAAGTTAGTTAATTCTTAATATGAAGAAGCCCGGGCAATACGCTCGGGCTTCTTCTTTTTAAAAACTTTTTTTTAATATATTAATAAGTGATATTATACATTTTTTTCCTTTCTCTAAAAACTCTTAGTCCATTCGATGCTAAACCTATATCTAACAGTACATGACTTCGATCTTTAAGATTTTTTATATTTATCTTGTATTTTATTTTAGAATTGGGTAGAATTATTTGTTCATTATTTAATTTATTTAAACTATAATTATAACTATTGTTATTATAAGACAAGTTCAATATTAAACGCTGATCATCATCTTTTTTAATTAAAAAAGATTTATTAGTTTCATTAGTTAAATTAAAATTCAGGTATATGGAGTCATTTTGATTCACTATTTCTATGTCATCTAGCTTGAGTCCACTATATGAATAATAATTATTGATAAATGTGCCACTTAATTTTAAATGAGTATTTGATGCCCATACCTTTTCATCACCAAAATTTAAAGCAAATATTCTTTTACCATTATAGATTGAGTCAATCATGTTTAAATCAACTTGACTAAATCTCTTATTGTAATGAGGTGAACCTGGAACTAATTTGTTTTTAGCAAAAGAATAAATAGATAAATAATGATATTTGCTTGTAAAAAGAATAGGATGATTTTCTGCAACAGAATCTAGTTCATTAGAAAATTCATTCATATTAATAAAATAAGATTTAAAAGGAAGTTTATCATCAAGGTAATTTGTCGATAATATTATTCTTGCAAATATTAATAATACAATAGATGGGATTAATAAATAATATATTTTTTTATTAAGTTTTGGGTGATTTTGCAACTCCTTATATGAAATGATAATAAGTGCAATAGTTGAGATAGCCGTCCAATGTGTTTCTACGTGACCTTTGAAACAATAAAAAAGAAAAAAAACATAAAATCCTAAAGCTATATATTTTAAAGTTTTATCAAATTGATTTTTTGATTTAAACTTAATTGCAAGCCATATTATTATAAGCCCACTAAATGGACCAGCAGCAATTATTTGTGTAGAAATATAACGAAAAAGGTTTGCTTGATTAAATCCTGTTGCTCTATCATTAATGTGATATAATATACTAGGAAAATCATTATTATAAAGCCAAAAGATATGAGGAGATAGGAGAATTAGAGATAAAATACCTGCAAGCCAAAAACTTCTTCTTTTGAGAAGGTCAAAATTTGAAATAATTGTCAAAATCATTACTAAACCGGCATGATATTTACTATAAAACATTCCTGAGATAATTATAGAAAATAATAGTGTATTTATAATACTATCATTTAATAGATATCTTTTGTACGCAAAAAGATATAAAATGAAGAATAATACTAATGGAGCATCTGGAATTATAAAAAAGCCTGAAATATGAGAGGTTACTAGAGGAAAGGAAATTGTATAAATAATTACTTTTTTATAATTTTTAAAATCTCCTATTAAGTGAAATATTCCAAATAAAGATAATACTCCAATTAGTACAGGAAAAATTCTAATACCAAATTGACTGTGATGAATTAAATCACCAGCTTTTGCTAAAAGAGCAATCATTGGTGGATGGTCAAAATATCCCCAAGCTAATTTTTTAGAATATATCCAATAGTAAGTTTCGTCATAGTGTAAGTTTGTGAAGAAAGCTTGTAAAGCATTAATTATAAGCCATATAATTAAAAACCATCTAAATTTTTTCCAAGTTAAATTTAGTTTATCCATTATTATAAAATGACTATCCGGTACATAAAGTATAGTAAATTACTTATTTAATTAATAATTAATATTTTATGTTTAATTTTTAATAAATAAAAGTAAAGTTGACAACAAAAGTATTGTTCGTTTAAGTTTGTCTTTACTTTATTAAACAAAAGTATAAATTCCTTTCTAATAATATTATTATGTTTGCGAATATACTTTTACAATAGATTAACAATGAAAAAACTGCTTTTCCTGTTATTACTTACCCCTTTTATTTACCTTGTTTCTTGTAGCTCAGGAAAAGGAAACCTAGCACCTGAAATGGGGCCTATAGAAGAAATAATTGTTGGCAAAACCTGGAAGTTATTAGACACTGATTTAGGTTGGTTTTATTTAAATAGTAATAACACATACTTAGTAAAAGATTTCCTATGTGATACTTTAACACAGTATGGAGATTGGGAACTTGATGAGAATATACTAATTTTAACATATATAAATGGTCCTATAGAATATATAGAACGAAATACAATTATAGATTTTAATGATTCGATAGTTAAAGTTCAATCTGATACTAGTAAAACTCTTGATGTAAATATATTATTTGAAATAGTTACTGATGAAGTTATTCGAGGATGTATGGATTCAACTGCTGTAAATTTTAATGCTGATGCCGAGTGTCCTTTAGAATGTGTTTATGCTGAAATTTCTTACGATTGCTTTAATCATTCATGTGTTGACCCTGGTGATGGAACTGGAATATATTACACACTACAAGAATGTCAAACAGCATGTGAACATGGATCAGGTTCTGGTGGATCAGGAGACGGTTCAGGTTCTGGTGGACCTGGAGGTTCAGGAATAGTTTCATATAATTGTATTAATGGATCTTGTATTGATCCAGGTGATGGTACTGGAGAATTCTCTTCATTGTTAAAATGCTTGAATAGCAATGATTGTTTTGTTCCTGTAACATATAATTGTGTTAACGGATCATGTGTAGATCCGCTTACCGGAAATGGTTTTTATAGTTCATTGTTAGATTGCGAACAAGATTGTAATATAATTTTACCAACATATAATTGTATTAATAATACATGTGTAGATCCCGGAGACGGTTCCGGTTTTTATTCTAGTTTGTTTAATTGCCAAATAGTTTGTGGATCAGGAAGTGGATCTGGATCAGGAAGTGGATCTGGCAAAGCTTACAACAACAATAATAATTATAAAAATCCTAAAATATTTTAAAAGAAAAAAAATATTAATAAATTAAAAAGAAAGAATATGAGTGATAAGTGAAAACAATATCACTTTCCGATACAAAATTTACTAAATATATTTCCTAGTAAAGTGTCGGTTGTTATTTTACCTGTAATACTGCCTAGATGAAAGAGAGCCTGCTTAATATTTATTGCAAGTAGGTCGCTACTTATATTAGTTTTTAAACCTTCAATAATTAAATTTATTTCTTCACTGATGTACTTAAGCTCTTCATAATGTCTTATGTTAGTTACTATTGTATCATTACTAGAAAAATTTGAGCTAGTAACAATTTCTAATAATCTATCTTTAATCTTATTAATACCTATCTTATTTTTTGCAGAAATAGATATACATCCATCGAGATCAATCTGTTTAATATCAATTTTATTGATAATAACAATAAGATCTCCATTAATCTCATTTTTTACTTTAGATAAGTCATTTAATTGCTGTTCAATATTAGTATTAGAATCTATTAAAAAAATTGTTATTAATGCACTATTAGCTTGTTTTAGTGTCTTTTTAATACCTATATTTTCAATAGTATCATCTGTGTCTCTAATACCTGCTGTATCAATAAAACGAAATATATAACCATCTAAATTAATTTCGTCTTCAATTATATCACGTGTAGTACCTGGTATTTCTGAAACTATAGCTTTTTCTTCATTTAAAAATGTGTTAAGTAATGTTGATTTCCCAACATTTGGAGGACCAATAATTGCAACAGTAGCACCGTGCTTAATAACGTTACCTAATCTAAATGATGCAATTAATTTGTCAACCTTTCTTTTTATTTTAAATAACAAATTACTTAAATCTTCTCTATTTGCGAATTCCACATCTTCTTCGGAAAAATCTAACTCAAGTTCAATCAAAGATGCAAAATTTATTAATTCTTCTCTTAATATTTCTAAATCGTTTTTAAAACCTCCTCTTAAGTGATTAATCGCTATATTATGTGATGATTTACTTTTAGCTGCAATTAGATCACCAACTGACTCAGCTTGTGAAAGATCTAGCTTACCATTTTTAAATGCACGTAAAGTAAATTCTCCTTCTGTAGCCATTCTACAACCTTTTTCAATAAACAGTTGTAATAATTTTTCTTGTATAAAGATAGAACCATGACATGATATTTCAACAGTTTCTTCTCCAGTATATGATGTTTTTCCTTTAAAAATACTAACTAATACTTCATCAATAACTTTATTGTCTTTAGAAATTGTCCCATAATGAATAGTATGAGTTCTTGCATTATTAATATCTTTACTAAAGACACTATTTAAAATACTAATCGATTTATTACCAGATATTCTAATAACAGCAATAGCACTCATTGACCCTCCTGTTGCTAAAGCACATATAGTATCATCATGTAATATGTTTTCCATTACGCAAAAGTATTTAAAATCCTTTGTTAATAATCATAATGTACTAATTTTACACTCAAAATTTTAAAAGATATAATATGAGTGTTTTAGTAAACAATAGTTCCAAAGTTATTGTTCAGGGTTTTACAGGTAGTGAAGGTACATTTCATGCTGAAAAAATGATAGAATATGGAACCAATATAGTTGGAGGAGTAACTCCAGGAAAAGGTGGTACAATACACCTAAATAAACCTGTTTTTAATACAGTTCAGGAAGCTGTAGACAATACTAATGCAAATACAACAATTATATTTGTTCCACCTGCATTTGCTGCAGATGCAATAATGGAAGCTGCAGAAGCTGGTATTGAAGTTATAATCTGTATAACTGAAGGTATACCGACGAAGGATATGATTATTGTTAAAGAGTATATTAAAGACAAGGACTGTTCATTAGTTGGACCTAATTGCCCTGGAGTGATTACACCAGAAGAGGCAAAGTGCGGAATTATGCCAGGTTTTGTTTTTAAGAAAGGTAGAATTGGAATTGTATCAAAATCAGGTACATTAACATATGAGGCTGCTGACCAAGTAGTTAAAGCAGGAATGGGAGTATCTACTGCAATTGGAATTGGTGGTGATCCAATAATTGGTACAACTACTAAAGATGCAGTTCAGTTATTAATGCACGACTCGGAAACTGATGGTATTATTATGATTGGTGAAATAGGAGGTCAACTTGAAGCAGAAGCCGCAAAATGGATAAAAGATAATAACCATAAACCAGTTGTTGGTTTTATTGCTGGACAGACAGCTCCAGAAGGAAGAACAATGGGTCATGCTGGGGCCATAGTTGGTGGAGCTGAAGATACTGCACAAGCAAAGATGAAAATAATGAGAGAATGTGGCATTCATGTTTCAGAATCACCTGCTGAAATTGGCAGTATGATGGCACAGCTTATGAAGGTAAATGCTTAAATTTGAAGTACTCATTTTCTATATAATTCATGATTGAAAAAATTGATAATATAGTTATAGATGGTTCTGGTAAAAAACCAATACTAATTGATGTAGAATATAAACCTAATAACATACCTAAGCAAGCCGTAATATTTTGTCATGGTTTTAAAGGATTTAAAGACTGGGGACCTTTCAATAAGATAGCAACTTATTTTGCTAAAAATGATATAGTTTTTGTAAAGTTTAATTTTTCATATAATGGTACAACATTAAAAAATCCTACTGAGTTTAATGATTTGAAAGCATTTGGAAATAATAATTTTTCAAGGGAATTAGATGATCTTGGTTTAGTTATAAATTGGCTTAAAGATTATGATAAACTTAAAAATGATTTAGATAACTCAAAAATATCCTTATTTGGTCATAGCAGAGGAGGATCCATATCATTATTAAAAACGTTTGAAGACAAAAGGATTAATAAGATAGTTGCTTGGGCATCACCATCAAATTTTTTAAATCGACTTCCTAAATTAGAAAAGTTGGAAAAATGGAAAAAAATGGGAACAGCATATATTTTTAATGGAAGAACAAAACAAAACATGCCGATGTTTTTTCAATTTTATGAAGACTGCATTAGAAATTCTAGTAGATTAGACATAAAAAATGCTACAAAAAATTTAAAAATACCATTCTTAGTTGTTCATGGAAATAATGATAATACAGTTTTAATATCTGATGCAAATGATTTTAAGAAATGGAATAAAAAAGTTGAACTTCATATTATTGATGGAGCAGATCATGTTTTGGGTGGGTTTCATCCTTTTACTTTAGATGTGCTGCCTAATACGTTAAAAGATGCAGTTTGCAAAACAATAAGTTTTTTAAAAACTTAATCTTGCTGAAGGAACTACTCTTTGATCTGAAAAATTTTTATTAATATATTTAAAGTATCCCGCTATTCCTATCATTGCTGCATTATCAGTACAATATTCAAATTTTGGAAAATGAATATTAAAGTTATGTTTTTGCGAAAGTAAATTTAAACTATTTCTCAAATATGAATTAGCAGATACACCACCAGCAATTGCGATTTCATTGATTCCAGTTTGATTTTTAGCCATTAGTAATTTATTTATTAATATGTCTACAATACTATATTGTATAGAGGCACATAAATCTTCTAAATTTTCTTTGATAAAATTTGGGTTATCGTTAACATGTTTCTGGATCTTATATAAAATAGAAGTTTTTAAACCACTAAAGCTAAAATCTAATCCCTTTACTTTAGGAACACCAAACTTAAATGCAAATATATTTCCACGTTGAGCATTTTTATCAATTAAAGGGCCACCTGGGTAGGGTAGTCCTAATATCTTAGCTGATTTATCAAATGCTTCACCCGCTGCATCATCAATAGTTGTGCCAATAATTTCCATATCTAAATGAGATTTTACTTTGACAATTTGTGTATGTCCACCAGATACAGTGAGACAAAGAAATGGGAAATTTGGAATAGAACTATTATCGTCAATAAAATGTGCTAAAATATGTGCTTGCATATGATTAACAGAAATAATAGGAATATCCATACCTAATGCAAAGGACTTAGAAAATGATGTTCCAACAATCAATGAACCTAAAAGACCAGGACCTTTAGTAAAAGCAATAGCGTTAATATCCTCTTTTTTTATTTTAGCTAACTTAATTGCAGTAGATACAACCGGAATAATATTTTGTTGGTGAGCTCTGGATGCAAGCTCAGGAACAACACCACCATATTGAGAATGTATATTTTGATTAGCTATTATATTAGAAAGCACCTTTTTTTCTCTTAAAACTGCAGCACCAGTATCATCACATGATGATTCAATTGCAAGAATAATAGGTTCCTTATTCATGTAGGTTTTTAAATAAATGACCCATTTTATCTCTCTTTGTTTTCAAGTACTGAGAGTTATGAATATTTGAGTCAATTTCAATAGGTAATGTTTCTACAATTTCAATACCATAACCCATTAATCCAACTCTTTTTTTTGGATTATTACTAAGTAGCCTAACCTTAGTAACTGACATTGATCTCAAAATTTGAGCACCAATACCATAATCTCTTTCATCCATTTTAAACCCTAACTTTAAATTAGCCTCAACAGTATCATATCCTTCTTCTTGTAACTCATAAGCCTTTAACTTATTTATAAGACCTATACCTCTTCCTTCTTGATTCATGTATACTAGAACTCCTTTACCTTCTTTTTCAATTTGAGATAAGGCAGATTGTAACTGTGGTCCACAATCACATCTACAACTTCCAAAAATGTCACCAGTCATACATGAAGAATGAACTCTAACTAAAATTTTATCTCCCTTTTTCCACTTACCTTTATATAATGCTAAATGAGTTTGATCATTTGTAGTTTGATTAAAAGCCTTCATTTTGAAATCACCAAAATCTGTTGGAAGATTAACATCAGCTTTTTCTTCAATTAATGATTCATTTTTAATTCTAAACTCAATTAAATCCTTTATTGTAATAAATTTTAAATTAAACTTCTTAGCAATATTATGTAGTTCTGGAGTTCTTGCCATAGAACCGTCTGGATTTAATATCTCAACAATTACACCAGCTGGTTTTAAGCCAGCTAAACGAGCTAAATCAACAGCAGCCTCTGTATGTCCTGCTCTTCTTAAAACCCCACCTTTATGAGCCTTTAATGGAAAAATATGACCTGGCTTACCAAGTTCAGAGGGTTTAGTATTTTCATTAACTAATGCACGAACAGTTTTTGATCTATCTGAAGCAGATATACCTGTAGTGCAACCATTACCCAACAAGTCTACAGATACTGTAAATGGTGTTGAATGTGTTGCTGTATTTTTTCCAATCATTAAATCTAATTCTAATTCTTCACATCTACTTTCTAGAAGTGGAACACAGATTAAACCTTTTCCATGTGTGGCCATAAAATTAATAATCTCAGGACTAACTTTCTCAGCAGCAGCTACAAAATCACCTTCATTTTCCCTATTTTCATCATCAATAACAATAACTACTTTACCATTTTTGATATCAGTAACTGCTTCTTCTATAGTATTAAAAATCATATTTAAATCTTAATGTTACAAAAGTACTAACTTTTACATTACTAATTTGACTTTTTAGTATAATTGATAAGCTTAAGATAATAGTTATATAAACTAATAAGTCGAGTATCTTGTGTTACCATATATATAAGAATAAAAGATACTGGAGTTAGAATAATATTTGCTAGCCACATTCCTTCAAATGAACTTGTTGTTAATGCTTGAGCAGCTCTTTCACCAATCATGCTAACTATATGATAAAATATAAAAAACATGACAGCGATAAGAACAGGTATTCCAAGTCCTCCTTTCCTTATAATAGAACCTAGTGGTGCACCTATTAGGAAAAAAACAAAACATGCATATGCTAAGCTTATTTTTCTATGCAATTCAATTTTATGTTTTTCAATTATAATTTTCTTATACCTTAAATTATCATTATTTGATTTTATTCTAGATTTTAACTTTTTTAATTTGTTTAAAGCAATATTCTTTTGTTTTTCATATTTAATCTTACTATTTTTTTCTTGAAGAACTAAAGTTGTATCATTAGAAATTTTATTATAGTTTGATAAATAATAATCATTATATTTATTATAAATGTTATTATAATTATTTTTCAATGAGTCAATTGCATTTCTTAGTTGGATAACATTTAGCATTGCATAGTGTCCTTTATATAGTTTTTCACTATTTTTCATTATACTAAAACTAGATAAATCAAAGCGAATTAACTGGGTTTTAAAACGTGTGATTCTATGAGGATTATTCTTATTGTTTTTTTCATTTACTTCATAGTAGGAGTGACCATCAAACAATTTAAGTTCGAGAAATTTTTCATCTTTAGTCAAGTTCATTTCACCTTTTTTGGCAACAATAACTTTATCATTTTCCATACTTGATGTATGATCATAAATAATTATATCTTCAAGTGTTTTTCCGTCAAAACTTTTTTTAGCAACTTTTATACTATATCCTTCTATATCATTATAAAATATTCCTTCTTTAATGTTTAGGGCTGGTTTCTTTTTTTGAATGTCATACATCATACTAGCACTTTTCATATTAGCAATAGGCATTATATTATTAGAAAATACAAATGAACATATACCAATTAGTATAGCAATTACTGTTAGTGGAAATAATAATCTAAATGATGAAATACCTGCTGCTTTTAAAGCAATAAGCTCATAATTTTCTCCCATTTTACCAAAAATCATTACTGAAGTTAACAACGTTGCAATTGGAAGTGCTAATGGAACAAATCTAGCTGATGCATAAAATATAAGTTCTGCGATCTGATTAAATTCAAGACCTTTACCTACTAAATCATCAATGTATTTCCAAAGAAATTGCATTAGTAAAATAAATATTGATGTAAAAAATGTTACAACAAATGGTTTAATAAATGATTTAATAAGATAAATATGTAATCTATACATTTAAAGAAAGCTATTTTATCTAAATACTATAAAGCAAATATATATTTAAAACATTAAATTTTTATTAAAAATTGTTTTTTTAAAAACATTTAAAATAATATCATAAAACTATTGAAAACAATATATTTGCAAAAAAATGGCGTGGTAGCTCAGTTGGTTAGAGCGCAGGATTCATAACCCTGAGGTCGGGAGTTCAAATCTCCCTCACGCTACAAAAAAATCCTTTTAAAAAGATTGAGATTTAAATTACCTATCAAATTATTTTATTTTTTTGTGTTAATTAATTAATTCAATTTTAATTAAATTAAAAATTAAATGTCTATTATTTATTATAATTCGAATTTTATTAAATATGATGATTTATTTATAAAATATAATAACAGAGCGTTTAATTACGGTGACGGTTTTTTTGAGACAATACGGATAATTAATAGTAAAGCATTTAATTTTAAAAGTAATTACTCAAGATATTTGTATGCTTGTAACATATTAAAAATTAAAGATATAAAGTCATTTGATTTTTTTTCTAATATTATATGTCAATTAATTAATGAAAATAGTATTAAACATGGCTATGCTAAAATACATATCAGTAGGAGTGGAGAAGGTAAGTACCAGCCCAACTCTTTTACTTCTAATGTATTAATTACTATTAATTCATGCGAAAAGTTTAAAATAAATAATCCAATATCATTATGTATTTTTTCAAAACAATTAAAATCAAAAAGTAATCTTTCTAATATTAAATCTATTAACTCACTTATTCCAGTACTAGCTTCAATATATGCAATGGAAAATAATGTAGATAATGCATTACTAATAAATACTAATCATAATATTATTGAAGCAACAAATGCTAATCTATTTAGTATTAGAGGAAAAACTATTTTTACACCTCCAAAAGAAGATGGTCCAGTTTTAGGAACCATGAGAGATTGGATACTAACACAAGTTGAAGTTAGAGAAACATCATTAACTGCAGAAGATTTAATTAACTCAGATGAAGTTTTTATAACAAACTCAACTTCGGGTATAGTTTCTGTTAAGAGTATAGGTACAAAAAACTTCAATGATTCGTTTAAAAATGCAAATAAATTGCAAAATAAATTAATCAGTTTAAGCTTGGATCTTTAGGTAAATTAGCCCATACTGCATATTTATCTCCCATTTCCTTGATGAAATTTCTCCAGAGTTGTTGATTAGATTTATTCATACAAACATCCTTACTAGTAAGATTTTTTACTATCCAGCTATCATTTTCAATTTCATCAATTAATTGATTTTTACCCCATCCAGTATATCCAATAAAAAATTTTATTTCATTTTGACTAATAGTACCGTTATTAATAAGTTTAAGAATTGAATCAAATTCTCCACCAAAATATATATCATCAGTTATTTCAATAGATTTTGGAATAATATTTCCTAAAGTATGTATATAATATAAAGACTGGTTATCTACAGGACCACCTAAAAATATCTGAAAATCTAAAGATATATTTTTAAATAAGTGCGATAAATATAGTTTAGTTGGATGATTTAAAATTAAACCAGTACTTTCATTATTATTATAATGCGTTAATAAGATAACACTTTTTAAAAAAATTGAATTATTAAATATTGGTTCAGAAATAAGCAATCTACCTACTTTAGGTTTTAGCATAAATAAGATAACTTTGTTTTATATTTGTAAATATATAAAATGCAATTATATTAATTATGAATATTAATGATTTAAGAATAAATTATAGTAAATCTTCAATTAATTTTGATGATTTAATTTCCGATCCTAAAGAGTTATTCAAGGTTTGGTTTAACGAAGCACTAAGATTAAAAATCAATGAGCCAAATGCATTCGTTCTGTCTACTGTTTCTAATCAAAACACACCATCCTCTAGAGTTGTTCTTTTAAAGGAAGTTAATTCTAATGGATTTGTTTTTTTTACAAATTACTTAAGTAAAAAATCTAAAGAGATTGAAAATAATCCTTTTGTTTCATTGAATTTTTATTGGCCTGATTTAGAAAAACAAATAAGAATAACAGGAAAAGCAATAAAGATTAGTAGAGCAGAATCAGAAAAATATTTCAGTACTAGGCCAACTAAAAGTAAAATAGGTGCTGTTATAAGTAATCAGAGTGAAGAAATTAGTTTTGACTTTTGTTTTAATAATGAAATTGAGAAAAACAAAGAAAAATTTGAAAATTTTCCTATTGCATGTCCGGACAACTGGGGAGGATATTGTGTTTTTGCATTAAGCTATGAATTTTGGCAAGGTCGCCCTTCTAGACTACATGATCGTTTAAGCTACATATTAAAGGACGATGTTTGGGAGATAAGGAGATTATCACCTTAAAAAAAGAATATCAATTTTGGTTCAAATATTTTTTTTCTATTTTATCAGAATATTTGATACTATTTCTAAGCCAATATAAAATAAGCTGTTTTTTCATTTTATCATCTAATTGCCATTTAATATTACTTTTTCTAATTAAATATGTTATGTGTTGTAAAAAAAGTGATACGGAAACAGAAATATTAAAACTTTCCGTGAAACCGTACATAGGAATATTTACTCTTTTATCTGCTATTTTTAGAATATCTTTACTGCATCCATTTAGTTCTGATCCAAAAACTAAAGCAATTTTTTTAGATACATCTAGGTCAAATAAATTACAATCAGCATTATGTGGGGTAGTGGCTATTATCTGATATCCATCAGATTTCAACATGTTACATGCGTCGATAGAATTATTTTTAGACTTATTGTAGCTTTTTATCGAAACCCATTTTTCAGAGCCAAGTGATACTTCTGTATCGTGTTTGTATCTATTATTATTTTCTATAATATGTATATTTTGTATTCCAAAACAATCAGCTGATCGAATCGATGCAGATATATTTCTAGCTTGAAAAATATCCTCAAGTACTAGTGTTACATAATTAGTTCTTAAACTGGCTTTTTCTTGAAATAAATCAAATCTATCATTTGAAATGAAATTTTTAAAGTATAATATTAAATCATTATCATTAACAATCATAAAACTTTGGTATCATCTGTGATTTTATTTCCTCTAAGAAAATCTTTAATATTCATTGATTTTTTACCTTCAGGCTGAATATTTAAGATTGATATCCCTCCATCAAATGTTAAAATATTTAAATAGCTCTTGTTATCTGTTTTTATACTAATACTATCTGATTTTGTATTAAGTAGTTTGGAACGATGTATTTTTATTCTTCTTTCTTTACCATCTTTATCTTTTAAAAAACACCATGCAGAAGGACATATCGAAACATCTTTTAAAATATTATCATCATTTAATAATGGAGAAAGCCCTCTGATTTTATTATGAATACTTTTAGCTGATTCAGTCCAATTTAACTTTAAAAATTCTTTAGTTAATTTAGGAGCAAAGGATTTAGCTAAATTATTATCTTGACTTTTTTTATTGTATTTGTTGATATTTATAGAATTAATTGTTTTAACAATTATATCTTTACTTAAAAGTAAAAGTTTATTATGTAAGTCTGCAGAAGTAAGATGTTTATCAATAGTTATTTTAGTTTGGTCTATAATTGCTCCCTCGTCAATATTTTCATTAATAAAAAATGTAGTAACTCCTGTTTCTTTCTCACCATTTATTAACACCCAATTAATAGGTGCAGCACCTCTATAATTCGGTAATAATGAAGTATGCAAGTTTATAGTTCCATGAATGGGAAGATTCCAAATGACCTTGGGTAACATTCTGAATGCTACTACAACAAACAAATTGGCATTTAAATCAGCTAAATCACTAATAAATGTAGAGTCTTTAAGATTTGATGGTGTAAAAACAGGAATATTATTATCTAATGACAATTTTTTAACATCAGAAGTTTTTTCTTTTAGACCTCTTCCATATTTACTATCAGGTGCCGTAACTACACCAAGAACTTCAAACTTATTTATTAGTATTTCTAATATACTAGATGCAAAATAAGGGGTTCCAAAAAAAACTATTTTCATATAAAGTATAATTATAAATCAAAACTAATAATATCATCTTATAAATTAGTGTATTTACTTTTATATTTATTACCTAATTTATGTATTTCATCATTTTCAAATAGAATTTCAATAACGTCAGTGATTTTTTTCTTTGATATTAAAGGTAGGAAATTAAATATATCTTCAATTGATAGTTCATCCTCTTTTAAAAGATTTATTATTTTAATTGATAATTTTTTATATTCATCTTTTTTAAATTTTTCACGTTTCTCATATATACATATATCACATTTACCACATTTAAATGCTTTTTTTTCGCCAAAGTATCTTAAAATAAAAATATTTCTACATTCATTACTATTAATATATTCGGCAACTTTTTTTTGTTGAAAAATTAAATTATTCTTTCTTTTTTTTAACTTATCATTATTAAAATAAATGCTATTTGTATCTTTTCTACTTTTTAAATACCTAATTTCACAGTTGATATCATTTTTTGGTATATATTCAACAATATCCATTTCATTTAATCTACTCATTAATTTCTCTAAATCCTTAGAAGAAATATTTGTTTGTGCTTCCAGCTCATTGAAATTTATTTCAGAATATGAATTAAATATATTTTGATATTTTCTTAATAAATGCTTAATGAACGAATCATAGTACTTATTTGATATTTGAAACTTATACAAATCACCCTTACTAATAATAAACTTAAATTTAGAAACACTTTTTATATTAGTTCGATATAATATCAATTCTTCTTTTTCTAGATATCTAATTGCATTTAAGGTTTTTGTATAGTTTAGTTTATATTTATTGCAAAAAGATTTAATATCAAATGAATAACTGTTCTGAGGAAAATGATTTTCAGGTATTCTAAAGAAATCAGCTAAATATTGGTAAACATTTTTGATTTCAGTAATTGATGGAAATCCTAAGTCTAAAAGATTTTGATTTGTATTTATATCATTTTCATTTGCAAATAAAAATGAATAAGCTTGCTCTCCATCTCTACCAGCTCTTCCTGCCTGTTGTAAATAAGTTTCAAGATTATGTGGTAGATCAAAATTTACAACTAATTTAACATCTTTTTTATTTATCCCCATCCCAAATGCACTTGTACTCACCATAATTCTAGTTTGGCTATTCATCCATTTTTTTTGTTTAATAGCTCTAGCATGTTGATTTAAACCACCATGGTAAAAGTCTGAAGAAAAATTATTATCTAATAAAAATTGATTAATTTCTTCAGATGATCTACGTTTCGATACGTAAATAATAACTGAACTTTTGATTTTATTTAATAATTTTAATAATCTTGATTTTTTATCACTTGTAGTGTCAACAACATATGATATATTTTTTCGATAAAATGAAGATTTAATTACATTATAATTTTTAAAACTTAGGTTTTTTTGAATATCATTAATAACATTTTCAGTTGCAGTTGCAGTTAAAGCTAGAATAGGAATACTATTGATTTCTTTTCTTATTTTAGAAATATTTCTATATGATGGTCGAAAATCATGTCCCCATTCAGAAATACAATGTGCTTCATCTACAACTAAAAGATTAATATTCATCTTTTTAATTCTTTCAATAACTATAAAATTCTGTATCATTTCAGGAGAAAGATAAAGTAGTTTGACATTTCCAAATAAACAATTGTTAAGAGATCTATCTAGGTCATTACTACTTATAGATGAACTAATAAAAAGTGATTTAATTCCTTTTGAATTAAGAAAACTTACTTGATCATTCATTAATGAAATTAATGGAGAAATTACAATACAAATTCCAGGATTCATTATTGAATAAATTTGATAGCACAACGATTTACCCCCTCCAGTTGGCAACAATACTAGTGTATCTTGTTTTAAAATTATTTGATTAATAATTTCTTCTTGACGTAATCTAAATTTAGTGTAACCCCAATATTTAACTAATATATCTAAAGCGTTCATTTGTACCAAATATACAAAATAACAGATATAGAAATGTGATTATTTTACTGTGCTAGTTTTGTTCTGCTAAAAACCTTTCAGCATCTAATGCTGCCATACATCCAGTTCCAGCTGAAGTTACAGCTTGTCTATATACATGATCTGCTACATCTCCTGCAGCAAATACTCCAGGGATTTTAGTCTTAGATGTTCCTGGCTCAACAATAAGATATCCATTTTCATCCATATCCAATTGTCCCTTAAAAATATCCGTATTAGGTTTGTGTCCTATTGCAACAAAAAAACCAGATGCAGGTATATCTATTTCTTTTCCATTGATGTTATTTTTTGCAGTTACACTTTCAACACCAATTCTTCCAGGTTCACCATTAATACTTCTAGTTTCATGATTAAAAAGTATTTCAATATTTTTAGTATTAAAAACTCTATGCTGCATAGCTTTAGAAGCACGCATTACATCTCTACGTACAAGCATAGTTACCTTTGTACAAAGCTTCGCTAAATATGTTGCTTCTTCCGCAGCAGTATCTCCTGCACCTACAACAACAACATCTTTACCTTTATAAAAGAATCCATCACATGTAGCACATGCGGATACTCCATAGCCATTTAATCTTTTTTCATCCTCCATTCCTAACCATTTAGCAGAAGCTCCTGTTGCTATTATTACGGTTTCTGCCAATACATTTTGATTTTCATCAATTTCTATTTTAAATGGTCTCTCAGAAAAATCAACTTTAGTTACCATTCCCCATCTTGTGTCTGTTCCAAATCTTTCAGCCTGAAACTTAAAATCTTCCATCATTTCTGGCCCAGTAACACCATTTTTATAACCTGGATAGTTATCTACGTCAGTAGTTGTTGTTAATTGTCCACCAGGTTGTAAGCCTTGAATTACAACAGGATTCATATCTGCTCTTGCAGCATAAATAGCGGCTGTGTATCCTGCTGGACCTGAACCAATTATTAATGTTTCTATTCTTTCAATTTTTTCTGACATAGGTATTTTTGTTTGTAAAATTAAAATATATCTTCAATAGTCGGCTCATGTTGAGTAAATATTACAGTATCTTTTATTATAGGAACCTTATAATAAACAGATCCATATCCTGTAAAAACACCCATTCCACCATTAATATTACTTACCAAATTTATAGGTTCAGAAAATGGATTGCCATTTGTGCCTGCCTGACGAACTAATGCTCTCCAAAATTTTAGTGATTCCTCATCAATTTGACAAAATTTAATAATAACAACATCATGTGAAATAAATACACTATCTAAACTTCCATTATTATAGTATGTTTTATAATGCTCAGCATTATACGCACCAAAAGGAAAGCCAGCACCCTTTATAGGTCTTGGAAAATATGTCTCAAAGGACTCACCATTAAAAAGTACATCAGATCCTGCATCTACTAAAAGTGTTCTAACATCTGGATCTGATATTGTTCCATCATTATAAATACTGTCTCTAACCTCATGAACTGATCTTTTTGTTCTAACTAATATGTTATTTTGTATTTCAGCAGGATCAGTATAAACAGCCCTTATATCACACTTCCAATCTTTTATTGCAATTTCATTTTGCTCCACCCACACGCAATCTAGAGGAGTTGATAATGGAATCGTTGTTTGTGAAGTAATTCTTTCACCATTTCTTAAAATTTCAAGAAAATAAGTTCTTCCTTCTTTACTAAAATCATATGGATAACTTACATCTTCAGGAAGATATATATATGCTATTTCTTCTGAATCAACAAGATCATTTATAGGAACTTTAGCAAGTTTTTTTGTAATTTTTTGACCAGCATCGTTGTGATACCAAATTTTTACAGAATCAACATCAACATCAAATAAATCAAAGTAAGTGTCTTCATCTATAGGTTCAAAGTATCCTTGGTTTTTTGTCAAGATAACATATGGTGGACAATGTTTTTCAATTGAAGCTTCAACTACTAGCTGTTCACCATTATTTGGTAAAGAAAGAGTAATTTCTTCTTCACAAGAAAGATAAATTAAACTAAGTATAAATAAAATAATTCTCATAACTAAAAACTAAAATTCCATGTAACTGAAGGTAAAATTGGGAAAATAGAAACTTGATATGCCTTAGGGGTAACATTACCTTCTTGAATTGAGCCATCAATATCTTCATTTTCAGATTCCAAAGCAAAATATATAAAGTATGGATTCTTTCTACTATATAAGTTATAAATAGAAAAATTCCATGATGATTGATATCTTTTCTTTTTCTTACCGGTATAGGTTGCACTAATATCTAATCTATGATATGGGTCCATTCTGAAACCATTTCTTTCGGTAAACTCTGTATACACCTGTCCATCAATAACATATCTTTCAGAAGGTAAGGTAATTGAATTTCCAGTTGCATATACAAACACACTACCAAATGACCATCTATCATTTAATTTATGTGTTGCAGTAACTGACAAATCGTGCCTTCTGTCATATTTTGCCGCAAATGGGTTACCATTATTAACTTCATCAAAATAACGTGTTGTTTTTGAAATTGTATAACCAATCCAACCTGTTGTTTTACCTTTTGTTTTTCTAACCAATACTTCCAGTCCATAAGAGTCTCCATCTCCAAATGCAAATGATCCATCACTACTAGTATTTGTATTGTCTTCAGGAAGCTCACCTTCTTTATATTCAATAAGATTTGTCATTTCTTTAAAGTATGACTCAATAGATAACTCATATTTGTTATCACTAAAGTTTCGAAAATATCCAATAGCATATTGATCTGAAAATTTCGGTTCAATTCCTGATGAACTAGGAACCCATAAATCAGTTGGAAGCGTAACGCTTGCTGTAGATGCTAAATGAATATATTGATAATTCTGTGTATATGCTGCTTTAATAGAACTTGTAGTATTTAACTTATATCTTAAAGTAAGTCTTGGTTCAATGTTTCTATAATTATTATTACTACCGTTAAATTCATTTTTAATATAATCTCTGAAAGAAATGTATCCACTATGCTGAAAAGATGAATAACGTAATCCTGCATGAATTTTTAAAACATCTGTAAGCTCAATATCATCAGACAAATATAATGCTCCTTCGTTTGAATATTGTTTAAAAATTTTGTCAGGTGCAAATTCTACTTCTCCAGATCTACCAGTTGCATTTCCAGGGGTAAATGCATGATATGTATAATTTGTTCCAAACTTAATAGTATGTCTTTGATTAGGTTGGTATAAAAAATCTATTTTGGTATTCCAATCATTAATTCCAGAAAAGATTTTTAACTCAAAATCTGTTTGCTGAATATTAAATGCAAATCTATAATCAGAAAAAATTAAAGATGTATTCATAAATAATTTATTATTAAACAAATGATTCCATCTTAATGAAGTTGTTGCATTTCCCCATGGTATTTGAATACCTATATCATTCTTTCCATTATTAAAATTAAAAACATCACGCCCAAAATAACCGCTTAAGTATAATTTATCTTTGTCTGAAATCTTATAGTTTATTTTAGTTGTAAGATCATAAAAGTAATAACCAGAACCAGAAAAGGATCCACCTTTTTTTACAAAAGGTCTCGACAAAACATCTACATAAGTTCTTCTACCTGAAATAATAAATGAACTTTTTTCTTTTACTATAGGTCCTTGGAGAGTTAATCGAGAAGATAACAATCCTATTCCTCCATCTACTTCATATTTTTTATTATTACCATCCTTCATTGAAATATCAAGTACAGATGATAATCTCCCACCATATTCTGCAGGCATTCCACCCTTTATTATATTAATATCTTTAATAGCATCAGCATTAAAAACAGAGAAAAAACCGAATAAATGAGCTGCATTGTAAACAACAGCTTCATCCAAAAGAATTAAGTTTTGATCAGGACCACCACCTCTAACATATAAACCAGAATTTCCTTCTCCTCCAGATTGAATACCAGGAAGTAATTGAGCAGTCTTCAGTACATCTATCTCACCTAGAATTACAGGTAATTGTTTAATATTTTCAACTTCTAATTTAGCTTGACTCATATTTGAACTTGAAACATTTTTATCTAATCTTTCACCTGTAACTATAACTTCATCAGTTATGATAGCATCACTCTCCAATGAAATATTATATCTAATATCTTTATTTAAATTAACTGTTTTTACTATAGATTTATAACCAATAAAAGAATAAATAATATCATAAGTTCCCTCTTCAATAGTTAAAGAGTAAAAACCATATTGATTACTAGTCGTACCCTTATAATCCTTTTTGTCATAAATTGATACACCAATTAAACTTTCTCCAGAACTTAAATCCTGAACATATCCACTAATAGTATATTTTTCTTGTGAATAAACAACATCAATAAAAGATAATGAAAATAAAATTAAAAAGATTTTTTTCATGTGTGCAAAAATAATACTTATTAAGTTTAGATAAACAATTTTTAACATATTTCGTTAAAATATCTAACTAATTAATTTTATTAATTTTAAGTATCTTTACAAATAATTTTTTTTAAATGAAAAAAATATTTACTTTAATACTTTTCATAAATGTATTTTTTGCAAATGGACAAAACGGACTATTAAATGGAACAGGTTTTGCGCCTGATTTTACCGTAACAGATTTAAATGGTAGTCCTCACAATCTTTACGATTATCTTGATAGTGGATATGTTGTTGTATTAGATTTTTTAAGTATTACATGTGGTCATTGTATAATGCATACTCCTGGAATAATTAATTCTTATGCTACCAATGGGCCAAATGGTAATAATACAGCTAGATTTTTAGGCTTAGAAGTTAATGCCTCTACTGACAGTACTGCTGTTTTAAGTTATGTTAATAGTTATAATATCCAGTTTCCTATAGCTAATGATATAGTTCCTTATACTATCAATTATCAGATGACTTATACACCAACATTTTATATTATTTATCCTGACAGAACATATACTACTATTTGTGTTAATTGTGTCACTCCAACATCCTCAAGTCAGATAGAATCATTATTAGATAATGCTATCTCTGCTTGGCCTCCTATTTTTGGATGTACAGATCAAAATGCAACTAATTATGATCCATTAGCTAATGTTGATGATGGTAGCTGTAATTTAACATCATACACAATAAAAACATATGGCATGTCTTTTTCTCCAGACACATTAGTTTGTGACGTTGGAGATACTATTAATTTTATTTTAGGCGCATCTCATAATGCAGTTGAAGTTGATTCAATTACATTTATTACTGGGGGTAATAGTTCAAATGGTGGTTTTAATTTTGGTTTTGGTGTTAGTGCTCAATTTATTCCTACATCAGCTCAAACTTATTATTATGTATGTCAACCACATGCTCAAGCAGGTATGGTTGGAGTAATAATAGCTAATATTTACGGATGTACAGATCCAAATGCATTAAATTATGATAATCTAGCTAATGTTGATAATGGCCAATGTGATTATAGTTCATATACTATTGAAACAGTTGGTATGTCGTTTATTCCTGACACTATAGTATGTGATGTTGGAGATACTATAAATTTTATTTTAGGTCCTGGACATAATGCTGTTCAAGTAAGTGATTCTACATGGTTGGCTGGAGGAAATACTCCACTATCAGGAGGTTTTAATTTTGGATATGGTTCAATTGGATATTTTATACCAGATGATTGCCAAGCCTATCATTACGTTTGTCAACCACATGCACAAATGGGAATGAAGGGCGTAGTTATATCTCATTTTCCACCTGTTCCAGGTTGTACTGATTCTACAGCATTTAATTATGATACACTTGCAACGGTTGATGACGGCAGCTGTATTCCTATAGTTGCTGGATGTACTGACCCTGCCTCACCAAATTATAATCCAAATGCTAATACTGATGATGGTTCATGTGTTTGTTGCTGGCCAGGATGTATGGACCCCTTCGCTGATAACTATGATTCTAATGCTACAGTAGATGATGGATCGTGTATTTATCCAATATGTGATGCAGTACCTACAGGTTTAAATGCTTGGGATATTACAGATACTAGATTTAGATTAGGTTGGGATAA
>Ga0160423_10001149_pt1 | contig 22051 bp, 18 predicted proteins | sample CRUFie14St8metaG_FD_108191 | JGI IMG/M metagenome (GOLD analysis project Ga0160423, IMG submission 108191) | Marine microbial communities from the Costa Rica Dome - CRUD Field 142mm St8 metaG | ecosystem: Environmental > Aquatic > Marine > Oceanic > Photic zone | place: Costa Rica: the Eastern...
GAATCTCTCGGGCGAAAATGTACGCTGGTTGCCGTGAAGAGTAAGGCGAAGGAGGTTAAGGCTCACCGGGGAGCGGGATCCCCGCAGGGACGGGGGTCCGCCTATCTTGCTGTTCTACGACTGACCCTGCTGGGTGGAGGAACCCTTGTGCTGATACTCTCTTCCGTACTTTTTCTCCGCGAGATGTCGGATCTCGACAAGGGAACGGTCGCAACAACGGGTATCTCGGAACTTGCTTGGGGAGTTTGTTGGCTGGTAGCCCTGCTCCTCGTGGCACTTTACTCGATTCTGCTGGCCTTGCATAAGGCGCGCTCAGATGGCACGGCATTTCCCCTCGGAGCTCTCAAAAATATTCTCAGCACCTTTGGTATCCTCATGGTGATAGGAGGTGGGGTGGGGTTCATGCTTGTGCTCTTGCTCACACCTGCAATCGGGGCTGCTCTATGGGCTGTCTCCTTCGGGATAGCCCTTCTCGCAACTCGTAGGAGGGCGCCAAGATCAATTGCACGCTTGGGATGGCTAGTTCTTTCAGTAGGCGTGGTAGCTCTCGCCTATGCATGGAGTGATGGAGCATACCCCCTTCCTCTTGTTGGCGTTCCTGAACATTTGGAGAGCCCAATGCTGGAAGCGGATTTGATCATTGGAGCATGCTTTGGCCTTATTCCGGTTTTCTATAGTATTTTTTTTATGAGGGCTTGTGGGACGTTACGGAAAACAACTGGATAGAGGCGAAGACGCACTCTTCAGAAGGGAGCCTGGTCTCCGTCTGATGCTTTGTATGGGAGGAGTGATTTTGGGTTAAGGCCGGGAGAAGAGGATCTAGTTTTAGTGACACGCAGTTTCCGTAGTAGATTCGGTCTTTGGCTTAAATTTTAGGCGCAACGAATGGGAGAGCTCCTAAACCCACCCGAGGGGGCGTTCTGGGACACAGGTGGGCTGTTCATGATTGTGCTCACGGGGTAGTCGTGAAGGCTACATCTCGCGGTTGCAGCCGCTTTTACCCGTCATGAGGTTTCCCCAAAATGTGGGAGGTTGGGCAAGTCTCTGTAAATTCCCTTTGATCCGTTGCTTTAATTGGTTGAGGGTCAGGCAACGTTTCTTTTTTAGCCATGTCGAGATTTGCCGCTTTTCTGTTGCTCCTAGTATTTTCTTCCTCTCTCTCCGGTGAGCCGGAGAAGCTGAGTGCGCTCGACGTTCAGCTTCTCCTGGAGAAGATTAAGACTCTCAAAGAAGGGTCTCAAAAGGCTATTGGGGCCCGCTATACGACTGCCCGTTCCGCATTTCGATCCGCAATCCAAAGTGACTCCGCGGCATACGCTCTCTTTGTGAATTGTACGGAGAAAGTGAAGTTCGAGGAGGAACAGAAGAGTGGAAGTGAGTTTCGTGATTGGAAGAGGCGCCATAAGGAGCGTTCGGATAGCCCGGCTTTTCGCCGCGCTCTCCGGCATCAATTGAACTGGCTCCTTCTCACGCTCGAGGCCGCCTCTGAGCCCAAGAAGAGGGATGAAATGTGGGCAAAGGCTCTCGATCATATCGATACGGTCCTCAAGGACGCGGAGGACCTGGAGGGCGCACAGGCGATGCTTCGCCAGAACGTTCTGGGCACCGTCTTCGCCGAGGCCTATTCCGTTGATAATATTGATATTACCGATTGGCCTGGTTCGCCTTTGCAGTTGGAAGCGGTGTACGAGGGGCTAGTGCTGCCTTCTTTGCGCAGCAAGAAGACTCTGGCTGAGCTGGGGCAGGCTTGGGATCGAAGAATCCTCCATGAGGGGAAGATGATAGAGATATGGAACAAGCCAAAGAAGGGGCTTGGCCGCCCGGAGCATTCCGCTCCGATGGAAAAGTTTCTTGGAGTTCGACGGCCGCAGTTGCAGTGGAAGAAGGAAATGGACCTGTTCGGCGTTGGGGACCAGAAGCAGGCGGCCCTCCGAATGCTGCAACACATTGAAGCCCATCCGTCTCACCGGGACATAGCGACTTGGATTACGGAATTTCAGGCTGCAGTTAAGGGACAAGTTGCCACTCCGCCAGCAGAGGAGCCCGGGGCCTCGGAAGGAGCTTCCGATTCTTCCGAAGAATTGGGCTTCTAGCCTAGGAAGGGGGGGTGCAATACGCGGGGTGCCTCAGGGGCGCTTTTTATTTTGGGTCTCAGGGGCTTCTGTCGCTTCGACTTCGCAATCCCTGAGGTAGGCAAAATGTTGCCCATCGATCAGTTCAAAGGCGACTTTCCCTTTGGCGGTAATCCATGTCTTGTCTGCGATTGCCGGAAGAGAGGCGCTGAACTCGAGCGGCACGCCCAGCACTTGGGCATCAGCTGCGCAGCATGTCATTACAACCCTGTAGAGGCGCTTGCGGTTGTTGTCAGGATTGAGAGTGGGCTCCTCCTCGATAAGACGGCCTTCGAGCTGTGCGGGAAGGCCATCATAGATCTTCATGATTTTTTCATCCCCCGCCGACCAATATAGCTCGGTGAGCTGAAGGAGAAAATTGCCCTCTGAGGTCTTGGGGGTGCGCTTTTCGAGAAGCTCACGAGTAAATTCGGTATTGTAGGTGGAATACAGCGATTTAAGGGTGCGCTGTTTGTAGAGGCCCTTCCACCGGAGAGCTTCCTTGGAGTATTCATGCTTGGTAAAGCCAGTGCACAGGATCACCGGAATGATCATCAGGCAGATCGCAGCAACTGGATTCTGCTCATGATGGTCGTGGCTGTGATCGTGGTCGTGGCTGTGACCATGGTCGTGGCTGTGATCATGGTCGTGGCCGTGATCATGCTCGTGGCCGTGATCATGCTCGTGGCTATGATCATGTCCGCAACCTACCTCTCGTCCGGCGTGAAGGAGATTGAAAAGACCGAGAACAATCATAGCCAGCCCTCCACTCAGTGCAATGAGGTGAAAGGACTCACTCAGATACTCGCCAATAAGGCCTTTGGTATAGAGATAGACCGGAACTACTCCCCACGAGATTGTAGCGAGACTGGAGATGATCTGATTGAAGGTCGCCTTGGTCATAGGTTCGAGGCGTTAGTCCTGTGCCGTCTGGGCGAAGGGGGGGGGCTTATTGCGTTCAAAACCTTCAAAAACCGGCTCAAGGAGAACACTCAGTGCTCCTATTCCGATGAAGAGACCTGCAGCGAGGATAAGGATGAATTTTCGGGACAGGATCGTGCTGTAGAGGAAGAGTAGTTTTACGTCCATCATTGGCCCAAAGACGAGAAAGGCGAGACGCGGTCCAATACTGAAAGTGTCAAGGGTGGCTGCAATGAAGGCGTCCGATGTGCTGCACAAGCTGAGAAGGAAAGAGAGGCCCATAAGGGCAGCCGGAGCGCCCCATATGCTTTCTGCGGTGCCGTCGATGTAATCACGTAGGGGGATGGTCTGCTGGTCGACAGGAGGGGGCGTGTTGACGATTGCTACGATGGTGATTCCGATTACGAAGTAGATCCCTACATCTACGAAGTCCCGCATGGCGGCTCGGAGAGCCATGATAAGGCGATTGTTTTTTTCTACGAAGTTGTCTCCACGGTCGTGGTGGTGATCGTGACTGGACTCAACTTCCTTGAGCTCTTCCACGAGGCGCGGCTTTAAGATTCGCCCGACTCCAACTTTCAGGAGAATCAGGCCGACTATGACCGCGATCACGTAGCCAAAGAGAAGTCGTGATCCTGCCATTTCGAGGGGAATTTTTTTAAAGGCACTGTATGTGCTTAAGAAAGTGACGGGATTCACGATTGGAGCGGCCAGCATGTAGGTGATGGCACAGGCAGGAGGCAGGCCTTTCTTGACAAGTCGGCGGATGACGGGAACGACGGCACACTCGCAAACCGGGAAAATAATGCCCAGCAGGCCGCTCATCAGTACGGCTAGACCACGGTTTCGGGGAAGAAGACGATCAATCGCTCCCGAGGGGAGGTAGACATCGATGAAGCCGCTTATGATCGTTCCCAGGAGGATGAAGGGAGCTCCCTCGACCAGAATAGAGAGGAAGAGGAACGAGAAATCAGGCAGCCAAGGATCAAGAAACACGGAAGGCCGATCAAAGGCGCTGGGAGGGACTTTGCCAGTATTTTCTACCGGGGAAGTCGTGGTAAAAATGCCTCGCGGATTTACCCAAGAGACAGGAATGGCGTTCTAAGGGCGGGTTAAGGTTGGGAATTGCCGGGTTCTCTGGTCAAAGGGGCCCTCCCCAAGAGTCACAATTCGGCAGGAAATCTCTCCGGCTGCAAAGATCTTGGAGGCGAATTGTGGCTTGATGCAGCAGAAGGTGGCCAGAGGGTCGCTTTGGACCGCGGTGGGTGCGACTACCGTGGCGGCGATTCGCCGGGTGAGCCCAACGCCCGTCTCGGGGTCAATGATATGCGAGTAGCGGGTTCCCTCGATATCCACAAAGCGTTCAATATCCCCCGAGGTGGAGACAGCACAGTTGGCTACGTGCATGATTTGCTCAACGTCGGCGCCCAGGGTCCTGATGCCAACGGCCCACCCGGATCGGCCCGGGGGAGGAGAGCCCAGTCTGACGTCTCCTGCGACAGCGACCATCGCGGAGGAAATCCCGTGGGACTTGATGACGCGCAGCATTTCATCCGCAGCATAGCCCTTGGCGATGCCCCCAAGGTCGAAGAGCAGGTTTTCGTCTTTTATAATTACGGTCTGCTGTTCCAGAAAGACGTCGAATTTTGTCCAGCCTGCCGCATTGCGAGCTCTCTCGAGTAGAGAGGGATCAGGCAGCGCATTTTTTCGCTTCGACCTTCGCCAGAGCTTGGTAAATCCCCCAAGAGTGGGATCGAAGGCTCCTTCGGTGGTTTCTGCGATACTGTGTGCATGGGTCAGAACTGTCGCCAGCGTACGGGAGACTGGAATTGGTTCATTAACCGGCCCCCGGCACAGACGCATAAGTTCGCTCTCCGGATTGTAGTCGCTGCAGATAAAACCGATCTCATCAGCGCGATCGAATGCGGCCTTGATGGCGACCTCTCCTTTCTTCAGATCTGTCGCATAGACCACAATCCGTGCTGTGGTGCCCATCATGGGATGGTCGCTGGAGTAGACAGGAACTGTCTCTAAGGCTTGTTCTTGCCCATGCCGGGGAGTTTGGAGCCTTTCCCAAATTCTGGGACCGACCAGGAGGGAGCAGGCACCGGCCACGATGATGATGAGGGCCACGAAAATCCTTCTGGCATTCCTGCTCGGGCGGGATATGGGTCGAGTCATGAAGAAAAAATTTTCGAGATGGCTAACGGGGCTTGGGTCGCTGTTTGCCTTCGCTCAGCCAACGATGGCGGAAAGCTTGGACCTTGGCAAAGCCCTTCCCAGGGCTGAGGCGAAGAACCATAAGGGAGAGCTCGTCCGAGTTCACGAAGTGGCAGCAGAGGGATTGGCGTTTTTCTTTTTCTATCCCAAGGCCCTGACCGGGGGATGAACAAAGCAGGTGTGTAGTTTACGGGACGTAAACGAAAAGTTACTGAAGAAAGGTCTCAGAATTTACGGAGTGTCTTTCGACACGGTATCCGCTCAGAAAGCCTTCGTGGAAAAGCAAATGCTCCCCTTTGACCTTCTGGCAGACGTGAAAGGAAGGATTATCAAGGCCTTTGGCGTTCCACATCTGGGGAAATTTGCCTCTCGGCAGGCGTACTTATTCAAGGATGGGAAGCTGGTCTGGAAGCAAGAGAAGGTGTCTGCGGGTAGCCAAGGGGAGGATTTGCTTCAGGCCCTGGAGGCTTTCGAATAGCCCCGACCCGCCGACAAGAAAGGCGCAGCACGAAGCTGCGCCTTTGATGAGATAAGAAGGGGCTGGGCGGATTCGCCCTAAAGGTCCTCGGCATTTCGGGTGGGTTCCCACCAGTCGGTGTTCCAGTAAACGTGCATCTCTTCGGCGGTCGGAGTTTTCAGGGGCCGTACGATGCGGAAGCCGATGAACTGACCGTCCGTGTGATACCAGATACTTTTTGGTACTTGCGGGTCAGTATCTTTCCAGTCCTTCACGGATTGCGCCCGGGCTGCACTTCGGCATTCATCAGGGTTCTGGTCCCATGAGCCCCCTTTTACGATCCGAGGATAACGAGTAAGGGAAATATTCCAGGGATTGACGGCTCCATCCTTGATGGTGTCACGATATCCTTCGCTGAATCCATCAAGGACCCACTCGCCGACATTGCCGTGCATGTCATGAAGCCCCCACGGATTCGGCTTTTTGGTGCCGACGGGATAATAGGTAAATTCGGAATTATCGCCGTGCCACGCGTAGTCGTCCAGCTTGGCGATGTCGTCCCCGAAGTGAAAGGCGGTGGTAGTTCCCGCACGGCACGCATATTCCCATTCGGCCTCGGTGGGCAGTCTGTAAAAGTGCCCAGTCTGGGCGCTAAGCCACTGGCAGAACTTGGAGGCAGCGTGGTGGGTGGTGCACATGGCAGGATAGTTCAATTCGGAGGCGTGCTCTCCGCTCCCGAACATGTCGTGGTATTGGGGCGTTGGCTGTGAGACCACGTCTACGATGTTACTGCTATCACCACGGGCGAGAGCATCTTTCACTGCTTTCTTGCGCTGTTTTCCGCGGACGGTCACTTCCTTGTCCTTATCGGACGCAAGCAGGCTGCCGTCCTTGTTACGGGCAATACCGTTTTCGTAGAAGGGCTTATAGAGAGCCCAGGGAATTTCAGTTTGTCCGATCCAGAACGGCTCGATTTTTACTTTCTTCTGAGGGCCCTCGTCATCCGTGCGATTTTCGTGTTCGCCTTCTGGAGATCCCATGACGAACTCTCCCCCCTTCAGCGCAATCATCTTATATTTCGCATCATTGGCTCTGGGCGCTACTTCCTCGTAGTCCTTCATTTCGGGAGCCTCACCAGGCCCTCCCTTTTTGGTGACGAGCTCGTGAATCTTCTTGCTGACGAAGAGTCGGTGAGTCGAAGGAAGGTCCCACTGGGCCGGAGTAGGGGTAGAGTTGGTAAACTTTGCCGGGGCTTTGGCGGCCGGGGATTCCTCTGACTTGGAGTCATCTGCAAGGGCAGCGATGCCGACCAGCACGATGGCTGCAGTCGAGGGGAAGATTAGGTGGATGCTTTTCATGGGGATTGATGGAAAAATTTGGAAGGCAGGGCCGCTGCATACTCGGGGGCGATTCTGCCCCGCCGGCTACTGCTTTGATACCCTCCCGCCTGTGGCGTGTGTCAGGCTTTGGCGAGGGAATCGGTCCCGGGAATGGGCGGAGCTGGAATCGGCATCTTGCCGCTCATCGGAGGATTGTCCGGGGCCTGATCCTCACTCGTTGCCCAGAGGTCGTCCCAGGTGATACGCTGGCCGGTGTGAGCGGCCTCTCGGCCGAGAATGCCGACTGCGGTCGAATTGGCCATGAACTCGCAGGAGTTGACGATCTTACCCGCCCTGAGATTGGCGAAGAACTCGTTGTGACATGTTTGGTACATGTTCTGTTCCACACCCTTCTCCGCCCGGTATTTCCAGTTGGTCTTACCCTTGGCGTCCTTGGTAGAGACCTTCCATGGGCCGACCACGGTGCCGCCTTCGCAGATAATGCGGCTCACGTTTTCGTTAAAGGAGTTACTGTACTGGCGTTGCTGGATCTGGCAGAAGACGTTGCCAGGATACTCATAAGTGATTGAGTAGTTGTCGTAGACGTTTCCGGCGTCACGGCGCTGACCACGGCCTCCGTTACCAAAGGCCGCAATTGGGGCAACGTCGTTCATGGCCCATGCCATCTTATCGACAGCGTGAATACACTGTTCAAGGAGTGGTCCGCCTGAGAGCCATTCGAAGTTGATCCAGTTGCGCAGCTGCCATTCGACGTCTCCCATTCCCTCGGGCTGCTTGGCGTCGGGGGAGAGCGCACGCACGGTGCCGCCGAGGTAGGTGCCCACGAAACTTGTGATGCGACCCAGCTCTCCACCAAGGGCCTTGGCGAAGCCAACCCGGTTGGCTGGACTGTAGCGCCAGCAGTAACCGTGCTGAATAGCGAGTTTCTTATCCTCTGCGATCTTGGCGGTTTCCATCAGGTGATGGATGCCGGCCATGTCGATAGCCATAGGCTTCTCAGCGAACACATGCTTTCCAGCTTCAATACACTTTCGAAGCATTGAAGGTCGATACCCGGGAGGAGTCGCCATCAGGACCACATCTACATCGGAATTGGCCAGCTTCTCGAAGGCATCAAGCCCGGTGAACTGGCGGCTTTTGTCGACCTCGACACGCTCTTTTCCGAAGGCTGCTCCGAGGGTCTTGAGAGGGCCCTCGATTTTTTCGGGGAAAGCGTCAGCCATGGCCCAAAGCTTGACCTTGTCATCAGACTTCAGGGCTTGAGTAGCCGCGCCTGTGCCCCGGCCACCACATCCAATCAGACCAATCTTGATGGTATTGCTGCTGCCGATCTCGGCACGGCCGATGTGGGGGAAGCCAGCGACGGCCGTAGCGGCTGTGGCGGTCTTGACAAAATTACGTCGGTTGGAGTTGGTAGTCTCGCTCATTGGATGGTCGGGTGTCGTATGGGCGGATACGGTAGGGTTTCGGCCCTTTCTTTCAAGGTTTTAGGCCCGCTTAGGGGCGAAATGAGTCACCAAAGCACCGGTGCGGAGCATTTGTTTACCCCGACGGTAGGGCTTTTTCGGGAAGATCAGCTTTCGGCTGGTTCTGTTCTCCGGTCTTTAAAGAGGATTAAGAAGGCAACCATTACGATGGCGGCAAGAATAGCCGGGAAATACCAGATCGCTGGCCAGTCAGGGAGGCCCGCTTCTGTCTTGCTCCTGGCAGCCCACCATCCAGCGAGTTTGCCGCCTATAAACATCCCAACCCCAAGTGTGACTACCGCGATGAATCCCTGAGCACTGGAGCGAATGTCCTCCGGAGCGCGTTTGTCGACGTAGATTTGTCCGGTGAAAAAGAAGAAGTCATAGCATATGCCGTGGAAAATAACCCCAAGGTAGAGGAGCGCGTGGGTTTCGGGTCCGGCACTGGCGAAGAGAACGTATCTCAGGACCCAGAATCCCATTCCAATTAGCAGCATTTTCTTTACGCCAAGCTTCCGGAAGAAAAATGGAATGAGGAAGAGGAAGAAGATCTCTGAGACCTGTCCAAGGGTCATCACTCCCTCAGAGTTACCGACTCCCATCTCCCCAAGATATCCATTAGCGAGTTGGAAGTAGAAGGAAAGAGGGATGCAGAGGAGAAGGGAGCAGATGATGAAGATCGCGAAAGAGGGATCCTTCATAAGCCGCAGGGCCTTGAGGCCAAGTACGTCTCCAACGCTGACCGGTTTTCCCTTCAGTTCGGGTGGAGTGTGGGGAAGGAAGAATGCGTAAATGCCCAGAACGATCGATGCGCCAGCCCCGAAGTAGTAGGGCCATGGAGTTGCGCCAAGGCCGATCCATTCTGCCGGGGACTTTTCCCCGCCGAGGAATTCCGGCCATACGACCTTGAGTGAGCCGGATGCCAGAAAGCCGCTACCGATGAGAATGCCGGAAGCAATCCAGCCGATGGTGCCGAGGGTGCGGATAGGGGGAGCATCTCGCTCGACGTTGTCCGAGTTGCGGAAAAGGAGCGAGTTGGCGAGTGCCAAGGTAGGCATGTAGCACAGGAGGTGCCCTAGAAGCAGAGGGTAGAATGCTTCAAAGCTATCTGCCCTCGAGCATCCAAAGAGGAGAAGGCCACCGAGGAGGTGTAGGACGCCAAAAACTATCTGGGTTGGGAAGAATCGATCCGCAACCATTCCCACGAGGAAAGGAGAGAATATTGCCGCCAAGCCCGTGGAGGCGTAGGCGGATCCGATCTGTTCGTCGGTCGCGCCCATCTCGGATAGAAACTTCCACATTGGGACATACCAGACGCCCCAGATGAAGAATTGGATGAACATCATCACGCAGAGGCGCGGTTTCAAGGCGGAGGTGGATTGAGACATGGCTGGGATGTATTTTTTAGGATAATTAGCGAAAACTCACTGGGCTGGAAGGAAATATCGTGCTTCCGACTTGAAATAGATGTCCAGTGCGTTCAGTAGGAGAAGTCATGGAAAATCAGCATTCGCTCCCCCGTCGCAAAGCCCTGAAGGGACTTGCGGCCCTTGCCACCATTCAGGTCGTTCCCAGCCACGTCATCGGGGCCGGCGGGAAAAAGCCTCCAAGTGAGCAGATTACCCGGGGAATCATCGGGTGCGGGGGGATTTCGGGATCCGGGGCACACGTGGGTCAGCAGGGCCCTTTGCTGGCCCTCTGCGACGTGGACAAGAACCATCTCGCCAACCGGACCAACGACGCCAAGAAGCGAGGGCATGACCCGAAGGGTTATCACGATTTCCGCGAGCTATGCGCTCGTGATGATATCGACGTGGTCCACATTTGTACGCCCCCCCATTGGCATGCTCTGCAGGCTATTGAGGCAGCAAAGCAGGGGAAGGACGTCTGGTGTGAGAAGCCGATGAGCCGAACCATCGGGGAGGGCGTTGCAATGATGAAGGCGGTGCAGAGGCACAAGCGGATCTTCCGGATCAACACCTGGTTCCGCTTTGAGGGAGGCTTTTATGGAATGGGCACACCTGTGACTCCTCTGCGCAAGGCGGTTATGCATGGCCTCCTCGGGGATGGGCCGCTCACTGTGACGGTCGGTGGCAATCAGGGCTTTAACTGGAAGTTCGGCTGGTCCGGCAAGGTCGACCAGCCCGAGGAAAAGATTCCTGACCATTTCGATTACAATATGTGGCTCGGTCCGGCTCCTGTGAAGCCCTACACCCGGCACCGAACGCATGGGTCATTTCGTGGCTACTGGGACTACGATGGAGGTGGGCTGGGAGACATGGGCCAGCACTATCTGGACCCGGTTCAGTATATTATCGGGAAGGACGAGGAGAGCCCCGTGGAGGTGTTTATCGATGCGGACAAGCAGCACGATGATGCAGTGGGACGTTGGCGGCGCATCGAGTATAAGTATGAAGATGGGACGAAAATCGTTCTTGATGGAGATAACCGTGAGAAAAATACCCCCTATATCAAAGGTTCAGAGGGGAGTATCAGTCGGGGCATGGCTTCTGATATCACGGGCTTGAAGGAAAAGCTCAAGGCCCTGAAGGACCCGGATCCACAGGTCACCGACTTTCATCAGGCGGTGCGGGAGCGCAAGACCTTCGCCCTTAATGAAAGCAATGGATTCCGTTCCGCATCGATCGTGAACCTTGGTGTAATCGCGCATCGCTCGAACAAAAGTTTCCGCTATGATCCGAAAACCTTCAAAATTGATGAGCCGGAGGCGGACCAGTATGTGCACCAGGAGATGCGGGGCCCTTGGAAAGTGTAGCTTAGTCTTGTGGCTCCGTCTCGACTGGACATAGCGGAGATGATAGTGCGAACGTCTGTCTGCAATCTATGAGTAACAAGATTCGTATTCTATGTGTTGGCGCTGGTAACATGGGAAGCTCGCATGCACGGGCCTATCACAAGCTGGAGGAATTTGAGATTGCAGGCATTGTCACCCGGTCGCCTGAATCGCGCGGAAAGCTCAACGAGGAGCTGGGAGGGGGCTATCCGGAGTTCGGGGATTTTCATGAGGCCCTCGCTGAGACCAAGCCAGATGCAGTAAGCATATCAACCTATCCCGATACGCACGGCCCCTACGCGGAGGCGGCTTTCGCGGCCGGAGCTCATGTGTTCATTGAAAAGCCACTGGCAGAGACCGTGGCGGAAGCAGAGAGTATCGTGGCGAAGGCGAGGGAAAGTGGCAAGAAGCTGGTGATTGGCTACATTCTCAGAGTCCATCCGAGCTGGATCCGTTTTATTGAGATCGCCCGGACTCTGGGCAAGCCGCTGGTGATGCGGATGAACCTGAATCAACAAAGCTCAGGCTCGGCCTGGGAGACCCATCGGAACCTGATTTCCTCGATCTCTCCGATCGTGGACTGTGGTGTGCACTACGTCGACGTGATGTGCCAGATGACCCGTTCCCGGCCAGTTCGGGTGTCGGGCCTGGGGGCGCGGCTTACGGATGATATCCCTGAGGATAAAATCAATTACGGGCACTTGCAGGTGGCCTTTGAAGACGGAAGTGTTGGGTGGTATGAGGCAGGGTGGGGTCCCATGATGAGTGAAATGGCCTTCTTCGTGAAGGACGTGGTGGGCCCGAAGGGTTGTGTGACAATTGAGGCCAAGGATGCGGGTGGCGCGGGAGCCTCCGCGGATGTGGACGCGCACAGCAAGACCGAGTCGCTGCGGATTCACCACAGTGAGCTGGATGAAAACAAGGAGTTTACGAGGGAGGATGAGTGGATCGACATGACCGATGAACCAGATCATGACGAACTTTGCTTCCGCGAGCAGGAATACTTCCTAAAGGCCATTCGTGAGGATCTCGATCTGGGAGATCACATGGAGGATGCCCTCAATTCCATGCGGATCGTGGCAGCCGCTGACGAATCCTATCGGACCGGGAAAACCGTCGATTTATAACCTCTCTCAGTTTCTTCGCTCAAACGAACCAGATTCAACATTATTCAAACCAACTATAAGACCGTCATGAAAGCACTCGCTGCCTCTATTCTCATCCTGTCCCTTCCCGCCTCCGCCGAATGGGTGGAGCTATTCAACGGCAAGGACTTCACCAACTTTGGGGCACCCGGGAAAACCGAACAGAATGGATATTTCGTCAAGGACGGGGTCATCGAATCTTCCCGCAAGTGCAGGAACCTGATTACTGAGAAACAATATGCGGACTATATTCTGGAATTTGAATTTCAACTTACTCCCGGAGCCAACAACGGGCTGGGGGTTCATTACCCGGGTAGCGGGGATGCGGCCTATACGGGGATGGAATTGCAGATTCTGGATAATACCGCCGACAAGTACAAGAATCTCAAGGAATGGCAGTTCCATGGCTCGGTCTATTCCCTGGCGCCGTCCCTTCGCGGGCACCTTGCTCCGGTTGGGGAGTGGAACAAGCAGCGGGTAACGATCCGGGGACCTCGTCTCACGGTGGAGTTAAACGGGGTCTGCATTACGGATGCCAATCTGGACGAGCTGAGCAAAAAGAAGCCCAAGCACCAGGGGGTTAAGCGCAGAAAGGGTCACATCTGCTTTGCCGGCCATGGCGATATCATCAAGGTGAGGAAGATGCGGATCGCGGAGATTTCCTTCGGAGAGGACAAATCGGAAGCTTGGTACCAGCCGGCCGGAAAGGCGGATGACACGCTGGTAGCAGAGGGGTTTATGCCCATCATGGCGGGCGGGTCTCTCAAGAACTTTGCCGAGGACCCAAAGAACAAGGGACATTGGACGGTCAAGGATGATTGGATCCTGCACTATGACGGAAAGGGCACCAATCTCTGGACCGGCAAGGAATACAAGGATTTCACCACTGTGGTGGACTGGCGCTGGACCGGTGATCATAGTGGAAAACGTAATCAGCCTGTCCTTCTGCTCAATGGATTGCAGAAGACGGGACCCGATAAGAAGGGTGTTACTGCTGAGATCGATGAGTACGACAGCGGCGTGCTCTTACGCGGAGCGGTCCGGACCCAGGTCAATCTCTGGAATTGGACGGTTGGCTCCGGTGAGGTCTATGGGATTCGTAATGATGGGAAACAGCCCCTTCCAATCCGGGCTGCGCTTACTCCTCGGGTTCCTGCGGACAACAAGGTGGGAGAGTGGAACCGTTATGTTATTACCGTGAAGGGCGACCGTCTTACGGTGGTCCTCAATGGGAAGGTGGTTCTCCATGAGGCACAGTTACCCGGCGTGAACCCCACTGGCCGGTTGGGATTTCAGCACCACGGGAATCCACTTGAGTTCGCTAACATTTTCGTGAAGGAGCTTTAGCGCTACCTGAGGTGAGAGAGTGATGAGGGCATCCTACGGTTCAACTTGTGTTAGGGAGACCGGCGTGTCTTGAGAAGGTGCGGGAATAACTGCAGCACTATTTTCGAGCATACCGTAAACCACGTTCTCCCGGAGCGTGGCAGAGGGGCTGTTTGCATCCTGATCTTCGGAAAAGCCCTTTTCCATGGAGGCTCCCTTTGCTGGACGGGTATTTTCGGCCCCGCTTACCTCACTCGCTTGGAGAATCCGGAGAGAGGCTGACTGAAATCCCTGAAGAATCCGGGATTCGGACTCTCTTAGAAGCTGCTCCCTGTCAGCGGTGCGTTGTTGCTCCGCTTGGAGGAGGGTCTCAAGTTTTACTTCACGCCGAAGGGATCCGGCCTCGCTGCTGCGGAGCTTCTGAACTTGTGCTTCCAGCTTGGCGCAGCAGGCCTCGAGCTCTGCAGAAGATTTAAGGAGAGCCTTGGTGCGCTCGCGGTGACGAATGCGCGTCGCCTGCTTGCTGTTGTGGCACAGGAACCAAGTCAGGGATGCCCCCAGCGAGGTGCCTAGAATAAGGAGGAGAAGAAAGAGCGAAGGTTGTAGTTCCATGGTGAAGTTGCCCTTGCGGAATGGATGGAAGCTGCTTTCTTACGAAGGAAGAAGCTTTGGGTGTCATTTATCCGGAAATCTCCGGGAGGCGCAAAGCAAACATGCTAACATCTATCAACACATTATTCCAATGGCTCATACACTTCCCGATCTTGGCTATGCATATGATGCGCTCGAGCCGCACATCGACGCGCGCACGATGGAAATCCATCACAGCAAACATCACAATGCCTACGTAACTAACCTGAATGCGGCAATCGAAGGAACGGAGCTTGCGGATAAGTCCATCCGTGAGCTGGTGATGAATATCGGGGATGTTCCCGAAGCCATCCGGGGGGCTGTGCGGAACAACGGAGGGGGCCATTTCAATCACAGTCACTTCTGGGACTGCATCAAGCCAGGTGGGTCCAACGAGCCGACCAGTGAGGTTTCGGACGGGATCAACGCTGCATTCGGCTCTCTTGACGGTTTTAAGGAAGCCTTCACGAAGGCGGCGATGACAAGGTTTGGTTCCGGATGGGCGTGGCTCTGCTCAGATAAAGAAGGCAAGCTTGGGGTCTGCTCCACCGCGAATCAGGACAATCCCCTCATGGGTGAAATCTCCGGATGTGCGGGGTGTATTCCAATTCTTGGCCTTGATGTGTGGGAGCACGCTTACTACCTGAATTACCAGAACCGACGTCCTGATTACGTCGGGGCTTTCTTTAACGTTATCAATTGGGACACAGTGGCAGAGGGCTTGAACAAGGCCGTAGGATAAGCTTCGGGGAAACGAGACTCCTCATGAATCAGCCGGGCCAGTGGGCCCGGCTGACTTATTTTGGTCTCAAAATTCGCGGAGGGAACTCTGGTGCTTGCGAGTTTGGCTGATGCCAGCTACAGGGTGCACGCCATGGCTCGAATCAACGAAAATTTCCTGAAGCTCCAGGCGGGCTACCTCTTTCCTGAGATCGCGCGGCGGGTGAACGCATTTTCTGATGCTGAACCTGAGAAAACGAAGCGGCTTATCCGCTGCGGAATCGGGGATGTAACCGAACCACTGCCTCTCGCTGCAAGAACGGCAATGAAAGAGGCAGTAGATGAGCTGGGCGAGAGGGGAAGTTTCCGGGGATACGGCCCCGAGCAGGGATACGACTTTCTACGGCAGGCTATCGCGGACAATTCCTACCAAGGATTAAACGTAGATGCGGACGAGGTATTTGTCTCAGATGGGTCAAAGTGCGACAGCGGGAACATCCTCGATATTTTCGGGGTTGGACAGAGGATCGCCATCACGGATCCAGTGTATCCTGTGTACGTGGATACCAATGTAATGATGGGAAACACCGGAGAAGGAGACGAGAGCGGTCAGTATGAGGGGCTGGTTTACCTGCCGTGCACCGCAGAAAACAATTTCACTCCTGCAATACCGCAGGAAAAAGTAGACCTGATCTACCTCTGTTACCCGAACAATCCGACCGGAACGGTGGCAACCAGAGAGCAGCTGGAACAATGGGTAGCCTATGCGCGCGAACATGATGCGGTCATTCTTTATGATGCGGCCTATGAGGCCTTTGTTCAGGACCCTGGCCTGCCGCGGTCAATTTATGAGATTGAGGGAGCCCGGGAGTGTGCAATCGAGTTCCGATCCTTCTCCAAAAATGGTGGATTCACGGGAACACGTTGTGCCTTTATCGTCGTCCCAAAGGAGCTTACGGGGTCTGATGGAAGTGGGGAAAGAGTGTCTCTGCACGGTCTGTGGGCCCGTCGACATTCCACTAAGTTTAATGGCGTGAGCTACCCGGTTCAGCGCGCGGCGGAAGCTCTCTATTCGCCGGAGGGCAAGGCCGAGATCAGTAAGCTGGTCGAGCACTACATGGGCAATGCGGCTCTTTTGAAGAGCGCCTGTGAGAGCTGTGGATTGGACGTTTATGGAGGAGAGCATTCTCCTTATGTCTGGGTGCGCTGCCCCGAGGGGGTTGATAGCTGGGCGATGTTTGACCGAATGTTACACGAAGCACAGGTGGTGGTCACCCCGGGTGCCGGATTTGGCGCTGCAGGTGAAGGCTACTTTCGGATATCTGCCTTTAACTCGCGAGAGAATGTGGAGGAAGTGTGTACCCGCCTGGGGGCGATGCTCGGATAGTGGGATGCTCGTGAAGGGCTCCGGCCGAAGATTGTGATTTGCGTATCAGCGGAAACCCGTGATTGGTGCGGCGATGAAGAGGAGTGAAAGGGCCTCGACATTTCAGGGGGCCCAATGATGAACTGCAGGATCAGATGCAAACGTTACGCGGTATTGCAGGGATATGCGCCCTCGGTCTTGCGATGGCAGGTGCCTTGGCTGGGGCTCCCCCGAATGGGATGCCAGCCTTTGGCGAGGTTTTGAGGAGTGATGGAGGAGGCCTTAAGGCTCTCATGTTTCCTCGACCCGTTATCGGTGTGCCACATGGGCAACTTCCATCACGCATGGCAGCTCCTCATTGGAAGGTCGCACAGGTGCTGATACTTGGTAGATGGACGGAGTCGGCGATACACCGTGCAATCCTGCAGGGAGGGTCCGATATTCTTTCCCAGTTGTTGGCCAGGGGTGGGAGTTGCAACCTGCGGCATCCGAGTGGATGGAGCCCGCTACAACTGGCCTTTCATTGTGGCAATCAGGAGGCCCTGAGAATTCTAATTTCCCATGGGGCAGATCCACGCGAGCGAGGCCCGGGAGGGGAGACCTCCCTCGGGCTTGCGCTCGCATTGAATTCGACTCCGATGGAACTCGAAATACTTCTTAAGGCTGGGGCTAATCCGAACTTGCCGGGTCCTGGAGGCCGTCCTGCGATTAGCGCCCTGTTACAGGTAAGAGACCTTGAGCGAGCCGAAGTGATTCTACGGTACGGCGGCGTGGCAGGGCCGGCTCTCTACAATGCGACCGTGGAGGGAGATCGTGAGCTCCTGCGGTTTCTTCTCCAGCATGGAGTAAAGCCCGACGAGGATTCTACGGATGCGCTGTTGGTAGCGGCGGTACGCGGAGGAAGGTGTGGTCTGGTGGAGGATATTCTGGAGGCAGGCAATTTGAGTGATCAGGAACTGAAAAGCCGGGGGCGGGAGGGTCAGGGCCCGCTTCATCTTGCGGTTGCAATGGATCGCATAGACCTTTGCCGTGCTCTGGTCCGGAAAGGAGCCGATGTAAACGAACCGTTTGTGTGTCCGGTGACGCCCGCATTTCTCGCATGGGTGCGACCAGTGGGATTTCTCAAAAGTCACTTGCAATACGATTCAGGAGTGACGCCTCTGATGGCGGCAGCAGATAGCGGGAATCTCGAAATGGCCAAGCTTTTGATAGATCATGGAGCACGGCGTTCGGTGCTGACCAGTGGTAAATCCTTTTGTGCGATCGGATTTGCAGCGCGTCGTGGGGACGTGAAGATGATGCAGCTACTGCTGGGTGTAGATCCGGAACATGAAGAGCGCTGGATCAAGGTCGATTTGTCTGAGCAGAGGGCCTGGGTTTACGGCACTGAGGACCAGATGCTGCTGACCACAAGGGTATCAACTGGAAAGAGGGGGTTCCGGACAGAACCTGGGGAGTTTGTGATTACCGACAGGCACCGCGATCATGAGTCGAATATATATCAGGGAGTGAGAATGCCCTTCTTCCAGCGCCTTAATTGCAGTGCGATTGGTTTTCACGAGGGCTACTGTCCGGACCATCCGGCTTCTCATGGGTGCCTGCGGATACCCCCCAGAAGTGCTGGACGGTTCTGGGATCTCACAAAGCTAGGAGACCGGGTTGTTATTACCCCCTGAGGATGCGCCTCTTGCCCTACGCCATGATCGCCGGGGCGGGCCCTGAAGAGTAGGATAAACCAGAGGCACCCGCAGGGACCGCAGCAGAAGTTGCTGGCCCCGCTCTTTCTGCACGCACTGAGCAGAGAGGCGATCTTTGACCCCAATACTTTCTGGGAGCTTCTTGCCCAGAACGCTAGTTGACGGAGACAGCGTCTCCACCAGTTTCGCCTGTCCGGATCCGAATTGCCTCCTCGATACCGGAAATGAAAACTTTTCCGTCCCCGATCTTGCCGGTGTTGGCACTTTTCACAATGGCTTCGGCAACGGCGCTCGCCTCACTGTCGTCCACTACGACCTCGATCTTGACCTTAGGGAGAAAATCAACGGTGTATTCACTGCCACGATAGATCTCAGTGTGGCCCTTCTGGCGTCCGAAGCCCTTTACTTCGGTGACCGTCATCCCCTGCACCCCGATTTCAGCGAGTGCCTCTTTGACCTCTTCTAATTTGAACGGCTTGATGATGGCTTCAACTTTTTTCATAGACGTTGCTTGTTGCGTAGAAATACAGATAGCAGTTTCCATGCCACTTGGCTAGTGGAAGCTGCCAAGGGAGGTTTGAACTGAGGCCTTAGCGAGGAAATGTCTCGCTGTAAACATGGCCGAGATAGCGAGTCGGACCCTCCCAACGCCCTCGAAATCCTGAGCTCTCGTGCGAGGGGCAGAGTGGGACAGAGGAGTTCGCTCACAGTGTGCAGTTCCCGGCCCTGTGTTGGCCCACTACTGATTTGTGCGCACGAAGAGTCGTTTGCCCCCGAAATCAACAAGGGCGTTGAGCTTTTTGAGCATGTCCCCACCGATAGCGCCGATCGTGTTGGCGGGAACAGCCCGGAACATTTTAGCGACCTCGATTACCTCGAATTCATGTGAGTTAACGGAGACCATCCCAGCTTTGAATTCCTTGACCGCGCCCCGCTGTGACCGGCTGCTTTTACCGGTATTGTCAGTAAAGTTGATGCGACCCTGAGTGAGGGTCATTCCGATTTCCTTCGCGGCAGCAGGGTCGAAAGTCGACCATCCCCGACTGGGATCGAGTAGGAACTTCCCGGTCTTCCCATCAACGGTAGCTGTCACAAAGAAGGTGCTTTCGACAACGGTCATGTCCAGAGCACTGTAGCCCATCTGGTCAAGGACGTCAGGGAGCTCGGCCTTCTTCAGATTAAGAATGGAGTCGGGTTCCCAGAAATCGAGAAAGAGCTGGTCGGACCGACTGAGATTGCTGGTCTTGATGTTGAAGATCCTTCCTTCGGGATTCTGAACCTTGTAGGTCTCATCGTCGATGCGAGCGACAACCTTGAGCTGCAGGGTTTTGTTACCTTTCGCGGAGGTGAAGGTCCTAAATTCGGATAGATCGGGAGCTTTTTTGGGTGCATCTTCCGCTTTCTCCTCTGCCGGAGGCCCGTTTTCCTCGTCCGCGAAAGTTAAGGGACCCATCAGTTGAAGAAGCAGATGTATGGCCAGAAGGCGCGAAATGAAAAAAGCCATGATCTACAAGGAAGGGCTGGTTTGGCGGAAGCGCCAGCGAAAAATACGATCCTGCGGGGTTCGCCTGACGAAATGAGAAAGCCGACCCGCTTCGGCGTTGCGGGGATCGCGGGTGGGCCTATGCTGTCCCGGCCGGAATTGCTATGGCCGCCTCTTTTGTTCATCTTCACCTCCACACGGAGTATTCGACTCTTGATGGCGCGGTGCGTTGCAAAGAGGCGGCAGCAAGGGCCGCAGAGCTGGGGATGCCGGCGGTTGCGATGACCGACCATGGCAACCTCTACGGGGCTATCGAATTTTACGAAGCTGCACGCAAAGAGGGAGTCAAACCGATTCTGGGTTGTGAGATTTATCTGGCCCCAGAGTCGATGGCGCACCGGCAGGAAATCCCGGGTCGCAAGCGAGCAACCCACCTGACTCTTCTCGCGGAAAACAATACGGGCTGGGAGAACCTGGTTCAGCTTGTCAGTAAGGGACACTTGGATGGCTCTTACTATGGGAAACCCCGGGTGGACCTCCCGCTTCTGCGCGAGCATGCGGAAGGAATCATCTGCCTCAGTGGGTGCATCGCAGGGCCGGTGAACGAGTGGCTCTTGCAGAAACAGCCTCTCCAGGCGCGCGAAACACTTGAGGAGCTATGCGACATTTTCGGGCGCGACAACCTTTACGTGGAGCTTCATGACCACGGATTGGAGATGCAGCTTGAGGTAAAGCCCCAGTTGATTGCCCTGGCACGGGAACTCGGGCTCAAACTCGTTGCCGCCAACGACGTGCATTTCCTATCTCGTGACGACCATGACGCTCATGACGTAATGATCTGTATTGGGACTGGGAAGCTGGTCTTTGACGAGAAGCGAATGCGGTATCCCCCAGAGGTGTATTTCAAGACCGCGGAGGAGATGCGCGAGGTCTTTGCAGACGTCCCTGACGCTTGTGACAATACTCTGGAGATCGCGGAGCGCTGTAATGTGACCCTCAGCCTTGATGCTACAAGCTCAGAGAAGTATCCAAATTTCGAAGCGCCCGGCGGCATGTGTCGTGACGACTATATTCGCGAGCAGTGTTTTGCCGGCCTTGAAATGCGCTACGGCAAAGAAAAGGCGAGCAAAGATGAAGAGCTGAGGAAGCGACTGGATTACGAGATCAGAACTATCAGCGACCTTGGATTCAGCAGCTATTTCCTGATCACCGCAGACTTCATCAACTGGGCCAAGGAAAACGGTATTCCAGTTGGCCCGGGACGAGGATCGGCAGCCGGTTCTCTGGTGGCTTATACGCTAGGAATTACAGACATCTGTCCGATGCGCTTTGGTCTGCTGTTTGAGCGGTTTTTAAATCCGGAGCGAGTCAGCCCCCCCGACGTTGATATTGATTTTTGTCAAACGCGGCGCCCTGAGGTCATAGATTATGTGAGGCGCAAATACGGTGACCGTTGTGTGTCTCACATTATCACCTACGGAACTCTGGGTGCGAAAAGTGTGATTCGAGACGTCGCGCGGGTCATGGGAGTGAGCTACGGCGAAGCCGATATGATCGCCAAGATGATCGAGGCACGCCCCGGGGTAAAACTCAAAGAGGAATACGATAGCAAGGCGGAGCTCCGCCAAACAATCGAGGGTAATGCCAGTTATCGTGAGCTCTGGGGTTACGCCACCAAGCTGGAGGGTTTAACAAGAAATACCGGAGTTCATGCCGCCGGAGTGGTGATTGGGGACCGCCCTCTGGATGAGCATGTTCCTCTCAGTCGAGGTAATGAAGGAGAGGTGGTTACCCAGTATGATATGGGTGCCATTACCGAGGTGGGCCTTCTGAAGATGGATTTTCTAGGGCTCAAGAACCTGACCGTAATTCAGGAGGCCTCAGAGTTCATCCGGAGCGCAATTCCAGACTTTGAGATTCACCGGGTTCCGCTTGATGATCAGCCCACCTTTGACCTGCTAAACAACGGGGAGACCATGGGGGTTTTTCAGCTGGAGTCAGGTGGAATGACAGAGACCTGCAAGCGTTACGGTATCCGCCGAATCGATGATATCACGGATCTTCTCGCGCTCTATCGCCCAGGCGCCATGCAGTTCATTGACGAGATGATTGAGGTCAAGGAGGGGCGCAAGGAGGTGGCCTATGAGCACCCTATGCTGGAGCAGATTTGTGGAGATACCTACGGGGTCATGATTTATCAGGAGCAGGTTCAGAATGCAGCAAAGCTGCTGGCCGGCTACACTCTTGGGGGCGCGGATATCCTTCGGCGGGCGATGGGTAAGAAAAAGCAGTCCGAAATGGACAAGCAGCGGGTCACCTTTGTTGAGGGGTGTAAGGCGGAGAATGATATCGACTCTGTTCTGGCTAACCGGATC
>Ga0160423_10001150_pt1 | contig 22049 bp, 19 predicted proteins | sample CRUFie14St8metaG_FD_108191 | JGI IMG/M metagenome (GOLD analysis project Ga0160423, IMG submission 108191) | Marine microbial communities from the Costa Rica Dome - CRUD Field 142mm St8 metaG | ecosystem: Environmental > Aquatic > Marine > Oceanic > Photic zone | place: Costa Rica: the Eastern...
CTATACTGGGACACTTGCCGCCTCCTTATATCACTGAAAAAACGCCTGCTTACAGGATTTACTGAAATTGATCATTATTCGGCTGATTGACTAATTGAGAAAACCCCTTTTCAATCGCGCTCTCGAACGCAGCACCCAGCTTTTCCTGTATTGATTTGGGAAGCTCATACTCGACCTCAAAGACGTCTGCGGTCTCACAAGCAGACAGGATGCATTCGTCACTCGTGCGGATTTCATCAACCATATAGCGCTCTTTCGCCTGACTTCCTAACCAAGTTTCCCCGGTCGAAATCTTGTCAATGTCAACACTCGGCCGATGCTCCTTGACCCAGTGTTTGAAAATGCCGTGGATGGTTTCGACATCTTCCCGAACCTTATCCCTGCCTTTCTCAGTAATCTCACCGAATGTCGTGAGTGTGCGCTTATACTCTCCGGCGCTAATGATTTCGTAATCCACTTCATGCTTTTTTAGCACACGATGAAAGTTCGGCAACTGAACAAGCACACCGATTGATCCGATAATCGCGAAAGGAGCTGCAACCAATTTGTCAGCTAGGCACGCCATCATATAACCACCGCTGGCCGCGACTTTGTCAACGCAAATCGTCAAAGGAATCTGAGCATGTTTCAGCCTGACCAATTGCGAGGAAGCTAGGCCATAAGCGTGAACCATTCCTCCGGGGCTTTCCAATCTGACCAGAACCTCATCATCGCGAGTAGCAAGAGAGAGAATTGCGCTTATTTCCTCGCGCAAACAAACAACGGCGTCAGCAGCAATATTCCCCTTGAAATTTATAACATACACCCGCCTGCTGCTGCCCGGCGTTGAACTGTTATCCGAGTGTTCATCGGCCGGTTTCTTACGAACAGCTTTTGCCTCTTTTTTATCGGCTTTGGCCTGTTTTTTTTCTTCTTTCCGCAAGCTCTTCAGACTTTCCTTATCCAGCACTACTTCTCTGAGCGAGTCCCTCAGCTCCTCATAATGCTCATTGAGCTTGCTTACACGAACAGTCCCTTTTTTGCCGCCTCTCCTGCCTCGCCCCCCGCTCGCCGAGACTACGCTAATCACGACCACGATCGCGATAACTGTAGTCACCACCTTGGCGACGAACATGCCGTATTCACTCAAAAACTCCACGCAGGGCTCCTTTGATTGTTAATAAACCGTGCTAGCTGCACCTTTCAATAGGGATGACTGCCGCTGTCAGTCATCAGGAAGAACTCATGGTTTTTACATAGTGCTCTATCAACTCGCCGGCGACGCTGACTTTAGCCGACGGAACCGCAGGTAAGTCATGAATATCATACCAGTGAGCTTCTTCGATCTCCCCCGGCTCCGGGCGAATTTCGCCTGAAGCGTAATCAGCGTAGAAACCGATCATCAGTTGCGATGGGAATGGCCAGGACTGGCTTTTGTAATAGCGAATCGCTCCCACATTTAAATCCACTTCTTCTTTTACTTCACGCCGGACCGTATCCTCAGCAGACTCCCCCACTTCGATAAAGCCCGCAAGGCAACTGTAAAATCCGGTACGGTACCTTGCATTTCTCGCAAGCAAAATCCGCGGCCCGTCTACCACCAGCATGATGGCACAGGGGTTGATCCGAGGAAAAAAAGCGTGTTGGCAAGCGTCACAGAATAAGGCCTGGCCGGAGCGGTCCGGTATGGTTTTCTCACCGCAGAAGCCACAGAACTGATGGGAAGCATGCCAGTCAAGCAGTTGGTTGGCTTTACCCGCCACGAGCATCGCCCGTTCGTCACCTTCGAACAAAAGACTGCGCAATGAACTCAACTCCGCATCGAGGAAGGATTCAACGCCTGCAGGTGCTCGGGTGACAAGGAAATCTTCCCGCCCGTCAGAAACTTTGATCATGGTATCCTGCGCGATAAATTCTTCAGCAATCTGATCCCGTCGCCACAGAAATTCGCCGTTGCGTACTAGGATACGATTTCCCACGAACAGAAGAACGCGGTCTTCTTTGGACAGAGAGTCTTTACTGAAAAAATATCCGCTCATTGCTGGGATTATGAAGGTTGACTGATCTGATACGCAAGAGCATCGAAGCCAGCTGGAAAGTTGAAAAGAAACGGGGCGTCAGGCTGAATAAGCCGGACGCCCCGCCTTGTTAGAGCTATAGCCGGAAGCCAGACTAGTGCCCGCCCATGGCATCCCCTACAACTGTAGCGGTCTCAATGGGCGCTGAGAAAAAGCCCCAGAAGACGTACATGATTATGGTGCACGTTATCAGCGTAACCAGCATCACCGGCAGTCCTTTCCTCATCCACAAACCGGGCGTGATCGCCAGGGAGTGATCCCCGGCATCTTTCGCCATTTTTTCCGAAATAGTCACGATAAACACATTGGCGGTTGAGCCGATGTGAGTCCCGTTGCCACCCATGCCCACACCAGCGGCCAAACCCCAGAACAGAGGAGTGACGTTTATCCCTTGCGATTCCATGCCGGCAATGATCGGGATCATCGCAGCAGTAAACGGAATGTTGTCGATTGCCGCAGACAGGATTGCGGCTACCCACATAAGGAGCAGGGTCGCAGTGAGCAGGTCAGATTCAACGAATGGGATGATGAATTGCCCCAGAAATTCAAGAAACTGGCTGTGCTCAACGCCACCGACAATGATGAACAAAGAGATAAAAAACATCAGAAGCGCCAGTTCCGTATGGGCAAAGGCCTCTTCCATATCTAGGTCTTTCCCGATAAACGCCAGAGCGGTTAGCCCAAGCGCCGTCACAAACCAGGGCTCCCAATGCAGGGCATTGTGCATGATGAATCCGATCACCATAATGCCAAGAACACCGATTGCTCCGTACCAGGTCTTCGGATCAGACAGTGGCACCCGGTCAGTCAGTTCTAATTCATGCGGCTTGACAGCCAGCTCTTCTTTGAACAGCACCCGCAACATTGCCAGTACCACCAGCCATGCAACCAGTACCATGCCTCCCATATGAATCAGGAAAGTATTGAAGTCGATGCCGAAGGCTGAACCAATCATCAGGTTAGGTGGATCACCTACCAATGTGGCTACGCCACCGGTATCAGAAAGAAGCGCTGCAGCCAGCAGAAATGGTATCGGGGTAACGCGCAGAGACTGGCATATAAGAATGATCAGTGGGCCAAAGATTACCACCGTCGTGACATTATCCAGAAGCAGCGAAAGACCGGTAACTAGGGAGCCGATCAGAGCGAGCAGAAGGAACAGTCGGCCCTTACTGAAATCTGCAGCCCAGTACGCAAGCTGCTGGAAGCCGCCGGTAGGGATCATGATAGACACAATGGTCATCATGCCGCCCAGCAGAAAGACAACATTCCAATCGATTGCCTCTACCGCTTCGTCAGGGTTGTAGAACCCCATGAATTGGCCAACTACGATCATGGCAGCAGCGCCCGCCATGGCACACTTCACCCGATGTATCTTGTGAATTTCTTCGGTGAAAATTGCAATGAAGGTGACGGCTAGAACAACAGCCGAGATCATCATATCACTGTTCCATTCAAGGGTTTCCATAGTTCTATTTCCTCATCGAGTGCTTAATTCTTATTTGCCGACGCCCAAAGACCTTCCTGGGTCAGCAACTTATCTTTTATCAAGGTCGGCTTTTTTTGCGGCCGTCACCGTCGGATTGTTGAGCCTTATGCCAACTCTGAGATGTTGGTCTTTTGGCATTGTTATTTGATTTCTGTGCCCGGTAACGCCAGAGAATACTATAAGGCTCCGAAGGTGAGTTCAAGCAGTTTCGCGGGCTCCACAAGGCTTAACCCTGCGCCGCTGGGGCAGCAAACGCTGAATTCAGACTCACAGGATAAGGAGCCCAAATTGCGCACACGCCGACTAATTTTGTGAGACGCCAACGCGCCGCCAGAGACTTCGTTCGTCACATTTTGTATCAATCTCATCCAATCGCGCTTCATGCGCTCGAAGCTCTTCCACAGAAGCACTGATAACACGGGGTGGCGTTCTTGCCGGATCAAGCTTTCGGGATTTACTGAAGTTGACTGCCGCTTCGGACGACTCTTCCCGTAGGGCTAGACTGGATTGCCCGCTGGTCATTACCAGATACACATTGGCCAGTATCTCTGCATCTAGCAGCGCACCATGCAAGTCCCGCTGCGTGTTATCGACGCCATAGCGCTTGCACAGCGCATCGAGATTGTTGCGCTGGCCCGGGTGCTTTTCCCTGGCAAGGACAAGGGTGTCAAGCACAGTACAAACGCTATTCATAGACTGATTCGAAGACGAGAAAGTCAGTTCACTGTCCAAAAATCCGATGTCAAAAGGGGCGTTATGAATAATCAACTCGGCCCCTGTCACAAATTCAAGAAATTCCTCCTCAATTTCTTTAAAACGCGGCTTATCGGATAAAAACTGCCGGGTCAGCCCGTGTACTTCTATAGCGGCCTCATCAATATCGCGATCGGGATTAAGGTAGCAATGGAAATTTCTGCCGGTCAGCCGTCGGCTGTCTATCTCTACACAACCGATTTCGATAATCCGATGGCCCTGTTTCGGATCGAGACCAGTGGTTTCTGTGTCCAATACGATCTGTCGCATGTTTAGAACATTGCTCCTTTTCCCTTGCCAGGCAATCCGGCCAGCGGCAATCGCGCTGTCACCCACCAGACTCCGTTGCAATCAACTCATCGATCCCTCGATTAGCCAGCTGATCCGCTATTTCGTTTTCCGGATGTCCGCTGTGACCCTTAACCCATTGCCACCTGATCTCATGCTGAGACGCCAAGGCGTCGAGCCGGCGCCAGAGTTCAGAATTGAGCACCGGTTTTTTACTGGCAGTTTTCCAGTTCCGCTTTTTCCAGTTCGGCATCCATTCCGTGATGCCTGATAGGACATACTTGGAATCTGTGGTGATAACAACACGACAGGGTTTCTTTAATGCCTCAAGTCCCATGATTACCGCCATCAATTCCATCTGGTTATTAGTCGTGAAGGCCTCGCCGCCAAAGAGCTCTTTCTCGGCCTCGCCAAAACGAAGAAGCACCCCCCAACCGCCTTTGCCAGGGTTACCCCGGCAGGCGCCATCGGTAAACATCTCAACTGCCTCAGCCACCGCCACCGTCCCCTTAGTGAATAGTCACGCGGATATTCTCAGCGGCAGGCACTCCCAATGAGCCTGAGCGCAGGGGTCGCCAGCGCGGCACAATCGGTGTGATCGGCACAATCTGCTTCACGCACTGCATTACGTAAATACCGCCGAATGGTAACTGCGTTCCGGCTGCGAATCGTTCAATCCGATCGGCGTGGGTGAGGATTTTAGTAAGCTTTGTCGGAGGAGAATACAAACCAAGCTCAATAGATTGCAGCTGCAGATTTAGAAGCTGAAGCCAGTCAGCCAGGCGGCCTTTCGAGATAAACTTGCCGCACCAGGGAACCTGATTACGACTTCGGAGGAACTTGGCCAGCCCCCAGAGACTGGCTGGGTTAAACCCTATAATCAGCATATGACCACCCGGCCTTAACACCCGGGTCGTTTCTCTGAGCAAGCGATGCGTCTGCTCGGTGAAATCCAGCGCATGATGCAGCACCACCACATCAACACTGTCACTGGCCACAGGTAATTCTTCGCTGAGCGCAACCGGATGCGCACTCCCTACACGCCAAGCAGGCCTAAACATGACTTTGTGCCCTACCGGACTGTTGGCGATGAGGGAAAACTCCTCATGACAGCCAATCTGGAGGATGTGATAGCCAAACAGCCTGCTGATCAGCTGATCAGTGATAGCTTTTTCAGCGGCCCACACAGATTGCCCGAGTGGCGAGCGAAACCAGTCTCCGATTCGATCAGTGAGATCATCCGTGTCGTGATGGCCGTGTATGAGACGACGCCGCGTCTCATGCTTGGAGAAAATTTTCATATGAGGAAACCGCCCGTTAGCCCGAAGGATTCTATCTCGGAGAAGCACTAAGCACCAGTAGAATCAATTAACCCTAAATCTATGATATTGAACAGTATTTAGTTAGAATTGTGGGCTCAGCAATTTAGGAATCGCCAGCCTCATGTTCAACTCGATTCATCCCATACCAGCCCTTCTGGACAACTACATATGGGCCATCACCAATCAGCAGAACAGCGAACTAGCTGTTGTTGACCCCGGTGATCCGGCGCCTGTCATCCAGTATGCCGAGCAACATGGACTTAGGCTCAGTCATATCCTGATTACACATCATCACAAAGACCACACCGGAGGCCTGCCGGAACTGCAACGCTATAGCCAGCCCAAAGTGATCGGGCCCCGTTCCAGCCAGATTCAGGGGATCACTGAACCCGTCGCCGATGCAGACACGTTCGAATTTTTCGGCGTTGAATTTACGGTAATTGAAGTGCCAGGGCACACTCTGGATCATATCGCTTTCGCAGCAGTGAACTGCGTCAGGCCCCTGGTGTTTTGCGGTGACACGCTTTTCGCGGGAGGTTGTGGCCGTCTCTTTGAAGGACATCCCCAGATGATGAGCGAGTCGCTGAATAAGCTGTCGAGTCTGGATGGAGCCACCGAGGTTTACTGCACTCACGAATATACGCTGGCGAATCTGGCCTTCGCTACAGCAGCTGACCCGGGCAATGAGAAGCTCCGGGCGCGCTTGGCAGTAGAGCAGGAGAAACGGGAACTCGGACAACCTACTTTACCCTCCACCATTCAGTTAGAGCGGGAGACAAATCCCTTCTTACGCTGCGAAAATGCTGACATTATCCAAGTGCTGCGGCAAAGATCAGTCACATCTCTCGAAACGCCGGCCGAGGTATTCGGTGCACTTCGCAGCTGGAAAGACAATTTCTGATATGCGCTATGCCTCAGTCTCGTGAATAGCATGCTAAAAACAGCTCGGTTGCAAACCCTCGCGAGCTGGTGGTTTTGCATTATTCTTGCGTCGTGCCAGGTCAACCAGACTCAAGATGGCAGCGCTAATCAAGCAACCGAGCGTTTGCCGGTCAAATCGGCAGAAACAGTGCCGGAATTTCTAGCTGCTCCCCGCGACGAGCTCACTTCGGAACATGCAATCACCTATCTCAGCCTTTGGGAGCGAATCAGAGCCTCTCTTTCACTACAGCCGGCATATTCCCACCCTCGTGTACTAGAGCAAGCAACGCGTTACGCTGGCAATCAGGAATTCTTTGATCTGATCGTCGTACGCGCCGCTCCATTCCTCCATGGCATCGTCGGCGAGGTAGAAAGGCGCGGCATTCCCATGGAAATAGCACTTTTACCTTTCGTCGAGAGTGCATTTTCCCCTGATGCCCGGTCTCGCGAAGGTGCAGTGGGACTGTGGCAATTTATGCCCGGCACCGCCCGCGCTTATGGCCTGCAGCAAGATTGGTGGTATGACGGCAGGCGAGACCCCGGGGCCTCGACTACGGCAGCGCTGGACTACTTACAATCCCTCCACAACGAGTTCGATCAGGACTGGCTTATTGCGCTTGCTGCCTACAACACTGGCAGCAGAAACATCAGACGCGCACTGCGGCGCGAGGGTGTCCAGATCGAAGAAGCCGACTTTTGGAAACTGCCCCTCAATGCAGAAACAAGCGCGCATGTACCGCGCCTGCTTGCACTGGCCAGTGTGATAGCCAAGCCGGAGGCTTTCTCCATAGAACTCGCAGAATTGTCTGACAGCGAGCCACTATCCTATGTCGATATAGGCCGCCAAATTGAACTGGAGCAGATCGCATCTCTCACTGAACTTGAATTAGAGTGCGTTCAAACACTCAATCCAGGTTATCTGAGATGGGCCACGCATCCACAATTTCCGCAGCAGATCGCGGTCCCAAGGGACAAACGGGTACTTCTTGAGAGGGGCCTTGCTCAGCTTGAACCCAGTCGCTTCGTCACATGGGAGCATTACGCGATTCAGCCAGGCGACACCCTGAGCGAAATTGCACAACAACTTGGCACGTCCGCCGAAACACTTAGGGTCATTAACAATCTCCAAGGGTCCAGAATAATCTCTGGCGAGTCCTTGCTGATACCCCGAGGAAGCAGTTTGCCCACTCTGGCAGAACTCAGAAATCGACGTCCTTTTGATGAGCTCAGACAACAACCGGACATTCCGGATTTCTACACGGTCCGTCGCGGAGACAATTTGTGGAGTATTGCACGGCGGTTCGACCTGCGATCTGCTGACATTGCTGCAAACAATCACCTGGAATTGGATTCGTTGCTGCAGCCCGGCCAGGCGCTGGACTTGCAATTCGCTCGAAACGCGACCGCTGATCGACCGTTAACAACACCAAGCTCCGATCTCTATCGGGTCCGTCCCGGAGATTCTCTGAGCCAGATCGCGCACCGTTTCGAACTGGATACAGCAGACTTGCTGCGTTGGAATGGGCTGACGAATAATGATCTAATCTGGCCAGGGCAAAAACTCATCATCTCACCGCGATAAGGACTGTTACGCAGCTATGACCGCTCCCCTATCTTCTACTGGCGATGACACAGCGTTCTTTGGCCACCCTACCGGCCTCTCTACACTCTTCTATACCGAAATGTGGGAGCGCATGAGTTACTACGGAATGAGAGCGCTGCTGGTGCTCTACATGACTCTCAGTATTCAGGAAGGGGGGTTAGGAATTACTGTTGCGTCCGCGACCGCGGTATACGGACTCTATACAGGCGCTGTCTACTTCATGGGATTGCCCGGCGGATGGATTGCTGACCGCATGATCGGTAGTCAGAATGCCATCTGGTATGGCGGCATCATTATCATGTGTGGTCATCTGCTGCTGGCGATCCCGCATGACAGCACGTTTTTTATCGGATTGATATTTGTCGTAGCCGGCACCGGTCTTCTCAAACCAAATATCGGCGCGCTGGTAGGTCAGCTGTATCCGACCGGCGATGAGCGAAGAGATTCCGGATATACGCTGTATTACATGGGAATCAACATCGGATCCATCATCGGCTACCTAGTGTGCGGCTGGCTGCAGGTTAACGTCGGCTATCACTGGGCATTCGGGGCAGCAGCCATCGGCATGGGGGCAGGCCTCATACAATTCCGCCTCTCGCTCGGCAAGTTATACGGTCACGGCGCAAACCCTACCGTAAAACTCAGCTCACCCGGCATGAGGAGAACCCAGCTCGCGCTTTTGAGTGCCCTAGCACTGACCGCAGGTCTGACTTATCTGATTATGAGCTGCAGTGTCGCCATCGACCCCGTTTCACTGGCGCAGTATGTTGCATTGCTCATCACAGTGGTTTTTCTCGGCTATTATGCAGCGATCTATCTGTTCACTGATTTAACAGATGCTGAAAAAAAGTCGCTTGGCGCTTTGTTCCTGGTTTGCGTTGCTTCGACCTTTTTCTGGGCAGGCTTCGAACAGGCCGGGTCTTCTCTGAACTTATTCGGACGAGATTATACTGATCGCTTTATCGGCAGCTTCGAAATACCACCCGCCTGGTTTCAATCCGCCAATTCCTTTTTTATTGTACTGCTGTCGCCTTTTTTTGCGGCACTATGGATCAACCTCACCAAGCGAATGATTAACCCATCCTATGGGCTCAAGTGCGCAGTTGGCCTGATTATTATGGCAGGTGGCTTTATCGTTATGTTCTTCGCCGCCCAGGTCGCAGCATCAGGATTACAGGCTGCGCCCTACTGGCTTATCGCAACCTATTTCCTGCATACCGTGGGCGAACTTTGCCTGAGTCCTGTCGCGCTCAGCGCAGTGAGTAAATTGTCCCCTAAACGTTTTGCCGGCCAGATGATGGGGGTATTCACGCTGACCTACTCAATCGGCAGCGTTGTAGCTGGGCTGGTCGCAGGAAATTTTGACCCAGAAAATATCCAACAAACGCCAAATCTGTACCTGCAGATCTCAATGTTTTCAATTGCAGCAGGACTCGTTATTGCTTTTTGCACCCTTGGCACAAGACACTGGGAGTCCGCTTTAGATAGAACCAATGCTTAGACCATAGGCCAATTAAACAGGCAATCCCCCTGTCGTATTCCGAAGACACAAGCAGGCACTTAATAGCGGAAATCACACACTTCTGAAAGGGACCAATACATGGGCTTTCTAACAAACAAAAAAATCCTCATTCTAGGGGTAGCCAGTAAGCTTTCTATCGCCTCGGGAATCGCGGCCGCCATGCGTCGGGAAGGGGCCGAACTGGCGTTTACCTATCAAAACGAAAAGCTGAAGGAGCGCGTCATTGGATTTGCGGAGCAATGGGGCTCTGATCTTGTTTATCCTTGTGATGTCACCGAAGACAGCCAGATTGAAGATCTGATGTCTGAAATTTCTGATGCCTGGGATGGCCTTGATGGCATCGTCCACTGCCTCGCCTTTGCGCCGGGCAGTGAACTCGACGGAAATTACGTCGACATTACGACACGGTCCGGGTTCTTGCTGGCGCATGAAATCAGTTCCTACAGTTTTGTTGCCCTCGCGAAGGCCGGCAAAGAGCTCATGTCCGGTCGTCAGGGATCCCTGCTTACACTGAGCTATCTCGGAGCCATGCGTAGCCTGCCAAACTATAATGTTATGGGCCTGGCGAAAGCCAGTCTGGAGGCCAATGTGAGATACATGGCAGCGAGCCTTGGCGCTGAGGGCACCCGTGTCAATGCCATTTCAGCTGGTCCCATAAGGACTCTCGCGGCCTCGGGCATTAAAAGTTTCCGAAAGATGCTTGACTATAATGCAAGACAAACGCCATTGCGTCGAAACGTAACCATTGATGAAGTCGGAAATGCATCTGCCTTCCTAAGTTCGGATCTGGCGTCAGGTATATCGGGCGAAATCTTGTACGTTGATGGCGGCTTTAACACCACCGCCATGGGTGATTTGAGTTCAGACTGACGCGCGATGGTACCGTGCCTCTGCCTGTCTTGACCTTTCTCTCATACGGGCGGGGCAGACCTAGAATGTCTCTTCGAGCAAGGGTGCGGTGATATCTGAATTTTCCCTCAGGCTGTTCAAAAAGGACTGATAGTCACTGACCCCGAGGTCAGATTCCAAAGAACTGACCAAACGCTCTCGATCAGGCGCTGGGATTACACTCAATTCCCCGACATTAACCTCATTCAGCTCGACCAGTACGTAAGTGCCATTGGACAGACTGATGCTTGAAATGCTGGCAGAATTTTCAGGTGCCGGCAGGGAGAATACATGCTCGACTATTTCACGGTTAACGGTAAAAGCGTTTCGATCAACCCCCTCCGCATCTATCCATTCCAGCTCATTTTCCTGCAAAAGATTGTCTATATCTTCGCCATTTTCCCTCGAAGTAAGCAGCCGCTCCCCCAGCTCGGCAACTGCCTCTCGCTCTTTTCCTGTTCGCAGAATAACCGAAATCTCTGCTGCGACTTCTTCCAATGGCAAAAGTGACGAATCGTTGAACTGCGCCAGTCGCAGCACCATGGCCTGGTTGTCACCGATCTCGATGACATCGCTGTTGTTGCCGTCAAGAATCACTTCATCAGAAAAGGCAGCATCCAGCACTGCGGTATTGGCAAACAGGCCAGAGCCCCCTACCCGGGACACGGAACTGGCACTTTGAATCACCAGCTCCAACTGCTCAGAGATAGTCAGTAAATCTCCCGTCTCGAACGCCAAATTAGACAAGTCTTCAATCCGCTCAGCGAACAGCAGATCTACTTCTGCACTCTTAAGCTCTCGCTCGATCGTATCTTTTACCTCATCGAAAGGCTGATATACGTTTTCAGCATCTTCAGTGAGCTTGAGCAAATGCACTCCAAATTCGGAAACTACTGGCTCAGATATCTCATCCAGCGACAGAGTTTCGAGGGCGTCCTCTAGCGGTCTTGGAAACGCCGTCCCGTCGGTATAGCCGATGTCTCCGCCCTCTTCCGCCGATACCGTATCGGACGACAATTCAAGCGCGAGAGCCGCAAAATCTTCTCCATCCAATAAGCGTTGCCGTGTTTTTGAAGCAAGCTGTACGGCTTCCTCTTCAGACAAATCACGGCTTAGTTCAAATAGGATATGAGAGGCACGTTTTTCAGATGACCCTTCAAAATCGGCCCTCTGGGCCTCGTACTGAGCGAGAACCTCTGACTCAGGTACCGCGATTTCTTCCGAAATCACATTCCTATCAAGTACCACATAACTGAGGTCGACTGATTCCTCTTCAGTAAATTCAGCCGGATTAGACGCATAGTAATTTTGGATTTCTTCCTGTGATATGGGTGTTCCCAGCGTACGGGTGCCTAGCGTAACAGACACGTATCTGAAGTCACGTGTCTGCTGCATCAGCGCAGCGATCGATTCAAGTTCAGCATCGGTCACAAAATTAGAAGCAGAGTAGGCGTTTGCCAATTGTCCGAGCAAAATGCTCTGGCTAAGGGCATCGCGATAAAGCGCGATGGTGTATCCCTGGCTTGCCATTGTTCGAACAGCCAGGTCACTGTCGAAAACACCATCAATCTGGAAGCTGGGATTCTCAAGAATGGCTCGATCCACCCGATTCGAGGAGACAGTCATGTTCGACCGCTCAACAGATTGTTTCATGACCGTCTCTTCAATTAGTTGATTGAGGGCGATTTGCTCCAGCAGTTGCTGATCAATATTGGCCCCGCCAAGAGATGCAAGCAGATTCTGCGTATTTACTTGTAGTTGAGCTTCAGTAATTTCTTCGCCACTCACTTCAGCAACGGGAGGTGAAGAGACAAATCCCCCGATCAACCACTCAACGCCTGTCAGCGCGAAAATGGCAACAATAAACGCGATGATCACTTTAGCGATCACGCCTTGGGAATTTTCACGAATATCTTGAAGCATATTTACCGACAACCCGCTCTATGTTCTAAAAATTTGCCGGGGGACCCCGACCCATTACCGTGCACTCAGCCTGAGCAGCCCATTTCGTTGCAACAGCGATGTTGATAACACCCGTCATGTTTGATGCTGGCGCATCGACTTGACTCTAGCGCAGCATTCTAGTTACCGAGTCTCCCGAACCAACTAAAAAGGCGCATCAAAGATGCGCCTTTAAAATGCCCATTGCGGCCTCAGCTTTCGCTGGTAACAGACCGCTGACCATTGTCCTTCGTACTAAGAATTCACAGAGTCTTTCAGCGCTTTGCCTGCCTTAAAACTTGGAACCTTGGCAGCTTTGATTTCAATTGGGGCGCCCGTTTGAGGATTTCGACCAGTCCGCGCTGCCCGATCTTTTGTTGCAAACGTACCAAAGCCTACTAGGACGACGGGGTCATCCTTTTTCAAAGATTCTGTAATAGTATCAAGCATGGCATCAATAGCTCGCCCTGCTGCTGCCTTGGGCAGGTCTGCGCTAGCGGCGACCGCATCTATCAGTTCTGATTTATTCACGTTATCCCCTTTTCTGAGTTGAAGTTCTTCTCGAGCAAAATCTGACTTCTCTTTTCGTGGCGTGGTGCCCGACCTTTCTTTCACACCAACAGAGTTGTTACGTTTCGCCTGACAGTCCACTCGCTTGCGCGAGTTCGGCAGCAGCTTATGTTGGGCTCGACTACAGCTACATACCCTTTAAATGTGCTCGCAATCATTAAACCAAGCGGTGAAAAGCGGTGTCAACAAAAACACCCGGTATTAATGCGTATTAATAGGCTTTTCTTCGCTATTCTGGTCAGGCTCGTCCCCTGACGAATCGGTCTCAGGAATGGATTCCGCATCAACAGCTGTGGGGGTAGGCTGATACTGAAGCGCATGCTCGAGAACTTCATCGATCCAGCGAACGGGCACAATATGCAGGTCAGATTTGATATTGTCCGGAATATCTGTAAGGTCGCGCTCATTATCTGCCGGAATCAGAACAGTCTTGATGTTACCCCGATGTGCGGCGAGCAATTTTTCTTTTAGCCCTCCTATTTTTAGGACCTGCCCTCGAAGGGTAATTTCGCCTGTCATCGCAACGTCCGACTTAACTGGAATGTCGGTCAGCACTGATACAAGTGCGGTACACATGCCTATCCCCGCACTGGGTCCGTCCTTTGGGGTCGCCCCTTCCGGAACATGTATGTGGAGATCGAATTTTTCATGAAAATTGGTATCAAGGCCCAGGGATGATGCTCGGCTCCTCACCACTGTAAACGCCGCCTGAATAGACTCTTGCATGACGTCCCCGAGCGAACCGGTTTTGATCGTCTTTCCTTTACCTTCCACAGCACTGGACTCAATGGTAAGAAGCTCCCCGCCGACTGATGTCCACGCGAGGCCGTTGACCTGACCGATGATGTTCTGCTCCTCTGCCTTGCCATAATCATACTTCCGCACTCCAGAATACACCTCGAGTGCTTCAAGAGTGATCTTGCCGTCATGCGCCTGATCGCTGACGACATTCTCCTTAACGACTTTTCGGCATATTTTGGCGATTTCACGCTCCAAGCCTCTCACACCGGCCTCCCGGGTGTAGTAGCGGACGAGCCCCCGGATTGCTTCCTCTGTGAATTCGAGCTCCCCTTCACGCAATCCGTTATTTTTCTTTTGCTTGGGGATCAGGTAACGCTCAGCGATGTTGACTTTCTCATCCTCGGTGTAACCCGGGATGCGAATTACCTCCATGCGATCAAGAAGGGGCTCGGGGATGTTCATGCTGTTTGACGTGCATACGAACATGACCTCAGAAAGATCGTAATCCACCTCTAGGTAATGGTCACTAAAATTGTGATTTTGCTCGGGGTCCAGCACTTCAAGAAGCGCTGAAGCAGGGTCTCCCCGATTATCCATTCCCATCTTGTCGATTTCGTCCAGCAGGAATAGCGGGTTTTTGACGCCCACTTTCGACAATTTCTGAAGCAACTTGCCCGGCAAAGAGCCGATGTACGTTCGTCTATGACCTCTGATTTCTGCTTCATCTCTCACACCGCCCAGGGCCATCCTGATAAATTTCCGGTTAGTAGATCGAGCTATCGACTCACCTAAAGACGTTTTCCCAACACCCGGCGGCCCCACGAGACAAAGTATTGGGCCCTTAAGCTTTTTCACCCGTTTCTGCACCGCGAGATACTCCAGGATTCTCTCTTTCACGTCCTGCAGGCCGTAGTGGTCATCCTCAAGAATTTTTTCTGCTTTCGGCAGATCAAGGCGTACCTTACTTCGCTTTTTCCAGGGCACGCTGATCATCCAGTCCAGATAAGTCCTGACCACAGAAGCCTCTGAGGACATCGGTGACATCATCTTCAGTTTATTTAGCTCTGCTGTCGCTTTATCCTTGGCCTCTTTTGGCATTCCCGCTTCGTCGATTTTGAGTTTGAGCTCTTCAGCTTCGTTAGGGACATCCTCCAGCTCTCCCATCTCCTTCTGGATCGCCTTCATCTGCTCATTCAGATAGTACTCACGCTGACTTTTCTCCATTTGCTTTTTGACCCGGCCTCGTATGCGCTTCTCGACCTGAAACAGATCGATCTCTGACTCAATCAACGCCATGAGATGCTCTACGCGAGCCGGTAAATCCGGTAACTCCAGCAGATTCTGTTTTTCTTCGAGCTGCAAGGACATATGAGAGGCAATCGTGTCCACCAGTCTGCCCGGCTCATCGATGCTTGAAATAGAGGTCATAACCTCAGGTGGGATTTTTTTGCTCAGCTGGACGTACTGATCGAACTGAGACAGTAGCGAGCGGATGAGCAGGCCGGATTCCTTGTCTGGAACCTCAGCAGCCTGAAGCTGCTTGGTTTCCGCCTTGAAGAACTCATCATCGCGGATTACGGTTTGAATCATTGCCCGCGCAATGCCCTCTACCAGCACCTTTACGGTACCGTCTGGCAACCGTATCAGCTGCAAAATAGTGGCGATCGTACCAATACTAAAAAGATCGTCTGCACTGGGCTCATCATCTGAGGCATTTTTTTGCGCAACAAGCAGTATCTGCTTGTCATTAGCCATTGCCACCTCAAGCGCTTTGATCGATTTAGGCCGACCTACAAAGAGCGGCTGGACGATTTGAGGATAGACAACTACGTCTCTGAGGGGGAGTAAAGGGTACTGAGAGTTGCTCGCAGAATCAGAGGTTAAGCTCATAGGGTACTCGCTAGTTAGGCACGGGCCGACAATTTCTCTGACATATAGTCGATGGGCCAGAAATCAAGTCGATGTCGGAGATTATTCGTCGGCCACGGATTTGCTAGTCGGTTCAACGTTCTCATACATCAACAGCGGCTCAGACTCTCCCTGAATGACTGCCTCATCGATAACGACCTTGCTGACGGCCTCGAGCGAGGGGATTTTATACATCGTATCCAGCAAGACGGCTTCCATAATCGAGCGCAGACCTCTCGCGCCCGTTTTCCTTTCTTTGGCTTTACGTGCTACCGCCCGTAACGCATCATCCCGGAACTGTATCTCGACCCCCTCCATATCAAACAGCTTGCTGTACTGCTTGGTCAAACTGTTTTTTGGCTCTTTGATGATGCGAACCAAAGCCTCAAGATCAAGCTCATCAAGGGTCGCAATCATAGGCAGGCGACCGACAAACTCCGGGATTAATCCGTACTTGACCAGATCTTCAGGCTCAACGCCACTGAGGGTTTCGCCGAGGTTGTCTTCGTTCTCCTGACTTCGTACTTCTGCGCTGAATCCGATACCGCTTTTTTGAGACCTGTCCCGGATCACCTTATCCAGGCCCGCAAAGGCTCCCCCACAAATGAACAGAATGTTGGCGGTATCTACCTGCAAGAACTCCTGCTGAGGATGCTTTCGCCCTCCCTGTGGTGGTACAGAGGCCACAGTACCTTCAATGAGTTTTAGCAGCGCTTGCTGAACCCCCTCGCCGGAGACGTCTCTGGTGATCGAGGGATTGTCCGACTTACGCGAAATCTTGTCGATCTCGTCGATGTAGACAATGCCAATCTGGGCTTTTTCAACATCATAGTCACATTTTTGCAGGAGCTTCTGGATGATGTTTTCAACATCTTCGCCAACATAGCCAGCTTCAGTCAGTGTTGTGGCATCTGCAATCGTAAACGGAACGTCCAGCAATCTGGCTAGGGTTTCAGCCAGCAGGGTTTTTCCGGTCCCGGTCGGCCCTACCATCAGAATATTGCTTTTACCGAGCTCAACGTCATGACTAGATTTATCGTAATTCAGCCGCTTGTAGTGGTTATAGACCGCCACAGCAAGCACTTTTTTTGCACTATCTTGGCCAATAACGTATTCGTCCAAGGTACCCTTGATCTCTTCCGGGATCGGCAGCTTGCGTCCGCCTGAATCCGAGTCTTTCTCCTGAACTTCTTCCCGGATTATGTCGTTACAAAGATCAACGCATTCATCGCACACGAATACTGAAGGGCCTGCGATAAGTTTTCGGACTTCGTGCTGGCTTTTGCCGCAGAAGGAGCAGTACAACAGCTTACCGTTGTCTTCACCATTGCTGTATTTGTCGTCTGACATAAATAATTACTACCCAAAACACGTCCCAGTCGAAAGGGACAGTTACTGCTGGAAACAAACGGCGCCATAATGCGATGCGTCTGCGAATTGCTGATATGTGCCTTAAACTAAGGCATTGGTGCGCGATTGCAAGCGAAAATTGGCCGCTATTGTTTACTTTCTGATTTATCTAGTTTATCTACCCGCCGCTCGATTACTTTATCAATCAGGCCATACTCGAGGGCTTCGTCCGCGCTCATGAAATTGTCTCGCTCTGTGTCCCGAGCAATCCGCTCCTCGTCTTGCCCGGTATGCTCTGCCAAAAGCACGTTAAGTTTCTTTCTTATCTTTATGATTTCATTCGCTTGTATTTCAATATCTGACGCCTGTCCCTGAGCACCACCGCTGGGTTGATGTATCATCATCCGTGCGTGCGGCAGGGCGAGGCGTTTACCTTCCGCACCGCCAGCCAGCAGCATTGCACCCATGCTGGCCGCTTGGCCAATGCACATCGTACTCACATCTGGTCGAATGAACTGCATGGTGTCGTAGATAGACAGGCCCGATGTCACTGACCCACCCGGCGAGTTGATGTACAGATGAATGTCTTTATCAGGATTTTCTGACTCTAGGAATAACATCTGAGCGACGATCAGGTTGGCCATGTGATCCTCAACCGGGCCAGTCATAAAGATCACCCGATCTTTAAGCAGGCGCGAATAAATGTCGTAAGATCGCTCGCCGCGAGCAGTTTGCTCCACCACCACGGGCACCAGTGCGGCTGCAGGATCAATTGAGCGACTCGGCATGGCAACTATTCCTTCTGAAACTGTAATTAATGATAGGGGCTTCGCACCGGCGTTCTGTCGGGTGTCATTCCGGCGGGCTACCCTTGGTATTCGGTGAAGTGGCGAGGTCAGCAGCTAAGCCGTGTCATCCGCTTCGCCCCCCTGTGATTCGGGTTTTACAACGTCCTGATACGACACCTCTTTATCGGAAACCTCCGCCTGCTCGATAATATAATCAAAGACCTGATCTTCTATCACTGACGACTCGATTCCCTGTAGCTGCTCTTCGTTGCTGTAATACCACTTAACAACTTCCTCCGGCGACTCATAAGTGACAGCAATCTCCTCAACCGCGGCCCTGACTTTGTCCGCATCAGCCTTGATGTTTTGTTGCGAGATCACCTCACCCAAAATAAGCCCCAATATGACTCGGCGTTGGGCTTGCTCCCGAAAGAGATCGTCTGGCATGCTGTGAGGATCAAACCCTTGACCTCCTCCCATCTGCTGCACGGTCTGTTGCTTCAGCTGGTTAATTTCGCTACTCATTAATGCCGCCGGAATCGCGACCTCCAAATCTGAAACTAAAATATCCATCAGCGTTGTTTTCAGCTTGTTTCGCGAAGCAGTTTTCATTTCGCGCTGCATGTTATTGCTGACTTCCTCGCGAAACTCCTCCATGCCTCCATCTTCCACGCCGAAGCTCTTAAAAAAGTCCTCGTCGACCTCGGGCAGATTCTGCTCGCTCACTGTGTTGAGCTTGAGTTCGAATTCAACTTCAGCCCCGGCCAACTCGGTACTGTGATATTCATCAGGAAACTTCAGCTGCAGAGGAAATTTATCACCTGCGGTCTTACCGATTACGCCATCCTCGAAGCCGGGGATCATTCGCTCGGAGCCGAGGACCAGGTTCTGCCCAGCTGCCTTACCACCCTGAAACTCCTCACCTTCTTTTTTGCCTACGTAGTCGATGTTCACCATATCCCCGTCGGCAGCCGCTCGCTGAACAGGCACCCAAGTCTGACGCTGTTTGCGAAGAGTTTCGATCATTTGATCGATGTCACTGTCTGAAACCGTGGCAACCAGGCGCTCTGCTTTGATGGCTGCAAAATCGGGCAATTCAATCTCTGGGTACACCTCAAAAACGGCGACAAACTGAACATCCCTCCCTTCATCTATACTTTTGGGTTCGATTCGAGGTTGCCCTGCTGGCTTCAGGCTTTCCTGTGCGATGGCCTCAAAGTAGGTTTGGTTCATTAACTCGCCAACCACTTCCTGACGCACGCCTTTACCGAATTTATTTTTTACTACCTTAAGCGGCACCTTGCCTTGACGGAACCCATTGAGGCGGATTGTCTGCGCGGCTTCCTGAAGCCGGGCATTTACTGCCGTATCGACACGATCCCCTGGTATCGCTATCGTTAACTTTCGTTCTAGACCTTCAGTTGTCTCTACTGAAACCTGCATGTTTAAACCTCGTTCGATTCATAGTCGCTGCCGCAAGACTTCGGCGACCGGTTGCAATGCCCATGCTGCTACAATTGCTCACAACGTTTCAACCAAGGCGCTGAAGGCACCCTGTTTTCGATAAATTTCAATAACTTACAATGCCGCCCCAGTCGGGCAAAGAGCGCGATTCTCCCACATCAATTTGGGTACTGCAACGCCTGTCGGGCTTGCTATTTCAACTGACTCCCATATGGAATTGAAAAGTCCGTTTGTGCTCACAGCATTCGTAAGATTAATCGGTAGGCCGATACCAAGTAGCGTAAGCTTACTGACTAGAAACTGAGTCAGTGAAGTGAGATGCCGTAAAGCGGTGGGAGCAAAACCTTTTCCATGGAAACATCAACCACACTCTCCCGAACGGTCGGGGTCATTCTCGCTGGCGGTCGTTCAAGACGAATGGGAGCGAGTAAACCAGAACAAGTTCTCGCCGGCAGGAGCCTGCTTGAGCACGTAGTACAACGCGCCGAGCATCAGGTAGATGAATTGATTCTCTCGAGTAATTCCTCTTCGGCGTTTTATCGCCAATTCGGATTCCCCATCGTCCCAGACCATGACGGCTTACAGAGCGGGCCACTGTTGGGTATTGCCAGTGCAATCGACTGGATCGCCGACCAGCGAGCAGGTAACCCGACCTTGCCTTTGCTTGCCTGCTTCCCCGTCGATGTCCCCATTTTCCCGGACAACATCGTTGCGCAACTCAACCATGCGCTTTCGGCTCAGAACAAGCAGGTCGCCGTTGCCCGTCAGGCAGGTCAGCTGCAGCCGCTCTTCTCGCTATGGAACTGCACATCGGCGGCGATTATCAAAAAGGCAATACGTGCGGGCATCTTTGGCCCGAAGCTCGTGTTGCCGCAACTTGACTCCGTAACAGTTGAAATACCGTGCAGCTCAGCGTTCGATTTCACAAATCTGAACACCCAACAGGATATGCTGGCGCTGGCCGACAAACTTTGAGAAGCTATCTGCTTGAGTGTCTCGCTCGAAACTGCAGGCTGGCATGACTGCCTGCGATGTTCGATTGGGGTTGTAACACCCCTATGCATCGGAAACAAACTGTAAAACCGCAGTTATGAAATACGGGCTCATGCTCACTAATCACTTCGCTAAATTGCCTCACCCTGTAACGCTGGCTTTCGCGAAGACCAAATCCTCACTCACAGGGTAGAATGACATGAAAAAGCTGACATCGATGCAGATGAACCAAGGACGAACTCAAGATCAGCAGACAGAGATCTACAGTCAGGATAATCTCTGGTATTACCAGACCGACAACGGTCAGGAAATCGGTCCTTTCAGATACCACTCTGAAGCTCAGAGCAATCTGAATAAATTTCTGTCTGAGCTCAAACAGCGCCTTGACACCGATCCGGAATAGCCAAAGCTAAGACATTAGGCAATCAGCATTGTGATGATTGCGATTCTGCGCGATAAATTTTGCGCAATGAAGCAGTAACGGCGGGATGGTTATGAACGGTTGCTAGAAATCTTGTCGTCACCCGAGAGGAAACATGTACCGACAACAAAAGCGACGTTTAATTGCTTGATTACTCCCGATTCAGACATCAATTTTAATCTCGGAAAACTAGCCCCTCAGGCGATAAGACTGAAACAGAGTACCCCGGAAATCGTCATTACATTTCTCTGCACGAATTGCCAAAGCAAGATGCGCACCTCATCCGCCTCCGACATGTCGTCCGAATCACTCTTTGCCGGCCTTGCCGTCGAAGTCGAGCGAAGCAGAGTTAATACAGTAGCGCAGTCCAGTCTCGGGAGGCCCGTCGGGAAAAACATGTCCCAGATGTGACTCGCACTTGCCGCAGATAACTTCCGTGCGAATCATGCCATGAGAATGATCCGCGACCTCTTTGACGCTCTCTGAACCAGCCGGCTGATAGAAACTCGGCCATCCTGAACCGGAGTCATACTTGGTCTCTGACAGAAACAGAGTCTCTCCGCAGGCAGCACAGAGATAGCTCCCCTCATCTTTAAGATCCCAGTATTTTCCCGAAAAGGGCCGCTCAGTTCCCTTCTCCCTGAGGACATGAAACTGATGGGGATCAAGCTCTTCCCGCCAGTCAGCTTCCGTTTTACTGAGACCAGGTTTGACGGCCTTCTCCGTTTCATCATGCATTCTTACTGTCCTCCAAAGCCCAGTGCTGGTGACTGCAATTTCCGACTCACTGGTTTGCTGTTGTCCTCAGCCCCGCCTGTCCGGCGCCTCTGTTTCAGCTAACACCGTAAAGAGCGACATCAGACAAGCTGAGGTATACTAAGTCTAAGCGAAAGCCGAGCCTCATCCAAATATCTGCGTGCGACTCAGCGTCGCCGCGCATAAGGTTGACCATGAATTCCAAGAAACCACCAGCGTCTATGTACGCTACGAGCATTGCTCAGTCAGTCAAACTCAATAATGTTTGTTACGA